>WNGN01000199.1_pt1 | contig 38358 bp, 35 predicted proteins | sample 5400561 | NCBI WGS metagenome assembly WNGN01 (sample SAMN13153379, study PRJNA577476) | soil metagenome | isolation source: 115 cm soil or saprolite under Garry oak tree replicate 2 | place: USA:California | collected 2016-06-15 | reverse complement strand
ACCTTCTCCTTTGTTGGCGTCATCACTTTGTATCATTATGCTCATTATACTACACACCGGCAGGAGGCAGGCTTTGCATCATTCGAGCATTGTGCTACTCATTTGGGCGGGATTTAGGTAATTAGCTCACAATCACCGTCACCCCATCCGGGTCTTGCAGCGTAGCTGGTTGTAATCCAGCACGGCGGATTTCATAGAAATCGATGCCAAACGCGCCAGGTTCGACCGGACGGGCGTTGCGACCGTTCCAGAGATTGACGCCCAGGTGGTGATGATAGCCATCCCACGAGAGGAAATCGGCCTGGCCAGCCAGGCCTACCATCAGATCCATACCCAGGGTTTGATAAAAGGCCATGCTGCGCTCCAGGTTCCCTACGTTGAGGTGCATATGTCCGAGACGCAGGCCTGGAGAAAAGCTATCGAACGGCTGCGCCTTGCGCAGCAGCGCGGGGGCATTGAGCCGGATGGTGTCCATGACCAGTTGACCATTGTTGAACTGCCAGGTCTCGCGCGGCCTATCGGCATATACTTCGATGCCGTTGCCTTCGGGGTCGCTCAGGTACAGGGCCTGGCTCACCAGGTGATCGGATGCACCAGCAAGAGGGATTTGTTGATCGATGCAATGCTGTAAGAATGAACCAAGTTCTACTTCATCCGGTAGCAGCAGCGCGAAATGGTACAGACCGGCCGTGCGTGGTGGTCGAGGATGCCCACCCGGCAATGCGCGCAGCGAGAAGATTTCTTGACTGCCAATGCCCAGGCCAACACTACCGCCGCCTTGTTGATCGCGCTCATCCCTGACGATGCTCAAGCCGAATCGCGTGTAGTAATCAACACTGGCCGCGATGTCCTGTACGCGCAAACCCACCCGGCGCAAAGGCCAGGTCTGCGCGGATTCATTTAACGAGCCTTCTTTTTCTTTTCGCCCTGTAGCTCCCTGCCCAGGGACAATATTCGTTTCCATCGTGGTAGCTCCTGCTTGTGTTTACTAATTTAATATTAGTAACTATACACTAGTATAGTACATAATACGCAGAACTGCAAGTTTTTGTCAAAACTCGCGTATGCTTGATGCTGGTTTTTTGGCCGATATTCTTGACAACTGGCAAGGTCAATGCTATGATTGCTCATGTCCAGGGGCGATTAGCTCAGTTGGTTAGAGCGCTACGTTGACATCGTAGAGGTCACAGATTCGAGTTCTGTATCGCCCATAATGAAAGGGAGGCGGTTTCGTCTGGAACCGCCTCCCTTTCATTTTCATAGGCACATGTCTTCCACATTTGGTGCCCCGTGTTATACTATCTATAAGAGGTAATGCCTTCCCTGGCTTGCCCCCCGACCTCTCGTCTTCCCACTACGAACCGGAGGCACACAACCAGCCCCCTTCGTAATTAATCCCCTGGCAGGGACACCCTCTCGTTCCTCCTCTTAACACACTCCCGAAAGGAGCATCCCCCTTGAAAGAACCTTCCCCCACGAAGGCTATCAAGGCTTCACTTTCTGCCATGTCCAAAACCCTGACACAAATGGGTAAAGTCATGCGTCAGGAACGCAAACTCGAGACTCAAGAAAACGCGCGCAAAATGCTGCAGCGCATGATTCACGCCAGGCAGCCAGAGGTAGTCAGCCCGGCGCGTGGCCTCTATACCACCCTGGGTCATCCCTGCCTGGAGCAGCACGCCGAGGCGCCCACCAGCACACCTGAGGCAGAAACACCTGTCCCAACTGTCGCAAGTGTCTCAAGTGAGCCAGAGCAAGCAACCCCGCCACAGACCCCTGTCCCAAGTGTCGCATCTGTCCCAGGTGAGCAACAGCTTCCTTCGGCGCAAAAAAACCGCCAGAGCCCCCTGATCCAATTGTCCTGACCAGTCCGGCAGCACCTGACCCCGAACATGACCAGGAGGCCGGTTCACAAACAGCTCCTGCTCCAAGTGTCTCAAGTATCTCAGCTGTCCCAAATATCTCAACTACCCCAGAAACCCCTGATCCCGCAAACGACCAGGATACCAACTCACAAGCAGCCCCTGTCCCAATCATCCCAATTGTCCCAACCAGCGGCTCTTCGCAGCCGTCCACAACCACCCCCATTACACCCATAATCCGTCAGGCCCCTCTTACCGCCCCTGACGAATTGGTTGAACCATGGGAAAGCGACCCCGACCAGCAACTATATAACCCATAAGGCTCTACTTACTGTGTCTGCGTCCCTTGGAGCCTGCATGTAGGGGCGAGGCGAGCCTCGCCCCATAGCGGACTGTTACCTCGATGTGAATTGCAGAAATGTAGTAGGTCCCCGATTTATCGAGGGCCCGACCCTTGCGGTCGCCTGCAGGCCGTGGGAGGCCAATAATGTAGGGGCGACCCTTGCGGTCGCCCTGCAGACCCCCCTGTCACGACTTCAGCAGCGTCTGGCCGATGCCTTCGTCGCGGGTGCGATGGCGAATGGTGGTCTCCTGGATGCCGCCTGCGGGATAGACGAGCCTGGCTTCGCGCTCGGGCAGCAGGCTGGCGACTTCTTTGAGCACGGCGTCGAGGAATTGATCTTCGGGGACGGTTTTGACGACTTCGCCCTTGCGGAAGATGACGCCTTTGCCTTTGCCACCAGCAAGCCCTACATCGGCGTCGCGAGATTCGCCAGGACCGTTGACGACACAGCCCATGACGGCGACATGGATGGGGGTCTGCACTTTGGCGAGGCGGCGTTCGACTTCGTTGGCGACCTGGATGACGTCGATTTCGACGCGGCCACAGGATGGGCAGGAGACGAAGGTGACGCCGCGGTTGCGCAGTTCGAGCGAACGCAGGATCTCGTAGGCTACGGGAATCTCTTCCTCCGGTTCGGCGGAGAGGCTGACGCGAATGGTGTCGCCGATGCCACCGGCGAGCAGGAGGCCCAGGCCAACGGCGGATTTGACGGAGCCGGTGACGGTGGTGCCCGCCTCGGTGATGCCGAGATGGAGGGGGTAGTCGGAACGCTGCGAGAAGCGGCGGTAGGCTTCGACGGCGGTGAGGGGCGTGGAAGATTTCAACGAGACCTTTATCTCGTGGAAATCCATTTCTTCGCACCAGCCTATGAATTCAAGCGCCCGGTTGACCATGCGTTCCGCCAGTTGTTCGCGTTCTTTGCGGCGGGCCTCGGCCGGGTCGGTGCGCTCCAGCACGCCATCGTCGCGCAGTCTGACCTGTATGCGCTGCATCTGGGCACGCTGGTCGAGGGCATCGATTGAGCCGGAGTTGACGCCGATACGCATGGCGATGCCGCGCTCTTTGCAGGCGGCTACGATCTGTTCAAGGGATTTGCGGCCGTTGATGAGATTGCCGGGGTTGATACGCACGCAGTCTATGCCCTGGCGAATGGCTTCAAGGGCCAGCGAGTGTTTATAGTGAATGTCTGCGACCAATGGGATGTGGATACGCTTCTTGATTGCACCGCATCTTCTTCCTCTGGCACGGCTACGCGCACGATTTCACAGCCAACCTCTTCCAGGCGATGGATCTGTGCGACGGTACTTTCGACGTCGCGGGTATAAGTGGTACACATTGATTGGACGGCTATCGGCGCGTCGCCGCCGATGGCTACGCCGCCGACATGGATTTGCCGGGTTTTTCTTCGCATAATTTTATTGCTCCATTTTCAAGAGGAAAGCTGGCTCTAATGTATTATTCCTTTTACGTCGAAGAAGGTGATGACGACCATCAAGGTAAGCAAGACGGCCATGCCAACAAAGTTGATAATACCTTCACGTTCGGGTTTGAGGCGTTTTCCGCCACGCACAATTTCAATCAATATCAGGACGATGCGCCCGCCATCCAGAGCGGGGAAGGGCAAGATGTTGATGATTGCCAGGTTCAGGCTCAGGAAAGCTGTTAAGCTGAGTATGGGCCACCAGCCGACCTGGGGGATGCTCTGCGCGACGCTGCCGGTGATTCTGACGATGCCAATAGGGCCGGCAACCTGGAACGGGAGGGCGCCGGTGAACATCTGGACAATGCCCTGAATGAACAGGCCGGTGGTGGAAAATGTATAGAGTACGCCCTTGAAGGGTGCCTGCCACAGCGGGGAGCTGACAAGCACTGTTTTGCCCTCGATGCCCATCGGCCCCTGTCCCGCTGGCGGGTGGACGCGCACATTGACCGTGGTGGTAACCAGGCCCCTCTGGCCAGCATGCTTTATCACCAGGGTCACAGGCAGGGTTGCGTGCCGGTTGTTGTCAGCGGTGATGGCCCTGGTAACGATAACCTGGACATCCGTGAAGAGATGGACCGGCTGGTTATTGACCAGGACGATGGTATCGTTTGCGCGCAGACCGGCCGCGGCCGCTGGAGAGCCGGGAACCACCGAGGCGATCTGAGCGGGATAGGTCGGTTCACCAAGGCCATAGGCGAAAGTGAAGAGCACCATTGCCAGTAAAAAGTTCATGGCAACGCCCGCGCAGAGGACGATGATACGTTTGCCCGCCGGTTTGGCGGCGAAGCTCTGCGGGTCGTAGTTACCCTCTCCATCGTTGATATCACCATTTTCGCCCGGCATGCGCACAAAGCCGCCGATGGGCAGCCAGTTGAGCGAATAGATGGTGTGCTGGGAAGGAGGGACGCTCCCGGCACTGACAGTGTAACGTCCACCGCTGGTGCCACTAAAGGGTGTCTGTTTCGGGTCGGCACCGGCTTCATCGCGCCTGCCGCCGAACCAGATGACTTCCCAGCCACCTGTATCACGTTTACGGATGCCTACCAGGCGGGGAGGGAAGCCAAAGCCGAATTCCTCCACGCGAATGCCTGCCCATTTGGCTGTGATGAAGTGGCCAAGTTCATGCACAAAGATGAGCAGTCCGAATACTGGAATGGCAGCCAGTAAGAACCAGTTATTCATCGAGACCTTCCTTAAGGTTGTATAGTTCGCGTGCTGTTCTGCGCGCCCAGGCACATGCATCCAGAATAGTGGGCACATCTGGCTCGGGCACCGATTGGTGACGCTCCAGCACGGCTCCAACAAGTTCAGCGATATCTAATAGACCTATTTTACCATCAAGGAAAAGAGCTACCGCTTCTTCATCGGCTCCTACGAGGGCACAGGGGTAGGTACCGCCGCGTTTTGCAGCCTCTAATGCCAGGCTAAAACAAGGGAAACGCTCAACATCAAGCGCCTCGAAATTGAGTTGCGCTACCTCGGTCCAACGCAGTTCGCGCACAAGCCCGGTGGGTGCAGTATTCAGGCGTACAGGGTGGCTCAAAGCATCCAGGATAGGCAAGTGCATGTTGGGTAGGCTTGCCTGCAACTTGAGAGAGCCATCAATAAATTCGACCATCGAGTGTATGATGCTCTCAGGGTGAACGATCACTTCTATGCGTTCATAGGATATATCGAAGAGCCAGTGAGCCTCAAGTACCTCCAGGCCTTTATTCATCAGGGTAGCAGAGTCTATGGTGATTTTCGGTCCCATACGCCAGGTGGGATGGGCGAGGGCTTGCTTGACGGTCACTGCGCGCAATTGTTCGAGCGAGGCGCGTCGAAAGGGTCCGCCCGAGGCGGTCAGCAGCAAGCGCTTCACTTCTGCTGTACGTTCACCGCGCAGGCACTGCCAGATGGCGCTGTGCTCGCTATCCACGGGCACGATGGACACGCCTGCACGCTGCGCTTCACGCATTACGAGATGGCCCGCCATCACCAGCGTTTCTTTGTTTGCCAGCGCGATGGTTTTACCGGCAGCGATGGCCGCTAATGTTGGAACCAGGCCCTCCAGGCCAGAGGTGGCCGCGACGACAATATCTGCACCGCTATGGGTGGCCACGTCGATCAGGCCCTGTTCGCCAGAGACGACGCCGGGCAGCGCAGCTCGCGCCGTTTGTTCTATCTCGGGTGTACCCGCAAAACAGGCCACCAGCGATGGTTGAAATTCTTGCGCTTGCTCCGCCAGCAATGCGACATTGCCGCGGGCGGCCAGCGCCACTACACGAAAATGCTCAGGGAAGCACCTTATTACATCCAGCGTTTGCCGGCCGACAGAGCCGGTGCTGCCGAGCAAAGCTATGCGCCTTGGGAAATTGGTCATATGTTTTTATGTAATCTCAATAGTTGCATTGTCCTACGTTCAGATTATAGCATGGGTGCATAGGTGAAAGATCAGCAGGTTTATCGCGCTTGCCTTCGAGATCCCGATACATCGGCCTCTACGGGAAACCGGCGCCTATGAGTTGCGCAAATACGTAGACCGCGATGAGTACAAAAAGTAGGCTATCGATGCGGTCAAGCATACCACCATGACCACGTATAAACTGCCCACTATCTTTGACGTGCGTCTGGCGTTTGATCAGAGACTCTGCCAGGTCACCAATCGTGGCGGCTATTCCAATCCAGATTCCCAACAGAACGGCGAGGTACCAGGGAATACGCAGGGGTATGACGGTAAAAAGCAGAGCAGCGATAATGGAGAGCAGCATGCCGCCCAGGACGCCCTCCCAGGTTTTGCCAGGGCTAATGGCTGGAGCAAGCTTATGGCGACCAAAGTAACGTCCGAAGAAAAAGGCCCCCGAATCAAAGCCCCAGGTGCCAAGCAGAACCACTAGTAACCACCAGGCGCCTGGCGGTAAAGGCCAGCTAGCCTGATAGCCGCGCAGCAACAGGAGAAGGCTCATCGGCCAGCCCAGGTAGATGGGGATTGCCAGGGTCAGCGCCCAATCAACCATCGCGCCATCGAGTTTCTTGCGGAAGAGCAGCCAGAGAAACGAGATGAACAGGGCAGCGCTCAAGCCGCTTTCGAGTAGCAGGAGACGCTGCTGCGGGAACATGGCAGCGACGAGAAAGAGCAGGTTGAGCGCCATACTGATGATGATCAGCGGGCGATAACCCGCATGGTACAGCATGTTGTGAAGTTCATAGGTACCCAGCGCTACTACAACTGCCACTGCTGCAAACGCGAACCAGCCGCCGAGCAAGGCAAAAGCGAGCACAATGGGCATAGCGATGATGGCGGTAAGCCAGCGCTGAGCGATAGCACCCAGGCTTCGTCTTCCAGCCTGCCGAGCTGGACCGGGATCTGGTTGTGGGTTTTCTCCAGTTGCGTACTGCACGCGACACATCTCTCCTGCTTTGGTGGAATCGTATCTATTGTAACACGTGGTCATAGATCGTGTCGCATACCCATATATATCATACCTTGCCGAAGCGTCGCTGCCGCTGGCGGTAGCTTTCCAGCGCAGCGCGCAGGTCCTCCCGTCCGAAATCCGGCCAGAGCGTTGGTGTAGCATAATATTCGCTATAGGCCGATTGCCACAGCAGGAAGTTACTCACACGCATCTCTCCCGCGGTGCGTATGACCATATCGGGATCAGGTAGATCACGTGTGTACAGGTAGGAGCTGATCAACTCCTCGGTAATGGTCTCGGGGTCACGTCCATCGGCGACGATCTGGCGAATGGCATCCACCAGTTCGGCCCGGCCACCGTAGTTAAAGCAAACATTGAGATGCAGGCGTGTATTATTACGGGTAATTTCTATCGATTCTCGCACGGCTCTTTGTATATCGGGCGAGAGGTCTTGCAAGCGGCCAAGATGACGCAGACGCACTCCATCGCGGTGCAACTTCTCCAAATCCGAACGAATCGTCTCCCAGAAGAGACGCATGAGTCCACTTACTTCGGCACGGGGCCGTGCCCAGTTCTCGGTTGAGAAGGCATAGACGCTGATCATTTCGATGTTTTCATCGACAGCGCACTCGACTACGCGGCGCAGCGCACCAACCCCGGCTTTATGCCCAGCCAGGCGAGGGAGGTGACGCTGCGTTGCCCAGCGTCCATTGCCATCCATGATGATGGCAAGGTGACGCAGTGGACACATGGCCCGGTTGTCCGCAAGGGGACTCTCAAGCTTTTGTTCCCCAGGCTGCCGGGTTCCTACGGATGCTGTTGATTGCATCACACTCCCTTTCCTGTGAGCCACGGGAAAGGAGGCTTGTATCTTGGCCAACTTAGACCTCCAGAATTTCAAGCTCCTTGGTCTTTCCGACCTTGTCCATCTCGTCGATGAAACGATCGGTGAGCTTCTGTAGCCGCTCGGTGCTACGCTTCAACTCATCCTCGGAGATTTCCTTCTTTTTCTCACGATCGCGCAGCTTTTCCTGGCAATCGCGTCGAACATTACGGATGGCCACTTTGTGCTCATCCAATTTCTTGTGGACGGTTTTCACCATCTCGCGGCGGCGCTCCTCGTTGAGCGGTGGGATATTGAGGCGAATCACTTGCCCGTCATTGTTTGGATTGATGCCCAGGTCAGATCTCTGAATAGCCTTCTCGATATCGATTAAGAGTTTGCGATCCCAGGGCTGGATCATCAACATACGAGCATCTGGAACAGTGATGGTGGCAACCTGGTTAATAGGAGTCGGCACGCCATAATAATCGATCTGAATACGCTCCAGCAGGGCCGCGCTGGCACGACCGGTTCGAACTACAGCCAGATCATGCCGCAAGGCTTCAATTGCCTTTTGCATGCGTCGTTCGGTATCCGAGAAAATGTCATCTGCCATAGCAATGCTCCCATTGTAATGACTACAGGCGACCGAGAGTGAAGGCAGGGCAAGGGCATTACCTGCCCTACATGTAGGTTTTTCATCACTTAGTCGCCTTAACGCCTCACCGAGATGAGGGCTCCTCTACGTCATGAACGAGTGTCCCACGGTTTTCGCCACGCATAATAGCTTCCAGGGCACCTGTGTCGTTCAGGTTAAAGACGACAATTGGCAGGTGGTTATCTTTACATAGCGAAATCGCGGTACTGTCCATGACCTTTAGCCCCATATTCAGTGCCCGCATGTAGCTCAATGTCTCGAACCTACGGGCGTTTGCGTTATGCATGGGATCATCGTCATAGACACCATCCACTTTGGTTGCCTTGAGCAAGACCTGGGCGTTGAGTTCGATAGCGCGCAGGGCCGCTGCCGTATCGGTTGTGAAAAACGGATTGCCACTGCCTGCCGCGAGGATGACCACGCGGCCTTTTTCCAGGTGGCGTACCGCGCGGCGGCGGATGAATGGTTCTGCTACAGGCGGCATCTCGATAGCCGTCTGGACGCGGGTGACCATACCCAGTTTTTCCATCGCATCCTGCATCACCAGGGAATTCATGACCGTCGCCAGCATGCCGACATAATCGGCGGTGGCGCGATCGATGCCTGTGGCGGCAGCATCAGCTCCGCGCCACATATTCCCACCACCGATGACCATTGCCACCTCTACGCCCAAATCTTGCACGCGCTTGACCTCTTTGGCGATACGCAGCACCAGTTCCGCGTCGATACCGTATCCACTGGGGGGACAAAGTGCCTCGCCGCTTAGTTTGAGCAGGATACGCCGGTACTTCAGAGGTGAAGCTGCCTGGAAGGTGTTTTGAGGCTCGTATTCTAATGCTCCCATGCGATCAACAAGTCCTTATTCACCCAATGCAAAGCGGCTGAAGCGGCGTAGTACGATGTTCTCACCGGTATCAGCAATCACCTTGCGGACCAGGTCACCAACAATGATGCTTTCATCCTTCACCCACGGCTGCATCATCAGTACCTGCTCGCTTAATGTTTTCTTAAGTTTGTTAGTGATGACCTCCTCACGTCTGGCTGCGGGAACACGCTCCACAGACGGGTCTTGCAGGATTTCCTTGCGGGCCTGCTCGATCACATCGGCAGGTACATCTTCAAAGTTGATATACCTGGTGGTAGAGACGCCAGCAATCTGTAGAGCCAGTTCACTGGCAAGTTTGCGGAAGCTCTCGCTGCGGGCGACAAAGTCAGTGCTGCAATTGAGTTCCAGCAGCACACCCACGCTATGATTATGGTGGACATAGGAGAAAACGCCGCCTTCCTTGGTCTCACGCTCTTTCGACATCATTTTCTCCGCTTTCCGGTTGGTCTTGGCTTCCAGAATCTTGATAGCGTCGTCCCAACTTTTCGCTTCAGTGAGGGCGTCTTTGCAATCTGAGAAGGTTGCACCCGTCTCTTCACGCAGTTTTTTTACGTCTGTAGCAACGTAGTTCATAACTGTTATTCTCCTTAGTTAGGATACTCAGGTGCTGGATGAAAACACAATAGCGCTTGTCCATTTGTTTTGGTACCTGAGTGCTTGACAAATTAAATTTGATGCAACTTTAGCCCCTTGTCCGAGAGGGAGGGTTTGAACACATTAGAAGACGGGAGGCAGGAGGCTGCCTGCCTCTTGCCTCCCGCCCCCGAATCTTCTGCTCTGAATTGTAGATGCTAGAGAGACTCTTTCGCGACGAGTTCAGGCTCGGCTGCGGTAGAAGTGGACGGCTCGGCCTGCGCCAGGTCTTCAGCCGGCGGAGCTGCTGCTTCCTGTTCAAAGGCGGGCACCGCCTCTCCTTCAACGCTGGACTGGGCAGCCTCGGTTATGATGGAAGCTTCTTCTTCTCTAGCCTGTTCACTGTCTTTCTGGCGAGCTTCTAGTTCACGGCGACCTTCGACGGCGGCATCGGCGATCTTGGTGCAGAGGAGGCGGACAGCACGAATGGCATCATCGTTGGCCGGGATGGGATAATCCATCTCATCGGGATCGCAGTTGGTATCCGCGAGCGCGATGATGGGGATTTCCAGGCGGCGTGCCTCCAGGACAGCGGTGCGTTCCTTGCGGGTGTCGATGATGAAGAGAGCGCCGGGCAGGCGGCGCATATCCTTGATACCGCCCAGTGTACGCTCCAGGCGCGCGATGTCGTCCTGCAAACGCTGAACTTCTTTTTTAGGCAGGCGCTCGAAATCGCCACGATCGCGGCGGGCTTCCAGGTCACGCAGGTAACGGATGCGCGATTGGATAGTCTGGAAGTTGGTCAGCATGCCACCAAGCCAGCGCTGGTTAACATAGTACATACCAGAGCGCTTGGCCTCTTCGGCAACAGCTTCCTGCGCTTGCTTCTTTGTGCCGACAAACAGGATGGTTTCGCCATTGGCAACCAGTTGCTGCACGAACTTATACGCTTCATTGAGGCGCGTCACCGTTTGTTGCAGGTCAATGATATGGATGCCATTGCGATCCATAAAGATGAATGGCTGCATCTTGGGGTTCCAGCGACGGGTTTGGTGACCGAAGTGTACGCCGGCTTCAAGAAGCTGCTTCATGGAAATGATGTTCGCCAAAAACAGATCCTCCTCCGCTCTCAACTTGACAGCATGAAGGGCCCTTCTACGGGCCCTCGCACCGGAGAGCGTGTGTATTTAATTGATATCAGTGATTACACTAATTATGACTGTGGGAAGATGTCCCTCGCTGATTTGGAAGTATAGCACAGAGCAGGCCAAGACGCAAGAAAAATTTGCTTTTTGGGTTTCTACTCGCCTCGACGGTTTGACACACCTTGTGGTATGATTCGACTGAAACTACCTGGTAGGTATGAACGACATTGAGACGACGTTGCCAACGTCCTGATTTTTGGTGGTTCACAGTGCCGTCTTTTCCCTATGCAAAGCGAATGCAGACACGAAGCGCGTCGAAGGCTGCGCTTTCAATTGTGCAGTTATCACTCTTCTTATTGCTTTTTACGAGCTGTAGCAGCTCAGTAACGCGTGCCGCTTCCTGCGGGAGCCGCACTTGCGGTCAGCACACACAGGGCAAGCTCACATATGTAGCTATAGGAGCTTCGGACACCTTTGGCCTGGGCACCGATGATCCATATACGCAAAACTGGGCATCTGACCTGGCTGTGGAGCTTGGTCACAGGTTCCGCCTGGTTAACCTGGGCATACCGGGTGTGCTGATGCACAATGCGCTGGGGCTTGAACTGCCGGTGGCGCTCGATGCCCACCCCAACCTGGTCACGATCTGGCTGGGCGTGAATGACATCGCGGACAATGTGCCGGTTTCGAGCTACGCTCGCGACCTCGACCGATTGTTGAGCCGCCTGCAAGCGGGTATGCCACATGTACGGATTGCTATAGCCAATATACCCGATATCACACTACTGCCGTATTTTCGCTCGTATGATCCACAAATCCTGCACACGCGCATCTTCAACTATAACGCTGTCATCGCAGCCGATGTGGAGCGCCATCACATCATACCGGTCGATCTTTCTGGATACAACAATGTGATCAAGAATCACCCTGAATATATCAGTAGCGATGGCCTTCATCCAAACGATCTTGGCTATTTGCAACTGGCACAGGTTTTTTACCAGGCGTTGCAAAGGGCACACGCCATAGCTTAAGAATATATGTCACAACTATTTGGCATTCAACTTGATACGCTTACAAATATACTGCTCATCATCACTTGTGCCATCATAGTGGGAGTAGTGCTGCTGGCGCTCGGCAATGCCATCTTTTTCAAGATAGGCGTACGCAATATTCCCAGGCGGCGCACGCAAATGCTGTTGATTATCTTCGCGTTGATGCTTTCGACCACACTGCTCTCCAGTGTGTTGGCAATTGGCGATGTGATCACTGCTGCGGTGCAAAGCGTCGCTATCTATAACCTGGGGAACGTGGACGAGACGGTTGAGGGAGGACATGGAGCGCTGGGCTTCTTTGATGATAAAGTCTACTACAGCCTGGTGAAGCTTGCCAGGAACTATCCCGATATTGCAGCAGTGAGTGCTGCAATGGTTGAACAAAACCTGCTGGTAGCTGACGAGAACTCACGCCAGGTGAGGTCAAAGGTGACCGCTCTGGCGATCATACCCGGCAGCGAGCAGGGCTTTGGCGGTATGCAGAACGTCAATGGCGGGGGGCGCCTGCGCATTGCCGATCTCTCGCCGGACGAGGTGTATCTCAATAATACTACAGCGCAACTGCTTAACGCCCATCCAGGCGATTTTATCTTCCTGTATTCAAAACGTTGGCCGACCCAGCGCTATGGTTTTCGCGTGCGCGCTATTGTTGCCAACGGCGGCCTCACGGGTGACACGCCTTTTATTCTGAGCCAGATCCAGCCTTTTCGTGACATCGAAGGGCGCAGTGACGACATCACAAAGGTATTCATCGCTAACCGCGGGGGCGGAGGTGTCAATGGTGTTGGTCTTTCCGACAGTGTGGATGAGGAAATCGAACACCGGATTCCCAGAGATGTGCATATAATCAAGGTGAAGCAGCAGGGCGTGCTGAACTCGCAGAAGGCAGAAAATATTTTCTCGCGCATCTTCACCCTTTTCTCTCTCTTTGTGCTGGCTATTGGTCTGCTGCTGATTTTTCTCATTTTCGTGCTGCTGGCGGCTGAACGCCGCGTGGAGATGGGGATGGCGCGGGCCATTGGAGTGCAGCGACGTCACCTGGTGTTGATGTTCCTTTTTGAAGGGACAGTGTATGACCTGCTGGCTTCATTCTTCGGACTGGGTCTCGGCGTGGGAGTGGGCATACTGCTGGTGACCTTCCTGGGGCCGACCCTGGCTCGTTTTGACTTTCCACTGAAACTCACATTCCAGTCGCACAGCCTGGTTATTGCTTACTGCCTGGGAGTGATCTTCACGTTCTGCTCCGTGGCCGCTTCTTCGTGGTTTGTCAGCCGCATGACGGTGGTGGAAGCGATCCGTAACCTGCCAGAGTCGGAGCGGCAGGCATTGTCATTGAAAGAAGTATGCCTGCTGCTGTTGAAACTGGCCAAGCAGGGCGTCAGGGCTATTGCAGAGGGAAAGCTCAAGCGGGCGCGACATATCATACTCGAACAGGTACCCGAGGGGCTGATGGGAGTGATACAAGTCCTGCTACAGTCAGGATTACTACCCCTGCTGGCCGGGTACGGGCTGATGCGGTTGGGGCTGGTCCAGTCACAGATTGCATTCTTCTCGCTCGGCCTCACATTGATAGTGGTTGGGGGTGGAATGCTGATCAAGACTGTAGTGGAACAGGTAATACGCTTGCTGGCCCAAACGAGGTTGCAAGCCAACAGGCTATTCGCGGCCATGGCGGGGCTGGCGATTGTGGCATACTGGGCACTGCCCTTTGATGCCCTGGCCGGCCTTGGGCTTCCACGCTTCCAGGGTGGACTGGAGGTTTTCTTTATCGCGGGCCTGATGATGGTGCTGGGAGCAGCATGGGCGCTCATTGCAAATGCGGAGCTGGTGGTGAATCCTTTGCTCAAGCTGTGTTCATGGCATCCCCGGCTGCGTCTCATGGCGCGGCTGGCGTCTGCGTACCCGCTTCATCACCGCTTTCGCACGGGGCTCAGCGTGGTGATGTTCAGCCTGGTTATTTTTGCGATGACGGTGATGGCAGTGATCACGTACGCTTTGCAGAACACGTATACGAATATCGATGTGCAGACAGGTGGATATGATATTCAAGCCGTAACGTATTTCAAGCCTCTGCCAGTGGGCGGTGATATAAACTCGGTACTGGCAAGCCATGGCATTAATCCACAGGACTTTGCTTCTATCGGTATACGCACTGTGACGGCGGTAGGGGTGATCCAACCCAATGCGGCGAACCCGGCCTGGCACCTGTACCCGGCACAGGTGGTGAGCGGGGGCTTCCTACGGGGACTCGGGCTGCACCTGACAGCACGAGCGCAGGGCTTTGACAGCGATAGCGCGGTCTGGCAGGCCCTGCAATCTAATTCACATTACGCGCTGATTGATAGCAGCGCGTTACCGTATCGTCCCCATAGCTTCTTCAACGGGCCGGTCTATGATCCCAACGCGCCGCCACCTGCCGATGCAGGCGCGCCCATCAACCCACCCGGCATCGATCCGTACTATGCTTTTTCGATGGATGGCATTTACCAGGGCGATACGACTTTCCGGCCAGCGCAGGTATGGGTAACAGGACTGCAAAGTTCTTCTGCGATTAAATTAACCATTATTGGTGTGGTGGACAACAGCGACAGCGCCCATTTCGGCATCTATATCCCGAGCGAGACCTACGGGCACACCAGCGCTGATCCAGCGACGCCCGATACACAGACCTATTACTTCAAAGTTGCTCCGGGGCAGGATAAACACGCGCTGTCGCTGGCGCTTGGGTCGGCCTTCCTCGATTATGGGCTGGAGACGACGGTTCTGGAAGATGCAATCTGGGAGGTACGCGGGCCACGCATCCTGCTCAGCAACATTTTGATAGGAGTCGTAGGTATGGCTCTTTTGCTGGGCGTTGCGGCACTGGCGATAACGGGCACACGTGCGGTGATCGAACGCCGCCAACAGATCGGCATGCTGCGCGCCCTGGGCTGCAGCCGTCGTCTAGTACAGGGAGCGTTTTTGTGTGAGTCGTTTTTCGTGGGCTGCATAGGAAGTCTGCTGGGTGTTACTCTCGGCCTGATAATCTCGAGCAATATTTTCGCCGTCAATTTCTTCGAGCGCTACCAGACGGGGTTGACGTTCAGTGTTCCCTGGGGAGAGCTGGGGATTATCGTGGGTGCTGCCGTGCTGGCATCGCTGGCAGCGGCCTTGCTCCCGGCATGGCAAGCAGGCCATATACCTCCCGTGGAGGCATTGCGGTATTAAGATATCTTCCGCCACCTTTTACTTATGAGATGAGTCATGAGTTGCAATTTCTAGTATTTACCTCTCCCCAAGAGTGGCAAAATGGGGTATACTCTGGGAAAGGCGCAAGGGGCGTAATGTTGCAGGGGGGGATATTTATGCGGGGCAGAGCGCGCTATCACCGTATCCAGTTGATTGCTTACAATATGGCGGATGCGCCCCTGTGGAGTCTGCCCTTGATTGGCCCCAGTCCAACCCCTATGACGGGAAGTATAACTCCACGACAGGCGAAATACACACCTGTGGCAGCAAAAGCAGCGTCACTCTATTCGACTCGTTTACTGCGTAGGGTTCAACTGATACCGATAGATGACTAAACCTGCGAAACGGGACTGTATCACCGCCTGCTTCTTGAACAGATCAGTATAGTGTAAAGTGTGTATATATCTACACCTATTAACCCATATCCTTTTCACGTAGTAAGAAGTTGTAAGGGGGCCTGGTGACTCCCGGGGGGAATGTAAATGGTAAGGATAATGATAGTCGATGATCATGCGCTGATTCGTCGCGTGGTACGGGAAGTGGTCGAAGGAGAGAGCGATATGGAGGTGGTAGCGGAGGCCCGCGATGGCTTCGAGGCGCAGGCGCAGGCGATGCAGGTACAACCCGATGTTGTTCTGATGGACCTGGACTTGCCTGGATGCGATGGCTTCGAGGCGACTGAGCGCATACTGGCCTGCTCACCACATTCACACATTGTGATTCTCACAGCATCGCGCCATGAAGAGCACATTTTCTCCGCCATACAAAGTGGTGCGGTGGGCTACCTCACTAAAGATATCGAGCCCGGCGCATTGATACATGCAATTCGCTGTGCGGTACTGGATGAATTGTGCATACCAGGTCCCCTGGCTGGCTTCATTCTGGAACATATACGCTCACTCCAGATTTCTACGACCATAGGAACGGCCGGTCGCGAGATGCTGCTTAGCGGCAAGCAGGCAAGGTTCGGGAGCAGCGAACCAATTCAGATCAGAGGAGGCCGGCGGGCAGCAGCTGAGGGAGGACAGCTGGGACAGGCAATGGCGCTGCATCCTCTGACGGAACGGGAACAGGAGATTCTTGACCTGATACGCAGGGGACACAAGAATCGCGAGATCGCCGGTGAGCTATGTGTCGCGGAATCAACGGTACACAAGCATGTACAAAATATCCTCGAGAAGCTGCACGCACGGAACCGTACCGAGGCTATTTATCTCACATACGAAAGTGTCGGAGTTAGTTTTTGAGAATCATGAGAAACTTTGATAAAGCAAGGTTCAAGAAATGGCCTGATGCAATATGATACAATATCCGCCACAGCAGGGTATTATTGAAGAGGAAAGCAGACGAACCAATGGGTAAAGGGCCTCATAAGGGTGGAGAGCCTGCAACAAGGTCTAACCGATTGTACAGAAATTCTGAATTATGGACGAACAATTGATCATTCAGGCACAAAAGGTGTGGAAAACCTATCGCAGCGGGCAAATCCGGGTTGAGGCGCTGCGCAACATCGATATGGATGTTGCGACGGGCGAGATGGTGGCCATCATGGGTCCGAGCGGCTGCGGCAAGACGACGCTACTCAATTGCCTGGCAGGGCTGGACACCGTCGACGAGGGCGATATTTACATTCAAGGCGATAACCTGCACGACCTGAGCGATAACGAACGCACCTCCTATCGCGCCAAACACATGGGATTTGTCTTCCAGGATTTCAACCTCCTGCCTATGCTGACTGCCGTGGAGAATGTTGAGCTTCCCATGCTGATAGCAGGAGTAGCCAGCCGCAAGGCGAATAAGCGGGCCCTGGAACTGCTCGACCGAGTTGGGCTGGCTGACCGGGCACGACATCGCCCGGCAGAGTTGTCGGGAGGACAGCGCCAGCGCGTGACGGTCGCTCGCGCACTGACCAACGATCCTGCCATTGTGTGGGCGGATGAGCCCACGGGGAATCTCGATAGTGAAGCAGCCACGGACATTATGGACTTGCTCTGCCGCTTCAATCGCGAAAATGGTCAGACGTTTGTGATCGTTACACATGACCTGGAAGTCGGAAAACGCGCCAACCGCATTATTGCTATGCGCGACGGGGTGATTGTTTAAATGACCCTATTCGGATGAGATTGTAGGGCGACTGCAGGGGTCGCCCGTACATGATGTTAGTGGGCCAGTTCGTAGCCTTTGGATGGCGCGTGTACGAGATCGCGCACGACCTCCTTGATGTGGGAGGATGAGAGGCCATAGAGTTCCTTCAGGATTGAAGGGGCGCCATGCTCGATAAATTTGCTGGGATAGCCGATGAGGCGTATGTCGACGGTATTGAGCAGGCTATGTGCCTCTAACAGTTCAAGCACGGCGCTGCCGAAACCACCAGCCACCATACCATCTTCCACGGTCACCAGGCGCCGCACGCCTTTGGCCAGGCGTATTATCAACTCCTCGTCAAGCGGTTTGGCCCAACGCGCATTGACCACGGCAACAGGAATGCCCTGCGCAGCCAGTTCCTTTGCAGCTTCTTCTGCCTGAGCGACGGCTGTGCCATAGGCCAGGATGGCACAGTCCTGCTGTTCCGCCTCTACAAGAGTAGATGGGCTGATGAGTTCTGCCTTACCAACCTCCAGTTTGCGGAATGCGGCGTCCAGGGGAACTCCAAGGGCCTTGCCGCGCGGGTAGCGCAGGCATACGGGACCATCCATATATATGGCGGTATAGAGCATGTGGCGCAGCTCGTTCTCGTCTTTGGGAGCCATTACCTTCATATTGGGGATGACGCGCATAAATGCGATATCGAAGACGCCATGCTGGGTATGGCCATCCTCGCCAACGATGCCCGCACGGTCCATGGCAAAGACGACATGCAAATCCTGCACGCAGATGTCGTGGATGACCTGGTCATAGGCTCTCTGCAAGAATGTCGAATAGATGGCAACTACCGGGCGCAGGCCTGATATGGCCAGCCCACCGGCAAAGGTTACGGCATGTTGTTCGGCTATGCCCACGTCGAAGTAGCGTTTGGGGAAGCGCTGGTGCATCTTCTTCAGGCCTGTGCCTTCCGCCATAGCGGCGGTAATACCGACGATGGAGGTATCTTGCTCAGCCAGCTCAACGAGGGCATTGGCGAAGATGTCTGTGTAAGTCGGGGGGTCGCCGGCATTTTTCTTGATGACGCCCGTCTGGTAGTCGAACGCACCCGGGCCATGCCATTTCGTCGAGTCCTCCTCGGCGTAGTCAAGGCCTTTGCCTTTTTTGGTCACCACCTGTACCATTACCGGACCTTCGATGCGCTTGATATTCTCAAAGACATCCAGCATCAAGGGGATATCGTGTCCATCGAATGGGCCGAAGAACTTAAAACCCAGCTCTTCAAAGATGAGCCCACTTTTGCTATGCATTACAAAGTTCTTGAAGCTTGTTTCGGCACGGCCTGCGGCTTCACGCGCCTTATCACCTACCACTGGTAATTTTTCGATCGAGCCTTTTGCCATCTCGCGCAGGTAGCGGTAACTGGGCGAGGTCTGCATATGTCGCACCTTGCCCAGGTAGTGATGCAGCGCACCAACATTATCAGAGATCGATTTTTCGTTATCGTTTAATACAATGATGAGGTTTTTCTTCAGGCTACCCGCGTTGTTAATAGCCTCCAGCGCCATACCCCCGGTTAACGCGCCATCGCCAATGACTGCGACTACTTTGAAATCTTGACCTTGCAGGTCACGGCCGACTGCCAGGCCGAGTGCTGCTGAGATCGAAGTGCTGGCATGGCTTGCTCCAAATACGTCATATGGGCTCTCGTCACGTCTGAGATAACCAGAAAGGCCACCAAATTGACGAATCGTGTGAAAGCGTTCTCGGCGACCGGTCAAGAGTTTATGCCCGTATGCCTGGTGGCCAATGTCCCAGACCAGTAGATCATGTGGGGTGTCGAAGACGTAGTGAAGAGCTATCGTCAATTCTACGACGCCCAGGTTAGGGGCCAGGTGTCCACCTTTTACCGAAACTTTTTCGATGATCTCGCGCCGGATCTCTCCGGCCAATTGTTGCATTTGCGCAGGGGTCAAGGTGCGCAATTGAGACGGGCTGTCAATAGTATCGAGAATCCTTACCAATGATTTCCTCCAAACACTTGTGTTTGCGTAGTGGTATTAATTATAGGCGCACTACGCCAACTGGGCAAACACTATGATGGAAAATTTGATGCACTCGGGCCCTTGACCCCATCTCATCGCCCTTCAGAGGCAGGGCCAACCAGTTTTTACGGCATCTTGACAGGCGATGACTTTCTCCTTATGATGACTACTGGCAAGGTGGTTAAAGGCAGCCTGTTTAGAGGCATTTCACTGAACTTATGTGGCTGCCTGAAGCAAACAGCAGAGCGGTATTGACGAAGTCCTTTATGGATCTTGACGACCTGAACGGAGATGGATGGTCGTCTTTCAGTAAAAAAAGGTGGTACATGACAAGGAAAGATAGCGAGAGAGATGCAGAGCGGCCACGCTACTACTCCCAGTTTTGGCTAGATGTGGCCGCCGGGCGCCGGGTGATCGGAACGCCCAAAACTGATGAAGGGGCGGAAGGAATTGAACCCGAGACGCCCGAGGCCAGTGTAACGCGGAGAGCTGGACGCAACAACTCGTCTGCCATAGATGGGTATAGGGAAGCATACTCGCGTACGGCGGTCGAGCCGATGCCTGCACCAGAGGAGGTTATTGAACCGGAAGCCGACCTGGAAGATGAGCTGACCGACGAGGTAGATGAACTGGACATTCCCAACATAGTGGTGGAAGAGGCTTCCACTCCAGACGCAGAAGCGCCAAGCGAGGCAGAGGAAGCGCCGGACGAAGATTTCTATGATGAAGACGAGGATGATGACCTCGATTGGTCCGGTCGTGGACGCAAAAAGCCGAAGCCAGGTAGACAGGTGAAACAGCCGAAGAAGGGCCCCAAACGCGATCCGAGACGTGGATATTAGCAGCCTGGGCGACCTTCATGGTCGCCCAGCCCACCGTGTACGGACGTGTTAGGGATAGATGCCGCGAACCTGTGTCGCTTCGGCAACACTCGATATTGCCTGCATGTTGGCTGCCAGGCGCATATCGCAGTGATATTGATCGGCCTTCTCCGCGACGGCGCTGAAGGCGCGATTCATGATCACTTCAAGCTTTTTGGTGATCTCATCAACACCCCAGAAGAAGCTCTGAAGGTCCTGCACCCACTCGAAGTAGCTAACGGTTACGCCGCCAGCGTTTGCCAGGATATCAGGGATTACAATAGTATCTTTATCGAAGAGGATTTTATCTGCTTCAGGGGTAGTTGGACCATTAGCGGCCTCGGCAACGATACGAGCCTGCACGCGTCCAGCATTTGCCGCCGTCAATACGCCTTCAGTGGCAGCAGGTATCAAGATGTCACAAGGCACCTCCAGCACATCCTGTACCCTCACCCGCTGGGCGCGCGGGAAATCGATCACGCTGCCCCTTTCCTGTTTGTGACGCAGCACGGCTGACGGATCAAGGCCAGACTCATTGTAGATGCCACCGCGCGTATCGCTCACTGCCACGATCTTGCAGCCATCGTTATGGAAGAGCCGGGCAGCGATGGCGCCAGCATTGCCGTACCCCTGGATGCTCACGCGAGCACCTCTCAGAGGCATGTCTATACGTTTTGCAGCCTGGCGAGTGACGAATAAGACGCCCGTTGCAGTCGCGTCATTGCGACCTTCGCTTCCACCGATGGAAAGAGGCTTGCCGGTGACGACCGCGGGAATGGAGAAACCCTCGTGCATGGAATAGGTATCCATGATCCATGCCATTACCTGGGAGTTTGTATTGACATCGGGGGCAGGAATATCGCTATGCGGACCAATAACAATGGATATTTCGGTTGTATAACGACGGGTCAAACGTTCGAGTTCAGCAGAGCTCATCTGCTTGGGATCGCAGATGACGCCGCCCTTGGCACCACCAAAGGGAATACCTACGACGGCACATTTCCACGTCATCCACATTGCCAGCGCTTTGACCTCGTCCAGCGTTACGTCAGGGCCGTAGCGGATACCACCCTTGGCGGGACCACGATTAACATTATGCTGGACACGATAACCTGTGAATGTCTTGATACGACCACTGTCGAGACGTACGGGAAAGTTGACCGTGAGTTCGCGCTTGGGCTGCCGCAACACCTCTCGCATATCCTCCGAGAGGTGTAACTTTTCTGCGGCAGCTTCAAACTGCTGAACCGCCATATGATAAGGATTTAAAGCTGTCACTTCTTCGTGCATAGCTTGCTTTTGCCTTTCTTCACTTCTTCGTGCATAGCCTACTTCTACCTTTCAAGAAGAAGGGGCGCCGTCCAATTTTGCTTTCAGGAGTTTTTGCACAAGATCGGCCCTTGCCTGGCCGTGCGTTTGTTTCATGATTTGACCTACCAGAGCTTGTATCGCGTTCGTCTTACCAGCGCGGTAGTCGTTAGCGATCTTAGCATTGTTGGATATCACCTCCTCTACTATGCGCTCTAGCTCGTCCTGGTCACTGATAGGAGGCTTAATGCCTTTGCTGATGACAATCGCCCCGGGCATTTCGCCTGTAGCAAAGGCTTCGTCAAGCACCTCTTTGGCTTGCGTACCAGTGATACGCTGCTTATCGAGCAAATCGAGCAAATCTGCCAGGGCGGCGGGTGAGAGCTGGCGGGCATCGCTCGCGACGTTGTGGGTCTTGAGCAGGCGCGCAACGTCACTGAGTACCCAGTTACTGGCTGCCCTGGCGCGGGCCTTGCGGTCAGCAACGTGAGAAGCTGCCATGACCTGTTCAAAGTAGTCGCCTAAAGGCTTATCCTCGGTGAGCACATTGGAATCTTGTGCCGAGAGGCCGTACTCAGCGATGTAACGGGCACGGCGTGCATCCGGAAACTCTGGCAGTTGCGTTCGCAATTCCTCAACCCAGGCGCGGCTAATCACCAGGGGCGGGAGATCGGGCTCGGGAAAGTAGCGGTAGTCATGAGCAAACTCCTTGCTCCTTTGAGGTACAGTGATGCCCCTGGTCTCGACCCAACCGCGCGTCTCCTGATGAATGGGTTGTGCAGAGCGCGCCAGCGCTATCTGGCGCTGTGCCTCGTATTCGAGGGCACGCTCTACTGCCCGGAAACTATTCATGTTCTTGATCTCTGTCTTCACACCCAGTTCTTGCTGGCCACGGGGACGCACCGAGATATTGGCGTCGCAGCGCAGACTTCCTTCTTCCATACGTCCCGAGGATACACCCAGATACACCAGGATCTCGCGCAGCTTTTGCATATAGAGCCGCGCTTCTTCAGGGCTGCGCAGGTCGGGTTCGCTGACGATTTCCATCAGCGGCGTGCCGGAGCGATTGATGTCGATGAGGCTGTAGCCATCATGATGCAGCAGCCGAGCGGTGTCCTCCTCGAGGTGGACGCGTGTGATACCGATGCGGCGCTGCTGTCCATTGTGTTCAATCGTGAGATAGCCGTTGCGGCTCAGGGGGATATCGTACTGCGAGATTTGATAGCCCTTCATCAAGTCTGGATAAGGATAGTTCTTGCGGTCAAACTTGGAGTACTCGGGAATTGAGCAGTTGAGCGCAAGAGCTGTCATGATGGTGTAGGCGACGGCCTGTTCGTTAATTACAGGCAAGACACCAGGCATGCCCATGCAGACGGGGCAGACATGTGTATTTGGCGCTGCATTCGCGTAGTCGGTACTGCACGTGCAGAACATTTTACTTTTTGTGAGCAGTTGCGAGTGGACCTCTAAGCCGATGACGACTTCGAAGTCTGTAGTAGCAAGGGTATCCGTAGTCATTGCTTCCTGGACCTCACATTATCTTTAAGTATGTTATGATATTTTTCACTGTATGTATAAGTCTAGCCCCTTTCGGAGGCTTTCGTCAATGGTGCCTATAGGGCGCGGTAAACCGGCCTCTAGAAGGCGAGCGCCCCCAAAAGTACTACTTCTGGTTGAGCTTCCTGCAAGGGGGCCGATAAGTGATCTCAGATAGAAAGGGTCATGAGAGGCATGAGAGCAAAGTAACGAACCTTCTGTATAGTTCAGGTTTGGCAGTCAGATACGGTGAAGCCGCCTGCCAGCTATTTGAACAGTTTGACAAAATAGAGTATACTGTCCCGTAGCAATGAGAGGCATAAGAGCTTCTCACCATAACGAGTGAGTACGCAGGACATCAGACCTCAACGACCCCACATCTCAAGGCGGGAATTCTTGGCCGGAATTGGGTGGAGCGTAAGAGCAGGCAGGAGAGCAACTATATATGTCCCTAATTAACATGGCCAAACGGGAGATTAACTGTAAGATCGTCTACTACGGTATCGGTTTGTGTGGCAAGACTACCAACCTGCACTATATACATAGAGTTGTTGATCCGAAGGATGTAGGCGATATGGTCTCAATTGATACCGAGACTGAGCGTACTCTTTACTTTGATCTGCTTCCACTTGAGCTGGGCAAGGTGCACGGCTTCACAATCCGTTTCCAACTCTACACTGTTCCCGGCCAGGTGCTGTACCAGCAGACACGAGTTTCGGTGCTCAAAGGCGCTGACTGTGTGATCTTTGTGGCCGATTCGCAGGTCAGCAAATTGCAGGAGAATATCGAAAGCTGGAATGAACTACAAGAGCAGCTCCGGCGTATGAACAAGGATATTACAGATTTTCCCCTGGTCATGCAGTGGAATAAGCGCGATTTGCAGGATATACTGCCGATATCTGTGCTGGAGCAATACCTTAACCTTTATCGCAAACCGAGCTTCGAGTCGGTTGCGGTCACAGGCAGGGGGGTTATCGAGTGCCTGCGCACAGGCATCAATTCCACATTACGCCGCCTGGAACGCATCTAGCGTTTATGATTCTCCCAGTCTTCCATATAAGTCATGCCTGTCGCCATTGATTGTTTATATTAGATTTTGTGTGTATAATAATGCAACAGTTATTCCCCACCTATCTCCTCATCAACGCGTGGGGGAAAGCGTTGTATTTGCATGATTGGATATACAGGAGTGTAGAAAGTATCGCGGCAGGCCCCCCTCTTGAACTGCTCTGCTGCGCAAGGATGGATTTGTATGGAAACGATACATGTCATTATTATCGAGGAACAGCCCCTGTATCGCTGTGGCATCCGCTCAACACTTGAGCACATGGGGGATTGTGAGATTATCGGAGAATCCACTGATCTTGACGATATACTGGAATTGACCCGTACAGGCAGTCCCGACGTCGTGATTATCGATGCAGGCCTCACAGCCACTGATGCGCTCGACGTAGTAAAGCAAATGCGTCACCTGGTGCCACACATGGCGATAGTTGTCCTCACGCCTTCGGACGACGAGGAGAGGCTATTTCAGTCCATCAAGGTTGGGGCGGCCGCTTACTACACACGCAATATCCTGCCTGAGGATCTGCAGGAAGCTGTGCGGAAAGTCAGTCGCGGAGAATATTTAATCAATGACGACGTACTCTCGAAACCACAGTTAGCCAGCCGCGTCCTCAAGTCGTTCCGTGAGCTGGCAGTGGAGGAAGAGGAAACGGCAACAAAAGACCTCTATTCACCGCTTTCGAGCCGCGAGGTGGAGATTCTGGATTATATCGCTCGTGGCAACAGCAACAAAGAAATCGCCAAGTCCCTCAAGATCAGCGATCAGACGGTGAAGAACCACATCACTTCCATCCTCAAAAAGCTCTCGGTGAATGATCGCACTGCGGCAGTTGTACACGCGCTGCGGCACGGCTGGATCAAGATGCACGATAGTTAAGCTGCTATACCCAAATTGCCAGGAGTTCCTTGCCATTATTGGCGTCCAGGAAGACATAGAGGTCGTGGTGGGACTGCGGGAAGGGAGTAGAGTCAACAGAGGCATCGCCGGGCTGCAGCGGGATATTTTGATAGAGTATCATCCAGGCAGGATAGCCTGTCATGTCGGGATGTACGGCAGGTGTGCTTCTATTCGTATAATTCAAGAGGACGTACTGTGTGGTGGTGTTTTTCGCATTAACAGCGGCATCAGGCTCAAGTTCGCTGGCGATCAGGAGCGCCTGCTGCTGATTCAGTGCTGATGGCTGTAAGGGTTTGCCTAACGTGATACCGGCTGCAAGTAACGGCGAAACCTGTACCGCCGGGGAATGGGTTGGAGCGAGGCCAGGCGTGGGGAATACCGGCACAACCGGTCTTGCATTTTGATGAGTCAGGAGCCAGGCGAGCCACGCTACTCCGGCGGCGAACAATATACCTCCCGCAATGCCACTTATCAAGCGCGACCGTGAGGCCGTTGGCCGCTCTTCAGGGCTGATAGGAGTATGGGGGACTTGCACATCCAGACCGGGCATCCTCACGCGGTTACGCGGCAGGTTATTGCTGCGCCTCGGCATAGTTTTTTTGCCTTTCTGCACTGCACATAGCACTATCGTTTTCTTTCCGCCAGTATAAAATAAATCAGGCGTCAGGGCAATCAGGTGTGACTCCACGTTGACCTCATTTTGTCCACGCGCTATACTGTTCAGAGAAGACACAGCGCCTGCGAAGAAGAAAGGAATTGTAGTTCTGTGAAAGTTTATGGTCGTGTGACCGTCTTCCCAACCATGCCTCCCCGCATCAGCCGATTGTATGAGTTAGCTTATAACCTGTGGTGGAGCTGGCACCCCGAGGCTCGCGCGCTCTATAGAAAACTTGACCCCGAACTGTGGGAACGTGTTGGGCATAACCCGGTGCACTTTCTCAGCGAGGTAGAGCCAAGATACCTGGAGAAAGCGGCCAATGATCCTGAATATTTGCCGCACTATGACAACATCCTGCAAGATTTTGATCGCTACATGCATCCACGTGGTGAGGAGACCTGGTTTTCACGCAACTATCCAGAACTGGTAGATCGAACAATTGCTTATTTCTCGGCAGAGTTTGGACTGCACGAGGCGCTGCCTATTTACTCCGGCGGTCTGGGTATTCTCTCCGGTGATCACTGCAAAGAGGCGAGCGACCTTGGCCTGCCCTTCGTGGGGGTAGGCTTTTTGTATCCACAGGGTTATTTTCACCAGCGAATTACACGCGAGGGTGTGCAGGAAGCATTTTACGACAAGTTACATTTCTCGGAGGCCCCGGCTGTTCCTGCCTGCGATGCAAACGGTAACGAGGTGATGATTAGCGTCGATCTACCCGGACGGCGCATACACGCGAAGGTGTGGAAATTACAGGTGGGGCGCATTGCGCTGTATCTGATGGATACTGATGTCCCCCCCAATACGCCGAACGACAGGGAACTCTCAGCGAGGCTGTATGGGGGAGACCGCGAGATACGCATTTCCCAGGAGATCGTGCTGGGCATTGGCGGCGTACGCGCATTGCGAGCACTAGGTATCTCACCAGCCGCGTGGCATATCAATGAAGGACACGCCGCTTTTCTCAACCTGGAGCGATGCCGGGAACTGGTTGCCTCGGGCCTGAGCTTCAACGAGGCACGCGAGGTAGTGGCTGCAAACTCGCTTTTCACGACGCACACGCCTGTACCTGCAGGCAATGATACTTTCAGCTACGATCTGGTTGACAGGTATTTTGGTTCCTACTGGGGACAATTGGGGCTCAACCGCGACCAGTTTATGGAGGTGGCGCGCGAGGATCACGGCTACGGGCCGACCTATGGTATGACTGTACTCGCGCTGCGGCTGACGGGACAGCACAACGGCGTGAGTAAATTGCACGGAGCGGTCTCGCGGGGGATGTGGCAGTTCTTGTGGCCAGGCGTCGATGTTGACGAGGTGCCTATCGACTCGATTACCAACGGCATACATTCCCCTTCCTGGATCTCGCCGGAGATGAACACGCTATTCAAGCGCTACCTGGGAGAAGATTGGGAAGAGCACGTGGACGAGCCGGATTTGTGGAAGCGCGTGATGGATATTCCCGACGAGGAGTTGTGGCAAACGCATATGAAGCGGAAAGGTGCGCTGATTGCTTACGTCCGGCGCAGCCTGAAGCAGCAACACCTGCGGCTGGGTGAAGGAGCGGTCCAGATGGCCGAATTTGAGGACATGCTCAATGCAAACGGGCTCATCATCGGCTTTGCGCGGCGCTTTGCCACATATAAACGAGCCACCCTCATCTTTCGCGATATGAATCGTTTGCGCCGCATTCTCAATAACCCGAACTTTCCCGTACAGATTGTTTTCGCAGGCAAGGCGCACCCTGCCGACGAGCCGGGCAAAGCTTTGATCGAGCAGGTCTACCGCTTCTCACGCGCTGACGAGTTCCGGGGTAAGATCGTTTTCCTGGAAAACTACGATATAGATATGGCACGCTACCTGGTCTCCGGGGTAGACCTGTGGCTCAACAACCCCATCCGTCCACACGAGGCCAGCGGCACCAGCGGCCAGAAAGCCTCTTTGAACGGGCAGCCAAACTGTAGTATTCTCGACGGCTGGTGGGCAGAGGGATATAACGGTAAGAACGGCTGGGCAATCGGTGAAGAGCGCGAGTTTCATAACGAGAATATACAGGACGAGGCCGACAGCCTTTCCTTGTACCAGTTACTGGAAGAAGAGATTGTGCCAACCTACTATGACCAGGGGCTGGACAGTATCCCACACCGCTGGGTGACCGTGATGAAGGAAGCGATTCGTACCTGCGCTCCGACTTTCAGTATGCGGCGGATGGTGAAGGAATACACTACGCGCTATTACGTTCCTGAGATTCAGCAAGGCATGCTGATTGAGAAGAACCGCTACGAGCAGGCGCGGGTGCTGGCAGCCTGGAAAAACAGGGTGAAAGCGGATTGGCCGCGCCTGGAAGTCTACGTGGATGGACGCCGGGATGGGCAACTGAGCCTTGGTGAAAAAGTTGACGTGAGCACCTGGGTGAGGCCAGGGAACCTGCGACCTGAAGACCTGGCCGTCGAACTCGTTTACGGTGAAACCACTAATGAGCAGGTTGTGCCACAGCATACGCTACCCATGAAGTACACAAAGCAGGAAGCGGATGGCTCCTATCGCTACGATGCGAGCCTGCAACCCGGCCACAGCGGCAGCATTGCCTACGGCGTGCGTGTTCTCCCAAGCCACCCGGAGCTTGCCGGTAAGCACGACATGGGGCTGATTCGCTGGGGATGATGGATACCTTCAACTTTTAGACTTTGCAGGCAATGCTTCGGTAATTGCCTGCAGGTATGCCATGATAAGTGGATGTGCTACGCCTGCCAAAGCCGTGCGTTCCGGTTGAAAGAGTGTGCCCACAAAAAAGGGATGCCCGGCAAGTTCGATAACGCGGGCCTCGCCGTTGGCATCCACGCCGGTAATGCTCATCCCGCCCTGTTCAAACAAAGAATGGTAGTGAGGATTAAGGCCATAACTGCAGTGATAGCTTTCAACAATTTCAGTTCTTCCGTAGATAGCGGCGATACGGGACCCTGGCTTCAGGTAAATGGTATCTTGCACCTCGACAAGTGAACACGTAAGTGGAGCTATCAGTGGCTGTGACGCTGATGGATTGGTTTCGGCATGATCAGCTCCGGAGAGACCAAGGACATTTCTAGCATATTCGATGATGGCATGCTGGGAGCCGCCACAGGTTCCCAGGAATGGAATGTCATGCTCTCGAGCAAAGCGAATGGCGGAGAGAGCACCTTCCATACTTGCATACGGGCTGGCAGGAACGCACCAGAGTGCGTCATAAGCTGACAGCACCTGTTCGGTGTTTCGTTCTAATAGAGGCGTGGCGAGCCAGGATGTTTCAGCATGGCACTCAAGGTTGTTCGCTGCCAATGTCACTGCTCGAGGGATGGCGATATGGGCCTTGACGCTGGGGTTGAAGTCGCCAATGAGTCCGATACGCATGTTGCTGGTCATTGTTGCACCTTTCTCCGGCTGTAGGAGCCGATTTTCCTGGACATTATCCCTGGGAAATACTCTACCCAAATTTTATAGTATATGCAACACCCCCAGCATAGGTGGATGCCTCCCTCCTCCGAGCGCGATAAATCAACCTCGTAGAGGTTGCTAACATAAATATTACATTCTTTACAATGTGTTAAAAATCACATCATACAAGATGGCTATACTGAAGGTATGGGTACTCCTGGTAATGAATTTGGATACATTCAGATGGAGGGAGCAACATGCTTTCAAACCTCTGGCAAACGACGGTCCAGTTCCCGTTTGCCGTAAACCTCACGGTGTACATCGTCCTCGTAGTAATTGCGCTTGGTCTACTCTACTTCATATTTCGGCGTGGTAGAGCGGCCAGTTTTGTGATGCGTTGGACGACGCAGGACATTCTCATTCTTGCAATCATGGGCGTTTTGCTCGAAGTCTATGACAATCTCATCGGAGACCAGTTCATCACGCCGATCATCAAACTGCTGCCTGCAGGTGATGTACTCCACGACCTGGCACTGAACGACTTTCCTTATATGTTTCTTTTGATGGTTGGTATCGCGCTGATTCGCAAGCCAGGAGTCGCAACGGCCCTGGTGTTTCTGAATTTCCTGCTGATGCAACTGCTCTACCCCGGCGATAAGTCGAGCGTGCTGTGGTGGCCATATGGCATCTACCAGGGCGTATTCGTAGACCTTTACATTGTCCTGCGCGGCCCACACATATTGGAGAAGGCAAACTGGCAGGCAGTGCTCGACGGGTTTGTGATGGGAGCCGTACGCGCGGTCCCGGCGGTGACGATCTCGTCAGCAATCATGGGGCCGCTGCTGACCGGTCAAACCGATACTTTTGGCGCCATCTTCAGAAATGGGACGCTCAACTGGATTGGCAACGGCGCGGCGGCGGCCATCTGGGCGCCACTCGCGATTTATATCGCTCACTCGGTCAGCCAGACCTCAACGCGCGAAGCCGTGCCTAAGACAGCCGAAGCGGACGCTGTCGCAGTCGAAGGACAAAAGGAAGGTGGAATATGATCAACTACAGACTGATCGCTATTGCCAGCGCAATCCTGGGCGTATTGCTCGCCATCGATGGCATATATATGGTAGCAGTAAACTACAACCAGGGTGAGACGCAGATGCTTAACTTGCCCGATGGCTGGATTGTGATCATCTCGGCAGGCATCCTGTTCGTAGTTGCGATCATTGCTTTCGTGCTGGCGGCGCGTTCGCCGCAAGCCGCAAGATCAACGGCAGCGACCAGAGCAGAGGTAGAAGCAGAAAAAGGTTAAGATGCCAGAACTGCGCATAGAGAACTTGTCGTTCGCATATGCAGGTTCGCCGGACCCGGAGCTTCGTTCTATTCAGTTGACCATCCCTGAAGGACAGTTTGTCCTGGTTACAGGACCATCCGGGGGCGGGAAGTCCACTCTCGCCCTCGCGCTGACAGGGTTGGTTCCATCACGTATCGCGGGCCACATGCGGGGCGGTGTCTACCTGGGGACAAACGACATCAGCGGCATGGAGATCCACGAAGTCTCGCAGAACATCGGCATCGTTTTCCAGAACCCGGATAACCAGTTGATCCAGCTTACGGTCGAGGAAGAGGTGGCCTTCGGGCCGGAGAACCTCGGCCTGCCGCGCCCCGAGGTTGCGCGGCGGGTTAAGCAGGCACTCATCTATACCGGGATGGATAAGATGCGCAAAGAGCAAATCTACGCTCTTTCGGGAGGCCAGAAGCAACGCGTAGCGATTTCTGCCACACTGGCCATGCTGCCGCAGGTGCTGGTGTTAGACGAGCCCACATCCGACCTGGACCCGGTTGGAACACAGGAAGTACTCAGCGTTCTACGGACGTTAAACAAGCAGTACGGCATGACCATTGTGCTGGTAGAACATAAAGTTGACGAGGTGATTTCCTGGGTAGACAGGGTGTTGTTGATGGACCAGGGGAAGGTGATTGTGGACAGCCTGCCGCGCAAGGCGTTTGATGATTTATCATGCTGGACAAATGTGGGTGTTTCGGTGCCACAAATGGTACTGGTAGCCAGGGCACTGCCCGATTTATTCCAGGGTTTGACGCCGCTGTCGGTTGACGAGGTATACGAAGCGCTGCGTGGGACCACGTATGCGCAAGCGCTGGTGCAACGCAACGAGGCTATACAAGGCATATACGGTAACACGGCAGTTTCTCCTGCAGCGCAGAGCATCTTGAGTTGGGAAGCCGTGGAGCTGGCGTACGGACCCAAACAGGTGTTGAACGATATCAATTTGAAGATTTTGCCGGAGGAATGGGTGGCCGTGATCGGAGCGAACGGGTCTGGTAAAACGTCGATGGCTTCGCTGGCAATGGGCTTCCAAGCGCCAACGAAGGGCACAGTTCGCTTTAGAGACCAGGCGGTTCAGGCGGGCAAGATCTCGCGCCAGGCCGAAAACATTGCCTATTTGTTCCAGGCCGCAGATAACATGTTGTTCGGGGCTACAGTCGAGAAAGAATTCCTGTTCGGCTTCAAGTACCAGCACCAGCGCCGGGGAGATAAGGACAAAGAAGTGGCGGTGACGATTGACCGCCTGATAGAGACGATCGATCTGACGAAGCATCGCAATGACAACCCGTTTCACCTCAGCCACGGGCAGCGTAAGCGATTGGCGATTGGGGTGTTGCTGACGCGGCAGCCACAGGCGCTGATCCTGGATGAACCAACCACCGGGCAGGACGAGGGACACGCTCGCGCTTTCTTCCAGTTCCTGCAATACCTGCGCGAAAACGCGAGGTACACCTATATGATGATTACGCACGAGATGAGAGCTGTAGCTCGCTATGCCAGCCGCGTAGTGGTGCTGCGGGATGGACAAGTGTTCATGGATGGGGCGCCTGAATTTATATTTGCGCGCAAATATGAGCTTGCCCTGTGCGGCATTCTCCCTCCTCCCATCGCACAGCTTCATGGGCGTTTATGCGAAGGGCGAGCCCGGCACATCGATTTGAGCGTCGACGCTTTTTTGCAATCCCTGCGGCCAGTGGAGGTGACATCGTGATTATGGATTTCTTCATGCATAATCTGATCGGCAGGACGATGCTTGGTTATTTTCTCATCTTCTCGGTGCCGACGATTGTACCGTTTTTGTTTGTGAAGTTGATCGGGTTTAAAGGGCTACGTCACCTGTTCTCGTACGAGCCTAAACAATCCATTATCCACGGCCTGGACCCGCGCTTGAAAGTGACCTACCCGGTCCTGATCGGCATTTTAAGCATTTTTCTAAACTGGGACTTTGTCTACTACCTGGTAGGCTTCACGCTCATTCCCTGGATGTTCCTGAGGCCCTCGCCAGCACGCTCACGGGTGATCATCACTATGGCAGGAGTACCGGTGATCGGGGCGATCTGGTCCCAAGGATTGTTTCATACTGAAGGCAACTCAATTCAACATCTCATCGTCATTTTTCCGTGGACGCTGAGCTGGCTTGGCACACCCGGTCTGTCCTCGACCGGGCTACTCTACGGCATACAGCAATCCGGCAGAACGCTGGCCGGGGTGCTGGCTGCTTTGATTTTGCTTTTTACGACGACGCCATCCGAGGTGATGTGGGCCTTTTACAAGTTTCGCCTTCCTCCGGCTGCCGGGCTGGCGTTCTCGGCGGCGTTACGGTTCTTGCCACAAATGCTGGAACGCATGACGGTGCTGCTCCAGGTTGTGCAGGTGCGGGGCTATGACCTGACGGTACCCAGGAGGCGCGACCTGCAGGCCTGGCCCGGCTATATAAAGCGCGTGTTCGCCTGCATCCCGGTTGTTACCGTTCCCCTCTTGATCGGCGCGCTGCGCAATACTTCCGTGATGGCGATGGTAGTCGATGCTCGCGCCTTCGGTTCGCACAACGAACGTAGTACACTCAAAGAGCATCAAATAACGCTGGCCGATGGCATTGCGCTGGGGGCGCTGGCAGCGGTAACGCTGGCGGTGATCCTGCTGGTGGTGCTGCATGTCGGGAACAGGCTGATATGATAAGCTCTTTCCCTTACAGTTTTTGCTACATGCGAGGTGTGGCGAGGTGTGGCGTGGCGGGTTTGGCGGGCATGGTAGGGGATGGCGGGCATGGTAGGGGCAAGCCCTGGTCCCTCGATAAATCGGGGACCTACCAAGATACGGTAAGAGGTCCTCGCGTGCTATAGTAGTGGCACCCCTCGCGGGTGTGTTCTGGTGTCTTTGCGATAACGTCTTCATGCGTTACACTACAAACAGTAGAAAGGACGCATCGATATGGAAGATATGATCATCGGGCCATTCGGCATTACGTTCGGGGCTGACGACGTTGAGTTTCGCACGCTCCAACAGGCAGAGTATTACACGCTGAGCTATACAGATTGTTATAAGCTGTTCGAGGTTTTGTATCAACGGCGCGAAGACCTGCACAGGCGCATGTCCAGCGAGCAGCAAACAGAGGGACCACCACCCCTACACCTGGAGGAGCCCAATATTACTTATACAGTGAATGACGAGTCACTCTCTGTCTCATCGTGGGAGAAACCGGAAAACGCTCCTGGAAGTTCTTGAGTATGGAGGGAGAGTGATCAAGCACGCCTCCTTGTCTCCTGGCAGGCGATCTAGGGCTAGATTTCACCGTGGAATAGAAAGATTTTTTGCCCGCCGGGCGCCGTGAACACAGCATTCACAACCTTGCCATCGACTTCCGGTGGAATAGCTGTCAAGGTGAAGCTGTCGGCCTTAAGATTTTCGATACGTTCAGCCATATTACCAGCGAAGTACGTGATGTGGGGCCCGGCAAAATCTGTCGTCTGGTGCAAACCCAAGACGAACAACCCATCGCTGAGGATGGCCCAGGGATATGGCTCTTCAGCATAATAGAGCCTTTCGTATCCCAGCTTCTCCCAGTAGGCGATAGAGGCCTGGATATCCTTACAAGGCACAGCGAATTCGCCAAACTTGCCGCAGCGAGAAAGTGGCGTACGTGTCATAGGCGTGCCACCCGGCATGGGGACGTTACTTTTCTCCGTCGTTAAGGTGACGTGTAGCCCATTGGGGTCAACGAATACAGCGGTGTTGTCGTCCCCCTCTAAAGGTATGCCGAGGGCTTTTACCTGTTCGATGTCGCTGCCGGCATAGCTCAGCGCAGGTGATGGGGAGTTGCCTGTGAGCAGGAGGATATTCAAGCTGCCATCGGTAACAACAGCATTGGCGACCTGCTTAAAGCCCAGTTTCTCGTAGAAAGCCAGCGCTACTGCAAGGTCGCTGACGGTGGTGCTGATCTGGATATAATCACCAAGTTTCATGATTTCCTCTTTTCCCACGATATTTAAGAAAACGACCTCCTGCAACTTAGGAATGAAGTGTTGCCAGCCTGCCAGGTGATGATCTACTCGCATTTGTTGATCTTCTACCGAGTCGGAGTAGGGACCGTGAGTAAGCAGCATGCTGGTGCCGCCAGTTGGAAGCAGTTCGAAGATGATCTCCACTGTTGTGACAGGACTACTGGGCGGGTCATGATCCCAGTGCCAGGTAAAGGTAAGCTTCTTTCCAGGTTCAAAGGCCGTGTAGAGGCCGCGCAGATGCCAGTGCATCTGCGGCCAGGAAAGATGATAGGCGCCGCCAGGGCGAGGTTCAATTTCTGCCTTTTGCGGCCACCACAGGCAAATTAGTTCCGGCTTCGTCCAGTAATCGAAGAACAGCGCAGGTGCTATAACTGGAAACTCTGCTGCTAACACCAGTTTGTCGCTGCTCGAGGGAATTTGTGTGATTGGCATATTTTATCAATTTTCCATTCTAGAGATATGGCAGGGCAAGCACGATTGGTGGATCGGTTAATTGTGGTGGGCGCAGCGTAATATGTGGATCGCCACTCATTTTACCGTTATGCATGACCAGCGGTCCCTGGCTCATGCCGACCAGCAGACCAGAATCCGGTGAGAGACATGTACGGGGTTCTTCTGAGAGAGGCAAAGCGGCTGAGAGCACATGGTAGCATCCATCGGGAACAGATTTGAGAAAATAGGTACCTGGCCCGGACAAAACTGTACAGCTCACAGGCTGGCCCTGGGGGATAGGCTTGGGAAAGAGGCCTATAAAGATGAGGCCGGTGAAGGTATCCGGCGCGCTGACGCGGCCAAAGAAACATCCACGAACGTGGGAGCAACAAAAGGTGTAGGTATTGGAATCGCGCAGGGACTCCAGGGAAGGCATGGTAAAGTCTTCGGCGAGACGGCGCAGGAGGCGGGGTGGGGCGCCAACAAGCTGTGTGAAGCGCGTGGTAAACGAACCAAGGCTGGTGTAGCCAAGCTCGAAACATACTTCGGTCACACTCAGCGAGGTCGTCAGGAGGAGGCGTTTTGCTTCTTCCAGGCGTAAGGCTGTGAGGTATTCACCAGGGGGAATGCCGATGATACGGTGAAATATACGACAGAAGTGATACGGGCTGAGGAAGGCGATATCTGCCATGTCTTCGAGCGAGAACGGCTCACATAGTTGTTCTCGCATGACACGAATGACACGTTCAACGGCCAGTTGATGCGACGCGGCGGTGCTTACCTGGCAATGATCAGTACTTGATGGTGGTTGCTTTACTTGCACAGTATTACCTCCAGGTTTGTAGTAGATAACTCCCCCGCTGTCAAATTCACATGCTCCAGGTGGTTGGTACTACTTGCATATTCCGCAGGCGATCAAGAAAAGCGGTTAACCGGTGGGTCGACGGGCGACCAATTCCTAATTGAGCAGCCGTAGACAAGCATGTACCGCATGTGGCACACTAGAGAATAAAGCACGCATGTAGGTATGCTCGCGGCTACTCTCTTTGAGTGCTTGACCGGGAAAGATTGCAAACACCAGATTTTGAAACGTCTAAGAAACGCTTCTACACTATACTACCCAGAGAAAGTATTACGCCACTTCGAAGGATTTTCTAATGAATTACAGCACCAGCCAGAGCAAGCGACGCCTGCTCTTCTATACGCTTTTCCTGGCCTATATTTGTGCCGGTATTGTAAGCATTTTGCCCGGGCCAACGCTGCCTATCCTGGCTCAACATACCGGCGTTGCTCTGGCTGTCGCAGGCTGGGCGTTCACGTCTGGAGCGACGGGTTTCATGGTGGGCGTAGCCATTGCTGGGGTGATGATTGGCAGGATTGGCCCGAAATACGTTTTGATGAGCGGACTGGCGATTATGACATGTACAGGCATTGTGACGCCCTGGACCCACCTGTTCCCGGTTTTGCTGGCGGCGCAGTTTGTAGCTGGTATAGGCTTCGGGTTTCTCGATGTCAGCATCAACATCATCGTTACGCTCAGTTTTGAGGATACACTCGGTGAAACACTCAACAACCTGCACAGTTCGTATGGGATTGGAGCGCTGCTGGCTCCACTGGTGCTTTCGCTGGTGCTCCAGGTGGCGCATGATGCTACCTGGGCTTATCTTACCGGCTCGCTTATGGGGCTGGCAGGTATCTTCCTACTGGTTCGACAGCATATACCTACCGTACCCAGGCAGAAAGAAGGATTGCAACAGCAGGGCATTCAAACAACTACTGTGTTCAGGCAGGCATTGCTCTGGCTCATGGCATTACAACTAGGCCTGTACGTGGGAGCGGAGGTGGGTTTCAGCAGTTGGATTGTTACGGCAGTGAGCCAGAGCGCCTTCATTTCGCTTGCCCTGGCAGCGCCGTCCGCTACTGCTTTCTGGACCGGCATGACTATTGGACGCTTGCTGGGCGCGCAGGTCCTCAAGCGCGGTATACTGAGCGAGAAACAACTGCTCTATGTCTCTATTATTAGCGGGGGCGCCAGCGGCTTGATCGTGGCAGCTTTTGTAAGGTACATTGGAGTCAGCTTCGGTGCTAGTCTACTGGCTGGATTGTTCTTCGGCCCGATCTTTCCGGGTGTGATGGCTATAGCGTCGCGCTGGTTTGTGCATACCCTGGGTGCTGTTTCAAGCGTGATGCTGATCAGCGCTGGCGTGGCGGGTATGATTTTGCCAGTGCTGATGGGCTTCCTCATCGCGGATATAGGCTTTTCCTGGGTGATGGCTATTCCCGCCCTGGTTTGCCTGGCTATAGTTGTGCCGTTCAGCCTGGCGCTGAGAAGACAACGGCTTGCACTGCAATTACCTGCTGATACTCAGGTAACGGAGGAGGAAAGTTCGGTTTATAGGTAAGGTGTTTCGTCTTTTAGGGGAAAGTGTTTATAAAACCTGGTTTAATGCGCTGCGAACCAGCCTGCATCGAAGCCTGGTCGCAGCTAGGAACACTTGCCTGTAGTCTGAAGTATTATTACGATCATGCAGAGCTTGTGAACACGCTCATCGGAGAGTTTCTTGAAGGTTAAGAGATTTGTGCGAAGAGGTGTCCGACTTATATGAGAAGTTTTATCATTATCTTGATTTGCATTGCCTTAACAGGCGTCGTGCTGTATCTCGCAGGGTTATGGGATCTCCGAAACAGGCTGGTGCATGAGCAGCCGCAGTCGAGAGCGAGGTATTTTCTGCTGCTTGGTATGACGCTGATTTCCTTAAGCCTATCTTCTCTCGTAGGGAGTACTCACATTTTTCCAAAGAGCATGGGGTACTTAGACGAGTACATAGTAGCGTTCGGTATCACGTTCCTGGGTCTGATGTGCATCTTCTGGGTTTTGCAGGTTATATGGCTAAACCAGGGGAACAAGAGGCGAAATGACCGGTGAAATCGATCCATCCGATTGATTGTTCCTGAAGAGGCTAAACATCTTCAGTGTGCAGTGAGCGGTCAAGATACACCCGACCAAGGCTGATGGTTAGTGCGGTCGTTTCAAACAGGAGGGTGTGCATCTCGACCTGGTGAGCTGTTTGCGGATTGTCTGGTTCACGGCGCATGGAAAGGGCGTTTTCCAGGAAATCGATTGCAGATAGGTTGCAGGATGTAGCCAAAAGAATAAACTCTACTATAATGCCATGGGATGCGTTGCTCTTACAGGCGGTAAGCAAGCGAGCGGTATTATTGCGGTCTTTATGGGAGGCCGAATGCTCGATCCTCCTAATATCATTTTATCTGAT
>WNGN01000437.1_pt1 | contig 38569 bp, 32 predicted proteins | sample 5400561 | NCBI WGS metagenome assembly WNGN01 (sample SAMN13153379, study PRJNA577476) | soil metagenome | isolation source: 115 cm soil or saprolite under Garry oak tree replicate 2 | place: USA:California | collected 2016-06-15 | reverse complement strand
AACCCGCCTGAAGATGAGACCTCCCGGGGCGTAAGCCCCCTGAAGGGCCCTCGTAGATTACGAGGTTGATAGGCCGGAGGTGTAAGCACCGTGAGGTGTTCAGCTTACCGGTACTAATCGCCCGTGCGGCTTGACCACGGTGTTCTCATGCATTTCTTGATCGGGAGACGCAGCGTCTGGCTGCACTCGAGGATCTCCGTATTCGGTGCCCGGCGTGCGATGCGCGCCGGGACGACTTCCCGGTGGCAATGCCGGAGGGGCCACACCCGTTCCCATCCCGAACACGGAAGTTAAGCCCTCCCGGGCCGATGGTACTCCGCTGGCAACGGCGTGGGAGAGTAGGTCGCTGCCGGGGTAAATCACATCGAGGGGGGCGCCTCGCCCCCCTCGATACTCCGCCAGACGCCCGGGTCGCTCGGACCCGGGCGTTGTCGCGCTCAGGCGGCGAATGCGGTCCAGAGGGCGAGCGCGAAGCCGGCGAGGGTCACCACGATCGCGACGGCCGCGAGGAGCTTGTCGAGCGCCGTCTCGTCGCGATGCTCGGCGAGGGAGAGCCCGAGCCCGGAGAGGAAGCCGCCCGCGAACCCGCCGGCGTGAGCCCAGTTGTTCACGCCCGCCATGAAGAAGCCCATGATGAACAGGATCAGCGCCCATTGCCCGTACTGCTGCAGGACCATCCGCCCGAAGACGCCCCCGCGCTTCCTGCCGTAGGCGACGATCGCGCCGAGGAGCCCGAAGAACGAGCCGGATGCGCCGATCGTGAACGGCACGCCGAGCGAGTTGGAGACGACGAAGCCGGCAACGCCCGAGACGGTGAAGATGACGACGAGCCGTGCCGGGCCGTAGATCTCCTCCACGGCGGGGCCGAGCTGGCGGATCCAGAGGACGTTGAACAGAATGTGGAGAAGCCCGCCGTGCAGGTAGATAGCGGTGAACAGCGTCCACCAGCGCCCGTAGTGCCACGGGATCGCTCCCGCGGCGCCCAAGGCCCAGAGCGCTTCGGCGCTCGGCGAAAAGACCTCGAGGAACCCCCGTGGCCGGAGCGCGGCGAGCGGATCGAAGATCAGGCTGATCACGTAGAGCGCGACGCACGCAGCGGTGACCGCGTTGGTGAAGTTCCAGCGGCGGAAGAGCAAGCCGAGCGCCCCGCCGAATCCCCACATGCCGGGATTCCGCCGGCCGCACACGAGGCACACCGGCGCGTCGGCGTTGGTCAAGCGGCCGCAGGAGGGGCAGAGGATCGCGCCGGAGGTCTTACGGAACATCGCCCCGTCCCGCATCGTACCGACCGCCGACAAACTCTGTCAACTCGCGCGCGTTGTCGCCGATCGCGGGAGGTTCGCGTTGACAGTCCACCAGGGGTCGCGTAGAGTTTCGTGGATTCACGTCCTACCGAAGGAGTCAGTGTATGCATCGGATTGACCGCTGGAGCCCTCGCGCCGTGTTTGGGCTCCTCCCGGCGCTTGTCGTCCTGGCGCTCGTCTCCGTCGCGGTCCCGCCCGCGCTGGCGGCGGGCGGGGGCGAGGCGAGCCTCAACGTGCCCGACCTCGGGACGGTGACGTTCGGCGGGATCGGCGGCCGCGCGCTCCTCATGTGGGGGCTCGTGGTGTGCGCGCTGGGCCTCGTCTTCGGGATGGTCATCTTCTCCCAACTCAAGAACCTGCCGGTCCACGCCTCGATGCGTGAGATCTCCGAGCTCATCTACGAGACGTGCAAGACCTACCTGATCACACAGGGAAAGTTCCTCCTGATCCTCGAGGCGTTCATCGGGGTCATCATCGTCCTCTACTTCGGCGTGCTGCTGAAGTTCGAGGCGGTGAAGGTGCTGATCATCCTGCTCTTCAGCCTCATCGGGATCGGCGGGAGCTACGGCGTGGCCTGGTTCGGGATGCGGATCAACACGTTCGCGAACTCGCGCACTGCGTTCGCCAGCCTCGAGGGCAAGCCGTTCCCCCTGTACGCGATCCCGCTCAAGGCTGGGATGAGCGTCGGCATGCTGCTCATCAGCGTCGAGCTGTTCCTGATGCTCTGCATCCTGCTCTTCATCCCAGGGGATTACGCAGGGCCGTGCTTCATCGGCTTCGCGATCGGCGAGTCGCTCGGCGCCGCCGCCCTCCGGATCGCCGGAGGCATTTTCACGAAGATCGCGGACATCGGGTCCGACCTCATGAAGATCGTCTTCAACATCAAGGAGGACGACGCGCGTAATCCGGGCGTCATCGCCGACTGCACGGGTGACAACGCCGGCGACTCGGTCGGCCCGAGCGCGGACGGCTTTGAGACCTACGGCGTCACCGGCGTGGCCCTGATCTCGTTCATCCTGCTGGCGGTGAGAGCGCCGGCCGTGCAGGTGCAGCTGCTGGTCTGGATCTTCGTCATGCGCGTGCTGATGATCGTCGCCAGCGGCGCCTCCTACCTGATCAACGACGTCGTCGCGCGCGCCCGCTACGGTGCGGCCACGCAGATGAACTTCGAGGCGCCGCTGACCTCGCTGGTGTGGATCACGTCGATCGTCTCCGTCGTGCTGACGTACCTCGCCTCCTACGTGCTCGTCCGCGACCTCGGCGACGGCTCGCTCTGGTGGAAGCTATCGACCGTCATCACGTGCGGCACCCTGGCCGGCGCGATCATCCCGGAGCTCGTCAAGGTGTTCACCTCCACCGAGTCGAGCCACGTGCGCGAGGTCGTGACGTCCGCGCGGGAGGGTGGGGCGTCGCTCGACATCCTCTCCGGGCTCGTGGCGGGCAACTTCAGCGCCTACTGGCTCGGCATGACGGTCGTCGTGCTGATGGGCATCGCCTACTCGGTCAGCACGGCGGGGCTCGACACGCTCATGGTCGCTCCGGCGGTCTTCGCGTTCGGCCTCGTCGCCTTCGGGTTCCTCGGCATGGGGCCGGTGACGATCGCGGTGGACTCCTACGGTCCGGTGACCGACAATGCCCAGTCGGTCTTCGAGCTGTCGGTCATCGAGCAGATCCCCGGCATCAAGCAGGAGATCAGAAAGGCGCATGGCTTCGAGGTAAACTTCGAGATCGCGAAGCACCTGCTCGAGGAGAACGACGGGTGCGGGAACACCTTCAAGGCGACGGCGAAGCCCGTCCTGATCGGTACCGCGGTGGTCGGCGCGACCACGATGATCTTCTCGATCATCATGCTGCTTACCCACAGCCTGACGCAGAACCTGGACAAGCTTTCGCTCCTCCACCCGCCGTTCCTCCTGGGGCTCATCACCGGCGGCGCGATGATCTACTGGTTCACGGGTGCCGCGACCCAGGCGGTGACCACGGGCGCCTACCGCGCGGTCGAGTTCATCAAGGCGAACATCAAGCTCGAGGGCGTGACGAAGGCGTCGGTCACGGACAGCAAGAAGGTCGTGGAGATCTGCACGCAGTACGCGCAGAAGGGGACGTTCAACATCTTCCTGACGGTCTTCTTCGCGACGCTCGCCTTCGCCTTCCTCGAGCCGTACTTCTTCATCGGTTACCTGATCTCGATCGCGCTGTTCGGGCTCTTCCAGGCGGTGTTCATGGCCAACGCGGGCGGTGCCTGGGACAACGCCAAGAAGGTCGTCGAGGTGGACCTGAAGGAGAAGGGGACCCCCCTCCACGCGGCGACCGTCGTCGGTGACACGGTCGGCGACCCGTTCAAGGACACGGCGTCGGTCGCGATGAACCCCATCATCAAGTTCACCACGCTCTTTGGCCTCCTGGCCGTGGAGCTCGCGGTGACGCTCACGGCCGAGCAGGGCGTCGGGTTGAGCCTGGTCCTCGCCGCGCTCTTCTTCGCGGTGTCGGTCGTCTTCGTCTGGCGGTCGTTCTACGCGATGCGGATCCGGGGAGGAGCGCCCGCCCCAGCCGAGACCCGGCGCGTTGGCGCCGTCGCGCGGGGCAAGTAAGAGCTCCGTGGAGTTTCTGTTCGGGGTCGTTACCGGGGCCCATTCCCTGGACGACCTGATCCGGTGGGGTGGCTACGCCGTCCTGGTCGGGATCGTCTTCACCGAGACGGGGCTCCTCGTCGGCTTCTTCCTGCCTGGCGATTCGCTCCTGGTTACCGCGGGGCTCGTCGCTGCGGCGGGCAGTCTCAACATCTGGTGGGTCAACGGGCTCCTGATCGTGGCCGCCGTCGTGGGCGACAGCGTCGGCTACGCCATCGGCGTCCGGATCGGTCCGCGCCTGTTCACGCGCGAGCGGTCGCTGCTCTTCAACCCACGCCACGTCGAGCGAACCCGTCGCTTCTACGCGCGCCATGGGCCCAAGACGATCGTGATCGCGCGCTTCGTCCCCATCATTCGCACCTTTGCCCCGGTGGTCGCCGGTGTCGGCGAGATGCAATACCGCCGGTTCCTCCTCTACAATGTCGTCGGCGGTGTGGGATGGGTGACCAGCATGACCTGGGCGGGCTACCTGTTGGGCCGGACGATTCCGAACATCGCTGAGTACGTCCACGTCGTGGTCATCGTCGTGGTCGTTCTCTCCGTGATCCCGATCGCCGTCGAGATCCTCAAGGAGCGCCGGCGGCGGGCGGCCTGATCCTGTCGGCGATCGCCACCCTCGTCGGGCGGCTGCCCGCAGGAGCGGGGGCGTGGCTCGGGCGGCGTCTCGGCGACCTCGCATTCGTCGCGCTGCCGAGCCGGCGGCGCGTGGCGCTCGCCAACCTCGCCGTCGCGTTCCCCGCGCTCGACGCCGCCGAGCGTCGGCGGATCGGCCGGCGGTCCTTCCACCACCTCGGGGTGTTGTTTGTCGAGCTCGCCGCGAGCTTGGTGCATCCGCTCGAGCGCACCCTCGGGGCGCTCAGCCTCGAGGGCCTCGAGCATCTCAAGGGCGTCATGGCGGCCGGCGGACGAGCCCTCATTCTCACGGCGCACCTCGGCAACTGGGAGCTGCTCGCCGCGGCCCACCGGCTCACCGGCTATCCGCTCGCGATCGTCGTGCGCCCGCTCGATTCTGCGCCACTGAACGCGCTGGCGGACCGGCTCAGGCGGAAATCGGGCGTGGAGCTGATCGACAAGCGCGGCGCGCTCCGGCCGGTGCTGCGCGCGCTCGCGGACGGGCGCATGGTGGCGATCCTGCTCGACCAGAATGCGGCCCGGCATGAGAGCGTGTTCGTTCCGTTCTTCGGGCGCGCCGCGTCGACGTCGAAGAGCCTCGCGGTGCTGGCCGTGCGCACCGGGACGCCCGTCGTCCCGATCTTCATCCGCCGCGAGGGCCGACGCCACCGCGTCATGGTCCACCCACCGCTCGTCCCGCCCGCGGTGAATGACGCCGAGCGTGCCGTCGTGGAACTGACCATGCGCTGCACGGCGGCGATCGAAACGGCAGTCATGCAGGCCCCGGAGCAGTGGCTGTGGATGCACAATCGTTGGCGCACGCGGCCCGCCGCGGAGGCGACGCCGTGATCGCGCGCGCGCTCGCTGCCGTGCTCATCTTTGCGAGCGTCGCGGCGGCGTCCGACGCCGACGTGCGGGTCGACGCGCAGCGCCACGCCGCCGCCGCGGGGGCGGTCGGGACCGTCACGGGCCACGCGTGGGAGGAACGGCGGAAGCCGGGCGGGGTCGCGCAGCCACTCGGCGGCGCCGTGGTGACACTCGTGCCCCACTCGTCCGCGCTGACGGCGCAGCTCGAGGGGATCCGGACACGTTCGCGAGACTCGGCGACCGCCTACCGTGCGTCGGCGCGAGCGATTCGCCTGGCGCGAGAGGCGTACGAGAAAGCGCTGTGGGAGGCCGGGGCGGCCGACCTCGTCCGGACGAGTGTCGTCGACACCACGGGTGGTTTCAGGGTGGAGGACCTGCCCGCGGGCCCCTGGCTCCTGATCGTCACCCGGTCGGTCCGCGTCGGCAAGGCCTCGCCCCGCGCCACCAAGCGGGAGCGTGAAACGTACGCCCCCGCCCTCCGGCTGATGGGCTTCAGCGCGGTGTCGGTCTGGGTACGCGAGCTCACGGTCTCCGCGGACCGGATCGAGGAGGTGGAGCTGACGGATCGGAACGTCTGGTTTACGGGGATCGAGGAGGAACGGACGCTGGACGCCCGTCCGTAGACCGGCGTCCAGCGCGCGAGCGCTACTTCTTCTCGGTCTTGGCTTCCTTTTTCACCATCCCGCCGCCCTTCACCGTGATCGACTGGGCGACGGCCTTGCCGCCCATGTCCATGTAGCGGACATGAACCGAGTCGCCTGGCTTGAGGCCGGCAGGCGTGATCGACTTCCCGTCCCTCCGAATCGACGTATTCGGGTCGACGGCGAACGTCCACTCGACCTCCTTGTTCTTTTCCTTGCCGGCCACTACGACGCTGTCGGCGGAGGTCGCCTTCACGGCGCCGTTGGCGTTCTTCGCCGGCATTCTCTTCATGTCCGCCGGCTTTTCGGCCTTCTTCTCCTGCGCCTTCTCGATGGGCGCCGGGGTCGGGGTTTGCGCCGCGGCGAATCCGACCGCGCCGGCGGCGAACGCAAGGGTGACAACCAGAGTGAGTAGTTTCTTCACGGCGGTCATTCCTCCACCAAAGGGGGTTTTGGAACTCGTTGCCTATCTCCTGCGCATACGACGTGTCACGACGGTTGTCTATTCGTTGGTTAAGTATGCATGAACTTTAACAGAAAGAAAAGATTGTTCCGCTCAGTCACATGCGCCGGACGCCGTTGACCTGGCAGGCGGGCCTGTGGTACGAATATTGAAGATCTCCTCCCGCTATGACGATTCGAACCCCTCTCCTTCTGCTTGCAACGGGCTTCATGGGCGTTTTGGCGCCGGGTGGATCTGTTGCCAGCGCCGCAGAAACTCACCCCTCTGAGATCACTTCTCTCGAACTCGGCGTGTGGCTCCCTGAGGACGATCCGGGACGGCCCGAGCCGGAGGCGGAGCCGAAGGTCGCCACGCCCGACTCCGGGCTTGAGGTGACGGCTCCCGGAGAGGTTGTCGAGGTGGACCCGTGGGCCGGGACGATCGAGGAGTCGGTCGGCCTCAATCCGCTGGCGCCTGACCTCGGCGACTATCCGGTGGTGATGAACGACGACGTCCGGTACTTCCTTGACCGCTTTACCGGCAGCCGGCGCATGGTCGTCGAGTTGTGGATGAGCCGGTCCGGGCAATACCTCGCGATGATCCGGGAGGTGTTCCGCAATCAAGGCCTCCCGACGGACCTCGCGTTCACGGCGATGATCGAGAGCGGCTTCAACCCGCGCGCCGTTTCCCGCGTCGGCGCGAAGGGGCTCTGGCAGTTCATGGCCTCCACAGCGCGCCGCTACGGTCTGCGCGTGGACCGGTGGGTGGACGAGCGGCTCGATCCCGAAAAGTCCACCGTCGCCGCCGCAGCGTACCTGCGCGATCTGCACCGCCAGTTCGGCTCGTGGGCGCTCGCGCAGGCGGCGTACAACGCGGGCGAGATGAGGGTGAGCCGGGCGATCCGCCTGACGGGCTCGTCGGACTTCTGGGACCTCAAGCGCACGAAGCACCTGCGACGCGAGACCCGCGAGTTCGTCCCCGCCATCCAGGCGGCGACGATCATCGGCCGCGACCCGGACCAGTACGGGTTCGAGATCGGGGGCGAGGCGTGGGACGACACCGAGCGCGTCTCCGTGCCGCCCTCGACCGATCTCCGGCGTCTGTCCACGGGCGCCGGGCTCTCGCTCCAGATGCTGCGGGCGCTGAATCCTACGCTCGTCCGCGGAATCACGCCGCCAGGAACCCAATGGGAGGTCCGCATCCCGGCCGGCACTCGAGAGGGAGTGCTCACGGCGCTGGTGCCTCGCCGCCCGGCCGCCAAGGCGACCGCGCCCCGCCGCGCGGCGACCGCCCGCGAGATCCACGTCGTCCGGCCGGAGGAGACGGTGAGCTCGATCGCCAAGCGGTACGGGCTGTCGGTCGACGACGTGCTTCGCTGGAACAGCCTCGAGAGCCTGGACCAGATCCGGCCGGGCGATCGGCTGCGAGTCGCCGAACTCCTCCGCTGAAGGTCGAAGTCCGGCTCTTCGCGTCCTTCCTCACGTATCTGCCCGCTCTGGACCCCCAGGGCGCCGTCACGCTCGACGTCCCGAAAGGATCGACCGTCGACGACGTCGCGCGTCGGTTGAGGATCCCCTCCGACCTCGCGCGCGTCGTGCTCGTGAACGGTCAGGACGCGGAACCCGGACGTCCTCTCGCCGCGGGCGACGTCATCGCGATCTTCCCGCCGCTGGCGGGAGGCAGGCGATCCTAGGGCTTCCGACAGCGGAACGCGACGTTGCGCGCGAACAGGCGCATCGAGTACCGCGCGAGCCGCCCCTTGAGCGGGACGATCTCGTCGATCGTGAAGAATCCCTGGAGCAGCTCCCTCAGCGAATCGTACGAGAAGTACTGGCAGTGGGTGGGGTCGCTGTCGAGGCGCTTGCCGCGCAGCACGCGCCAGCGCCCGTGGAGATGATAGAAGAGCGGGACATTACCGACGAAGGTGCCCCGAGCCCGGAGGACCCGCTTGACCTCGCCGAGCGTGATGCGAGGATACGGCAGGTGCTCCAGGGTTTCCGCGAGCACGACCGCGTCGAACCGCGCGTCCGGAAACGGAAGCGGCGCGTTGAGATTGACCCGCTGGACATCGATCCCGTACTGCGTTCTCGCGGACTCCAGCGCCTTCCTGTCGATGTCGGCGCCGACGACGCGGTTGCCTTCGCGGAAGTGGCGGGTGAGGGTTCCGTCTCGGCACCCCAAGTCGAGCAGGTCTTTGCCTTGGCCGATCCATTGACCGAAGAGTCGGGCCCGTTCTGTCTCGAGGAACGCTTGTCCGAGCCGCTTGCCGCCCGCCTGGTCGCGGCGGTGATGCTCGACGTAGATCCCCTCGAGCCGATCATCTTCCGTCACGACGCTTGCCTCTTTTTGACGTTCGGACGCTCCCCACGAGCGGCGGTTCATCAGAGTCGGAGCCAGCGCGTAGCTTCTCCCGGCGGCTGGGCGCGAGTCAAGTTGAAGGTGTCTTCCCAGCGTGCGGCTAGGCTTGCGGGAAATTCCCGGGGCTGAGTCATGCAAATACCTGATTGGCGAACCCCGGCACTGAACGTCTAGTGCAGAGACGTACCCTATATGAAGCGTTGCGCCTCGCCGACGCAGCATCTCCGCGGTTCACCGCGTTCGTCACCGCACGCTGGCGACCTCCTTGGCCGGCCGAGCAACAGGGCGCCCGTCGGCTGCGCCACCGTGGTCGTGTTCCAACCGCGGGGAGGTGAGCACCGAGGACGAGTGCTCGGGGGTTGCAACGTGGAGGGGCTTGGCATGAAACTACTAATGCGTCTGTTCCCGATGCTGCTCTTATTTGGGACAGCCCTGGTGGCGTGGGCCGACGCCGACGAGGACACGTGCACGCTGGCCAGCCTCGAAGGAGGATGGGGGTTCGCCCTGAGTGGGACTCTCCTCGCCGGTCCTGCCGCCGCAACCGGCGTGCTCACCGTGGATGGGGAGGGAAATTTCTCTGGCTACGACACCCTGAGCGCGAATGGCACGATCCTGTCGGAAGCATTTACGGGGACCGTGACCGTGAATCCGGACTGCACGACCTCCGCGACAATTGTCAGCAGCGTCGTCGGAGAAGCGCATTTTGATGGCGTACTTGTCGCCAAGAAGAGAGAGATTCTCCTCATCAGAAGAGATCCAGGCACCGTTCTCTTCGGGTCCGCCAGAAAGCAGTAGAGGCGGAACACGGAGAGGCCGAGGGTCGAGCGGCTGACGCGGAGATTCTTGCCTACGCCATTTTGAGCGAGACCGACCTCCGCTAAGCCGGCGCCAAGCTGGCTGCTGTCGCCGCGCATGGTGACAGTTTCGGGGGCTTACAGTGACAGTCGGAGCCTCCCTCGCTACGGTGGTACACTCGGAACGCTTAAACAGAGCGGACTTACAATACCGGAAGCGTCTAGGAACCCGGTGGGCCTCCCGGACTTCAAATCCGGTGGACCGTTCTAGACAAACGGTCGATGGGTTCGACTCCCATACGCTTCCGCCACACAGGAGACTATGGCCAGGCACGACCGACAAACACGCTCCCGTTCGAGGATGTCGCGCAGGCAGCGGCTCGTGCTGACCACGACTGCGGTGGTCGTGGTCGCCGCGGGCGTCGGATACTTGGCCTACCGGGCCGTTGCCGACCTCCCTGGCGTGCAGATGCCCAGCCAGGGAAACCTCCACATCGCCAAGGAGGACAGCCCGCATGAGCCCTACAACTCCGACCCGCCGACCTCGGGCCCGCACCTGCCGTACATCGCGCCGTGGGGCGTGCACACGCGCCCGATCCTGCTGCCGCTCCAGGTGCACAACCTCGAGGACGGCGGCGTGCTCGTTCAGTACAACTGCGAGTGCCCGGAGCTCGTCGAGCAGCTCCGCGCGATCGTGCGGCGGTACGACCGCCAGGTGATCCTGGCCCCGTACCCGACGATGAAGAGCCGGATCGCCCTGACCGCGTGGACGCGCATCGACGCGTTCGACGCGTTCGACGAGACGCGGATCGTGCGGTTCATCGAGGCGTACCGTGGGATCGACCACCACAAGTAGCTTCGGCCGCGCCGCCGTCGTGACCGCGGGGCTGCTGGTGGCGGCCTGCGCGCGCCTCTACGTCTCGCCGCTCGCGCCGCCTCCGCACCGCGACGAGATCGCGGCCGGCTATGACGTCACGTGGGCGGCGATCGTGCGCGCCCTGGCGAAGGAGAACGTCGCCCTCCGGGCGATCGCGCGCGACTCCGGCGTCATCGCGTCCGACGATTTCATCGCGCCGATCGGCGTCTACGCCGACTGCGGCCGCATCGGCGACGACCGCCTCGAGGGCGAGGCGCTCGCGTCCTTCACACTCTTCGTCGAGCCCAACGGCACCCACACGAAGGTCCAGATCAACGCGAAGATGCGCACCCACATGCACAGGAAGGGCGGGAGCGGCAAGCTCCACCCCATGCCCGTCTACCAGTGCGCGTCGACCGGCCGGTTCGAGGCGAACCTGCTCGACACCGTGCGAGAGCTCGTCCGGGAGTAGGCGGATGCCCTCGCGCCTGGCCGACCTCATCCGGAAGGCGCGGCGTCTCGCCGCCGAGCGCGACCGGCTCATCGACAGCCTCGCCGAGGAGTGGGCGCGGGCGCTGCGGGGCCAGGGCTTGTCGCGCGCCGACCTCGACGAGCTATGGGCGGGGCTTGTCGAGGACGCCGTGCGCAGTGGCCGGCAGGCCCGCGACGGCAAATGGACGCCGCAAGCGTGGCGCCACGAGACCCAGGAGGTCGTCACCCGGCTGCGAAAGAAGGTCGAGGCCGCGCTCGATGAGCGCTGACCGCGCGACGGCCCTTCGCGGCCTGCCGTCCGTGGACCAGCTCCTCCGCCGTCTCGCGGAGCGCCCGGAGCTCAGCGCGGTGCCGCGGGCCCGCCTGACGGCGCTCGTGCGCCAGCTCCTCGACGCCGAGCGGAAGCGCGTGCTCGACGGGCGCGGCGCACCCGCCGATCCCGACACGCTCGCGGCGCGCGTGGTCGAGCGGGCACGGCGCGCCGGCGTCTTCTCCCTCCGCCCCGTGATCAATGCGACCGGCGTCGTGCTCCACACGAACCTGGGGCGTGCGCTCGTGAGTTCGCTCGCCCTGGAGCGGCTCGCGGCCGTCGGCGCTGCCTACTCGAATCTCGAGCTGGATCTCGCAACCAAGGAGCGGGGCTCGCGCTACAGCCACGTGGAGGGGCTCCTCACGCGCCTCACGGGCGCCGAAGACGCGCTCGTCGTCAACAACAACGCCGCCGCCGTCCTCCTGGCGCTCGAAACGCTCGCCAACGGTCGCGAGGTCGTCGTCTCGCGCGGCGAGCTGATCGAGATCGGTGGCGAGTTCCGGATCCCCGACATCATGCGGCGCAGTGGGGCCGTCCTGCGCGAGGTCGGGACGACGAACCGGACGCACCTTCAGGACTACGCGGAGGCGATCGGGCCGAACACGGCGCTCCTCCTGAAGGTCCACACGTCGAACTATCGGGTGGTGGGCTTCACCGCCGATGTGTCCTCGCGCGAGCTCGTCGAGCTCGGCCGCGCGCGCGGGATCCCGGTGATGGAGGACCTCGGCTCCGGCTCCCTGGTGGACCTGCGCGCGCACGCCTTTCCCTACGAGCCGACGGTGCCGGAGACGGTTGCCGCGGGCGTGGACCTCGTCTCCTTCTCGGGCGACAAGCTCCTGGGCGGGCCCCAGGCCGGGATCGTCGTCGGCAAGCAGGCCATCGTCGCGCGGCTCAAGAAGAACCCCTGGAACCGGGCGCTTCGGATCGACAAGTTCACGATCGCCGCGCTCGAGGCGACCCTGTACGCGTACGAAGCCGGCACGGCGCTCGAGACGATCCCGACGCTCAGGCTCCTCACCGAGCCGCTCACCCGGGTCCGAAGCCGCGCGCGGACCGTGCTCCGGCGACTCGCGCCAGCGACACGCGCGCGCCTCAAGGCGCGCGTCGTGGACGATCGCGCGCAGGTCGGCGGCGGTGCGCTGCCGACGGTGGAGCTGCCGACGGCCGCGGTCGCGCTCGGCGACGGCGCGGCGGAGGCGATGCGTCTCGACGAGCGTTTGAGGGCGGGCGACCCGCCCGTGGTCGGACGGGTCGTCGACGACCGTCTGCTCCTCGACTGCCGGACGGTCCTCTCGCACCAGGTCGCAACCCTCGCTCGAGCGCTCTCAGCCGCGGCGGAGCCGTGAAGCACGTCGTCGTCGGGACGGCGGGCCACATCGACCACGGCAAGACGTCCCTGGTGAAGGCGCTCACCGGCATCGACACCGACCGCCTGCCCGAGGAGAAGGCGCGCGGGATCACCATCGACCTCGGGTTCGCGTTCCTCGAGGAGCCCGGGGGCCCGGTCATCGAGATCGTCGACGTGCCCGGGCACGAGCGCTTCGTCAAGAACATGCTCGCCGGTGTCGGCGGCATCGACCTGGCGATGCTCGTCGTCGCCGCCGACGAGGGCGTGATGCCGCAGACGCGCGAGCACCTCGCGATCTGCTCCCACGTTCCTCGAGGGCGCGCCGATCCTCGCCGTTTCGGCGAAGACCGGCGACGGCCTCGCCGAGCTCCGCGCCGCGCTCCGGGGGCTCGCGGAAGTGGTGGAGCCGCGCGGCCTGGACCAGCTCCCACGCCTGCCGATCGACCGCGTGTTCACCGTGCGCGGCTTCGGCACGGTCGTCACCGGAACGCTCACGGCGGGCAGGCTCGCGGTGGACGACCGCATCCAGGTCTATCCGAAGGGCGTGGAGGCGAAGATCCGGGGCCTGCAGACGCACGGCCACCCGGTGGCGGAGGCGTTCGCCGGGCAGCGCACCGCGATCAATCTCCAGGGCGTCGAGCGAACGGCGGTGGAGCGCGGCGACGTCGTCGGCCTCGCGGGCACGCTCGTCTCCTCACTGCTCGTGGACGGGACGCTCGAGCTCCTCGAAGACGCCCCGCGCGCGGTCAAATCGCGCACCCGCGTCCGCTTCCACGTCGGGACGAGCGAGATCATGGCGCGCGTCCTCCTCCTGGACACGCCCGAGCTCGGGCCTGGCCAGACGGCCTCGGCGCGCTTCCGCCTGGAGGCGCCGCTGGTCGCGCTCCCCGGCGACCGGTTCGTCGTGCGCTCGTATTCGCCGATCGTGACGATCGGCGGCGGGACGATCCTCGACGTGGATCCGCCGCGCTTCAAGCGCAAGGCGCCCGCTCTCGTGGCGCACCTGCGTCTCCTGCAGACGGGGAGTCCCCAGGAGATCGTCGAGGAGCACGTGCGCCATGTCGGCCCCTCGGGCGCGCGCCTGGCGACCCTGCTCGGCCGGGTGCCCTTCGGACCCGAGAAGCTCCGCGGCCTGCTGGACCGCCTTGTGGCGCAGGGCCGGGTGCTCGTCGTCGATCGGGAGTGGTACCTCCATCCCGAGAGCTCGGCGCGCTTCAGGGCGCTCGCCGTCGCGGCGCTCGAGGCCTTCCACCGCGCCAACCCGCTCAAGCCTGGAATGTCGCGCGAGGAGCTGCGGGTGCGCGCGGGTGGCGCCGACGAGCGGGTGTTCGCGACGCTCGTCGTCGCCCTGGAAACCGAGGGCATCGTCGCGACCGAGCGGGACAAGGTCCGGCTCGCGTCCCACCGGGTGCGCCTGACGCCCGAGCAGCAGCGCATCGTGGACCGCGTCGAGCAGGAGTTCCTCAAGGCCGAGGCGTCGCCGCCGAGTCCCGAGGAGGCCCTCGGCCGCGCCGGCGTGAGCGGCGGCGACCAGCACGAGCTCTTCCAGTTCCTCCTCGAGGGCAAGAGGCTCGTGCGCGTCAAGGAGTCGCTCTACTTTCACGCCGCGGCGCTCGACGCGATCCAGGACAAGGTCATCGCGCTCCTCCGCGAGCGGAAGGAGATCGGGCCGGGGGACATCAAGGACCTCCTCGGGATTTCCCGGAAATACGCCATCCCGCTCCTCGAGCACCTGGACGCTCGCCGGGTGACCGTCCGGGTGGGCGAGAAGCGGGTCTTGCGGGGTGGGTAGGGGCGGAGTATGGTGGAGCCGCCGGAAAGGAGTCTCTCATGTTTGGGTTGGGCTACCAGGAGCTATTGATCATCCTCGTGATCGTGTTGATCCTCTTCGGCGCCAACCGGCTGCCGGAGCTGGCACGGTCGCTGGGGTCGAGCGTCAAGGAATTCAAGAAAGGCGTCACCGAGGCCACGAAGGACGACTCGACGGCCGCCGCGAAGAAGGAAGAGGAGAAGAAGGCGTCGTAGTCCCTCGCGGCGGCCCTTCCGCTCCCGACCCGTCGTACGGTATGATTTGCTTGATGAGTCGGGTGGCGGTGCTCGCCGTGGCGTTCCTGCTCCTGACTCGTCCCGCGCCCACCAACGCCCAGATGTATCGTTGGATCGACCAGCGCGGCGTGGCCCACTTCTCCGACGGCATCGACAGCGTCCCCGAGAACTACCGCGCGACGGCGGTGCCCCTCGGGCTCAGGAACGCGCCGCCGTCGCCGAGCGCGCCCGCCGGGACGGGTGCCCCGGCGAGTGGCGCCGGCTCCACCGAGATCAGGTTCGTGAAGGGACAGGCGATCGTCGTGAATGCGACGATCAACGGGGGCACCTCGGTGAGGCTGATGCTCGACACGGGCGCCGACAGGACCGTCATCAACCCGCGCGCGCTGGCGGCGGCCGGGGTGTCGCTGACGCAAGGGCAGGCCGGCCAGATTCGCGGCGCGACGGGGACCGCGAACGTACAGTCGGCGGTGCTCGACTCCCTCGAGATTGGCGGCGCGAAAGTCAGCAGGCTTCTCGTCATCGCGCACGACATCGAGCATGGAGCCCTGGACGGTCTCCTCGGTCGGGACTTCCTCGACCAGTTCAGGGTCTCGATCGACTCCGACAGCGGCGTCGCCACCCTGGCGCCGAAGAAACCGTAGTCGGCCCGTAGGGCGACGCGCTCCGAGCCTGCGCCGCCTCCGGCACGCCGTGGTACGATTCGTGATCTGACTCATGGACTACAAAGCCACGTTGAACCTGCCGAAAACCTCCTTCCCCATGAAGGCCAACCTCCCGGAGAGCGAGCCGAAGATGCTCGCCTGGTGGGAGCAGTTCGGGATGTACAAGCGCCTCCGCCAGGTCGCCGCGGACCGCCCCCTCTGGATCCTGCACGACGGCCCGCCGTACGCGAACGGCAACATCCACCTGGGTCACGTCCTCAACAAAGTCCTCAAAGACGTCATCGTGAAGTCGCGCGCGATGCTCGGCTTCAACGCGGTCTACGTCCCGGGCTGGGACTGTCACGGCTTGCCGATCGAGCATCAGGTGGACAAGGAGCTCGGCCTCGACGACCCCGCCGTAGACATACGGCGCGCAATGGATCCCGTCGAGAAGCGCAAGAAGTGCCGCGAGTACGCGCTCCGGTACATCGACATCCAGCGCAACGAGTTCAAGCGCCTGGGCGTATTCGGCGACTGGGACAACCCCTACGTCACGATGGCGCCGGCCTACCAGGCGATCATCGCGCGCGAGTTCGGCCGCTTCGTCGGCCGGGGCCTCGTCCACAAGGGGCTCAAGCCGGTCCACTGGTGCATGCACTGCAAGACGGCGCTGGCGCAGGCGGAGGTCGAATACGAGGACCAGCGGACGCCCTCGGTGTGGGTGAAGTTCCCGCTGACCTCGGTGCCGGCGGAGCTCCAGACGAAACTCGCCGGCCGGCGCGCCTTCGCCGTGATCTGGACGACGACGCCGTGGACGCTGCCGGCCAACCTCGCGATCGCCGTCCACCCGACGCAGAGTTACGTCGCGGTCGAGGCATTCGGAGAGGTCTACATTGTCGCGCTCGCACGCGTGAACGATTTCCTCACGGTGCTTGGAAATCCCCAGCACGGCTTCCTCGGTCGCTTCGAGGGGGCGCAACTCGTCGGGCATACGTTCCGCCACCCGTGGATCGACCGCGAGGGCACGATCGCGGCGGCGGACTTCGTGGCGATGGACCAGGGAACGGGCCTTGTCCACATCGCGCCCGGCCACGGCGAGGAGGACTACGAGCTCGGCCGATCACTGGGACTGCCGATCTTTAACCCGGTGGACGATGACGGCCGCTTCGTCCCTGGAGTGGAGCACTTTGCGGGGCTCACCGTCTGGGAGGCCAACCCGAGGATCGTCGACCACCTCCGGTCGGTCGGGATGCTGGTTGCCGAGCGGCGGCTCGACCACACGTATCCGCACTGCTGGCGCTGCAAGAACCCGACGCTCTTCCGTGCCACGGAGCAGTGGTTCATCGAGCTCGACAAGCAAGGCTTCCGCGCGAGCGTCCTCGAGGCGATCAAGCGCGACGTGCAGTGGATCCCGCCGTGGGGCGAGGAGCGCATCTACAACATGGTGGCGCACCGGCCCGAGTGGGTCATCTCGCGCCAGCGGGTCTGGGGGGTGCCGATCGTCGCGTTCTACTGCGCGGGGTGTGGAACGCTGCTCCTCGAGGAGCGGATCATCGACCACGTCGCGCGGATCTTCCGCGAGGGCCAGGGTGCCGATGAGTGGTACGCGCGTGCGGCCCGCGCTCTCCTCCCCCCCGGGACGCGCTGCGCCAAGTGCGGCGGCGACCGGTTCGCGAAGGAGACCGATATCCTCGACGTCTGGTTCGACTCGGGGTGCAGCCACGCCGCCGTCCTCGAGACGCGGCCCGAGCTCCGGTGGCCGGCGGAGATGTACATCGAGGGCTCGGACCAGCACCGCGGCTGGTTCCAGTCCTCGCTCCTCGAATCGGTCGGCACCCGCGGCGCGCCGCCGTACAAGGCCGTCATCACGCACGGATTCTTCGTGGACGGCGAGGGACGCAAGATGTCCAAGTCCCTCGGGAACTACATCGCGCTGGAAGAGCTTGTGCCCAAGTATGGCGCCGAGATCCTGCGTCTGTGGGTGACGTCCGAGGACTACACGCAGGACATCCGTGTCTCCCTCGAGATCCTGGACCGCCTCGCGGACGCGTATCGGCGCATCCGCAACACGTTCCGGTTCCTCCTGGGCAACCTGTCGGACTTCGACCCGGCGCGCGACCGCCAGTCGTCGGCGCGGCTCGACGAGATCGACCGGTGGATCCTCGACCGACTGGGTCGGCTCGTCGGCCGCGTGACACGCGCCTACGAGACCTACGAGTTCCACACCGTGTTCCACGCGGTCCACAACTTCTGCGCCGTGGACCTCTCGGCGCAGTACCTGGACATCATCAAGGACCGCCTCTACACCTCCGCGCCCGACGACCCGCGACGGCGGGCGGCGCAGACGACGTGCTACGACATCTTCAGCGCCCTCGCTCGCCTCATGGCGCCGATCCTCACGTTCACCGCGGAGGAGGCATGGCGGCACGTGCCCGGCGTCAAGGCGGAGAGCGTCCACCTCGAGCGCTTCCCGGAGGCGCCGCGCGAGTGGCTCGACGACACGCTGTCGCGCGAGTGGGGCCGCCTGCTCGAGGTCCGCCGCGAGGTGGCCAAGGCCCTCGAGACGGCCCGCGCGCAGAGCCTGATCGGCAGCGGGCTCGAGGCCCGGTTGCGCATCGCCGCGGCGCCCGAGGACCTGCCGGAGCTGCTCCGCGCGAAGCGCGCGCTCCTGCCCACGCTCTTCATCGTGTCGCAGGTCGAGCTCGGCGGGGCGCGTGCGAGCGCGGCGGTGCGGTACGAGAGCCAGGAGATCCCGGGTCTCGTCATCGGCGTCGACCGCGCGCGCGGCCGGAAGTGCCAGCGCTGCTGGACGTGGAGCGAGCGCGTCGGCGAGCACCCGGAGCACCCGGGGCTCTGCGAGCGCTGCGTGCCGGTCGTCCTCGCCAGAGGCAGTGCGAGCTGAGCGGCGTCCGCGAGGCGAGCGGTGACATCGTTCGAGGGATGACACGGCCGGCGTTCTCGCGCATCGCCGTCCTCGCCGGCGTCGTGGTGGTGCTCGACCAGATCACCAAGCTGATCGCGCTGGCCCGGCTCGTCCCGGGCACACCCCTCGGCGTGATCGACGGCTTCCTGGCGCTGACGCTGGTGCTGAACCCGGGCCTGGCCTTCGGGATTCTCGCGAGCGTGCCGACGGGGTGGCGCTGGGTCGTCGCGCTCCTGTCCGTCGTGGCGCTCGTGATCCTGGTCCAGGTCGCCCTTCGGATCCTGCCGCGTGGTGGGTGGCCCGATCACGGCGGGCTCGGCCTGATCTTCGGCGGTGCCATCGGTAACCTGATCGACCGCGCCCGCTTCGGCGCCGTGGTCGACTTCGTGGACGTCCACTATCGCGGCTGGCACTGGCCGGCGTTCAACGTCGCCGACTCCGCGATCACGATCGGCGTGGCGCTGCTCGCCATCCGTCTCCTCGGCGAGCGCACGTCCGCGCCGCGCCGGTGACGGCGGCTCCCGTTGCGCCCCGGCTCGTCACGCTCGCCGTCGATGCCGCCGTGGCGGGCACGAGGCTCGACCGCTGGCTCGCCGACCGGCTGCCCGAGCTCTCGCGTGCGCGGCTCCAGTCACTGATCGGGGCCGGCTGCGTCCGCGTCGACGGCGCGGTCCGCAAGGCCGCGGCGCGGCTCCGGGGCGGTGAGCGGGTCGAGGTGGACGTCCCGCCGCCCGCCGCGGAGGAGCTCGTCCCGGAGCCCGCGGCGCTGTCCATCCTCTTCGAGGACGAGTACGTCCTCGTCCTCGACAAGCCAGCCGGCGTCGTCGTCCATCCGGGCGCCGGTCACGCGCGTGGCACCCTCGCCGCCGCGCTCCTGGCCCACGCGCCCGCGATCGCCGGCGTCGGCGGGCCGCGACGCCCCGGCATCGTCCACCGTTTGGACAAGGACACCTCCGGCCTGCTCGTCGTCGCCAAGAATCGGGTCGCCTACGACGCGCTCGTGGCTCAGCTCGCCCGACGAAGCGTCACGCGCGGGTATCTCGCGGTCGTCCACGGCCGCGTGCGCGCGGACGAGGGCGTGATCGACCGGCCGATCGGCCGTCACCCGCGCGACCGCGTGAGGATGGCGGTGCGTCCCGCGGGCCAGGGCCGGCGCGCGGTGACACGGTACCGGGTGCTCGAGCGCTTCAGCGGCTTTACGCTCCTCGAGGTGAGACTCGAGACGGGACGCACTCACCAGATCAGGGTCCATCTCGCCGCGCTCGGTCATCCCGTCGCCGGCGACGACGTCTACGGCGGCCGGCGGCGCGAGCCGCTCCCGACCCCGCTCGAGGGCCTGGCCCTCCACGCCGCACGGCTGGCGTTCGTCCATCCGGCCACGGAGCGGCCGCGCGAGTTCGCGTCGCCGGCGCCGGCCCGCATCGAGCGGCTTCTGTCTCACCTGCGTGACACGACCTAGCCCCGGCCGACGCGCATTTCCCACAGTGGAGCGTCCCGACACGACGCAAGTCCTGTCGCAGCGGGACGGGGGACGTGGCACAGCGCTTGCCTGAGGGTGCTAGGATAAGGACACGTGAGGATCCCATGGACCGACTGACCGCCGTCATTCTCGCCGCCGGGGAAGCGAAGCGGATGCGCTCCCGGCAACCTAAAGTGCTCCACCCGCTCTGCGGCCGTCCGCTGATCGCCTACGCGTTGCGGACCGCGCGCGCGCTCGCCGACCGCACGGTCGTGGTCGCCGGGCCCAACGCCGACGACCTGCGCGTCGCCGCGGGCGACGGCGTCACGTTCGTCGAGCAGCGCGAGCGGCTCGGCACGGGCCACGCGCTCGGGCAGGCCCGCGCCGCGTGCGGCGACGGGCCGATCGTGGTCCTGGCCGCAGACATGCCGCTGCTCTCGAGCGAGACGCTCGAGCGCCTCGTCGCGCACCATCGGGGCGCGGGCGCCGCGGCGACGGTCCTCACGGCGGTCGTGGATCGGCCGCAGGGGTATGGGCGCATCCTGCGCCAGGGCGGCCGCGTGAAGCGGATCGTCGAGGACCGGGACGCCACCGACGACCAGAAGAAGATCACCGAGATCAACACGAGCGTCTACTGCTTCGAGGCGCGCCGCCTCTGGAAGGCGCTCGCCGAGGTGCGGCCCGACAACGAGCAGGGCGAGTATTACCTGACGGACGTCATCGGGATCCTCGCCAAGGCCGGCAGCCGGATCGAGGCGGTCGCGGCCCCGGATCCGGTCGAGGCCCTCGGGATCAACGACCGGAAGCAGCTCGCGGGCGTCGCGGCGATCCTGCGCCGCCGCATCCTCGACCGCCTGATGACCGACGGCGTCACGATCGTCGATCCCGCGAGCACGTACATCGAAGACACCGTCACGATTGGTCCCGACACCGTCGTGGAGCCCCAGGTCGTCATCGAAGGCGTGACGACGTTCGGGACCGAGTGCGTCATCGGATCTGGCAGCCACGTGACGGCGAGCCGGTTCGGCGACCGCGTCACGCTCAAGCCGTACTGCATCATCAATGACGCCGTGGTGGAGGACGGCGCTACGCTCGGCCCGTTCTGCCACCTTCGCCCCGGCTGCCACATCGGAGCGAAGGCCAAGGTCGGGAACTTTGCGGAGCTCAAGAAGTCGCGCATCGGTCGTGGGTCGAAGGTTCCGCACGTCTCCTATGTCGGGGACACGACCGTGGGCGAGGACGTCAACATCGGCGCCGGCACCGTCACGTGCAACTACGACGGCGTCCGCAAGCACGAGACCAAGATCGCCGACGGCGCGTTCGTCGGCACCAACTCGAGCCTTGTCGCGCCCCTCACGATCGGCGAGGGCGCCTACATCGGCGCCGGCTCGACCATCACCCAGGATGTGCCGCCGGGCGCGCTGGCGGTCGCCCGCGGGCAGCAGGTCGTGAAAGAAGGGTGGGCGGCAGGCAAGGTGAAGAAGCACGCCCGGCCGGAGGAGTAGTCATGTGCGGCATCGTCGGCTACGTCGGTGACAAGAACGCGGTGTCCGTCATCGTCGAGGGGCTCAAGCGTCTCGAGTACCGCGGCTACGACTCGGCGGGGGTTGCGGTGCTCCAGGACGGCAAGCTCCAGGTCCGCCGCGCCGCCGGGCGCATCAAGACGCTCGAGGGGATCCTGCGTGAGCGCCCCGTGACGGGCTCGCTCGGGATCGGCCACACGCGCTGGGCCACCCACGGCCGGCCCTCGGACGAGAACGCGCACCCCCACACCGATTGCCGCGGCGACCTCGTCGTCGTCCACAACGGAATCCTCGAGAACTACCTCGAGATCAAGGACCGCCTGCGCGGCGAGGGCCACGCGTTCAGGTCCGAGACCGACACCGAGGTGCTCGCTCACCTGATCGAGCATCATCTGAAGACGACGGGCCGGCTCGAGCGCGCGGTGAAGGCGGCCCTCGCCGAGGTGACCGGCTCGTACGCGATCGGCGTCGTCTCGACCGCGGCGCCTGATCGGCTGATCGCCGCCAAGCAGGGCGCCGGGAGCGTCGTCGTCGGGCTCGGCCGGGGCGAGATGTTCATCGCCTCCGACATCCCGGCGATCCTCTCCCACACGCGCGACGTCGTGATCCTCGAGGACAACGAGGTGGCGGTGGTCACCGCCGAGGGAGTCGAGCTGTCGACGCTCGACGACGAGCCCGTGCAGCGCCAGGCGGTGCGTATCCTGTGGGACCCGATCATGGCGGAGAAGGGCGGCTACCGCCACTTCATGCTCAAGGAGATCCACGAGCAGCCACGCGCGATCACCGACACGTTCCGGGGCCGCCTGGCGCCGGAGACGGGCGCCATCGTCCTGCCCGACGTGAACCTCGACCCCGCCACGGTCCGCGCCCTCCAGCGCGTCGTATTCGTCGCCTGCGGCACCGCGTTCCACGCCGCGACGATCGGCCGCACCATGGTCGAGCGCCTCGCGGGCCTCCCCGCCGAGGTGGACCTCGCCTCCGAGTTCCGCTACCGCGACGCGATCGTCGGCCCGGAGACGCTCGTGGTCGCCGTGTCCCAGTCGGGCGAGACCGCCGACACGCTCGGCGCCGTGAAGGCCGCCCGCCTCAAGGGTTGCCCGATCCTGGCGATCACCAACGTCGTGGGCTCGGCGCTCACCCGCGAGGCGACGGGCGTCCTCTCCATGCACGCCGGGCCGGAGATCGGCGTCGCCTCGACCAAGGCGTTCGCGACGATGATCGTCGCCGTCTACCTGCTCGGCCTCTGGCTCGGCCGCCAGCGCAACGCCATCACCGCCGAGGACGTGAAGAAGCGCATCCACGACCTCGTCGAGATCCCGCGCCTGGTCGAGAAGACGCTCGAGCTGGACGGCCAGATCTCGGCGCTCGCCCGCGAGCTCGCGCACGCGCGCGACTTCCTCTACCTGGGTCGCGGCGTCCAGTACCCGATCGCCCTCGAGGGCGCGCTCAAGCTCAAGGAGATCTCCTACATCCACGCCGAGGGCTACGCCGGCGGCGAGATGAAGCACGGCCCGATCGCGCTCATCGCCGACGCGCTTCCGGTGGTGGCGCTGGTGGTGCGCGACGGTTCCTACGAGCGCATGCTCGGCAACCTCGAGGAGGTGCGGGCGCGCGACGGTCTCGTGGTCGCCGTCGCCCACGCGGGCGATCGGAACGTCGCGTCCAAGGCCAAGCACGTGATCGAGGTGCCGCCGTGCGCCGAGCTCCTGGCGCCGCTCATCACCGTCGTCCCGCTCCAGCTCCTCGCCTACCACATCGCCGTGCGCCTCGGCTGCGACGTCGACCAGCCGCGCAACCTCGCCAAGTCGGTGACGGTGGAGTAGACGGCGCCCAGCGTCGACCGCTTCGCTCAAGCCTCCCGGTACCAGTGGGCCAGATTCCAGAAGCTCGAGTCCCAGCCCCTGATCTCTCTGATGCACGACCAGGTCGAGGCGCTGAGTGCGCGCGGGGTGGCTGCGACCCCAGCTGCCCGATCTTCCGGGCGAAGGGCCCGAGAGCGGAGCCGTGAAGGGGGTCGAGAAAGCAGAAGGCGCCCAGCTTCGACAGCTTCACTCAGGCTTCCCGGTACCAGTGGGCCAGATTCCAGAAGCTCGAGTCCCAGCCGCTGATCTCGGTGCCCCGCAGGCGGTGGCCGACGGCGGACACCCACTTCCGCCAGAGAAGGGGAATGACGACCACGTTCTGGATCACGAGGTCGTTCATCTGGATGAACAAGGCGGCCCGCTTCGCCGCGTCCATCTCGGTCGCGGCCGCCTTCCACAGGCGGTCGTACTCCTCGCTGCGCCACCGCGTGGTGTTGCGCCCCGCCCACTTGTTCTCCCTGGACGCGTGTTCCCACGAGGTGAAGACCTCCATGCTCCGCTGGGGATCGACGCCGAACTGCCAGCTGTACATCTGGACGTCCGCCGCGAACTTCGCGATGGTGTCCGGGTTCCCCGGGTCCGACGAGAAGTAGACCGACGCCAGGATCGACTTTAGCTCGACCTCGATCCCCGCCTTCGCCGCCGCCTGCTTGATGATCGCTTGCGTCTTCTGCCGGGCGGAGTTGATGGACGTCTGGAAGACGAGCCTGAGGCGCTTGCCGTCCTTGGCCCGGATCCCGTCCGCGCCGCGCTTCCAGCCGGCCTGGTCGAGGGCCTGGCTCGCCCTCTCGGCGCTGAATTCCCACCGGGTGTTGGGCGAGCGGAACCGGGAGGGGGCGTTCAGATAGTTGGCCGTCGCGAGGCCCAGACGGCCGTAGACCTGCTCCTGGATGGTGCCGCGGTCCACGAGCAGCGCCAGTGCGGCGCGGACCGCAGGGTCGCTCAGGACGGGGTGCTGGCTCTTCGGGCTCGACCGCTCGCCGTCGGTTTCTCGCCACGGGTCGGAGAAGTTCACCGCGAGGTGCTCCACGTTCCCGGAGTCAGCCAGGTCGACGCGGCCCCGCCCGCCCTGCTCCATCCGTCGGAGGATGTCGTCCTCGACCTGCACGTTCCAGGCGAAGTCGTACTCCCCGCTCTGGATCACGGCGCGGGCGGCGGACACGGCATCGCCGCCGCCCTTCATCTCGAGGCGGTCGAAGAACGGCCAGTTGGGCCGGTGGTAGCTGGGGTTCAGCTCCGCCCGGATCGTGTCACCCGGCTTGAAGTCGACGATGCGATACGGCCCGGTGCCCACGGGCTTGAGGTTGGCGGGGGCCTCGCGGGACTTGGCGCCCTTGAAGGGCTCGAAGACGTGCTTCGGGATGATCGCGCCCGGCGACCCGCAGAAGACAATCGGCCAGAATGGCTCGGGATTCGCGAAGACGACTTTGACCGTGTGGCTGTCGAGCTTCTCGACCCTGGTGACGAGCCTGTATTGGCCGGCCGTGGTCGCCGCGCTCGCAGGGTCGGCGGCGAACTCCCACGTGAAGACCACGTCGTCGGCCGTGAGGGGGTTTCCGTCGTGCCACTGGACGCCCTTCCTGAGCCTCCAGGTCACCGACCGGCCGTCGGGGGAGACGGTCCGGTTCTTGAGGCTCGGCGTCTCCTCGGCCAGCGCGGGGACGAGGTTCCCATCCGGGTCGAAGCCGGCCAGGGGCTCGTAGAAGATGCGCGAGCCATCGTTGTCCTTGACGCCGACGGCGAGATGGGGGTTCAGGATGGTCGCCGCCTGCCACCACAGCATGCGCAACTCGCCGCCCCCGCCGCGCCGGGTCGGCGTGAAGGCCGGCTTCGGCTGGCCCTGTGCCACGCGCGCCAGTGCCAGCAGCTGGGCGACCATGGGCCCGGTGAGTCCGAGCCCCAGCATCGCGCGGGTGAACTGGCGCCGACTCAGGACGCGAGCTCGGACCTGGGCGATCCCCTCGCGGATGTCGCGCTCGTTCATTTCTCGAGCTCGAAGAGTATCACGCAGCGAAGTCCGCCGCGCCAGGGAGGCCCCCGGCCGGCATACGGTACAATCGGCTGGTGCTGGACCGCGACGCGCTCCTCGCCGAGCTGAATCCGCCGCAGCGCGACGCCGTGACGGCGGGCGACGGGCCCCTCCTCGTGCTCGCGGGCGCCGGCAGCGGCAAGACGCGCGTCATCGCGCACCGGATCGCCTGGCTCCTGGGCGTGCGCGGCGTGCATCCGAAGAACGTCCTCGCGGTCACGTTCACCAACAAGGCGGCGGGCGAGATGGCGCGGCGGGTGGAGGAGCTGGTGGCGCCCGTCGGGATCCGGGCGCCGCTGATCGCCACGTTCCACTCGGCGTGTGTTCGGATCCTCCGCCAGCACATCCGGCACATCGGCTACCCGCCGCACTTCACGATCTACGACGAGGACGACCGCCTCCAGCTCGTGAAGGAATGCATGCGCGAGCTCGACATGACCGACCGGACGTGGACGCCCGCGTCGCTCGTCCAGCGGATCAGCGCGGCGAAGAACCAGATGGTCGCGCTCGAGGAGGTCGAGCGCGCGGCGCGGGGGCCGCGCGAGGAGCGGATCGCCGCGCTGTTTCGTCGCTATCAGGAGCGTCTCGTCGCGGCGGCCGCCACGGACTTCGACGACCTGCTGCTCCTGACCGTGCGTCTCTTCGACGAGGTTCTCGCGGTGCTCGCGTGGTACCGCGGGCTCTGGACGCACGTGCTCGTGGACGAGTACCAGGACACGAACCGCGCCCAGTACCGGATCGTCCGTCAGCTCACCGCCGAGCACCGGAACGTCTGCGTCGTGGGCGACGCGGACCAGTCGATTTACAAATGGCGCGGAGCCGACATCCGGAACATCCTCGACTTCGAGACGGACTATCCGGGCACGCGCGTCATCCGGCTCGAGCAGAACTATCGCTCCACGAAGCGGATCCTCGCGCTCGCCTCCGCGGTGATCGCCCACAACGTCTCGCGGAAGGACAAAGGGCTCTGGACCGAGAACGGGGAGGGCGAGCGCGCGGCCGTCTACCGCGCCTGGGACGAGCACGAGGAGGCCAACTTCGTCGCCCAGACGATCCTGGCCGCGCGCGGGGCCGGCTCCGCCTGGGACGACATCGCCGTCTTTTACCGCACCAACGCCCAGTCGCGAGTGCTCGAGGACGCGCTCAGGCGGGGCGGCATCCCGTACGTGGTCGTGGGCTCGGTGCGCTTCTACGAGCGAAAAGAGATCAAGGACGCGCTCGCGTATCTCCGACTCGTCGTGAACCCGGCCGACGACGTCGCCTTCCGTCGGGCGATCCAGACCCCGGGCCGCGGTATCGGACGCGCCACGCTCACGCGCCTGGAGGAGCTGGCCGTGCGCGAGGCGCGACCGCTGCTTGCCCTCGCGGCAGCGCCGCCGGCCGACGTCACCGGCAAGCCCCGGCGCGCGCTCGAGGAGTTCGCCGCGCTCATCACCCGCCTCGCGACCGCGCGGGAGAAGACGCCGCTGCCCGCATTCATCGACCTTGTCCTGGACGCGAGCGGGTACCGCGAAGACCTCAAACAAGAGCGCTCGTCGGAGGCCGACGCACGGCTCGAGAACCTCGAGGAGCTGATCGCCGCGGCCGAGGACTACGTTCGGGGGCAAGAGGACGCGACACTGGAAGGCTTTCTCGACGGTGTCGCCCTCGTGAGCGACGTCGACGAGCTGCCGGACGGCGCGCGCGGTGTCACCCTCATGACGCTCCACTCGGCGAAAGGGCTCGAGTTCCCCGTCGTTTTCCTCACGGGCATGGAGGAAGGGGTCTTCCCGCACGTCCGCGCGATGGACTCGGTGGACGAGATCGAGGAGGAACGGCGGCTCTGCTACGTCGGGATCACGCGCGCGAAGGAGCGCCTCTGGATTTCCTACGCGCTCCATCGCCGGATGCACGGCTACGGGCTCGGCGAGCCCTCGCGCTTCCTCCTGGAGATGCCGGTGGAGCAGCTCGCAGTGCTCGGCGGCGCCGGGCGCGCGGACGCGCGGCGGGAGCCCGAGGTGGAGACGCCGTTCGCCGATGCGGGCGCCGACGACCTGCCCCTCAAGGTCGGCGCGCGCGTCCGCCACGGCCGCTGGGGCGAGGGGCTCGTGGTCGGCGTCGAGCGGAGCGGTGGTGACACGCTCGTCACCGTCCGCTTCGCGTCGGTGGGCCGCAAGCAGCTCTCGCTCCAGTACGCCAACCTGGAGGAGATCTGATTGCAATGAGTCGCGACCCCGCTCCAATGATCAGCCGGGAGGATGTGGTCCACGTCGCGCGCCTCGCCCGGCTCGAGCTGGGCGAGACCGAAATCGAGCGCATGCGCGAGCAGCTCAACGGGATCCTCCGGTACATCGACAAGCTGAAGGAGCTCGACGTCAGCGGCGTCGAGCCGACGTCCCACGCGGTGCCCCTCGTGAACGTCATGCGGGAGGACGCGGTGGTTCCGCCCTTCCCGCAGGACGCGATGCTCGCCAACGCGCCCGACCGGGTCGGCGAGTTCTTCCGCGTGCCGCGGATCATCGAGGACTGATGCTGACGGAGAAGACCATCCACGAGCTGACGGCGGCCTATCGCAGCGGTGAGACGACGCCCACGGCCGTCGCCGAAGCCTACCTCGCGCGGATCGCGAAGCTCGATCGCGAGGTCGGCGCCTACCTCACGGTGACGGGCGAGCAGGCGCTCGAGGCGGCCGCGGGCGCCGCCGCGCGCTATCGCGCCGGAGCGCCGCGCTCAGCCCTCGACGGCGTGCCCGTGGCCCTGAAGGACATCCTCTGCACGCGCGGCGTGCCGACGACGTGCGGCTCGAAGATCCTCGAGAGCTTCGTGCCGCCGTACGACGCGACGGTCGTCGAGCGCCTCCGAGCGGCGGGGGCCGTGCTCCTCGGCAAGACCAACATGGACGAGTTCGCGATGGGCTCGTCCACGGAGCACTCGGCCTTCAAGCTCACGCGGAACCCGTGGGATCCGGCGCGGGTGCCGGGCGGCTCGTCGGGCGGCTCGGCCGCCGCCGTCGCCGGCGGTCTGGCCGCGGGGGCGCTCGGCACCGACACGGGAGGCTCCGTGCGGCAGCCAGCCGCGTTCTGCGGCGTCGTCGGGCTCAAGCCGACGTACGGGCGCGTCTCGCGCTACGGGCTCGTCGCGTTCGGTTCCTCGCTCGACCACATCGGCCCGCTCGCGAGGGACGTCACGGACGCGGCGCTCCTGCTCCGGGCGATCGCTGGCGCGGACCCGCGCGACGCGACGTGCCTCACGGCGCCGGTGCCCGACTACGCCGCGGCGCTGGCGCAGGGCGTGCGCGGGCTCCGGCTCGGCCTCCCCGACGAGTACTTCATCGAGGGCATGGACCCCGAGGTCGAGCGCGCCGTCCGCACCGCGGTGGACGTGCTGCGTGGGCTCGGCGCCACGGTCGAGCGCGTCTCGCTCCCGGCGACGCCACACGCGCTCGCGACCTACTATGTGATCGCCCCCGCGGAAGCCTCGTCCAACCTCGCGCGCTACGACGGTGTGAAGTACGGCCTGCGCGTCGCCGGCGCGAGGGACCTCATCGAGATGTCGAGCCGCACGCGCGCGGCGGGCTTCGGTGCCGAGGTCAAGCGCCGGATCATGCTCGGCACCTACGTGCTCTCGGCCGGGTACCACGAGGCCTACTACGGGCGCGCCCAGAGGGTGCGGACGCTCGTGCGCCGCGACTTCGACGCCGCGTTTGGTCGCGTGGACCTGATCGTCGCGCCGATGACGCCGAACGTCGCCTTCAAGCACGGGGAGAAAGAAGACCCGCTCTCGATGTACCTGAACGACGTCTTCGCCGTCCCGGCGGACATGACGGGGCTCCCCGCGATCTCGGTGCCGTGCGGGTTCAGCGTGCAAGGACTCCCGATCGGTCTCCAGTTCATCGGCAAGGCGCTCGACGAGGCCGGCGTCCTGCGTGCCGCATACGCGTACGAGCAGGCGACGCCGTGGCGCGCGCGGCGGCCGAGCCTGGCATGAGCGGACGGAGCCACATCGCGCCGCCGGCAGGCCACCGACGATGAGCACCGGTCACGCGGCCCCCGCTCCAATGGAGGTGGTCATCGGCCTCGAGGTCCACGCCCAGCTCCTCACGCGCTCGAAGATGTTCTGCGGCTGTCCGACGAGCTTCGGCGCGCCCCCGAACAGCCAGACGTGCCCGGTCTGCCAGGGGATGCCCGGCGTGCTCCCCGTCGTCAACCGCCGCGCGATCGAGTTCGGCATTCGCGCGGCGCTTGCGTTCAATTGTCGGGTGAACGACGCGTGCCGCTTCGCACGCAAGCACTACTACTATCCGGACATGCCGAAGAACTTCCAGATCACCCAGTATGAGGAGCCGCTGGCCGAAGATGGCTACCTCGAAATCGACGTCGATGGGGCGTCCCGCACCATCGGCATCCAGCGGCTCCATCTCGAGGAAGACGTCGGCAAGCTCCTCCACGAGGGGACGCTCGAGACGGCGCAGGCGAGCCTCGTCGATTACAACCGCTCGGGCGTTCCGCTCATGGAAACCGTCTCCAAGCCCGACCTGCGCTCGCCCGAGGAGGCTTCCGCGTACCTCAAGGCGTTCCGCGCTGTGCTGGTCTACCTCGGCGTCTCCAGCGGCAACATGGAGGAGGGGTCGCTGCGCTGCGACGCGAACGTGTCGCTTCGGCCGCGCGGCGCCCGCGAGCTCGGCACGAAGGTCGAGATCAAGAACATGAACTCGTTCCGGAACGTCCAGCGCGCCCTCGAGTTCGAGGTCCGCCGCCAGGCGCAGGCGCTGGGGGCCGGCGAGCGCATCGTGCAGGAGACGCGCCTCTGGGACGCCGACGGCGGCTACACGCGCTCGATGCGCTCGAAGGAGTACGCGCACGACTACCGGTACTTCCCCGAGCCCGACCTCGTCCCGCTCACGCTCGACCGCGCACGGGTCGCGGAGATCCGCGCGGGGCTGCCGGAGCTGCCGCGCCAGCGGCGCCAGCGGTTCGTCAGCCAGTACGGCCTGCCTCAGTACGACGCGGAGCTCCTCACGCAGAGCCGCGCGCTCGCCGAGTACTTCGAAGCGGCGGTGCGTGAGCTCCCGCAGCCCAAGATCGTCTCCAACTGGATCATGTCGGAGCTGCTGCGGGAGCTGCCGGCCGACGACGAGCGGGCCATCGAGAGCTCGCCGATCACGCCTGGGCGCCTCGCCGGGCTGCTCAAGCTCGTCGAGGCCGGCACGATCAGCGGCAAGATCGCGAAAGACGTGTTGCAGAAGATGTTCGTCTCCGGCGAGGATGCCCGTGTCATCGTGAGCCGCGAGGGGCTCACGCAGGTCGCCGACGAGGCGGCGCTCGGCGCGGTCATCGACCGGGTCATTGCCCAGAACCCCAAGGCGATCGAGGACTACAGACGCGGTAAGACCGTGGCGGCCAAGGCCCTGGTCGGCCAGGTGATGAAGGCCACGGGTGGCAAGGCCAATCCCGGCATCGTCAACCGGCTCCTGGAGGAGAAGCTCTCTCAAATCTGAGGCGGGCCGCTATAATCGAACATGCCCGCCATGATTGAGGTTGTTCGCGTCTGGAAGGTGTACTCGGTCGGGCCGGTGAAGGTCCCTGCGCTGAGCGATGTCTGCCTCCGGATCACCAAGGGTGAGTTCGTCGTCCTGACCGGACCATCTGGCGCGGGCAAGACGACGCTGCTGCGGCTCCTCTATCGCGACGATCTCCCCACCGAAGGCGACATTCAGGTGCTCGGCTACGATCTCGGGAGGCTCAGGCAGGGTGAGGTGGCCGCGCTCCGGCGGTCGATCGGCGTCGTCTTCCAGGACGCGAAGCTCCTCCCGGTGCGCACCGTCTACGAGAACGTCGCCTTCGTCCTGCGTGTGCTGGGGACGCCCAGGCGCGAGATCACCCAGCGCGTCTTCGACGCGCTCCGCGTCGTGGGCCTCTCATCCCGCGCCCAGGCCTATCCGGCCCAGCTCTCGCAGGGCGAGGCTCAGCGCGCGTCGCTCGCTCGGGCGATCGTGCGCAAACCTCCACTCCTCCTCGCCGACGAGCCAACGGGGAATCTCGACCAGGCGATGGAGGCCGAGATCCTCGACGTGCTCAGGGACATCTGGGCGGGCGGCACGACAGTCGTGCTGGCCACGCACCGAGCCGATCTCGCGCGGATGCTCCGGCGACGGACGATCACGCTCGGGAGCGGACGGGTCGTGAAAGACGAGGGCTGACGGCGTGCTCGGGTTCCTGATCGGCGAGGCGGTGCGGGACCTTCGGCGAGCCGGGCGCGTGGCCGTCAGCGCGGTCGTGCTGATCACGCTGTCGCTTGCGGCGCTCGGCGGGTTCTGGCTGCTCTCGCTGAACCTCGAGCGCGCGGTGGCGCGGTGGCGCGAGCGCGTCCGCGTCATCGTTTACCTCAAGCGCGAGCCCGCGCCCAGCGAGGCCAAGGCGCTCGTCGAGCGCGTGCGGGAGGTCCCGGGCGTCGCCGGCGTTCTCTACATCAGCAAGACCGATGCGCTGACGTCCCTGAAGCAACTCCTCGGCAAGGACGCGAGTGTCGTCGCACAGCTCCCGGCCAACCCGCTGCCGGCCTCGCTCGAGGTCACGCCCGCGGCGGCGGCCGCCACTCCTGAGGGCGCGCGCGCCCTGCTCGAGCGCTTGTCGGCGCTCCCGGAGGCGGACGAGGTCGCCGGAAGCGTCGATTGGGTCGAGCGGCTCTCGCAATGGCAGCGGCTCCTGACGACGATCGGGCTCGGGATCGGCGTCGTGCTGGCGGTCGCGGCGCTCCTCACGGTGACGACCGCCACGGCGCTGATCCTCCACGCGCGCAGGCAGGAGACGGAGATCATGCGCCTCGTGGGCGCCAGCGAGATGACCATCCGGCTCCCGCTACTCCTGCAAGGGATGCTGCAGGGCCTGACCGGCGCCGTCATTGCGCTCGCCGCGCTCGTGGCGACGCACTCCGTGGTGGCGCCGCGCCTCGAGCCGCTCGTCAACATCACCCTCGATCTCCCCCAACTCGCCTTCCTCTCCCCGGTCAACGTCCTCGCGCTGGTGCTTGCGGGCGCGCTGCTGGGGGGTCTCGGCGGCTGGCTCGCCCGCGCGAAAGCGTGAGCGCGATGAGAACGCAGCAGGAGGGCGAGGAGTGGGGGGCGGGACCCCTCCTCGACCACGCTAGCCACCGACCCGCGGCGTGCTGTGACGTTGCGTGGCGCCCGAGTAACGCGCAGAAGCTACGGGTCTCGGAGAGGTCCCGCCCCCCGTTCCTCGCCCTCCTGCTGACGGCACTGCTCGCGCTCACGATCTCGACCGCGGGCGCACAACCGAAGCGTGAGGATCCGCTGCAGAGCGAGCAGAAAAAGCTCCAGCAGACGCAGAAGCGCCTGAAGGAGGAGCGCGAGAAGGCCGCGGCCGCGCGCGCCCGCGAGACCTCGCTGCTCGCCGAGCTCGAGGAGATCGAGCGGCGCCTGGCCGAGAAGCAGACGGAGGTCGCCCGGCTCGCGGCGCGGATCAGACGGACGCAGTCCGACATCGCCGCGCTGCGGGGCGAGATCGCGCGGCTCGAGGGTCAGCGCACAACCGAGGAGGAAGCGCTCGCGCGGCTCCTCCGGGTCATGTACCGGGTGCACGCGCAGGGCGGCGCCCTGCCCCTGATCCTGAGCGGCGACGACCCGGTGACACGCGCGACCGCGGTGCGCCACCTCGCGAGCCTGGCGGCCCTGGACGCTCGTCTCATTCGAGAGTATCGTGGTACCTGGGAACGGGTCGCCGATCGCAAGGGTCGAGAAGAGGCGCGCCAGCAGGAGCTGGCCGCTCTGCACGCCGACGCCCAGCGCGAGCAGGCGGAGGTCGACCGCGAGGCCGCGAAGCGGCGGACGCTGCTGGCGAAGGTGGGCGACGAGCGCGCCTACCACGAGCGCATGGTGGGCGAGCTCACCGAAGCTTCCCGCCGACTCGAAGCCTTCATTCAGGAGCTGCAGGACAAGCAGCGGAAGCTGGCCAAGGCGCCGCCGCCCAAGGCCAGGGTCGAGCCCCCCGGCGTCGGGTTTGGCAGCCTGCGCGGGCGGCTCCCGTGGCCGACCGCAGGACGGATCGTCGTGCCGTTCGGCGCTCAGGTGCACCCGCGGTTCGGCACGCGGACTTTCCGGAATGGGGTGGATATCGAGGCGGCCGAGGGCACGGACGTCACGGCGGTGTACGGGGGCCACGTGATCTACACGGGCTGGTTCAAGGGGTACGGTAACCTGATCATCGTGGACCACGGCACGGAGTACTACACGCTCTACGCCCACATCGCCGAGATCGAGGTGAAGGAGGGCGAGGACGTACGGCAGGGGCAGCGGATTGGCACGGTGGGAGATACGGCCTCCCTGGCGGGCCCTCGGCTATACTTCGAAGTACGCTACCAGGGGAAGCCACAGAACCCGGTAGAGTGGCTCGGGCATCGGGGCTAGAGAGGGATTTGAGGGGGAATCCATGAAGAGGGCATTTGTGATCGGCGCGCTTCTGGTCGTGCTCACCCTGTCGCTCGGCGGGTCCGTGGCCAGCAAGGGCACCGACAACGGCGCGACCTACGAGCAGCTCCGGCTGTTCACAGAGGTGCTCTCGATCGTCCAGAACCAGTACGTCGACGAGGTCCCGCCGAAGGAGCTGATCTACAGCGCGATCAAGGGCACGCTGCGCGGCCTGGACCCGCACAGCTCCTTCCTCGATCCCGAGAACTATCGCGAGATGCAGGTGGAGACGTCGGGGAGCTTCGGGGGGCTCGGCATCGAGATCACGCTGAAGGACGACGTCCTCACGGTCGTCTCGCCCATCGAGGGGACGCCCGCCCACCGCGCGGGACTCCAGACCGGCGACCGGATCATCAAGATCGACGGACTCTCGACCAAAGACATGCAGCTTTCGGACGCCGTCAAGCGGATGCGCGGCAAGCCCGGCACCAAGGTGACGATCACCGTGGTCCGCGAGGGCTGGGCCGAGGCCAAGGACTTCGACATCACGCGCGAGCAGATCCGGGTGCAGTCGGTGCGCTCGCACGACCTCGGCGGCGGCATCGCGTACGTGAAGCTCCGCCAGTTCCAGGAACAGACCCCTGGCGACCTCTCCGGCACGCTCGAGAAGGCCGCCAAGAACGGCATGAAGGCGCTCCTCCTCGACCTCCGCAACAACCCCGGCGGCCTGCTGACGGCCGCGGTCGAGGTGACGGAGGAGTTCATCGACGACGGCAAGCTCGTCGTCTACACCGAGGGGCGGGTGCGGAACCAGAACATGCGCTTCACGGCGCACGCCAAGAAGTCTTACCCGACCCTGCCGATGGTGGTCCTCGTCAACCAGGGGAGCGCGTCGGCGTCGGAGATCGTCGCCGGGGCGCTCCAGGACTGGAAGCGCGCGATCGTCCTCGGCACGCAGACGTTCGGCAAGGGCTCGGTGCAGACGATCATCCCCCTCTCGGACGGCTCGGGGCTCCGGTTGACGACCGCGAAATACTTCACGCCGAACGGCCGCTCGATCCACGGCAAGGGCATCACGCCGGACATCGTGGTCGAGCTGCCCAAGGAGCCGAAGGAGGCTGCGGCGCGGCAGCCGTCGCTCGACCCGCTCGAGGACTTGAAGAAGGACATCCAGGTCCAGCGGGCCATCGACGTGATCAAGACCATGCGCATCATCGAGCAGCAGCGACCGGCGCAGAGCCCGCAAGTCCAGGTCCGGCCGCAGTAACGTTCGGCGCGTTCTCGGGGGCGATGGCGGCCGGGGTTCTCGGCCCCATCGCCCTTGTCATTTGTAGGGGGGTTCGCGAGGCTGTAGGGGGGTCCGCGAGGCCGGTTCAACGGAGGGTGGGCCTGAGACAGGCGCGATGCTAGTGCTCGGAGTCGAGAGCTCGTGCGACGAGACGGCGGCTGCGGTGCTCGCCGACGGCCGCCGGATCCTGTCGAACGTGGTCGCCTCGCAGGACGCGCTCCACGCCCCGTACGGCGGCGTCGTCCCCGAGCTCGCCTCGCGGCGCCACCTCGAGGTGATCGTGCCGGTCGTCGAGACCGCGCTCGCCGACGCGGGCGTCGGGCTCTCGGACCTCGACGGGATCGCGGTGACCCGGGGTCCGGGGCTGGTCGGCTCGCTCCTCGTCGGGTGCTCACTGGCGAAGTCCCTCGCCTACGTGCACGACAAGCCCCTCGTCGGCGTCAACCACCTCGAGGGCCACATCTACGCCGCGTTCCTCACCGACGATCCCCCGGTCCACCCGTTCCTCGCCCTCGTCGTCTCTGGCGGCCACACCGCCCTTTACCACGCGCGCGCGCCGCTCGCGTACGCGCTCGTCGGCCAGACGCGTGACGACGCCGCGGGTGAGGCCTTCGACAAGGTCGCCAAGCTGCTCGGGCTCGGGTTCCCCGGCGGGCCCGCCATCGAGCGGGCGGCGAAGACGGGCGATCCGAAGGCGATCACGTTCCCACTGGCGCAGATGACCGACGGCGCCTCGGACTTCTCGTTCAGCGGCCTCAAGACGTCGGCGTCGCTCTACGTGAAGCGCCACGCGCCCCTCGGCGAGGGCCAGGTCGCCGACATCGCCGCGTCCTTTCAGGCCGCGGTCGTGAAGATGCTCGTGCGCAAGACCGTGAAGGCCGCGCTCCGCACGGGCGTCAAGCGCGTGGTCCTCACGGGCGGCGTGGCGGCGAACGGCCCGCTGCGCGCGGGGCTCGCCGCGGAGGCGGCCGAGCACGGGATCACCCTCCACGTCCCGCCGCCCCGGCTCTGCACGGACAACGCCGCGATGATCACTGCCGCAGGCACGGCGCGGCTCGAGGCGGGCGAGCGCGCGCCGCTCGGCATGAACGCACTCCCGAATATGGAGCTGGCACCCGCACCTACAGCAGGCCACCCACCGATCGCGCCGGCCTCGCGGGCCCCGCTACAGTGAATTACGAAGCAGTCCTCGTGGGCCTCCCGGACGCGGTGATCGCCGTCGACACGAGCCTCCGGATCGTCTTCTGGAACTCCGCTGCCGAAGTGCTGACCGAGCGCTCGGCGCGCCGGGCGGAAGGCCGCTACCTCAAGGAGGTTTTCCCGCCAGACGCCTCCGTCGTACGCCGCCTCGGCGAGACGATCTCAACCGGGGAGAGCCGCTCGGAGGCGGAGGGGTTCGTGGACCGCGGCGAGAACCGACGCGTGGCCGTGAGCCTCGTCACGGCGGCGCTCTTCGCGCGTGACGGGAGCGTCGAGGGCGCCGTCGCCGTCCTGCGCGACCTCTCGCGGATCCGCCAGCTCGAGGCAGAGGTGCGGCGGGGCGAGACGCTCGCCGCCGCCGGCCGCATGGCGGTCGGCCTCGCCCACGAGGTGCGAAACCCGCTCGGCGCGATCCGCGGCGCCGTCCAGCTCCTCCGGCGGGAGCTCGGGTCCGACGCGCGGCTCGCCGAGTACACGGACGTGCTCCTCACCGAGGTCGACCGCGTGAACCGGATCATCGAGATGCTGCTCGACCTGGCGCGGCCCGTCCAGCTCCGCCCGGTGCCGCTCAACCTCCACCAGCTCCTCGAGCGCATCGCGACGCTCCACGAGGAGACGTGCCGCGAGCAGAAGATCGCCCTGGTGCGGAGCTACGACCCGAGCCTGCCGCCCATCACGGGCGACGAGGACCGGCTCCTGCAGGTGTTCCACAACCTCGTGCGCAACGCGATCGACGCCATGCCGTCCGGCGGGCGTCTGACGCTCACGACCCGCGTGAGCCTGAACCCCCTCTTCGGCAAGATGGATCTCGGCGCGGGCCAGCGCAGCATGGTCGAGGCCAAGGTGGCGGACGAGGGCGCCGGGATCCCCGCGGCGGTTCGGGCGCGGATCTTCGACCCGTTCTTCACCACCAAGGCCAAGGGCCTCGGGCTCGGGCTCGCCATTTGCCACCGGATCCTCGAGGAGCACCGCGGGGCCATCCAGGTGGAGAGCGTCGAGGAGCGCGGCACCGTCGTGACCTGCTTCCTCCCCATCGCCAAATGAGGCAGCCGCGATTCGCCGGACGGAGCCGCGCCGTGCCCACGGCACGCCACCCGCGGAGTGCGCCGGCCTCGCCGCCCTCGCTACAGTAGCGCCGTGAACCCGAGAGTCCTGATCGCCGACGACGAGGACAGCCTGCGCTGGGTTCTCGAGAAGGGGCTCCGGCAGGCGGGGTACGACGTCACGTCGGTCAAGGACGGCCCCGGCGCGATCCAGGCGTTCGAGGCCGAACCGTTCGACATCGTTCTGCTCGACGTGCGGATGCCGGGCGTGGACGGCCTCGCCGTGCTGGCGCGGCTCCGCGAGGTCCGTCCCGACGCGACCGTGGTGGTGATGACGGCCCACGGCACGATGGACACCGCGATCCAGGCGATGCAACGCGGCGCCTACGACTACCTGGCAAAGCCCTTCGACCTCGACGAGGTCGTGCTCCTCGCCGAGCGCGCGCTGGCCGCGCGCCGGCTCACGCAGGAGGTGCGGCAGCTCAAGAGCGGGCTCCAGGAGGTGTGGGAGTTCGGCGCGCTCATCGGCCGGCACCCGCGGATGCAGGAGGTCTACAAGACGATCGGGCGCATCGCGTCGAGCGACGTCACCGTGCTCCTGCGCGGCGAGTCGGGCACCGGCAAGGAGCTGGTCGCGCGCGCGATCCACCACTACAGCCGCCGGGCCGGGCGCCCGTTCGTGGCGGTGTCCTGCGCGGCGATCCCGGCGACGCTCCTCGAGTCGGAGATGTTCGGCCACGAGCGCGGCGCCTTCACGGACGCGAAGGAGCGAAAGCTCGGCAGGCTCGAGCTCGCCCACGGGGGCACGCTCTACCTGGACGAGATCGGCGACATGCCGGTGGAGCTCCAGACGAAGGTGCTGCGCGTGCTCCAGGAGCGCACGCTCGAGCGTGTGGGCGGGACCGACGCGATCCGCATCGACGTGCGCGTGCTCGCCGCGACCAACCGCGACCTCGACGCGCTCATGAAGGAGGGGCGCTTCCGCGAGGACCTCTACTACCGCCTCAACGTCGTGACCGTTCACCTCCCGCCGCTCCGCGAGCGGCGGCGCGACATCCCGCTCCTGGTCGAGCACTTCCTGGCGAAGCACGCGGGCGAGCTGGGCGAGCGCGGTGTCGCCCCCGAAGCCCTCGACCGCCTGGTCGGCCACGACTGGCCGGGCAACGTGCGGGAGCTGGAGAACGTCATCCAGCGCGCGATGGTCATGGCGACGAGCGGCGTGATCCTGCCCGAGCACCTGCCGATCGGGCCCGTCTCCGCTGCGGCGTCGATGGCCGCGGACGCGACGCTCGAGGAGATCATCGAGCAGAAGCTCACCGAGTGCGTCCGCGGCCTCCGCGAGCACGCGAGCGCGACCCTCTACGACCTGATGCTCGGGCTCGTGGAGAAGCCGCTCCTGCGCGCCGTGCTCCGGGAGACGGGCGGCAACCAGGTGCGGGCCGCGCAGATCCTCGGGATCAACCGCAACACGCTGCGGAAGAAGCTGATCGAGCACGG
>WNGN01000155.1_pt1 | contig 38681 bp, 40 predicted proteins | sample 5400561 | NCBI WGS metagenome assembly WNGN01 (sample SAMN13153379, study PRJNA577476) | soil metagenome | isolation source: 115 cm soil or saprolite under Garry oak tree replicate 2 | place: USA:California | collected 2016-06-15 | reverse complement strand
TTTTTCCGCACTTTCTTCAAGCTTTTGCTAGCATGCTTCACATTCTCCGCCCAGGCATCCTGTGCAGCGTCAAGCCCGCTTTGCACGGTGTCTTGCGTCTTCGTCAGGCCGGACTGGACAGTGTCCTGCACTGTAGCAATGGTAGTGAGTGCCACATCCTTCGCTTTATCCTTCACTGTATAGCCATTCGACTTGCTCCAATTCAAACTGGTCATGAGACTCCTTTCATGCGCCTGAGCCAAAGGCTAGACGCGCCAGCGTCGTCGACGCATGTCATTCAAGAAGCGACAACGCTACTACGCTCCTTTCAAATCGACTGTACAGGCCTATGTACATCACGATAAATGAGGTAAGAGAGTTTCGTGTTTCGCGGCTAATTTCGCACAAGAGAGTAAGGGCGGTGTGGAGCGGCAGCGTATGGCAAAGAATGTGGATTGCACGATGCAGAGGGCTTGGAGTGAGTGAGACGTTTTCATGCACCGACGAGCACGCGCATTTCGTCCGAACATTAAAAAAACTTAGTATGCGTTTAAAATATGCTGAGTCTTTTCATTGTTGACTTGAAGTGGCCTCTCCTTTGGATTACGCTATAGCTAGCAGAGACAGGAAAACACCACCTTTCACGATGTCTCTGAGACAGGAATGAGTCTATTGAGCAGAGCAGCATGTTCACTCGTCTGCATGGACGACAGAAAAGGAGTGTTTGACGATGACCACGGCAACGTTGGTGCTTGCTGACGTCACGCTGGAAAGCCTGATTTGGTGGCTGATCGTGGGATTAATCGCTGGCTTCTTGGCCGCAGTAGTGATGCGAGGCGTGGGCTACGGGATCGTTGGGGATATCATTGCTGGCCTCATCGGCGCCTTCATCGGAGGATGGGTGTTCGGCCAGCTGGGCGTGAGCACAGGAGGTGGTCTGCTGGGCAGTATTCTTGTGGCCTTCATTGGTGCCTGTATTCTGATTTTCCTCCTGCGAGCGTTTTCGCGTCGCTATCCGTATCGGTGACTGTAAGCGGGGTGTGCTGAGAGCGGTAAGGGATGCGCTGTTCTAGTTGCATCGAAGTCAGGGCAACTCATGCAGTTGCCCTGTTTTCTTACACGACAGATGTGCTTTCCCATCTAACTGCTGACTTGATCCCCTCTCTGCGGATTACCTCACAGGGCTCTTTTCTGAATGGAGATCTCTGGGAGCAACGGCACCAAACATTGTGCTGCTGAACACCTCCTCCTTCTCCACCATCGACGACGAACCGACAACAGGTTCAGGAAAACCATTCCTGATGAAAGAAAAAAAGAAAGGCAGGTTCATTTAAGGCAGCAACGCCCAGGGATGCCAGCTTCCGTCAAACCACATGTGTTGCAGGGTTTTGCTGGGATCGCGGGCCAAGAGATCGATGCGGTTGTTGCCCCAGGAGACGGCGGTGGGTGCAATCGCCAGCTGGCCACCCAGAGACTCCCAGGGCTGCCAGTTCGTGATGCTGCCATTGCTGCCATCATACCAGATATGCTGCAAGGTCGCATCGGAGCCACGCGTAAAGACGTCAAGCCTTTTCGGCCCCCAGGAGGTGGCGGTAGGATCGGCCGTGAAGCCGCCACCCAGGGATTCCCAACCACTCCAGGTGAACGTATCCCAGGCGATGTGCCAGAGCGCATTGTCTGCGCCGCGCACCAACACATCGAGCCGGTTGGGACCCCAGGAGGTCACGGCGGGACTGGCTAAGAGCGAGCCACCCAGCGATCCCCAGTCGTGCCAACTACCATCATACCAGATGTGCCAGAGCGCGTTATCCGCAGCGCCACGCGCGAACACGTCTAAGCGCCCTGCTTGCCATGAGGCCACCGCAGGATCAGAAGCCAGAGAACCGCCCAGCGATTCCCACGTGTGCCAGGTCCCGTCGTAGAAACGGTGCTGGAGGGTGTTGTCCTCGCCGCGCATGAACAGATCGATACGCTGGCCGTCCCAGGAAATCGCCACCGGATCGAACTGGAGGGAGCCGCCCAACGATTCCCACGTGTGCCAGGTCCCGTCGTAGCGCCTGCGCCAAAGCACCTGATCGCTACTCCGCACAAAAAGATCGAGGTGTCCGAGTCCGAGGGCAACTAGGCCAGGTCTGCTTTCTGCCGCATTCACCAGGGTCTGCGCCGTGGCCTCGGCGTTCGGCGTTGGCGAGACTGAGGTCAACAGATGCGTGGTCGTCGTCCCGGTTCCGTTCCTCGAGAGCTCAAACCAGGCCCGGCCGGCACCGAGTGCGACCAGCCCGCCGGTCACGCCGGCGAGACCAAGGATCATCTTCCGCCTGGAGAGGGATCGTGGCGATGGCGGGGGAGCAGGGAAGGCACCTGCGTGGCGGAGGTGCGGTGGGTACTGCGTGCGCTGATCCATGGGAGCGGAGAGAGGGCGAGGACCAGGAGCAACGGCATGGTCTGCGACCGTGGTAGAAGCAAAGCTATGCAGGTGCGCACCGGGACCATGCTCTGAGAACTGGGAGCCGGAGGGTGCGGGCATGACAGGTGGCAGGACGAGCGGAGCCATGCCTTGCCCGTCATCGGAAGAAGCAGGCCAGGACAAACAGGCCTCTTCGAGCGCGTGGGCAAAATCCTGGACCCTGAGAAAGCGTGCTCGGGGATCTTTGGCGAGCGCATGAAGCACAATCTGTTCAATGGACGGGGAGAGCGAAGGTCGGTGCTCTCGCAGCGGCGGTGGCGGGGCCTGCATATGCTGGAGCGCCACGCCCATAATAGTACCCCGGAAAGGTGGCGTTCCACAGAACCACTCGTAGACGGCCACAGCCAGCGCGTATTGATCGCTGGCGGGCGATGGCACTCCGTCGAACTGCTCGGGAGCCATGTAGGTGGTCGTGCCGGCGATGCGCTGCGTATGATGGACGGGCAGGTCGTTCCTGCTGTGACTCTGGTTCTGGACGGTGGTGGCGAGGCCAAAGTCGCCTAGCATCACGGCAAACGCTTCGCCAAGCAGCATGTTTTCCGGCTTCACATCGCGGTGGATGATCAGGCGATCATGGGCATATTGGAGCGCTGAGGTAACCTGCTGGACATACGAGAGGATCTGCGCACTCGGGAGAAGGCTGCCGGCGGGATGACGCTGGCGGAGCGAACCGTAGGGGGCATAGTTCATCACCAGGAAAGGCGTGCTCTGTTCCATACCGAACTCGAGCACACGGATAATATGGGGGTGAGAGAGCCGCGCGACAGTTCGCGCCTCGGCAAGGAACGTGTCGAGCGCGTCGTCGGTCAGGCGAACCTGGAGGACTTTGATAGCAGCGGACGTCTCGAGATAGACATGCTCGGCCAAATACACCGTGGCGAAGCCCCCCTGGCCGAGGAGCCTGATCAGTCGATAATTGCCCAGTTGTTGTCCGACACCATCGGCCATCGCAAAGCATCTCCCTTTGGTGTGCTGTCTCCTTCACAGAAGATGCTCACTCTATCGATGCGGCATCTCCTCTTTTCCTCACCTTGCAAGGAGTCAGAGTATCCCGAACATCTCGTATCTTACCATAAAGCTTCCCTGTTCGCAGCGCAGATGGCCAAAATTCCCAGTATTGGCTACTTGGCTCATCCGTTCGAAAAATGGATCGCTTTCTGATGCAAATGCGCTCGCTCTGATCTCTTTACTCCTACAGAGATGCAATTCAAACAGAGGAAGAAGCACAGTTGTATTGGCTACTTCGGATATCCGTTCGAAAAAGTGCGTCGCAGGTGACACTATCAGATCCTTTTGCGCTCCATCTCTACATCAAGCAGAAGGCGATGCTGTTGCTTGCGTTGCTGTTTACTGCTCTGTTTTGGAACAGATATCCGAAGTAGCCAGTACAGTGGTCAAAACCGACGTCGGTCAACTCCAGACTGAGTGCATATTTCCAAGCCAGCCGATCACGCACAGCATCAGCAGCTTGCCGATCCGTCAAGTTTTCCATACATTGGAATACCGTCGACCCTCGCCAACCGCCATGGAGCTAAAGCGGGTTGACCATGGGCAGGAAACAGATCAGCAAATGCTTCGTTGGTATAAATCGTTCCTATCGTGTCGCGCAGTTGCATGACCACATTGCCACGGGGAAAGGCAGCACGAGCCACACGAACCGTCTCTTCTGGAATCGGTGGAATCGGCAGAGCTTTGAGCGACATGGATGGCCTCCTGATCAGCAAGTAGCAAACTTTTCATTTTCTCCATGCTACTGGATGAGGTCTAGTCTACTTGACTTCGCCACCAGTGAGTCATGCGCCAGGGCGCACCACCGCGCATGAAAAAGAGTAGAATGCTAGCAGGGCGGGTGCAACGCCAAAGATCGGTTGGATACTTGCGAGGCGCTCCGGACCACTAGTGTGATCCTGGATGCCCCACAAGCACCACCGTCTGTCGCTCCCGCAAGGGAAGCACGTAAGGGAGCATTTGACCCAGCTTGGGCATCCCGTCACCCGTCCATTTTTGCATGGGGGTGACTTCGGTCTAAAGTCGATGTGATGGGCAGGTCTGCGCGTGACATGCTCACTGCCTTGTTGGCTGGAGAAGTCGATCCTGCCGTCTTAGCCGAACTTGCGCTGGGCAGAATGCGCTCCAAACGCGATCTGCTCTCGTAAGCTCTCCAAGGACACATCAAGCCGCACCATTGCTTTCTCTTGAGCGAACAACTCGCCGACATTGACACACTTGATGAAGCCACCCAGCGCATGAGCACGGAGATTGCTGAACGCTTAGGCCCGTATGAGCACCAGATCCAGCGACTCTCGACGATCCCAGGGATCAAGCGCCTCCTCGCAGAAGTGATCCTGGCCGAGATTGGACCTGATATGAGCCGTTTCCCCGATGCACGGCATCTGGCCTCTTGTTTGCCTTACCTTCTGGCCTTGAGATGGCCGCCGGAACCTGTCGAAAAAATCCTCTCTCGATACTTCGACAGGTTCGACACTTCGACAGTTGCATGATAAAGCCTCTTGGGAGGCAGTTTTGATGTGCCGAATATGCCTGAAAAGCCGTTTCGACAGCGTCGACAGTATAGGCTGATCTCCCCATATCAGGGGAGTGACCAGGGTCACTTCCTTCGTGTGCTTTGACTCATAAAAAGGATGTCAGATCGGTACGGTGGGAACACCGCCGAGAGTGATCGTTGGCAAGCAGGCAGAGCGGCGGTCAATTATCATGCCACCGAATCCAGCCCTGCCGCAGGGCATAGACCACGGCTGCTGTCCGGTCGTTCACCGCTAACTTCTTGAGAATGGAGGTGACATGGTTCTTGACCGTCTGAGCGCTGATGTGCAAGGCATGGCTGATCTCTTTGTTGCTCTTCCCCTGTGCGACGTAATCGAGCAGCTCGACTTCGCGCTGGGAAAGGAGAGCTGATCGACTCCCGGCGTGACCCCCTTCATCTTCCATGGCCAGGGTATTCAACCGGGTGAGCAGGTGGCCACCCTGCTGGAGTCTCACCAGCAGCTCAGAGCTGATTAAATATTCGCCCTGGCCGACCCTGCGCACGGTCTCTTGAAGTGTTTCGGGAGCAATGGTGCGTGAGGAGCAAGCCGCTGCTCCTCCGCTGATAAAGGGCAAAAGTTGCTCTTCCTCTTCACTGGGAGTGAGGATGAGCATCGCGACACGTGGAGCACGTTGGTGGATCTGTCGAGCGAGTTGCGGGGCATAGGGTGAGCCGGGTCCGGCATCGATGAGGACGACATCGGGGGTGTCACGACACACCCATGCCAGGATCTCGTCGGGGTCGGTTGATTCGCCAACGATGGCACAGCCGCTCAGGTGCTGCAAGGTGAAGCGAATACCCTGGAGAAAGAGGGGTTGCTCCACCACCAGCAGGATGCGCAATGGTTCCATGGCCTTCCTCGTAGTCGAGCGGGGCACCTGGGGGATTATGCCAGCGGAATATTTTTACCCCACTCAGCTTACAGGATAGGGGACTTGAAGAACTCCGTCAAGGACATGAACCTATCTGGGGACTTTTGGTTGCTCAGGGGCTTTTCGACCAGGTTGTCCTCTGCAGCGCGGAATAGGCACAGTCTCATCCCGAGACTCTGTATGGACAATAACGAAGCCAATCATGGTTCTTCTGCAGGCTCGATACGCTGGCGAACCTCCCGGCGCGGCTTGCTAAAGGAGTGCGCAGAGAACGATCCGAAATTGCCCGAACCGATGAAGGTTGGCTGTACCTAGCGGTGATCCTGGATTTGTTCTTACGGATGGTGATCGGCTGGGCCATGGCGGCCACCGAAGACGAGCAGCTCGTTGAGTTGGCTTTACGCATGGCCGTTTCACAGCGGCACCCACAAGCGGGACTCTTGCATCATTCTGATTAGGGTTCTGAGTTTACGTCAGACCGCTATCTGGCGAGGCTTTCTGAGTTGGGGATCCAGGTGAGCATGAGTCGAACCGCCAATTATTACGATAACGCAGCCATGGAGTCCTTCTTTGCCAACCTGACCAAGGAGTGTACTGATCGCACACGCTTCCAGACGAGGCAAGAGGTCTGATCAGCCGTCTTCGAGTACTTAGAGTGCTTTTATAACCCAGTCCGATTACATTCGACGTTACAGTATAGCAGTCCGGTTGCTTTTGAACGGGCGAACGAGTCAAAGAGGAGTTAATCTCCAACTTTAGTGAGTACTTTTTTCTGGGCCAATTCCAGAATTGGTGGTGTCCGAATATAGAGTCTAATGGCATGTGATGCTCCGTTTGTTGCAGAGAGTTGGTTGGCGAAAATGGTCTGGTGTCACAGATCAGTAAGCACCTTTGCAGAGAGAGACTCTCTGCAACCAAAAGAATGAGGTAGAAGGCGTTGATCTTTCGCAAAATGCGTCTTAGGGCCGAGGTCGGTGATCTTCCTGCTAGACGCATTCTTGCTCATGTGTGGGTCAGAGTTTCAGGCCACGGCCCATGGCGATGCTCATAGTGCTTTCATGGCGCTTCCTCCTTAGACCCGACTTATTTCCGCATGAAGAACGATCAGTTTGGTCTCAATGGCTTTCTGTGATACGATAATTCTTGGGTCACCTATGCTTGATTGGACAATGGAAGAATCTGAAACGCCAGTAGAAATTTTTGAAAAGTACGCACTATCTGGATCTTCCAGAGAAGAGAGTCCAGGGAGGATTATCTCATGGCAGAGCTGAATAACCCAAAGGTTCAGAAAATACTTCGATCAAAGGAGTTTGCCCATCTCGCGACCATTGGACCCGATGGAGCCCCACAGTCCTCTCCCATGTGGTTTTTGTGGGATGGTGAGTATATCAAGTTCACGCATACGACTACCCGGAAGAAATATCAGAATATTCAGCGGGATCCACGTGTCGCTGTGTCTATCACTGATGTGGATGATCCCTATACCTATGCCGAGTTTCGTGGTAAGGTGGAGCGGATTGAAGCAGACCCAACAGGTGCCTTCTATGATACCCTGGCAAAACGCTATGGCGTGCCTTGGGGCTATCGTGGCGATCCGCGTGTGATCTTATATATGAAGATTCAGTATGTCGCTGGTCAGAACCTCTAGGGATGTCTGGGAGGTCAGGGATAGATGCAACCTGATCGGCCACATCCTTACCCAAGCACACGCGTAGGCTCGTATGCATATATGTAAACGGTTGTGCTGGCTACTTCGGTCATTCGTTCTCGCATAAGCTGATCTTTGCTTGCCCTTCTCATAAAATTTCTTATATGACGAACAGTTGCTTCTCTGAGAAACCAGGAAGTATGTCATGACCACTCTACGTGCAGCGCTCGTCACCCCTTTGACTGGTCCGCTGGCCCCATTCGGACAAGCCTGCGCCACCGGACTTACCCTGTGGGCCGAGCACGCCGCGCGCCTCCCGCCACCATGGATCGGTGTGGACCTCGACGTGCGAGACACAGGGAGTGACGTGAACACAAGTATACGTGCTGCTCTTGATACCCACCCTGAGGTGCTGTTCGGACCGTATGGAAGTAGCACCATGCTGGCTGTCGCGCGCGTCACCGATCGCGTGGTCTGGAATCACAGCGGTGCAACCTCTCAACTTTCTCGCCCAGCGTTCCCACAAGTCATCAACGTGCTCTCACCTGCTTCTACTTATTTTGCAGGGGTCCTTCAGGCCGTGCGTGCATGCGATCCGGGCGCAGCGACAGTCTCTCTCTTCCATACCACCAGTGGGTTTGGTCGAGATGTGGCAGCGGGTGCCGCAAACGCTGCGACCAACCTCAAATTTGAGGTACAGGCCGTCCCTTTCGAGCCAGATCATGCAGTTGAAGCCGCATCTCTCGTACCGCATGCAGATACTCTGCTGGTTGTAGGCAGCTTCGCTGATGAGCTGGCTGTGGCTCCCATCTTATTGACTCGTACGTGGCGTGCTGCGGCATTCGTCGGAGCAGGAGTTGAGGAGGTGCTTGCTCCGCTAGGAAATCAGCGGGAAGGACTGCTTGGGCCCGCGCAATGGATAGCTGCTGTGGCTCTCGAACCTGATGAAGGCCCTAGCTCTGATTGGTTTATGACCAAGTACAGGGGTGTTGCAGGAGGTGATCCTCCGTATCCTGCGGCACAAGCATTCGCAGCCGGGCTCCTCTGCGCGCGCTGTCTGCGAGAGAGTGGAAGTTGTGAGGATACGGCTCAACTCGCCGCCGCCCACCAGCTCGTCTGCACGACACTCTACGGAGCATTCCGCCTCGATCCACGCAGTGGCTTGCAGTCTGGTCACCAGATTCTTACCGTGCAGTGGCAGCAGGGAGTACGCCGTGTCGTGTGGCCTCCAGAGCAAGCAGAGCGTCTTATGCTTTACCCTCTTCCGAAGTGAAACGCTTTATGTTGTCAACGCCTGCGTAAATTTGGCTCATCCTGGTTTTGGGTTGTGACTCAATGCCGCAGAACAGTGCAGACTTACTGCGCTCGAACAACAGGCGATTGCCAACCTGGTGAACGATTTTCCACACTCGGATCGGGATCGCAAACGCATGGTGTGTTTGCTGCTGGAAGATGTGACCCTGCTTCAACAACAGGAGGTGATTACGGCTCATGTGCGCTTCAAAGGGGGATCGATCGAGACAATCACCGTGGCGCCGCCCGCGGGCGGCGCCACCAACCCCAACTCCTTGTGCTCATCGAGCAACTGCTTGAGGACGACACCGATGCCGGAGCGGCTCGTGTCACTCGGCTTCCCAATACCTTGTTCGCCCCTTTTCTTCACGTCCTTTTATTCTATGACCTTTAACGCGAGTTGGTATAACTACTCGTCTGCTCATTCCTTCTACACAGGCCCGCGCTCAGCAGTCGAGCGCGAACGGTCGGCGCGCCATAGGGCAATGGTTTCCTCTTATCCACGATTCAGCAGTCCCTCAGAATGATCTCATATGTGTCTCCTAGAATAAGAGAGGTGAGATGATCCCCACATGCTCACTTACGAGGTCTGAACATGAATAGGAAACATCACCAGGAGCTCATCCTGGTCCGAATCTTGAAGGAGGGTGCAAGATGGAAGTCATACTGGCGATACTGCTGCTCTGCCTGCTCGTGCTACTGGTCGCAGTGCTAAGTGCGGGCTTTTACGTGTACCGTCTCTTGAAGCAATGCCAGCTATCACTGCAAAGCGCTGGTTCGCCTGATAGTCCAGATTCGCCCCAGCGGTCTGGCCTCAATCCCCTGTCACAAGGCAACATGAGTCCGTGGATTGCAGGTGGGTTAGGCGCACTCGGCGGTGGTCTTGCAGGCTACGAGTTGGGTCAGATAATGGGAGAACATGAACAAATACCAGCCGATAGTTCTTTGGCAACCATGGAGACCGCCCCTGCCGATGCACAGGGTCAATATGCAGATGTTGGCAGCGCTGAGGGTGCGGATTTTGGATGGGGAGGAGACGTTGATGGTGGGGATTTCGGCGGTCAATGGTGACGCGCTGACACGCCTCCTTCTCCATCTCGATGCCGTCCCACATCGGCGTGGGACGGCACTCTTTGAAGTTCTTTTCTGAGATGATGTGGAGCATCCTACCAAGGATTGTGACGAGGAAGCAATAGGACAGGAAATGATCTTTGGTCAGATACAAGAGCAAGGAAACATAGGATGAACACACAGTTTCTCACCAATGAAGGACATCAACGAGCACATAGCCAGTTGGAATTTCTATGCACAGTGAAACGCGCTGAGGTAGCCCAACGCCTGCGCGAAGCCATGGAAGCAGGTGACGTTTTCAGAAATGCCGCGTTTGAAGATGCGAAGTTTGAGCAGGTACACATTGAGGGGCGCATTGCAGAGTTGGAACAGCTCCTGGCAACTGCTACAGTGTTTGACATTAGCAAGGCGCCAAAAGACATTGTCTCGCTCGGCTCAATTGTGCATCTTGCTATGAGTGATGACCGTACATATTGTTATACCATCGTTGGCTCGTATGAAGCCAATCCAGGTGCCGGGCGGATCTCACACGAGTCTCCGGTAGGCAAGGCATTGCTGGGACATACTATGGGCAACCAGATCACGGTGGCTACTCCTGGCGGGGTAAAAGAGTATACAATCCTTGGCATCGCATAATTACTCAGCACTCAGTTCTATCTCAGTGATTTTACAGTGTCAATTCATACGGACTTGTTACGCTTCTAGTGAGAGGACATGGAAGACCCCTGTGTCCACGAAAGTCTTGTTCTATTGCTATGAGGTATGCAAATGTATATAAGCGAGAAGAAGCCATGCCGACCCAGCATTGGGGATTGGCATGGCGAGAGCAATGGAGGAAACGATACCTAATGAGCGCTATGCTCCCACCACGGCCTCACGCCTTAGAGGCACACCACCCAGCCACAACTGTACTGAGGTTTGAGCAACCAAAGGTGCTCATCACAGGAGATACCATGTTGTATGTGACTGAGCTGGAAGCCGCTCTTCATCCCATCACAGGTCGCTACAGCTTCAAGACGGCAGGGATGCAGGAGCCCCTGTATACGCTCTGGCATGCAGAAGGACAAGTGCTGTGTCGCCAGGCACGGTCGACAGATATTACCTTTAATGTGTGTGGAGCGCGAGCAGGAGAAACACGGACCTACCTGGTAGCTGTTCAGGTGACGGAAAGTGATGTGCGGGGTCAGGTAGTGCTAAGTGGTATGTTTGTCCAGGTTGTCGTAACAAGCGATGATCTTCCCACCAGGACTTAGACTGCTTCGAGCTCCTAGGCCTCAGGCTTCTGATTCTTCGCTGCAAGACGTCGAGCGCGCACGACTGAAGCCACAATGGCAGCGGCGATTACTACGGCGATTACTGCCAACGAAAGCGCTGTGGAAATGTGATAGATGCCAGTCAGGATCAGCTTCGCACCCACGAAGGACAGCACCACTGCTAGCCCGAGTTTCAGGTAGTGGAACTTGCCCATCGCGTTCGCGAACACGAAGTACAGCGAGCGCAGCCCTAGGATCGCGAAGACATTGGATGTATAGACGAGAAATGGATCCTGGGTGACCGCGAAAATGGCGGGAATCGAGTCCAGGGCGAAGATCAGATCAGTTGTCTCGATAACCAGCAACACAAGCAGCAGTGGCGTCGCCCAAATTTGACCCCTTCGCCGCACCATAAAGCGATCGCCCTCATAGTCACGCGTGACAGGGACGATCCGGCGCACAAGCTTCAGCAAGGGATTGCGCTCGGGATGCACTTCGGCTTCTTTGTGGAGACACATTCGAATCCCTATAAAGAGCAGGAAAGCGCCGAACAAGTAGATGATCCAGTGGAACGTCTCCAGCAGGACGACCCCCAACGCAATCATCATGCCACGCAAGACAAGGGCGCCCAGGACACCCCAGAAAAGCACCCGGTGTTGATAGGCTACCGGTACACTGAAGGAGGTGAAGAGCAGCACAAAAACGAAGATGTTATCAACACTGAGCGATTTTTCGATCAGGTAGCCTGTGAAAAACTGCAGCGCAGGTTCAGGTCCACTGAAGAAGTAGATACCCGCGTTGAAGATCATCGCCAGTGCAATCCACACGAGGCTCCAGATCGATGCCTCTTTGATCGAGATGGCATGGGCTTTGCGATGAAAGATGCCCAGGTCAAGTGCAAGCATCGCCAGGACGAAGATGTTAAATCCTATCCATAGCCAGCTATTCGCTGAAAGCATTATTTGTTTCCCTTGGTATTGACCATCTGCTCAAGAAGGTCGGCAGCACCTCGTTCAACACGCCAAACGTGCATGGAGGCAATCAAGGAAGGAAGAGAGCTTCTACATATCTACCGTTCACTTCTCCTGGTCACAGTATATTGCAATGGTGTGAACTCACCTTGCGAGGTTGTTGAAATGCGTCTGAATGGGCGCAAGCGTTGGGATACACACCGGTGGGTCGTGTCATAACATTCGCTCAATGGAAATGTGGAAGGATCAGGGAAACTGTCAGCAGGTGGATGAATCCGCTCTCAGATTCATCTCATGTTTGGCTCAGCATCGCTTCACACAGTTATGCTATACTCACATTAGAAATGGAGAAAAACAACATGTCAAAAGCTGGATGGTTCTCCTGTCTTTTCAGAAGATAACGCTGCTGCAATGGAATGGAGGAGGAAGATCGATGAAGGCGCACATTCTGGCCGTGGACGACGATCCGCGGATCACGGACCTGTTGCGACGCATCCTGTCCTACGAAGGGTATAGCGTCGCCATCGCGGCCAGCGGTAATGAAGCCTTGACCCGTACGCTGGAACGCCCCCCTGACTTAATCGTGCTCGATATCATGCTGCCAGGGCTGGATGGACTGGAGGTAGCGCAGCGGCTGCGGGCAGCAGGCGACAACGTGCCCATTCTGATACTCACTGCGCGGGATGCCGTGCCTGACCGGGTGAAGGGACTGGAGACGGGGGCTGATGATTACCTGGTGAAACCGTTTGCTCCAGAAGAGTTGGTGGCGCGTGTCAAGGCGCTGCTACGCCGGAACCAAGAAGAGCGCCACGACGTGTTGCGCTTTGCTGACGTCGAGTTGGATACGGGAACCCGCGTGGCGCATCGCGGCGCACGTGAAATCGAACTATCACCCACCGAATATGAGTTGCTCGCACTCTTTATGAAACGTCCACGCCAGGTACTCACCCGTGAAATCATCCTGGACCGTGTCTGGGGATTGGATTTTGAAGGCTCCTCCAATGTCCTGGAAGTCTACGTTGGATACCTGCGTGCCAAGCTCGAAGCTGAAGGCGAACCACGACTGATCCACACTGTGCGTGGTGTGGGCTACGTCTTCAAAGAGTAAGGCAAGATGCAGAGATGTGTCTCTCGACTGCGAACATCAACAGAAATGACGCTCAAGTATGATTTGCCTGTTTGCTACATTGAGCGGTGAGTGAGCATGGGAAAGCGCGCAACGAAAGCACCAGAACTCGACCAAAGCAGGCCACGTTCACTGCGCCTGCGTTTGATGCTGTGGTATGGCACGCTCCTAGTCGTGGCGCTGGGTTTCTTCGGGACACTTTTCCTGGTATTGACGATCGAAGCGATTAACCAGAGCGTGGACAGTGCAGTACACGCAGAAACTCGCGTGGCTTCCCTGGAGGTAGCCCGCGAACTGTCCCCTACCCCTCCGTACTGGCCCGCGCACCTTTCCCTTTCTACCATTGATACGTTCCGTGAGCAGGGAGTGATGGTCGAGATCGTGGACACACGAGGGAATATGCGCTATCCCGCTGCGACTGGCACTGGCAGGAATATTCCGATCAGCAGTGATACTACTCGGACGGTGTTGGCAGGTCAGACCATCTGGTACACAACCACAATTAGGGGTGAGCACGTGCGCGTGGAAGCATCACCCATGTATGCGCCGGCTGTGAATGCCAGTGGGACGTCTCCGGGTTCTCGTCTGGTCATCGGCATGCTGCTGGTCGCGAAGTCACTCAGCGATGTCGATGCCACGCTATTCTCGTTACAGACATTACTCGTACTGACCGGGTTGGTAACGCTTGCAGGGACGTTGATAGGTAGTTGGATCATTGCTACCCGCGTGCTGCGGCCGCTGGCAGGAATCGTAGCGACCGCGCGAACCATAGCCGCCTCCACGGCACGCGGCACACGCCTTGGCAACCTGCGCCAGCGAGTATCCCGTCCTCGTGGGCACGACGAGATGGCACAGGTGGTGGATACGTTCAACGAGATGCTTGCCTTCCTGGAGAGCGCATCACAGACCCAGCGCCGCTTTGTCGATGATGCTTCGCACGAGCTGCGTGCCCCACTCACCACGATCCGGGGCAACCTGGCCTTCTTGCAACGTCATTTGAATGAACTGCCACCCGAGGAGCGGAGCACCATGCTCGCTGATGTACACGAAGAGACGCTTCGACTGGCGAAACTGGTGGAAGAATTGCTGCTCCTGGCTCGAGCCGATGCCAACCAGGATACCTCGCTCGAAACACATGAAACGGGAATTACGGCAGAGGGGAGCATACATCACGAACCGACCGTAGAGCTGGATCACGAGGTGCTCCAACTGGTGCGTCAACTGCGCAGGCGGCTGAGCACGGAGGGATCGCAGTTGAAGTTGGAGATTGGCCATATTGAGCCAGTGCGCGTGCGTGGTGAGGAGGAAAGCCTGCGTCGTGTGGCACTCATCCTCCTCGATAATGCACTCAAGTACACGCCGACAGGCAACCAAGAAGGTGCCGGTCGAGTGATGGTCTCGCTTGAGCGGGTAGATGGGCAAGCAGCGCTGCGGGTGCGTGACACCGGCATCGGCATGGAGCCTGCTGACCTGGAGCACGTCTTTGATCGTTTCTATCGTGCCGATCGCGCACGCTCACGCCAGGGGACAGGGCTGGGGCTTCCCATCGCGCAGGCACTGGTAGAACAGCTCGGCGGCCGCATCACTGCTGAAAGTACACCTGGCAAAGGTACTACTTTCAGTGTCTGGCTGCCCCTCGCATGAAAGCACCCTGATGCAACGAAGCTGGAACTGAGAGCACGAGCGCTAGGCACTCACAGGTTGCTCACAGGAAACGTTCCGCCGTGTCTCACACTCATCCGTTATACTCTACACTGGCGCAAGGCAAATGAGATAGGTGAAGCGTTGGTTTCCAGGACACGAGGATGTCCCTGAAGAGCACAGGGGAATGCAGCATGCTGGACATACACAAGTGGATTGATCTGTTGGCCGGACTCTATGACCGCTACGGCTACATCATCGTCTTTCTCGGCTCACTCGGCGAGAACACAGCAGCCCTCGGTCTTGTGCTGCCCGGGGGCACCTTAGCGCTGCTGGGTGCCTTATGAACATCCCATGTTGTGGGTCAGTTCGGCCACCTTGCTCCAGCGGGCCGTTGGCCGGTAAGTGTGTCTTACGCCTGCCTCAGAAGCTCTGTCAGGATCACCAGAAGCCATCGCCAGCCAGCTCAAGCGCTTCGCCGAAGTGGGCATTACGCATCTGATCGTCGCACTGGAACCAAAGAGCCTGGCGGGAATCGAGCGCTTTGCGCACATCGTTGCATTACTCCCTCAACAGTAGAGCTGTTTCCCTGAGTGAAGCTTGCCTGCATCTCAAGGAACTCCACCTGAGATACTCTCGTCAGCGTACTCATGCCGAAAGACTAGGGGGCCTGTGCTGGCCCTTTATAGAGCAGTAGCAATTTTTTTCATCGTCCTCTCTCTTTCTTGCATTACCCATGACAATGTTCTATAATCAAGATACTTGAATTTCAAGGTAATTGCAAGAGGAATCCACATGACGGAACGGAATAAAGATGACTTGAAGCAGCAAGTCATTCTGGGGACGAGGGAATATGGCATCGGCTCCGTACTCTTTCGTCACGTGATTGGCGAGATGCTTGGCGTGAACGCCACAGACATGGAATGCCTTGGCGTTATCTTCTTCAAAGGTTTGGCCACTCCTTCGGAGCTTGCCCAGCACACTGGGCTGAGCTCCGGTGCAACCACTGCCATGCTCGATCGCCTTGAGAAAAGTGAGCTTATTGTGCGCTGCCCCAACCCGAAAGACCGGCGCAGCACCCACATTGTGCTGGTGAAGGAAACAGCAGAAAAAGTCGCTCCTTTGTTTGCATCGCTCAGAGAGGCGCAGGATAAGATTGTTTCCAGTTATTCCGAACAAGAGCTGGAACTCCTCTCCGATTTTTTCAAAAGGTCGGTCACTATGTGGGAAGAGGAGCGCGAAAAGCTTCTAAAACAGAAGAAAGGGAATATGTAACATGCTTTCTCATGAAGCCAATAAACAGTTAATACAATGCAAGGAGAAGCACAGTTAACAAAAACATCATCAATTGCATGCGAATGTGTGCGCTGTTCACCCATCGGGACATAGCAACCCTCGTAGAAGTCGGCTGATGAGGCATCCGTAATCCACATGAGCGGATCCGTAGAAGCTGCGTAAAAGCGGCACCCGGAGTATTCACCTCCGGTTCATGGATTGGAAACGGAATCAACCGGTCCTTTGCCCGGCTTGGGTCACACATGGGCGATCCCGTGCGGTGTGCGGAGTGATCGTCGCAATCAACTGGTTTGAATACATTTTGAAAGGCAGGTAATTACAATGGCTGTTGAGAAAATTCTGATGTTCACCATGGCTGTCACGGACATGGCGAAGGCCAAAGAGTTCTATGCTGAGAAGTTAGGCTTTCAAGTTACCCAAGACTACGGGCAAGGCGATCAGCACTGGGTGTCTCTTGATGCCCCGGGGGGTGGTACCTCTCTTAATCTCACGACGATGCATGAAAACATGAAGCCTGGCACGATGAAGCTGTATCTTTCAACTCCAGATATTGAAGCAGCGTACAAAGAGCTTAAAACAAAGGGCGTCGAGCCGACCAGTGAGATCGCTGTTGACGGATGGGGCAAGTGGTTTGGCATGAGTGATCCCGATGGCAACAAGTGGTTGATTGTGCAGTCGTAGAACCTCGCGCGTCGAGGAGCGAGAGGCCAGACTTCCCTGTACTGGCTACTTGGTATATTTGTTCCAAAAACCAGGAAGGGAACAAGCATGCAAGAACCATATCACCACCTGTCTGGTGAGTAGATTGCAAAGAACAGGAACGGCGAGAGCTCTCTTTGACGCTCTTTGCAACCTTTGAACCTATCCTTGGCCATTTTCGACCAAGACGACATCTGCTCAGTTCAAAACAATACCGATGTTATGAATCGCGATCAGCTACATCCCCACCCTCGGCCGGTACTGAATCGCCTCCGCCACGTGATTGGCCGCAATCATCTCACTGCCTGCCAGGTCCGCAATCGTACGCGCCAACTTCAACACCCGGTGAAACGCCCGTGCCGACAGGTGCAATTGCTGCATCGCTGCCTTTAACAACTTCTCCCCCGAGGCGTCTGTCTGGCAAAACTCACGCACTTCCGACGGCCCCATCTCCGCGTTACAGGTCAACTTCGTCCCGGCGAAGCGTTGCAGTTGTCGTTCACGTGCTGCCTGCACCCTGGCGCGAACGGTTTGCGAATTTTCCACATTGCGCTTATCGGCCAGTTTCTCATAATCAACGCGGGGCACCTCGACATGGATATCGATGCGGTCAAGCAATGGGCCGCTGATGCGCTTCTGGTAGCGCGCAATCGCCATCGCCGAACAACTGCACTCTTTGACAGGATCCCCCCAGAATCCGCAGGGGCATGGGTTCATCGCAGCCACAAGCATGAAATTTGCCGGGTAGGTAATCGTTCCCTGCGCACGTGAAATTGTCACCACCTTGTCTTCGAGCGGTTGGCGCAGCACTTCCAGCACATTCTGTCCAAATTCGGGTAATTCATCCAGGAAGAGTACGCCACGATTGGCCAGGCTAATCTCACCCGGGCGCGGGATGCGCCCACCCCCAACCAGCCCTGCATGGCTAATAGTATGATGCGGAGAGCGAAATGGCCGCTGGAGGACCAGCGGCACATCTGCCGGTAGCATGCCGCTGACACTATAAATCTTGGTCACCTCAAGCGCTTCCACGATCACCATGCGTGGTAGGATCGAAGGCGTAGCTGTCGGATCCCAGAATTAGTGTCGTTAGTGTCATCTTTAGTGTCGCTGGTTGACAAGTTTAGTGACGGTGACTATATGACTATATGACATTGTAGATGAGAGGAGCAAACCAGATGGACTCAGGATAAGGATGTTCTCCTCATCTTGATTCAATGTTCATAACAATCGTCAAAGAACAAGGGACCTGGAGTGGTACATTGCCAAACTTCTCGGCGGATATCCCATATATAGCCACCACAGGCGCTCATCTAAATAAAGAAGATTTGATGGGCTTACCTTTAGCTAAAATGTGGGCGGGTCTGAACTGGTTTGAAGTTGAAACAGCATGGGCGACTCCTGAGAGGTTGGTGGTAACCCCTTTAAGGGATGATGGGAATCCGAGTCGTCAACAATCCTTGGAACGACCAGAGATCATTGGTCAGCCCCAGGGCCATAGCCGGAGGCCGGTAGTGATAGCTAAGTACGCCCGCCCCAACAGGCAACAGCCTCACCCTATGAGTCTGATGAAAGTTGTGATCGAAGAGCGGCCTCGCCCACGAGTGCATCGAAGGCTGGCATCCCATTTGGCAAAGGTATGCAACTTGTGAGTGAGGGCATTCTCCCGATCATACAACGGCCCGTTGAGTCGTTCGATATGCACGGTGCCAACGGGCACTATACCCACCCCAGCGCGGCGCGGATCTCCATGGTCAGTAATGATCCACATGCATCGTGATGTTTGACTGTTTGCGTCGACGTCACCGTCGCGGGAACCACCCACGCTGGACGCCCCATTTGCCTGTCAACCGACGCTGGCAATACGCTTGCACCAGGATGCTCCGATAGCCGTGCCAGCCAGAACTCCACCAATGCAACTTCCGCTTCTGAGTCCGTTCGACCGTGGTGATCACTTCTTACTCGACAGGTCTTCACGAGAGCGGACCGGTGGCGCAGATGACCATCAAACGACTGTCTCGATCCTGAACGAGACATCCCCAGGGTTCTCCTTGGTCAGGCTGGCAATCTGCACCTTCTTTTGCACAAATGACCAGAACTCATCGATTTCGACCTGGCGCAGGTGCAGATCGTTGACCAGCACCTGCGCCAGGGCTTGTGGCTGACTCGCTGCCCGCTTCAGCCACAAGCTGATGGCCTGGCGACTGTGTCCGGTGATCTTTTCAGCCTCATGCAAGCTACCCCGTTGCATCACGATCAACAGCGCTTGCGCTACTTCCGTTGCAGGCGTCTGCAATCCATACATCGGTGTTCCCTGCGTTTCCACAAAGTACACCTTGCAACCGAGGCAGTGATAGCGCTGCTTTCCTCGTCGGCTCCCACTACGCACTACATGGGGACCCGGACAGGTCGGATTGGGACATGGGGGCAGACTCACCAACTCTTTCTTCATGATGAGAACCGCTACCTCCTCACGAAGAAAGAGTTGGGGTCTTGGTGGACCCAGTGGATGGAGAATACCATGAGAGACATACTTATTAATCGTATACCTATTCACATCTAGAAGTTCTGCCACCTCTTGGGCGAAAACATATGTGCGGCGAAATGAATCTACCATTTCCCTCTGAAATAAGAGACCTTGTATCGTTGCGTTGACCCTCTGACACTTTCCTACCAGCAGGCCCTGTCTCACCAACTCTCCGAGCGTAGTCTTACTTATGCTGAAGCTCTTCATTACATCACGAGCCGAAAGCAGATTCAGGTCTGAGCCTTCAGCTCTCAGGCGTTCTACCTGAAAGCGCTTCGCTTCACTATCTGAAAGTACGAGTCGCCGGAAGAGAGGGATTTCTCTCTCAGTATCAATGAGTCCAAGATGGCCACCCAGAATCACCTTGAGGCTCTTAACAAGAGATAATCCAATGCTGCTCGCAATATTGGAAAGAGGAACGCACTCCGATGCAGAAGACACAGCCTTATCAGCATATCGAAGTAGCTCGGTCTCGAGTCGTTCTATCTCCTCTCGTTTATAGTACCACGTAAGGCTTCCGTCTACGTTGCGTCCACGAACAGGGAGAAGCAGATCTGCCCTTGTCAATGCAAGCACCTGTCGCTTACTGACTCCTAGATACATCTGCGCAACGGCATCTAAGGAGATCAGGTTTTTCCATTCTTCAAGTAATGCCTCGACATCTGCCTTTTCTATTAACCACAAGCTGACCTTTCCCTTCGTACCGATTGGTTCTCTGAGAACGCGAAGTGTCCCATTGTTGACAAGGGCACTTAGATTATATTCTCGTACTCCCAATAACTTCGTCGCCTGACGGCGCGTCACATAGAAACCCTGTGTGGCCACCTCTGTATTGTCCATTCCGAGAAAGGGTAGAAGGCGATTGGAAACTCGTCCTCCCCGATAGTGTTTTTTCAAGTAGTCCTCGAATGCCTCACGGAGAAAAGCAAACGCAGGATCTTTCAGACGCTTATATAAGTACTGTTTATAGAGCTCGCCGAAGTGCTTCGAAAGCAAATTGTTTCCCGAGACGCGGGACTGCACAGATGGTAGCGACTCTAAAAGTGCTATAAAGTTGTCCGGCCATGAAGTGAAGAGCGTATGAAAGGTCAATGCAAAGGTCGCCCACTCGCCTAGAGACAACTTGAAATTGATTCTTGCTCGACGTTCGGAGGGCAGAGGAGGTCCGGCAACTGTTTGGAGTAGTGGATGATTCGGAAAGAATGGTTCGAGAACCTTTCGGAACGATTTGAGGAGTTGGAAGTACTGCCAGGGTAGCAATCCATAGAGTGGTGACTCCCCATATTCCGTAGGCATATCTCCCCTGTATTCTTCCTCAACGTCGAGGTGGGCCAGGATCAATGCCTGATTCGACAGAAATAGCGGTTCTTCAGGAAGGTCAATGGTGGGTGCGAGGCGGTAATCTCCGCTGCTGCACCGTGGACAATGCGTGAGGGCAGAACGTAGGAGCGGGATTTTGCTCTGACAGTATGGACAGCTATCAACGAGGAAGATGTGATGCTTCAGGCACGCAACAACGGATCCGATGTTCCAGTAGAGTACACCGCAAGCCGGTTCTTCAGCAAGACATCTAGGGCAGACCCTGGCGTCCGACTGGGATAGAAAATGCGTGCGGGTAGCATGGCCTTTGGGGAGGAAGAGCGGACGCTGGAGGTATCCCGATGGAGAAGGCCGCACCTCATCGGGAACCTGCATCTGCAGGAGAAACCTATGAAACGTCAGCTTGTAGAGCGTTTCTTCGCTTAACTGGAGGAGGTGCTCAAGATATTGATAGGTTGCATCCTCACGCAGTAAACACACAGCAGGATCGAGTCTGCTATAGGCACCATCTTCTGGCCGCAACAGCCAATTCACCTGCTTGTATCCCATCTGCACTGCCGTCCTTGATAACAGCGAAGCGAGATCCTCCCACGGCTCAGGCAGCACACGCACGGGTAGCGGGAACACATGCGCCAGGTCCGGCACGTTGCTCATATCTTTCTCATCCTTCCTTTTGCGCATCATACTCCTCCCTCCTCGAAGGGATCTGCTGTCCCGTGAGTAGGATTCCCTTCTTCGCATCTTGCTGATAGGTTTCGATGTCAGAACGACGAATACGCATCAAAGCAGATGTGCCCGTAAGCCCTGCTATCCCAGTGAGTTTTCCTGATTTCAGCAGAGCATAGACTCGTGTAGGACGTACCCCAAGCATCTGTGCCGCTTCACGAACGGTGAGTCGTTCAGCGGGCACCAAGGCCTCAACCTCTTTACGCAGGAAGAGCAACCGATTGCTGCCATCCCCTATTCTTCGTCCAGCAACAGGGAAAATGACACCCTTACGTACATACTTATGCACTGTACCGGGAGCGATCCCCAGGCATTGCGCAACCTCTTCAGTAAAGAGGTAGGTTCTGCGAAAGCTATCAAGCATCTCTCGTCGGATCAATAGACGAGGTTTCCTTCCCTGTTCATTGCCTTGTTCATACGGGAGTAATCCCTGTCGTATCCAGCGCTGGAGTACCTCATCGCTGACGCTAAGTAGGGCGGCGGCCTCACGAACGGTTAATAGTCCCAGGTCTTGATAGCGTCGCCGTTCTCGTTCATCAAGGTAGCGTTGGATCCCATCGCGTGAGAGCGCCAGGCGTCTCAGGAGTGGTTGAGCAGGGTCGAGATCAAAGAGCGTCAGTTCACCTTCTAGCACACTGCCAAGGACCGTGACCAGCGCGATGCCCATTATACATGCAGCCTGGGCAAGAGGTAAAAGCTCAGGTGAATGACAAGTCACCTTCACCGCCCTGTCAAGGAATTGCGTGATGAACCGGTCTACATCTGTTGCTCGATAGAGCCGAAACCTATATCCATCGACAAAAGGTCCCCGTGCCGGCACAAGCAACCTGGCCTGTTCGAGCAAGAGCAACACACCCTTGCTAGCTCCAAGGTAGGACTGAGCAACGGTGTCTAGAGGAAGCAATCCCGCCCATTCCCGTTGTAGCGTCTCGATGCTCCCTCTCTCAATCAGAAACATTGTTCGCTTCCCTTCTCGACCGATAGGCTTTTTCAGGCAGCGCAGGCTGCCTTGAGCTAACAGTGCCTGGAGAACATCCTCACCGATCCCCATGGTGGCCTTCGTCTGCGCTTTCGTCAGGTAGGGCCGTTCCTGTAACTGCTCCATGGATCTCCCTTTAAACGGTTGCAGACGCTTTGTGACTTCTCCTCCCGTATAGTGATTCGCCAAATAGGTCTCAAAGGCCTCATGGACAAAGGCAAAGGCGGGATGGGCAAGGCGCTGATACAGCCACTTTTCGTAAAATAGCCCGAAATCCCGGTGTAGACCTGTTGCTCGCTGCCCATCCCGTTTTCTTCTCTTCTCGCTCCTTGCATGGGGAAATGCATCGAGAAAAGCAAAAAAATGATCTGGCCACGACGTACACAGCGAATGCATCGTCGCGATGATGATAGACCACTCCAACAGCGATAATTCACTTTGTGGACGGGGGCGTCGGCGTAATAGGACGCGCGCGTCAGCACTCACTCGCAGAAATGGCGCGTCGGGGAACAGAGGGCCGAGGATACAACGAAAGGCATCCAGGAAGAGAAAATACTGCCATGGGAGCAACCGAAGCAGAGGCGTTATGCTCGTGTCAGCGACCTCAGCCTCCCCTATCGTACCCTGTACGCCTAAATTGTGCAGGATGAGCGCTTGTCCTATGGAAAATAATGGGTCTGCTGGCATGTGAACAATGGGCGCCTCACGATAATCGCCTTTCTGGCACCGTGGGCAGTTCGAAAGTGAGGGACGCAGAAGCGGGATGGGAGATTGGCAGGCTGGGCAGCGATCTGTCAGGAAGACCCTGTGGCGCAGGCACACGATGACGGGTAAGGCACTCCAGTAGAGACGACCGTGTGTTGGCTCTTCAGTAAAGCATACAGAGCAGACTTTGGTCGCCGAGTAGGGATGGAAAAACGTCTGAAAGAGGTAGCGCGTGAGCAGTGGGCGCTGGATCTCTTCTGGAAGAGCCGGACGAAGTACGTCCGGCTCTAGCAGGCAAAGAGCGAAGCGGTGCAGCGTGAGGTCATATATGGTCCCCTCGTTCAGGCACAACAGGTGTTCAAAAAACTGGTAATCGGCCTTACGGCGCAGCCTGCAGAGATTGTATGGTTGGACGGCAGAAGCTACTCCTTCCGGATGAAGAATCCACCCTGGATTCTTGTAGCCCATCTCCGCAGACACCCTTGAGATGTACGATGCGAGATCCTCCCAAGGGCGAGGGACCACACGTGCCGGGATCGGCGCTTCAGGTGAAATGGGTGCATGGTGCATCGCTACTGCCGCCTCCTCTTGCGTCATCAGCTCGCTCGCTTATTTGGAGCTTTCTTGCTGCGTCCTTTTTGCTTGGAGACAGTCGGTTTGCCACTTCCACGACGCTTCTTGGCGACGAATCTCAACTGATCGACCGTCGCCTCTGTAAACTTGGCCGTGGAAAAGGGATTCACCTTGCCATCTCCCACTTCAGTCCCGGCGAGGCGTGCCTCATATGCCGCAGCAAGTAACGGCATATTCAAGCAATGGCAGTCTGTATCAATCGCCCTTATGGCCGCCTCCCGTATGATTTCCATAATCCATCCCAGGTAACCATCGCTGGCATAATAGAAGCGAAAGGCCATCTCCTCGTTCTGTAGATCCGAGAGATCGAGTGGCAGTGCCCGGTCGATGTCCCGCATGAGGGTGCGGAACTCTTTGATCGTCTCCGGCCGGCTCCGGTCCCATTCAAATGGCTCTAATATGAGGGGAGTACCGACGTGGCGGTCAAGCTGATCGTTGGCTATCAAGATCGGCTCGGCCTCTCCGAGCTTACCCGTCAGGACCATCGGGACATGCGCCTGGTTAATAATATCTTTCAGAAAATCCGCAATCGCATGCACAACTTGTTGCGTGTCCTTGTCCATCAGGTGCTGAAACTCATCAACAAAAATCATCTTCACCTTGCACCGTTTTATTAAGTTATGGACGCGGAGGATCATATCCCACTCCGTACCGCGGCTGGGATTTGGATCATGCAACGCGCGTAAAATTGCAGCTACAGCACCCTTTTTTTTGGGACTTGACGGCACAAGCACGTAGAGATAGGGAATGATGCTCCCCTCTGGTGTTTCCATGGGGTGCAGCGGTGCGTTTGCCAGCCAGGTGTCTACGAGCGTCGTCTTTCCCGCACCCGTATTCCCCAGAATGGCCAGACAAGGAGGATTTTTGGTTTCTATCTCGGTGCCAAACCGCGCGCAGTAGTCAATTCGCTCATAAAGGGTGTTGAACCGCTCGTGTTTGATCAAGATATGCTCCACCATGTCAATACGTTGAGCTTTCGTCATGGCGAGCCATAGTTTTGGATCTGGGGATGTACCTTCATGTGGAAGTTCTGTATCCATGTTACAGTTGCCTTTCTGGACCTTCAGTCCCATAAAACCTGGTTGACAATACCCATGTGCGCACCAGCATCGTCTATCCTATGCCACCCGAATTGGCGGAGCAGGAAAGCTGCTTTGTTTCGACTTCTCCATCAGAGGACGAGCATGAGGCAATCCGTTCAAGCAGTTCCTTGAAACGGCTATACCGGGACGGGAATACACTCCCATCTGATTGTCCTTCCGTCATTGAAACCCCTTTCCTCCTGCATTGCTGCTTACAAAGAGACGTCCATGATGAGCTAAGCTTATCAGTCTATCGGGACATCTGTCGGCATGACGCAACTAATAAGGACATGTAGCCTCCATTGTCAGACTCAATTCACGATCTAAGGTGATGAAATCTACTCACAGTACCGCTTTCCCAAGGCCATCTACTCCGATCAGCCTTGCTCCAGCACTTCTACTCTGCGTGGCGGCAAATGCTGCCACACGCATCTCACTGGGTGAGCACTCATTTTCCACATTACGTGGGACCACGATGGCCATAACTGTAGGAGATACCGTACGATGTTGATTCGTCGGGGTCTGTACTCACCTTCGGCTTCTCTTGAGGTTTTCTAGGATCCTCGTTCTCTGTAGTCGCTCTCTGTTCTCGCGTGGTCTCCCTCGGCTCCAACAAAGGGTCACCTGCTTTCATCATTTCCTCATCCACCGGGAGGGTTACCCCTTCTACATTACTAGGCAGTGGCACGCCTAGTTGCGCTGCGATGCTACTAGCATCCTCAAGTGAAGCCTGGTGTGACGGTTCAACCGGAGCATCCAACGTCTCTTCAGATTTTGCAGAGATAGTAGGTAGATCAAAGTCGATGAACTGAGAAACTGCGGAAGTCTCATCGGAATAGATATCAGTTCTTTGGGCCCTCCTCAGTACTTCAGCCACCCGGATATCGAGATAGCGGGCTCCACGCTTACGCCCCCCTAGCTTTCTTCCCCAACGGAACTCCTTATGCATCAATTGATAGAGTTCTTCCTTTGCCAGGATAAGTGCCTCTCGATCGATATCTCGCTCCATCTCCTCCTTTACATAACGCTTAATCATCCGGTGCTTCCAGAGAGACATGCCAGACGCATACTCTTGGTCAACAGCGAGGACTTCGAGATAGCGCTTCTGACCGGGAACCATCACCCAAATTCGTGAAATATCACCAGCGTTATATTTGAAGTACACCGGCTCTCCCTTGAGCATTTCGCGCACTTTTGACAGTCTGGTATCCTGGTACCAAAGATTCTCAAATTCGATTCCCGTATTTTGTATTACGCGGCTCTCAATACGAGATAATAGTATGGCGAGATCGTCCCTGCTGGCGGGGAGACGCGGTACGAAGTCTTTTCCTAGCGCCCGCTCCCAGAGCTTAGCAGGTACTCCTCCTATCCCCTTATGTCCCTCCCGTGTATACACATCTACGATCCATTTGTGCAGAATATACCAGAGACCATTAAGAGTGATGCATGCATGCTTCGCCGGGTCGTAGTCTCCTCGCTCCAAAAAGTTGGAGAAGGTGGTTCCGGAAGCAGCATGAAATACCTCAACGCCAGCCTCTTTTATACATCGTTCAATTCCTCCCTTCAACCATGGACTCCTGCCCGGCATTGGATCAAGCTCAATATGGAGTTGGGCACACGCGAGTTCCACATCCCTATTCAGATATCCAGACCCCCTATCGATCGCCAGTGTTTCAGGTATGCCATAGCCGACATAGTCGTTTCGCAGGCCGAACAGCTTTTTTACATGTTCTTTCTCCTGAATCGCATAGAACAGGCATCCCAGGACAGTGTGAGACGATGGAGGTTCAAAGCTGATCGAAAAGCCCGGTATTACCGCAGTCTTTCTATCACGTACAGCGGTAAACCAGGGGCGTCCAATGGGGAAGCCATCGTCCTCATCAACCACACACAGATCGGCGAGTGTGTCATCCTCCTCCCATCGCTCATTTGGACGTGTAGGTATGGGACCACTGCTATACTGCCCGTGTTTGCGTTGTGCGGCTCGCCTTCCAAAACGCGCTGTATCGATTTCAACTGGATCTTGTTCGTCGATATAACGGTAGACTTTCCTCTTTTTTGGCACCATGAGTTCTGGCTGATCATCGGGGCGTTGCTTGTTTTTTGCCAAGATTAAGTACTCTAATTTATCGCGTACCTTTTTCACGGTAGCCCGTTCTTCAGTCATATAGACTTCCTTTACAGCCTTTTGCAATAATTCTTCTACTGCAGGAGGCAACTGTACCCCTCTCATCCCACGCTTGTCGTAAGTCGGCACCAGACTGCGGATGTCTCTACCGCTCAGCTCGAATTCTGCAATCCAACGACGTACTTGACGAGCGCTGATCAGGAGGAGGGGTGCTGAGGCAAGGAGGGGTGCTGAAGCAAGGAAGAGGGCGGCCAGATCCTTATCCTCAATACCGTCCAATATCTCTTCCAGTTCGGAAGTTGAGAAAGGTTCCACAATTTTTTCCTGTGGAGTCTTCTTCTGTCTTTTCCCTGAGTGAGATGGAAAAACTGGTCGAGTTCTTTTTCTCAAGAACATGAGGAGTAACTGCTTAGCTACGTAAATTCTAATCTCCTTTTCGACCTTCGCGTCTGTTCGTTCTTTAGGAGCGAGATCAATGAGCCGACGTATGAGCTGGTATTTGTCCCATGCCTCCTGAATGAGTTCTTCGCCATGGGGCTCAACCCTCAAGAAATCGAGGTCTGTAAACTCGTAGGATGTCCTGACAGGCAAGTCCTCTACTACACGCAGATTACGACCATGCTTTCCAAACTTAAGTGCTCCTTCATTCCATTGCTTACCTAGTTCTTTTCTATTGCGAGCCTCTTCTTCACCCGTCATCATATTTTTTACAAGGATTTGGTCTGCTGAGAGCACTTTTAGTATGTGATACCCAATACCCCCCACTACATATTGCTCGCCAGCTTCAAATGCAAAATTCTCCGGCATAGAAGTTTCCCTTTCATTTGGCAGAAAACCAGACGAGCGTCGTCATGACATTCAGAGGCTTTGTAAGATCGGCGCTGAGTTCTCTGGTATAGAGCAGATGCCAAATGCAGGACCGGACTATGGTAGGGGTATACTGCGGATGGCGCTCCACCAGTTCTGCAACAGATAGGGCCCTGTTTTCGGCCTGCACCTTTCTGAGGAGGTATTCCTTGACTTGAGGTGCGATTTGTTGGTGGCCATGACCCGCGAGCAGCTTAATATTAGATAACAAGCTGCCAAGTTGACGGAGTGCGGCATCAGTCACCAGTTCGAATGTATAGTGATTCTGTTTGCACCACAATCGTGCCGCTGTCCACTTCCGTAGATTCTCAGGATCATCTAGTTTTGAAGCCGGTTTGCATTCAACGATGCTCGGTTGCTTATGGCACCAATAGACAGCAAAATCAGGAATATAGTAGTGTTCTTCCTGGTCGTAGAAATATGAGATTTTGCAGGGCTGCTCTTCAAACGACACAACCATCGGATCATATTCAAGCACATACGCATAGTCTCGCTCAATCCCACTCTCGCAATGCACCATAGGTATGACCTGCCCTGACTTTTCAATCGGTACAGCATAGGAATAGTGACCAGATTGTTTCAATGGATCTCTGACCGGCATAGCACCCCCTAAACATTCGCTAGTCTTTTTCCTCAATTCTTGAGCGAGTTCCTCGTTGCGATCATTGTTCGGCCGTCGTTCCTGATCAACAGTGTACCTGGCTTCCCCCCTTGCCTGCCAGGGGTTTTTACCGTTTCTGGAGGGAAGTTTTACCGTTTTGTTACTAGACCGTTCAGAGACCGTTTTGTTCCCTGTTGTGCGGAGACACTCCTGCACGCGGGGCTCCCCACACAAGCACCTATTGAAGGGGTGACAAGTCTAGGAGCGCGAAGTTGAGATAACGATTGGGAAGTTCAGCATGTTCTGGTGTGGTTCAGATCTTTAGCCCTATTAGGGCCCCGACGAAATTTACAAGGATATATCAGAACTGAGGCCCCAGAACCACATAAGAGGCACCACTTCCGAACATGCACACAGGGTAGGAGCGATGTTTGATGCCACGCTGATCTTGCTTTAGTCGATTATTGAGATGGCGGTTGTAGCGGTGGATGACCTCATTGCCAAGGGTCTCACGTATGGCACGTGGATAGAAATCATGTCCATCGGTCGTCACCACTCTGGCACGTGACCAACGACATCGACGGCTTGTTTGAAAAAGCACCTGGTTGCCTCCAGATCTGGTGTCTCATTCAACAACGAATCAACCAAGTTGTCATCACGATCGATGGCTCGAGAGAGGTAGGACCACTCCACTTTGACAGTGCCTGAAAATCTTGGTGCTGGTAGCTTAACATAGAGAAGAATGGGGTCGAGGAAATTTGAACACTTTATGTGGCCCTGTAATCTCAGTTCTGGCATATCCTTCAGTGCCTTAAGTGAGTTAGATAGGGAGTCTATCTCAATAGGTGCGCTCACGCAGAGATTGCGTTGAGATGCCAACAGTCACGACGCGGGCGCTTGATTCCTCAAGCAGTTGTTTTTTTCGCAACGCTCATTCATAATACTTGCACTTTGCTGTATAGGAGGTTTACCATTTGTGCTCACAACGATACGCAGCTGTACTAACAGAGGGTTGGAGAGCATGCTCGTCGAATTTGCTATCGAATTGTCACCAGAAAGCGATATATCCATGATCAAAGGCCTTTCTGATGATGCTTACACGCAAACGAAGGAGCGCCTGTACTCGGCAATCTATACCAGTGGTTATCTCTTCCCTTCACAAGGTATGAACGTCCATCTCACTCCTGAAGATCTTTCCATGGATGGCCTGGGACACACCCTTGCTATCGCCATCGGGATCTTACAGGCATCGCAACAGATCAGTCCTAGCAGAGACCTTAACGAGTGCCTCTTCCTCGGCGACCTCTCTTACGATGGACGGTGTCAGCATGTACCTGGGATTCTCTCTATGGTCACCGTTGCACGAGAGAAGCAAATCGCCTCTGTCTTCGTGCCAGCGGTAGACATCAAAGAGGCTGCATTGGTCCCAGAGGTCACACTCTATCCTGTGGAGACATTACAGCAGGTCGTCTCCCATCTGAATGGGTGGCAGCCGATTGAGCCCTATGTTGCGCGAACCAATTTCCTTTCCTCAACAGCTTCTGGTGTTTCTGGATTGGATATGTCAACTATCCGCGGGCAGGAGCATGTCAAGCGGGGCATTGAAGTAGCCGTCAGTGGAGGTCATCATCTACTTCTGTCCAGCACTCCGGAAATTGATACGTTCTGCTTTGCTCAAGCAGCGCTTTCGCTTCTCCCACCTATGGAGTTCCAAGAGATGCTAGAGGTGACAGCCATTTATAGCGCAAGCAATCTGCTAGGAGCAGACGATCCACTCATGACTCATCGTCCACTGCGTGCCCCACATTGGACGGTGAGTGCCTCCGAGTTGATCGGGTCACCTGAACCTCTTCCTCGCCCTGGCGAGGTCAGTCTAGCCCATTGCGGTATCTTGTTTCTCTCCGAGGTATCAGTCTTTCACCAAGGCGTTCTTGATCAACTGCATCAGCCGTTGACAGAGAAAAAAGCCAAGCTCCTGTGGAGACAAAGTCTCATTACCTATCCTGCGAACTGTCTCGTCGCTGCAAGGATGCAGCCATGCCCCTGTGGATATGCTCAGGATCCCATCGAAGTGTGTCATTGTGTACCGGCTGCAATTGAACAGTATCAAAAGAGCATGAGCAGGGCTTTGCTAGCTCACTTTGATATCTCTGTCGAAGTGCCTAGAGTTGATGCAGAGAAGCTAGCCAAGAAGCGACAGGTAGAGACCTCTTCGACCATCCGTTCCCGTGTACAAGATGCACGGGAGAGACAGTTACACCGTTTCGCGAAGACGGAGCTTCGGCTCAATGCTGAGATGGGTATGGTAGAGGTAGCCTCATTTTGCACGCTTGAAGTATCTGCACAGAAGCTATGGGAGGCGGCGAGTCAACAACTCCACCTCTCTACTGCTGTGCGTCATCGCATCTTGCGCGTAGCGCGCACTATCGCAGACCTTGCAGCAAGTGATGTGATTGAGGCACAGCACCTGGCAGAAGCGATCCATTACAGGCTGAGACTATCTCACGAACCCTAGGTCTAGAAGCTTGAATAATTGGGCAGCATCTTCCGTTCGCAGAAGATGACGAACCGCTTGGCAGCACCTCTCTTATACTTTTTGGATGTAACTATGTAGATGAGCAACCAGTCCATCCCCATGGTAAGCGATGATGGTAACAGTCCTTTTACGCTCTGTAGCAAGATGAGAGCGAACATCGCGATCCAAAAAGAGGATGTGATCCACGGTCTTTTCAGGAGAACTCTCTTGTGGACCAGAGCGCTGGGATCCCTTCGAATGGCGATTTGCTAGAGCACATGCTATTGGCGCTCCCACTACTACCGGAATATTCAGTTCCTGTGCCAATGCCTTCAAATCGCGACTCTTCTCACCAACATCTTGCGCTTGATTACCATGCCGTTTCCCATGAGCATTCAACTGTATCAAATAGATATTGTCGATCATGATGAGTGCAACACGATGGATCTCGACCAACTGCTGTGCCCGTTGTCGGAGTTGCACCAGTGAGAGATCAGCCTTGTCGTCAATCCAAAGATGTGCCTTCGACAGCGTCCTGGCTGCAGCAGCCACGAGCGTGCGCTCCTCATCAGTGATCCACCCCGTTCGTAGTCGATACAAATCGATACCGGTACGCATCGCAAGGAGTCGTTGCACAATGTGATGCTTGTGCATTTCCAGGCTAAAGAGTCCAACCCCGTGCTGGTCGGTCGTTGCCACATGCAGAGCCATGCTCAAGGCGAGGCTCATCTGACTCACCGAAGACGGGGTCGTGATGATGACCAGGTCCGCACCTTGCCATCCTCCGGTGAGGGTATCGAGATCCTGCAGACCCGTGGGAATGCCTCTCATCTTGCCCCTTATGCATGGGCAGCAACGCCAGGGTCCGATACTGGCGGCGACACCTCATGCTTCCTGGATGGTTCTTCCCCTCGGTCTTGTCGTCACCTTCCTCCTCCACCTCGTCCATCCGCACGAGAGACGATGTCAAGCAAGAGGCTACAAACCATTCTCATCTCTGCTCTGCTACATAGGACGCACGTTTGAAGACCAGCACACAAAACATGCGGGTGAGCTTATTGCCGATGATCAAAAACCATACTCTTCTCTGGCGTTCTCACAACCCTATCTTCCCAAATTATTGAATACTCCCACTTCGCCGCCCAGCGCGATCTCGCCCTTGACGATGAAGCCGAGGATGAGCCCTGTCGTCACCAGTTGCGCAATGTCGCCAATGGCCTTTGAATCAAGTGGCGCACGCAACGCCAAGACCATGCGCTTTTCGTTGTGCATGACGACGAATGGGGCACTACCTTCCAGGGGAACGCGTTCTTCGAGCTCTGCAATAAGATGGTACGCGATCCCAGCCGTGGTCAGCGTCTCATCGAGGTGATAGCGTGTGCCTTCGTCATGAGTAGGTTGCAGGTAGACGATGAGCAGCGTTGGTGTATGCTCACTCATTGGATGTTGCCCTCCTGTTCTCGCGGGCTTCCTTGAGCCATGTGGCTTGTGCTCGTGTGAGCGGGCGTGACAACGCAAACAGCAAATGGCGCTCTTTCCTCATCATCTGTGGGGCTATGCCCAGTTGTGTTACCTCAACAACGGCCTGTTGCTCCAGATCAGTGTGCGGATCTCCTTGCGCGTCCGAAGTACCTACCATCTCTGTCAACCTGTTGATCGACGAACACCAGCATGAGAGAGCGAGTTGTGAGTTGCTTGACAATGTCGTGCACGATGATCGTGAGCGCGCTCTCAAGCGTTGCGACTTTCTTCGTTGCACCAATTTCTGGTGCGGTCACTGCGTATTGGTCTGTACCTTTCTGGCGAATGGTCAAGGTGCAGGTCTTCTCTTCCATTGCCTGCTCCTCTCAACGCTACGAGATGAGCGCGGTCGCCTGTGTGTCGTGTCTCGTCATGGAGATACTGGCTACACATGTGCACGCTCTCTCTATGTGTCTTCTCGCCTGTCCTGTTCTGATTTGTTCTCCTAGAGTTGGATGTCATACAGGTGACGATGATCGGTGAGATAGACGATCATGTCGAAGGGAAGATCCTTGGGCTCGCCATCGCCCGCCGTGAGCAGTCTTTGAGACAGCCCCAGGCCTTCTGTCAGAGTACCTCCTCGCCGCGAAGCATGCACCAGTGCTTCGAGCCCTCGGTGAGCCGCAGCCGGGTCCTGGTAGGCGCCGAAATAGACACATGGCCCATTCACAATCATCCAGATTTGCCACAGGTTCGTCTCCGGGTGTTTGACGATCCCACCTGCCACCTGGCCCATGCCGCTTGGTGGCACTGCCTCCACAGGCGTAAATGGCTGGAAGGCGTCGGCGTAATCTCCTTTGGCCGTAAGGCCTTCCTCGATCTCTTGCAGCGTTTCTTCGAGCGTGTAGGGATAGTCAGGACCTGGGGTATAGTACCCTGCTTCCCAGAGCGCAAGGACAGCATCGGAGACGGCCATGGCGCTTTCAAGGGTCAGGACATTCTTGCCTGTGGCCAGCACCTGAGTACATTGAGCCAGCAGGAACTGGGCTGTTCCAGGACTGAGTCCCAGTTCCTTGATCATCGGCAGTACCTCCTGCTCGGCACGACGCACGTAGACCGCGAGTTCTTCCGGCTCCATCTCAATCGTTCGCGGGCCAGATGATGGCTGGTGTTGATAGGCTCGTGTGTTGAAATGGCGTCTCTTCTTCCGTTTCTTCATAGCATTCCTCTCAACGAGCTCACTCAAGATGGCGGTGCTCGAAGGAAGTGCGGCCTTCCTTCTCAGGAACCTCTTCGATCAGTTCGCCTGGCGGGACTCCCAGTGCGCGCGCGATCTTTCCAAGCGTCTCCGTCGTGGTGATGTAATACGGGTCTCTGAACATGCGCTTCACGGTGTTATAAGCCACATCTGCGGTGCGCTGGAGTTTTCCCATGCCGATGCCTTTCTCTTGGGCAACTTCTTTGATACGTAAACGTACGACCATACACTACTGTCCTATTGATGATAGAGACGATTGTAGCAGGCTTTGGCGGCTGCGAACACTAGCCAGCTATGCTTAGACGCACACGTAGAGCCCTACATGGCAATGGTCAGAGAGACAACGTGTCAGCAACGCACATTCATCTCTTGGTGCCATGCATAACGTGTAGGCTTTATCCCCAGATCCAGGCAGGGTGCAAGCAGCATAATGAAGGTGAAACAGAACCTTACTCCTTCACGAGAAAGAGAACGAACACATCCAACCGGAACAGGGATAATCACTTCCTTGTACGAGCGTGCCGTGAAGCATCTGCTTCTGCTCATTGTAGACAAACCAACGAAAGCAGCCATCTCTGACGGATGAAGCCGCCATATCCTCCTATCCTTCGCACATGTGTACGTGCCCTGCGCCCTTGCAACGAATACTGAAACAACGACATCCCAGTAGATACGCATTCTATGGCATATTCAATATTTTTGTCAAAAATAGGAATTTAAGTTCACTTATTTGATAAATAAAGAAGAAAAGTCTAGTTTACATGAAAAAGAGCCATGACTAGACTAGCTTCATGGCAGATATCAACGAGTTTCCAGATGTTCCTGGCTATGTTTCGATTAAACAGGCGGCAGAGATCCTGGGGATTACCGATAAACGCGTGTACCGCTATATCGATCTCGGACGACTACCCGCTTATAAATCTGGCGGCGTCTTCCTGCTGGCGGAGGAGGATGTGAGACAATTCAAGCTCAACCCTCCTGGACGTGTGCGTACCGTGCCCCCGCGGTGGCGCGTGTATAACATCCGCAGCAAGGTACTTGCCACCGAGATTCTTGTGCCGGTACGTGCTGGCCAGCAAGGCAGGTTGGTCGAAAAGCTGGTGGCTATTCAGCAGGCGAATCGGCATACGTTTCCTGGCACCATTGCCCGCTATATCATCAGAGGAGATCCAGCGTTGACCTCGGTTCACTTCTTCCTCGTCTGGAAGGATACGGAGATGCCCGATAAGCCTGCACGGGAACGCAGCCTCAAAGCGTTCCAGGATGAGCTAGCAGATGTGCTGGAATGGGAGCGAGCTCAGTACAGTACCAATGAAGCGCTCATGCACACCTGACAGACATGGCGTATGATCATCCGCTCCGACATTAAGATAGCCACTCTTAATATATGCGAAGTTTTGTTGCGGGGAGCCTCCTGCTACAATCTTACCAAAGAGCAAGTGAGAAGGCAAGAGATGGCTATACGCCTACAGGGCTGTTGCAAGATCAGGAAGACAAGCAGGATTGTTAAGGGCGGTAGCCCTTAACCTAGGGTTTGGGGCTGCGCCCTAATCACCTCTCCTCTGCCGCCGCAGGCGGCAAAAGGGACAATGCAACAGCCCTGGCCGCACCTTCAGCAATTCTTGACTCATCATCAGAAAAAGAGTAAACTCACCCAAATGAACGAATAGCTGTTCATTGTGAGCACTTTAATAGCCTACGAGGATGTGGCATTCAATGGAAGAGCAAAACAGCATCTTTCCTACTCACTGTTTCCTGGATACTAACACGTTTCTGCATTTTCAGAGGTTTGACACAGTTGATTGGCCAAAAGTGCTCGGAGCACAGCAAGTCTGTCTCATGTTAACCCCGACTGTAATGGGGGAACTCGATCATCATAAAGATGATCCCAAAAATCCAGGTCGCCAGAAGCGCGCAAAAGAGATCCTCTCAAAACTCGACTATATATTGCCAACAGATACGGCTGGTATTCGTGTTCCAGTAGGTCAAAACCCAAACGTGGAGCTTCAAGAGTTACTCGATGAGCCAGATGTAGATCTGAAAGCATTTGGTCTCAGTTCTCAAAAAGGTGATCATTGCCTTTTAGCCAGTATCCTTGATTTCCGCAATGCTCATCCTGGAGCAACGATCTGTCTGGTCACAAGAGATTTTCCGCTCCGTCGAAAAGCACTTCAGCTCAAGATTCCTGTCGTGAATCCAGAAGGAAAGATCGACCCGTTGGCAGATTTTTCCACTGAAGCCTTAGAACGACGAAGGCTGGAACGTGAACTCCAGGAACTCAAGAATCGACTTCCGAAATTAACGTTCGGCTTCTTTGAGGATGCGACAAGAACAATTGTGCCATATACCACTGCTCCGCGATCAAAGGTGCAGAATATTGAGGTGCTTACACAGGCATTCGACTCACAGTTTGTTCCTGTGCAAGTGATTGAGCGAAGACAGCAATTGGAGCGTATCCTCAAAGATGCTATCCACCAAACATCTGAAGAAAACATTCGGGAGTTTCGAGAAAAATATGAACGATTTCTCGAACTGTTTGAGGCAGCCTGTAGGAGAGACTACCTTCAGAAGCATGGACACCGCTGTCGTCTTGATCTCGTACTCCATAATGAAGGAAACGCAACAGCAACAAGCGTTGAAATTGTTCTCCAATTTCCTGCTGGCTCCGTTGTCATTCGTCCTCAAGATGAAGAAGAGGCTCTAGAAATTCCAAAGGAGCCGCAACCTAAATGGTTAGAGCGCGCCCGTTCTTCCTGGTCAGGCATATCCGGTCTTTCAGGTGCTCATTTCGATTTCCCAGCCAGCGCCCTCATCAAACGAGATTACGCTGCTGAGGCAACATATCAGTTAATGAGGTCGCAACAAAAATGGAAAGGGCCATTCTGCAACGATACCGGTGACACCCATATCGTTACCTACCGAGCGGAGGAATTGCTCCATGAAAAAACATGGGAAATGCCACCAATCATTGCCTACGTTTGGCCAGATGGCTCCTCCATAGACTACCGGATACACGCGAGGGAACTGCCCCGAAAAATAGAGGAAAAGCTCCATATTAGGTGGACCTCAGCATAGGCCAGTTTACAAATCGGGAGGCAGATCGCTCAAAAGACCGTTCTCCTCCTGCTGCATTTGCGCACGCATCTGCATCACAAAGGTTCTGTACGGTTCCAGTACCGCCGGTTTTGCCTCTAACTCCGCGATCTTGGCCTCCTGTTTCAACCTGGCATCGGCCAAAACTGCTTGTTGTTTCTGGGCTTCCAAAGCTGTCGCTGGGCCAGGCGCAGATGTGCAACAAGTTGTGGCTTTTTGTAACTGAGCAGCGGATCACGAGGCGCGGATGTGACTTCTCCGCCAGCGCGTGGTCTCTGCTTGTTTCGCTTCTTTCCTGCAACGAGATGGGTGCTGTTCGCTCGAAACAGCGCCAGCGCCACTGGATTGCGATGGATCGCGGCATAGCGTAAGCCTCACTCGTCGTAAATTATCTGGACCGAGATCTCTTGCTTTTTCGCTTTCAGTGCATCAATCGCTGTTCGTAGCCGCCCGACAGTAGCCAGCCGACGCGCCATCGTGGACTGTTTGATCCCCGCGAGTTGCGCCTCGGAGTACATGCGAGGCAAGCGCGGCAGGCGGCGCTTAGGCGTCTCTCGGAAATAACTTGACAATAGAGAGGGGAGAGAGTATCCTGCAGGCATGATGCAGGTCGATCGAAGAGAAAAATATCAGCAGATGCGCACGCTGTTGAATGAGAAGCAATGGAGACAGTATCTCGCCCTGGAAGCCAAAGAACGAGGGAGCGTCAGCCTCGTTGCTCAGGAGGCGGGAGTCTCAGCCAACACCGTCCGGCGTGGGGTCAGAGAAGTGGAAGCGGGAGCAGGCTATATCCCAGGAGAGAGACAGCGAGAGAAAGGTGGCGGGCGCAAAAAGGCAAGTGAGAAAGATGCCACGTTGCTTTCCGATTTGGAGGACCTGCTTGAGCCCAAAGGCGATCCGATGAGCTTGCTCAAATGGACGAGCAAGAGTGTGGCTCACCTGACAGGAGCCTTGCAAGCGATGGGACATACGATTGCGGATACGGCGCTGCGAGACGTGCTGCTCTCACTTGGCTACTCGCTGCGGGCGAATAAGAAGACCATGGAAGGAAACTCCCACGAGGATCGCGATGCCCAATTTGCCCATATCAAAGAGCGCTGCGAGCAGTTTGAGCAAGAAGGCAACCCCATCATTTCGGTAGACTGCAAGAAAAAGGAACTGCTCGGCACCTTTAAAAACAACGGACGAGAGTGGCAAGCCAAAGGAGAGGAGACCAGCGTGAATGTGTATGACTTTCTGTCGCTGGCTTCAGGTAAGGCCATCCCCTACGGCGTCTATGATCTGGTCCACAACCGTGGGTTCGTCAACGTGGGCATCGATCATGACACGGCTGAATTTGCGGTGGAGAGTATCCGGCGCTGGTGGCACGAGTCGGGCAAAGCGCTCTATCCCGGCAGGAGCGAACTGCTCATCACCGCCGATGGGGGCGGGTCCAACGGGGTCAGAAATCGTTTATGGAAGCAGAAATTGCAGGAGTTTGCCAATGAGGAACACCTCACAATCACGGTGGCCCATTATCCGCCTGCGACCAGCAAATGGAACAAAATCGAACACCGGCTCTTCGCCTTCATTTCCATCAATTGGCGTGCCAAACCGCTTACGTCCCTGGAAGTCGTGTTGGAACTCATTTCGCATACGACGACCACAGAAGGCCTAACGGTGACCGCTGTCAAGGATAGCCAGACCTATCCCACCGGCCTCAAAGTCACTGACGAAGAGGTGGCTCGCCTCCATCTGCTCAGAGATGCCTTTCACGGCGAATGGAACTACACCATCAAACCTCAAGAGTGATGATTATGTTATTTCCGTGAGGCCCCTAAGATAGCACACCCGGCTCAGGACGGTTGAAGGGCCGATGAGAACAGACGAACAGGCTACTTGTTTGTCGTAGCGGTTCCCTCGCACTGCGAGTGCTGTAGAGGCTT
>WNGN01003254.1_pt1 | contig 38888 bp, 37 predicted proteins | sample 5400561 | NCBI WGS metagenome assembly WNGN01 (sample SAMN13153379, study PRJNA577476) | soil metagenome | isolation source: 115 cm soil or saprolite under Garry oak tree replicate 2 | place: USA:California | collected 2016-06-15 | reverse complement strand
ATCAACCTGCTGCGCGAGGGCCTGGACCTGCCCGAGGTCGCATTTATCGGCATCCTCGACGCCGACAAGGAGGGCTACCTCCGCGCGTACCGGTCGTTCATCCAGATCATCGGCCGCGCCGCCCGCAATGTCGAAGGGCACGTGGTCATGTACGCGGACCAGATCACGGATTCGATGCGGATGGCGCTCGACGAAACCGAGCGCCGACGCAACCGGCAGATCGCGTACAACGCCGAGCGCGGGATCACCCCGGAGTCCGTGAAGAAGGCGATCTACGCGCTCGAGATCAACGAGAAGGACATCCAGGCCGATGCGGTCGAGCTGATGGTCGGAGCCGGCGTACCGCGCGAAGATCTGCTGGCGATCGTGCGCGACCTCGAGAAAGAGATGCGGCGCCTTTCGAAGGAATTGCAGTTCGAGGATGCCGCGCGTGTGCGCGACCGCATCATCGCCTTACGGAAGCGGCTCGCGGGCGAGGAGTCGGGCAAGGAGGACGACGCCGACGTCGCTCTGGCGATTGCGGCTGCACCGAAACAGCGGACGACGGTCCGGAACTGGAGGAAGTCGCGACGGGGGCCGTGAAGAACGCGCACAGGGCCCAGGCAATCCTGGCGGCCGAGCCGGCGGGATGGATGGAGACCCTCGGAGCGCGCATCACCGAGGCCGAGCCGGGCCGTGTCGTGCTCGAGCTCGAGGCAGGCCCGCAGCACCGCCACGGTGGCGGCGTCGTGCAGGGCGGAGTCATCACGCAGATCGCGGACGCGGCGATGGGGATGTCGCTGGCCACCCTCCAGGAGGACGGCATGTGGAACACCACCATCGAGCTGAAGATCAACTTCCTGCGCCCGGTGGTCGACGGGCGCCTGCGGGCGGTCGGCCGCGTCGTCGAGATGAAGCAGACGCTGCTCTTCAGCGAGGCGGACGTCCTGGATGAACGCGGCCGGCTGGTCGCTCGGGCGTCTTCGACCTGCATGCCGGTTCCCGAAGGGCAGGGCCGTGAGTGAGAAAGTCTCCTCCCCACCCCGTGGGGAGGTCCCGCGAAGTCCAGGGGCCCGCGCGAAGTCGAAGACTTCGCGGGGTAAAAGCGGGGGTGGGGAGCTGGCACCTTCGAGGGCGTGGGGATGGCTGGGATTGCAGCTGGTCGAGACGGGCGAGGGCGCGGCGATCGTGGAGATGACCACCACCGAGGACATGGCCAACCACTCCGGATTCGTGCACGGCGGCATGATCAGCACGCTGGCGGACTCCGCCATGGGTCGCTCAGTGCGTACGCTGAAGCCTGGCGTCGTCCGAGCGATGAGCTTCGACCTGAAGCTCAACTTCATCAACGCTGCCAGGGTGGGCGAGACGCTGCGCGCAACCGGCCACGTCATCCATGCCGGCCGGCGCACGGTCGTGGCGGAATGCGCGGTCACGGGCAAGGACGAGCGGCTCGTCGCCACGGCCAGCGCTACGTTTGCGGTCACCAGAGAAAAGGAATAACGAAAGGTTCGAATGCCGACTGACCAGATAACGATTCGGGGCGCTCGCGAGCACAACCTCAAGAACGTCACGCTGTCGATCCCGCGGGACAAGCTGGTCGTCTTCACCGGCCTGTCGGGGTCGGGCAAGTCTTCGCTCGCCTTCGACACGATCTACGCGGAGGGCCAGCGGCGCTATGTCGAGTCGCTGTCGGCATACGCCCGGCAGTTCCTCGGGCAGATGGAGAAGCCGGACGTCGACGTCATCGAGGGCCTGTCACCGGCGATCTCGATCGACCAGAAGGGAACCTCGAAGAACCCGCGCTCGACAGTGGGCACGGTGACCGAGGTGTACGACTATCTGCGTCTTCTCTACGCGCGCGTCGGCCTTCCGCACTGTCCGGTGTGCGGCCGCGAGGTGCGCCGGCAGACCGTCGAGCAGATGGCGGACCACGTCGAAAAGCTGCCGAAAGGCACGCGCGTGATGGTGCTGGGGCCGGTGGTCAAGGGCCGCAAGGGCGAGTACAGGTCGCTGATCGAAGACGTGCGTAAGTCGGGCTTCGTTCGCGTCCGCGTGGATGGGAGCCTCTATGAGCTGGGCGAGAAGATCCCGCTGGACAAGAACAAGAAGCACGACATCCAGGTCGTGGTCGACCGCATCGTGGTCGGACCTGAGCAGCGGACGCGTCTCGTCGATTCCATCGAAACCGCGGCCAGGCTCGGTGGCGGGTCGGTGATCATCGTGCCGGCGCAGGGCGAAGAGATCCAGATGTCGCAGGACTACATGTGTCCGTACGACGGCACGAGCGTGCCAGAGCCCGAGCCGCGCAACTTCTCGTTCAACAGCCCGCATGGAGCGTGCCCGGTGTGCACTGGGATCGGCTCGCAGCTGGTCGTCGACGGCGACCTGGTCGTGCCCGACCCCTCGCTTTCGCTGCGTGAGGGCGCCATTGCGGCGTGGAGCCGCTCCCAGTTCTTCTATCCGGAGCTGCTGGAAACGGTCAGCAAGTACTTCGAGATCGACATGGACAAGCCGTGGTCGAAGCTGAGCAAGCAGCACCAGAACGTGCTTCTCAACGGCACCGGCGACAAGAAGATCCGCTTCGGGTACCGCAACCAGTACGGGCACGAGCGCTGGTACGAGGCGCCGTTCGAGGGAGTCGTCGCCAACCTCCAGCGGCGCTATGAAGAGACGCAGTCCGATTTCTTGAAGGCCGAGCTGGAGCGGTACATGTCGGACAAGCCGTGCCCGGCGTGCAAAGGCCGGCGGCTGAAGCCCGAGTCGCTGGGGGTGACGGTTGCCGACCGCAACATCGCCGAGGTTTGCGCGGTTTCGGTGAGCGCCGCCATCGACTTCTTCGACAGGCTGGCCCTCACCGAACGGGAGCAGCTGATCGCGCGCGGGATCCTCAAGGAGATCCGTGAGCGGTTGCAGTTCATGATCGACGTCGGGCTGGAGTACCTGACCGTGGACCGTGCGGCGAACACGCTGTCGGGCGGGGAGTCGCAGCGGATCCGGCTCGCGACTCAGATCGGGTCGAAGCTCATGGGCGTCCTCTACATCCTCGACGAGCCGTCGATCGGTCTCCACCAGCGCGACAACCGCAGGCTCATCAACACGCTGCTCCGGCTCCGCGACCTCGGCAACACGCTCATCGTGGTCGAGCACGACGAGGAGACCATTCGATCGGCCGACTACATGGTCGACATCGGCCCGGCGGCGGGCGAGCATGGCGGCGAGATCATCGCGGCGGGCACGGTCGAGCAGGTGCTCAAAGATCCGAACTCGATCACCGCCGCGTATCTACGCGGCGATCGCGAGATTCCGATGCCTTCTGAGCGACGCAAGGGCAATGGCAAGAAACTCGTCATCCGCGGCGCGCGCGCCAACAATTTGAAAGACATCGACGTTGCGATACCGCTGGGCACATTCGTGGCGGTATCAGGGGTGAGCGGGTCGGGCAAATCGTCGTTGGTGACGGACATCCTGAGCCGCAAGGTTGCGCAGCATTTCTACAAGGCGAAGGACAAGCCCGGGCCGCACCGCGTGATCGAAGGGCTCGAGTACCTGGACAAGGCGATCGACATCGATCAGTCCCCGATCGGCCGCACGCCGCGGTCCAACCCGGCCACCTACACCGGGATGTTCACGTACATGCGCGAGCTGTTCGCGAGTCTGCCCGAAGCAAAGATGCGCGGCTACAAACCCGGACGTTTCAGCTTCAACGTGAAGGGCGGGCGGTGCGAGGCGTGCCAGGGCGACGGCATCATCCAGATCGAGATGCACTTCCTGCCCGACGTCTACGTCCCGTGCGAGGTGTGCCACGGAACGCGCTATTCGCGCGAGGTGCAGGAGGTCAAGTTCCGCGGGCACTCGATCTCAGACGTCCTCGAGCTCACTGTCGACGAGGCGCTCGAGGTTTTCGAGAACGTGCCGAGGATCAAGGTCAAGCTGCGGACCCTGCATGACGTCGGCCTCGGCTACATCCGACTGGGGCAGCCGGCGACGCAGCTGTCGGGAGGCGAGGCGCAGCGCGTGAAGCTTTCGGCCGAGCTTTCTCGTCGCGACACGGGCCGGACGCTGTACCTGCTGGACGAGCCGACCACGGGTCTTCACTACGCGGATGTCGAGCGGCTTCTGCAGGTGCTGCACAGGCTGGTCGATCATGGCAACACCGTGGTGGTCATCGAACACAACCTCGACGTGCTGAAGACCGCCGACTGGTTGGTCGACCTCGGACCGGAGGGTGGGGAGAAGGGCGGATTCGTGATCGCCGAGGGCACGCCGGAGGGTCTCGCGCAGCAGCCCGAGTCGGCGACCGGGCAGTACCTCCGCCGGCTGCTGGAGAAGAAAGGACGCTCCAACGGCGCCGTCAAGGCTCGGCGACCGGCCAAGGCGCCGCCGCGCAGCCGCGTCGCCGTCTAGCGGGCCGACAACCTGAGCGACTCGCGTCCGGCCGGCTATGGCGCGCTGATGCGCGTGCCCGGCTTCGCGCGCCTCTACGCCGGGCTGCTGCTCGGGCGGACGGGAAGCACGATGACGTACGTCGCCCTCGTCCTCTTCGTGCTGCAGCGATATCACTCGCCACAGCTCGCCGGCGCGACCGCTTTCATGGCAGCCCTGCCCGGCATCGTGGTTTCTCCGGTGGCGGGGGCTCTGCTCGACCGGTACGGCCGCGCCCGCCTCGTCACGCTCGATTACGCGATCGCGGCGGTTGCGCTTGGCTCGATCGCCGCCCTCTCGGCGCTGCACCAGCTTCCCGCGCCGGTGCTGCTGGCGATCGTCGCGGTCGCGTCCCTGACCAACCCGCTCAGCTGGGCCGGCGCTCGCTCACTGTTTCCGATCCTCGCGCCACGCCACCTGTGGGAGCATGCCAACGGGCTGGACAGCAGCGGGCACGTCCTCGCGACGCTGCTTGCGTCACCGCTTGCCGGCGCGCTCGTCGGCCTGGTCGGAGGCGAATGGGCGCTGGCCGCGGCGGCCGCGGTTTACGTGGTGGCGGCGGCAACCATGCTGCGTCTTTACGACCCACCCAACAAGACGCCGGTGACCGGGTCGGTGCTGCACAACGCGTGGCTCGGGCTGAAATACATGGTGCGCAACCCAAGCCTGCGCGGGCTGGCGCTGACTCTTAGCACGTACAACATCGGCAACGGCATCCTCGCCATCGCTGTCCCGGTCCTCATGCTGGGCAAGCTGCATTCGACTCCATCCGTGGTCGGCCTGCTTTGGGGGGCCATGGGAGGAGCGGGGCTCGCGTCTGCGCTGGTGGCGGGCCGTTTCTCGAGCCAGGGCCGCGAGCGCCAGCTGATCATCGGAGGCATCCTCATCGGCACGGTGGCGACGGCCATGCTCCCGTTCGCCAACAACGTGTTGGTGGTGGCGGTGGCGATCACGTTGCTCGGCTGCTCCTCCGGGCCGTTCGACATCGGTTTGTTCACGCTGCGGCAGCGCCGGACCAACCCGGCGTGGTTCGGCCGCGCATTCGCCGTATCGATGGCGCTCAACTCGCTGGGCAACCCGATCGGGTCCGCGCTGGCAGGCCCGCTGGTCGCGTGGTCGGTAAACGGGGCGCTGTGGACGGCGGTGGCCGCGTGCCTTGTCGCGGCGGTCCTGCCCCTGATCACGATCCCTGCTCGGGATGAAACCGCGGTGGTCATGGCTTAGTCTCGACCGATGTCCTTGCGGGCTCGAGCCATGCTCGCGGTGGCGCTGACCATCGGCTTCTACGTGCTCGCCATCGGGCTGATCGCGGTGCTGGTGAGGATCGTCTTCATCCCCAACGTCCCAGGCCGCGTCCTCGCGTTCTGCATCGTGGGCGCCGGCGCGATCGCGATCTCGATCATCCCCAGGCCGAGCCGCTTCGTCGCGCCGGGTCCGCGTTTGAACCCCGCCGGCCAGCCTCGCCTGTTTGCCGAGCTCGAGGGCGTGGCGGAGGCGGTGGGCGAGGCCATGCCCGAGGAGGTCTATGTGACCCCAGAGATGAACGCGGGCGTGCTGCAGCGCGGGCGGCGGAGGGTGATGGTTCTTGGACTGCCGCTCATGCAGGTGATGACCGTTTCGCAGATGCGCGCGGTGCTGGCGCACGAGTTCGGCCACTACTACGGTGGCGACACTCGCCTGGGACCATGGATCTACCGCACTCGCGAGACCATCGAGCGCACGCTGAGCGGGCTGTCGCGAACCAGCTCCTTCTTGCAGCTGCCGTTTCTCTGGTATGGCCGCCTGTTCCTGCGCGTGACGCAAGCCGTCTCACGCCAGCAAGAGCTGGCGGCTGACGCGCTCGCCGCGCGAACCATTGGCGCGGCGCCGATGATGGACGGCCTCCGCGCCCTGGCGCGCGGAAGCATCGCCTTTGGCGCTTACTGGCAGCAGGAGGTGGTCCCGCTTCTTGAAGCCGGCTTCCAGCCCCCGGTCACCGACGGCTTCTCACGCTTCCTGGCCGAGCCCGAGATGATGCAGAAGGTGGCCGAGGCCGCCGAAGCGGAGCTGGCGAAGGCAAAGCCCAATCCTTATGACAGCCATCCCCCCGACGCGGAGCGAATCGCGGCCCTTGCGGCCATGCCGCCCGGCCCCAGCCAGACGGATGGCGCGGCGGCGGCAAGCCTGGTCGACGGCCTGGAGGTCATCGATTCGGTGCTCCTGATCGGGGTGCTGAAGCCCGGGATCCAGCTCCGGCCGATCACCTGGGCGGATGCCGGAAACGAGGCGCTCATCCCCGGCCTACGAGATCGGGTTCGCCGCCAGGCGCCGCTCGTAAGCGCTTACACGGTGGGCTGGTTGCCGGAGCTCGTGAAATACGCCGACCGCCTCGGCCAGTCAGAGGCGGGCGCGGCGGGCCGGAGCGTGTCGCCGGACCGGGCGCGCTCCCTCGGCATCGGACTTGCCGGCTCCGCCTTCGCCGTGGCGCTGGCAAACAGCGGCTGGTCAGCCGAGTCGATGCCGGGCCGGCCGGTGGTCATGCGGCGTGGTGACGCCACGCTGGAGCCGTTCGGCGAGGTGAGCCGGCTCGCCTCAGGCGAGGTGGACGTGACCGCCTGGCAGCAGCGCTGCTGGGACCTCGGGATCCGCGACGTCAGCCTGGCGCCGGGGTGACCTATCCCGCGAAGAGCGCGATGGCCGAGATGATGCCTCCGATCACGCTCAGCGCAATCCCAACGGCGCCGCCGATCACCTTCCCGCGGGTGATGGCGCGAATGCCGTAGTAGATGCCGATCAGGGGCAGGAAGTAGAAGACGCGACCCAGGAAGAAGGGCACGACGATGGAGACGAGCCCCAATCCGACCGACCACAACGCGTCGCCGCTGAACTGCGCCATGAATCCGGCGCCCTGCGCCATCGGGTAGCCGGCCTGGGGGACCTGGCCCTGCATCGGGTAGACGGGAGGCGGCATTGCGCTTGACATACCCGGCGGAGGAGGGGCCATCGGGGGCGGTGTCGAAGTTGGGGGTCCTTGCGGGAAGCCAGGCGGCGGGGGAGGGATGTCTGCCATGGAGCGCATGTTAACCGGGAGAATCGCAATGTGATCCCCGCTTACGAGGTGATCGGAACTGGGCCGGAAACGGTCCTCATCCCCGGCACCTTCGCGGATCGCCGGACGTGGTCGCGGGTGGTGGGCAGGCTGGCCGGACGTTTTCGGTGCCTTCTACTAGACCCGCGCGGGACGAACCAGACGCCCGATCCCGGCACGGCGTTCAGCGCGGATGACCTGGCCGGCGACGTCGAGGCGGCGATGGATGCCGCGGGATTCGAGCGCGCGCACCTGGTCGGTCATTCGCTCGGCGCGTCGGTCGTCATCCGATCGAGCGCGCGACGATCCGGCGCTACATCGAATGCGATCGCCGGCTCGACCTGAGCCCTGTGATGCGCACGGTGGACGCTTCGACGCTGGTCGTCGTCGGGTCGCAGGATGCGCTCACCGGCCTCGAGGGAGCTCGCGCGGTGGCCGCTTCCATCCCAGGCGCGAGGCTGGAGGTGATACAGGACGCGGGCCACGCGCCGCACCTGGAGACGCCGATGACGTTCGCCCGGATCGTTTCCGCGTTCCTCGCGGGCTAGGCGCACTATTACCAACCGATGGTGAGGCTGGTCACCGGGGGTACGGGCTTCATCGGCCGCCATCTGCTGCGCGAGCTCGCCAAGCGCGACGGCGAAACCTATGTGCTCGTTCGGGCGAGCTCGCGACCGCGCCTGGACAGGTTGATCGCGTCGCTTGGCGCCGCCAACAGCATGCACGCGCTGGTCGGCGACATCACGGTCATGGGTCTCGCTCTGTCTCCGGTCGATCAGGAGAGGCTGCGTGACGCCGACATCTACCACCTCGCGGCCGTCTACGATCTCGAGGCTTCAGAAGAGGCCAACGAGCGCGCCAACGTGGTCGGTACCCGCAACGTGGTCGCATTTGCCGAGCAGCTGAGCGCGCGCCTCCATCACGTGAGCTCGATCGCCGTCGCGGGCGCGCGATGGAAGGGCAAGTTCACCGAGGACATGTTCGACGAGGGCCAGGCTCTCGATCATCCGTACTACAAGACGAAGTACGAAGCGGAGAGCATGGTGCGCGCGTCGAGTGTTCGCTATCGGATCTACCGGCCGGGGCTGGTGATCGGATCGTCTGAAACCGGCGCCGCCGACCGCATCGACGGCCCGTATTACGCGTTCAAGCTCATACAGCGGCTCCGCAACGCCATCCCGCCCTGGGTGCCGCTGGTCGGGCTCGAGGGAGGCGAGATCAACATCGTCCCGGTCGATTTCGTGGCGCGCGCGCTGGACTTGATCGGCCACAAGCCCGACCTCGACGGGCAGACGTTTCACCTCACGGACCCCGCGGCTCGCAGCCTCGGCGAGGTGACCAACGAGTTCTGCCGGGCCGCCCACGCGCCTCAGTTCACGCTGCGGGTGGACAGCCGCGCCGCATCGATGCTGCCGCGCGAGATGACCGGCATGCTGCAGCACTGGCGCGTGGCGCAGACGTTGAAGCGCCGGCTGCTCGAGGGCGTCCGCATCCCCGAACCCGCGCTTCACTACGTGACCAACCGCGCGCGGTTCACGTGCGAGAAAGCGCAGGCGGCGCTGGCGGGCACCGGGGTCGAGTGCCCACCGCTCCACACATATGCCTGGAAGATCTGGGACTACTGGGAGCGGCACCTCGACCCAGAGGCGCTGACCGAGCGCAACCTGCGCACCGTCCTCCACGACCGCGTCGTCGTGGTTACGGGCGCCTCGAGCGGAATCGGCCGGGCGACCGCCCAGCTGGTCGGCCGGCATGGCGCGAAGGTCGTGCTCGTGTCGCGGACGAAGGAAAAACTCGAAGTGCTGCAGATGGAGATCGAGAAGGCGGGAGGTCATGCCTCCGTTTATCCGACCGACCTCTCAGACCTCGAGCAATGCGACGCGATGATCAAGCACGTGCTCGCCGACCACGGCCGCGTGGACATTCTCATCAACAACGCCGGCCGATCGATCCGGCGTTCGATCGAGGCCTCATACGACCGCTTCCACGACTTTCAGCGCACGATGCAGCTGAACTACTTCGGCGCCGTGAAGCTGATGCTGGCCGTGCTCCCCGGAATGCGACTGCGCCGCCGCGGTCACATCATCAACATCTCGAGCATCGGCACGCAGGCGTTCCCGCCGCGGTTCGGCGCCTACGTCGCGTCGAAGTCGGCGCTGGCGGCGCTCAGCCGATGCATCGGTCCCGAGGTGGCTGACGATGGCGTTGCCATCACCAACATCCACATGCCCCTTGTGCGAACGCCGATGATCGCCCCGACCGGGATGTACAAGAACTTTCCCACGAGCTCTCCTGAAGAGGCAGCCGAGATGGTGGCGTCGGCCATCCTCACGCGCCAGCCGGAGGTTTCCACCCGGCTCGGCAAAGTTGGCGAGACGGTCAACACAGTTGCGCCGGGCCTGCTGCAGTTCGTGATGACCGGCGCTTACCACGTGTTTCCGGAGACGGCCGGCAAGGATGGTCAGCGGGAGCAGTCAGACGAGGATGAGATCTCGGTGGAGGCCGCCGCCATGGCATATCTCATGCGGGGGATTCACTTTTGACTAGCGCCCCGACTGGAAACCGCTGACGAGCGCAATCACGAGCGACCCCACCGTCAAGAGCGCGTAAAGGCCCCCGAGAATCGAAGCGACCAGGCCGCAGATCCAGCCCGCCTGCGCGAGACCGTATCCGCCCATCGCCCCATAACTGCTTTTGATGCGTCCCAGCGCGACCCGGCCGAGAACGACCGCCGTGATGCCGAGCGCCAGGCCCGGGATTCCGTAGCAGCAGATGCCCGGGAAGGCGGCGATGCCGAGCACGAGTGAGGTGATCGCCATGCCTTCGGTGGGCCGCTGCTCTGGGTAGCCATAGCCGTACGGCGGGAGCCCGGGAGGAGGGTACTGAGGCGGAGGAGGGGGTGGGTTGAACTGCTGGGCGATGGGCCGGCCTGGTTAGTGGGGGCCGAAGAACCCCGCGATCACCGCGAAGATCAGGCCGAAAAAGAAGATGAAAACGAGGACGCTGATCGCCAGGTGGACGTAGGAGATGATCAGGCCCGCCAGCGCGAAACCGCCTCCGGCTTCACCGGTCCTGCGGATCTGGGCGCGGGCCATATGGCCCGTGACGATCGAGACGATGATCAGCGTGATGCCGCCGACCCCGACGAGGTGGCCGAACGGGGCGGCGAGGGCGGTGATGAAGCTCACCAGGGCGAGGGTGTTGTTCTGACCGGGTCGTGCGATCGAACCTGGAGCGGGCATGCCCGGCGTTCCCATCGGCACCGAGGTCGAAGGAGCCGTCTGCTGGCCTGTGATCTGTGTCGGGCCGGCGGAGGGAGTCGGCGCCGGCGGGGGCGGAATCTCGGTCGACAAATCTCGCCCAGTCTAACCTTGATTGAGTGGCGATCACCCAGGAAGACACGGTCAAGCGGAGGCTGAAGGCGGTCCCGGAAGGGCCCGGTGTCTACCTGTTCCGGGACAACCGCGCGCAGGTCATCTACGTCGGCAAGGCGCTGCGGCTGCGTGACCGGCTTCGTCAGTACTTCACAACCGGATACGGGGAGACCGCCCGCGTCGCCGACCTCGTCCGCAAGATCTACGACTTCGAGTTCGTCACGACGGCGAACGAAGTCGAGGCCCTGGTCCTCGAGTGCAACCTCATCAAGAACTACCGGCCGCGGTTCAACATCCGCCTCAAGGACGACAAGAACTACCTCTATCTGAAGCTGCCGGTCACCGAGGAGTTCCCGCGCGTCCACTATTCGCGGCGGGTACAGAAGGATGGGGCGCTTTACTTCGGGCCCTACACGTCGGCGCAATCGCTCCGGGGCACCGTGAAGTCGATCCGACAGCTGCTGCCGTTCCGCACCTGCTCAGACGAGATCTTCAAGCAAGGCAAGGTCTGTCTCGACTTTCACATCAAGCGCTGTCCAGGGCCGTGTGAGAGGCGCATCAGCAGCGAGGACTACAAAGCTCGCATCCACGAGGTGGCGCTCTTTATGGAGGGACGATCCGACGTCCTCGTCCACGAGCTGAAGGACCGAATGGATTCGTCCGCCGGCCGGCTGGACTTCGAGAACGCCGCGCGATACCGCGACCAGCTCCAGTCCATCGAACGGATCGCCGACCGCCAGAAGGTGCTGACACGCGGGCGTGACGATCAAGACCTCATCGCTTATGCGCGCAGCGCTGGCGAAGTGTTCGTCGAGGTCGCCTACGTGCGGCAGGGCAAGATGGTCGGGCACGACGGGCACGCACTGGACGGAGCGAGCGATGCGATCGAAAGCGAGCTGCTCCGCGGCTTCATGCTGCAGTACTACGCCAGCGCCACCCACATCCCTCGCTCGATCATCCTGCCCGGGCCGGTGGAGGAGCCGGAGCTGCTATCCGGCTGGCTGTCCGAGAGACGAGGTGGGCCGGTCACGATCGAGGTGCCCCAGCGCGGCCGCAAGCGCGCGCTCGTGACACAGTTGGCCGAGACCGCGGCGCAGGAGCTCGAACAGCTGCGCATCCAGTCCGACTACGACCGCAGTCGCACAGAGCCGATGCTGGCCGCTCTCGCCGAGGCGCTGGATCTCGAGAGCCCTCCGAAGCGAATCGAGTGCTACGACATCTCCAACATCCAGGGCGACTCGGCCGTCGGCGCCATGGTCGTTTTCGAGGACGGCCGCCCGAGGAGCGACCACTACCGCCATTTCCGGATCAAGTTCACGTCCGGTCCCAATGACTTCGCGATGCTGCAGGAGGTCCTCAGGCGCCGGCTCGAGCGCCTGGAGTCGGCACAGCGGCGCGAGGACGCTGAGGTCGTCGGCGACCGCTCGTTCACGAGCCGGCCAGACCTGATCTTGATCGACGGCGGCAAGGGACAGCTGAGCGCCGCGCTCGAAGTGCTGGAGTCGGCCGGCTACGCCGACATTCCGACGTTCGCGCTGGCCAAGGAGCGCGAGGAGATATTCGCGCCGAACCGCTCGGAGCCGATCGTCCAGGAGAGGAATTCTCCGGGAATGTTTCTCGTCCAGCGAATCCGAGACGAAGCGCACCGCTTCGCGATCACGCACCACCGCAAGGTGCGCTCGCGCAAGGCGCTGACCTCGCCTCTAGATTCGGTGGAAGGCATCGGGCCTGCGCGGAAGCGTGCGCTGCTGCGACACTTCGGCTCGGTGCAGGCCATCCGCGAAGCGGCGGTCGAGGACATCGTCGCGCTGGGCGTCCCCGAGCGCCTTGCGAAACGCCTCAAAGAAACCCTGTGACACGAGAGTCCCGGCCGGAACCCCTCGACGGATCTGCGGCGCCCATGCGGCCCATCTGCGTCGTTGCGGCCTCCGCTCCTCGCTCACGCATGCACGAATGCGTTCGCTCCGGTGCTCGGCCGCGCCTAGCATCTGGACCACCTGGGCGCCGCATCTCTCGCCGAGGTTTCCGTCCGTGACTCTGGTCATCGTCGGGGGCACCACCGAACCCGAGCTCGAGGAGGCGGTGGGCGTCTTTGTCGACAGCGGGTTTCAGCTCGCGCGCTGGCTGTCGCCATGGGAAGACGCAGATGGGGTGCTGGCGCTTCGTGGCGACGGTGCGGTGCTGCTCAAGGACGCGGACGCGCAGGGCATCCGCTACGTCCTGGTTCACGTGGGATCAGACGACGGCAGGAGTGGCGGGAGCCATGAGCGGGCTCACCACCGCGTCGACATCGCGCAGCTCCGCGAGCTCGCGCTGCAGCTCAAGTCTCGCGAGCGGATGCTCATCACGTGCCAGGCCTTCGGCTACAAGCGCGGCATCCCTGACGGCGCCGCATGGGTGGTCGACGTCCGGCTGCTCGACAACCCTTACTGGGTCGAGGAGCTGCGCCCGCTCGACGGGCGTGATCCGCGCGTGCGCGATTATGTCCTCGGCCAGCCCGCGGCACGAGACCTGCTCGACAACCTCGAGCGCACGCTGAAGAATGCGCTGCCCCATGTAGAGTTCACCGCGCGCGACATCGACGTATAAGGTGACAAGAGCGCTCGTCATCGGAGGGGCCGGGTTCGTCGGCACCGCCGCGTGCAAGGAGCTCATGCGACGTGGAATCGAAACGATTGCCGCGGGTCGCACGGAGCGGCCGTACGGCACCTTCACGAGCTACGTCGTCTTCGATCGCACCGAGGAGGACCAGCTGCGCAAGGCGCTGGACACAGTGCAGCCCGACGTCCTTCTCGACCTCGCTTGCTATCTACCCGACGAGATGTCCGCGGTGGCGCGAAATTTCAAAGGCGAGCGCTACATCTTCATCTCGACCGGCGTCTATCCGGACCTTCACGGCAAGCCCGCCCGCGAGGAAGACTTCGTCCCGCTGGAGGGTGACCCGCCGCAGTCGCTCGACTACTTTGGGGGCAAGCGCTGGTGCGAGACGATCCTCGCGCGCACGAGCAACCTGCCCTGGACGGTGATCCGCCCGCCGGCGATCTTCGGAGCCGCCGATCGCAGTCTCCGTATCGCCGCTTACATCCAGCGCATCGCCGATGGCGGACCAGTCCTCGTGCCGGCGGAGTCATACCGGCGGCAGGCGGGCCTGGCGTGGGTCAAAGACGTCGGGTACGCGTGCGCCCTCGCGAGCGATCTCCGCAAGGACACGAAGGGACGCGCCTACAACGTCTCTTTCGAAGGTGTGAGCCTGCTCGACCTGCTCGAGGGCATCGCCCGCGCGCTCGGCGTGCCGGCCAACATCCACCCGATCCCCTTCGCGGATCTCCCGGCGGACGCCAGCCCGTACGGGCCTGACCCGCGGCGGCCGGCCGGGTACGTGCTCGATCGCTCCCGTCGCGAGCTGGGGTTTGAGCCCTCCGCTCTCGAGGATGCGCTGGCGGAGACGCTGGCCTGGTATCGCGTAGCCCGGCCGTCCCATCCGGGCTATGCCGGGCGGCCGCAGGAGCTCACCCTGGCCGGGGCGGCGTAGAAACACCCTGCACGTATGCTCCACCCATGGCAAAGCGCTTCGCGCCATACGCGGTCGCGGTGGCCGGCGCGGCGGGTGTCACGGTCGCGATCGGCCTGGTCTCGACGCGCTTCCAGGTCCCTGGTCTCAGCGCCCTCTACCTCCTCCTGGTGCTGTGGCTCGGGACGACGTGGGGAAGAGGGCCCGCCGTGGTCGGCAGCGTCGCCGCCTTCCTTCTTTATGACTACTTCTTCATCCCGCCGGTGGGAACGTTCTCCGTCCGAGGCCCAAGCGAGCTCTTGGAGCTAGTCGTGCTGCTGGCGGTCGCGCTCGTCACCGGCCAGCTGGCGAGCTCGGTGCGCCGCACGCAGAGCGCCGCCGAGGCCCTTGCGGCGGACGAGCGCGCCATGTACGAGCTGGCCACTGCGGCGCTGCGCTCGCCTGAGGTCAGCGCGGCGCTTGCGCTCCTGGCCGAGCGCGCCACTCGACTCGAGGGTGTGAGCCGCTTTTCACTCGTGGCCATGGACTCCGGCCATGGAGTCGCGCTTGCCGGCGACGAGGTGACGCCGGACGAGCTTCGCCAGGCTGCCTGGTCGTACGACAACGGGCGCTCGGTCGGTGCGGCTGTTTCCAACGGCACGGTCCGAATCATGCGTACGCGCCCCGAGGCCACCGAGCCTGCGTACCTTCCGCTCGCCAGCGGTGTGGCTTTGATCAAGGTCGAACCTGGCCGTCCGGACGAGGCCGGGCTCCGGATGCTCGGGGCGCTGGTCGGGCTGGCGGGCCTTTTGCTCGACCGCCGCCGCGCTGTGCTCGAAGCAGAGCGAGCACGCGGCTTCGAAGCCTCGGATCGGCTCAAAGCCGCCATCCTCTCGTCGCTGTCGCATGAGCTCAAGAGCCCGATCGCCTCGCTGCGCGCGGGGCTCACGGCGCTCACCGCGCCTCAGGCCGGTCTGCAGCAGGAGCAGCGAGATCTCCTTCGGGACCTCGACGGCCAGGCCAACCGCCTCGACCGGCTGGTCGGCGACATGCTCGACCTTTCACGGCTCGAGGCGGGGGTCGAGCTCGAGCGCGAGCCGCACCGTTTCGTGGACCTGGTTGGGAGCTCGCTCCACCAGCTGCGCGCGGAGCTCAAAGGACGCGAGGTCACCCTCGACGTCGCTGACGATCTACCGCCGGTGGAGGTGGACGAGCTTCAGGTTGGCCGCGTGCTCATCAACCTGCTCGAGAACGCGCGTGAGTGGGCGCCGCCGGGCGGGCGTGTCGAAATCGGTGCAAGCGCCGGCGACGACAAGCTCACGGCATGGGTCGAGAACGACGGCCCCGCGATTGCGCCGACCGACCTCGAGCGGGTCTTCGACACGTTCTGGACTCGTCGCGCGCGCGGAAGCGGTCTCGGCCTCGCGATCTGCAAGCGAGTCGTGGAGGCGCATGGTGGGACCATTCGCGCCGAGAACCGAAGGCGCGGGCCCCGCTTCACCTTCACGCTGCCTCTCGCGCGCGTCCCGGCCGCCCGATGAGCGGAAGAGTCCTGGTCGTGGACGACGAGGTGGAGATGCAGCGCGCGCTCCGCGCGGGCCTTCGCTATCACGATTTCGAGGTTCACGCCGTGGGCACAGGCGAGGAGGCCGTGCGCGAAACCGCTGCATGGAGGCCCGACGTCATCCTCCTCGACCTGGGCCTGCCTGGCATGGATGGATTCGCCACGCTCCGCGCGCTGCGACCGACGACGCGTGCCGGCGTGATCGTGGTCAGCGTCATGCCCGGTGAAAAGGACAAGGTGCGTGCACTGGATGCCGGCGCGGACGACTACGTCGTCAAGCCGTTTGGCACCGACGAGCTGGTGGCGCGGATCAAGGCGGTGCTGCGCCGCCAGGCGGACGTATCCGCGGGAGAGCCGGTGATCCGCACGGGCGACCTCGAGATCGACCTCGCTCGAAGGTCCATAACGGCCGGTGGTCGCGTGGTGAAGCTGACACCAACCGAGTACGAGCTGCTGCGCTACCTGGCGCTGCACGCCGGCAAGCCTGTCACCCACACGACGCTGCTCAGGCACGTCTGGGGCGAGTATGCCGTCGGCGACAGGTACAACACCCGGTACGTCGTCGCTCAGATTCGCAAGAAGCTCGGCGACGATCCCACCAACCCGAGATACATCGTCAACGAACCGGGGGTCGGCTACCGCCTGCAGGCCTGAGGGAGGTCTGGTGATGTCGGACATGCCGAGCGAGGCGGGGTAACCCTCTCCTACTGCTCTGAGTGGCTCCGGTTCAGCAGGTAGGCCGCGAGCAGGGCGACGAGGACGATGCCCGGCGACCAGCCGAGGCCAGGCCCGAACGGGTCATATGAGGAAAGGTCGACGCCCACGGCGAAGCCGCTGACCGCGGCGAACACGAGGACGATCAACCCCCCGCGCACGTTGCCGTGGCGCCTCCAATAGAGCTCCCAGCCCACTCGCCACGTCCGGCGATGAGGTAAGTGGCGGGCAGGCACCGCGGCTGCATGGGCGGGGACTCGCCTGCCGTGCTTGAAGCGCGCGGTCTGCGGCATCGGCTCGGGAGGCAGGTGCTCGACCTCGCGGTCCGGGGGAGGCGGCACCTCGAGCGGCTCCCACAGGGGCTCCTTCTTATATGTGCGGTACACGACGAAGCTCAGGACGCCCAGCACCAACCAGCCCAGATAGATCCATGTCGAGTTGGAGATGTTCTGGAACATCAGCTGCGTGAAAACGATCCCTATCGCCAGGGCGCCGAGAAGCGAGAGCACCGGGATGCTGTCACGGCCGAACTTGATGTTGAGCGGCATGCGGTACGGCCTATACAGGTCCGGCTCGACGAATCGCAAGCGCATCACGGAAAGGTGCGCCGAGCAGAATGCGAACGTCGCTGCCAGCGAGTAGACGGCACTCATCAGGTCGATCTCCTTGGTGCCAACGACGATGCCCGGCAGCACGAGCATCGCGGCGAGGATCCCGAAGATGATGATCGAGACGTACGGGGTCTTGAACTTGGGGTGCAGCGTCGCGAAACGGCGCGGGAGCATCTCGGCGCCGGCGAGCGAATAGCTCAATCGAGATATTCCGATGAGCCCGGCATTGGTCGCGATCAGCAGGATCGTGAAGGCCAGGATGCCGACCCAGATCCCTGCCCAGAAGGCCAGCGGCTGCACGAACCCGGTGACGATGCCGGCCACAGGGTCGCCCTTCCATGTCGTGGCGAGGTCGGTGATGTAGCCGCCGTGACCGTCAGGGTGGACGGGAAAAACGCTGAGACCGATGGTGGGCAGGAAGGCGGCCACGAAGAGCACTGCGATGATCACCGCGTAGGTCGCGCGAGGCACCGAGCGCCCGGGGTTCTTGGCCTCTTCGGACAGGTTGGAGATGGTCTCGATGCCCGTGTAAGTGACCATGGCGATCGAGATGCTGGCCAGGAAGTTGCCCCATGTCGGGGCCACGCCCCAGTGGAGGTTCGCGATCACCGTGCGGAAGTTGAGAAGGAGGAACACACCAAGAATCACGAGGGCGAGCTGCGTTATGAGGTCGGTGATTGCGAGCGCGAGGTTGAGTGCGCTCGATTCCTGGATGCCGATGATGTTGATGACGATGAGAAATCCGATGAGCGCGACCGTCGCGCCCACGTGCCACGCATCGTTGGTTTTGAACAGTTGGAAAAGAGGCACGTACTTGCCGAACACGCCCAGATAGCTGATGGCGAAGTAGGACGAGATCGAGACTGTCGCCATGTAGTTGAGAAGCTGGACCCAACCGACAAGGAATCCGATCGGATCGTTGAAAGCTCGACGGGCAAAGCTCGAGCTCCCACCCGCGTGGGGAATGGCCGCGGTGCCCTCGGCGTAGTTGAGCGCCGTGGTCACGAAGATGCACCCGGCGAGCAGCAACGCCAGCGGCGTCAGCCCGAGGGCAAACGCCGCGGTAACTCCGAGGGCGTAGTAGATGCTCGACCCGACATTGCCGTAGGACGCTGCGAACAGGGCTGGCGCACCGAGCGTGCGCGGCAGCTTGGTCGGGCGGCGGACGACAACCCGCAGGTCGCCAGGGCGCCGGCCCCGGCGAGCAACCGATTCCGGGCTCATCGGAGCCGAGAGTAATGGATCAGGTGCGAAGCCATACGAAATCCATACGCCTCATGACTGCGCCCAAACGGCCTACTCACACCGGGCCGCCTAGCTTGAGGGGATGCGCAGCGCGATCCTCCAACTGCCGGCTCAGCGAACAGCCGATGCAGAGCGCCGGGTCCTGCGCGCGGCCATCCGCCAGCTCGACCGCGCGGAGATCTACGTGACGGCGGTGGCGTACATGGACGTCGACGATCGGGCGACCCAGCGAGCACTTGCACGAATTCAGACCGACCTCGAAAGCCTGAGACGGCACCTCTCAGCGCTGCGTATAAGGGCGGGCGATCGAGCGTGACCGAATCCACAGCCCGCCGCCGGATCAAGGTCCGCGGCGGCAACCTCGGAGCCTTTCTCTGCTGGGCGGTGGTGTTCGCCGACATCGGCACGTCCATCTACTACGTACCCGGGATCCTCTACGGCCCCTTCGGACCCCGCGCGGCCATCTTCGTGCTGATGACGCTGTGCGTCTTCGTGCTCCTGTGTATCAAGTACGCGGAGGTCACGTGGCGCTATCCCGAAGGCGGCGGCGTGGTCAACGTCTCGTCGCAGGCCCTGCATCCTTTCGCGGGTCTGCTCGGCGGCCTGTTCATCCTCGTCGACTACTACCTCACCGCCGCGCTGAGCGCGCTGTCGGGTGCGTTCTACCTGTCCGTCATCGTTCCGAGCCTGACGCCCTTCGTGATCCCGCTGACCGTCGGGGCGCTCCTCGCGCTGGGCTTTCTGAATGCAATGGGCATCAGAGAGAGCGCACGGACGACAGCGCTTTTCGCAATGCTGGCCGCCGCAGGCCAGCTGGCGATCGTGGCGGCGACCGCGGTCTACCTTGGACCGGCCGGCATTGTCCACAGCTTCGGCGCGATTCGTAACGGGCCTGCGCTGACGCCGGCGCTTCTCATCACCGGGTACGCGGCTGCATTTCTCGCGTTCTCGGGGCTCGAGAGCATCGCGCAGCTGGCGCCTGCCATGCGCGAGCCAAGGCGGCAGGTCGCGTACAGGGCGATGGCCGGCGTCGTTCTCACCATGGCCATCACCAGCCCGCTGCTGACCCTTTGGTCGACCACGCTGCTGAGCGGCAATCCGGACACGAACCAGTTCATGTCGCTGCTGGCCGCGCATGTAGCGGGCACATTCCTCGCCGATTACGTGGCGGTGACGGGGTCCCTTCTGCTCGTTTTCGCCAGCAACACAGCGATCATCGGCGCGTACCACGTCTTCATCGCGCTTGCGCGGATGGGCTTCTTGCCCCGCCTCCTCGAACACCGTAATCGGTGGCGGAGGACGCCGCAGTGGGCGATCCTCGCCGCGGTCTCGCTCCCGGTCGTCATCGTCATCGCAGTCAATGGAAGCGTGAACCTGCTCGGTGACCTGTACGCGTTTGGGCTGCTGGGCACATTCGTGCTGACCTGCTTGAGCCTCGACGTGGTGCGCTGGCACGAGCGTGAGCACTGGACGCGAGGTCAGGCAGTGCTCTTCGCGGTTGGCGTTCTCACCACGGCGCTCGTTCTGGTGGCGTGGCTGGTCAACCTGGTCGCCAAGCCGCTCGCCACGGAATTCGGCGGCGGCCTGACCGTGATCGGTCTGATCGCCGGGCTCACTACTTATCGGTACTACCGCCGCCAGCGGCCGGCGGTGTTCCCGGTGCCGTTCCGGCCCCAGCGTGCCAGGGAATCGATCGCCAGCGCCCTTGGTGGCCAGCAGTCGGCCGGCGAGATCCTCGTCATCCTGCCTCACGAGCAGCTGGCCGCCGAAGCGGTGCTCAACGAAGCCGCCCGAGCCGCCTCCGGCCGCGGCGCGGTATTCCTCTATCGCGGCAAGGCGCCGATGTACGACGACACCGAGCTCATGGAGGTGGCGGACCCCTACCTCAAGGACTACTCCGCCCACGACGCCTTCGCCCGCGCCGAGATGATCGCGCGGAGGTCCGTGCCGAACCGGCGATACGTCTACGTGCCCGGAAACCTACCGCGCGAGGTGGTGGGCGAAGTGTGGCGGACGATCTCGCCCAAGGAGACCGTGGTGGCGACGGACGACCACGATGTGCTCCCGCCGATGCCGTTCGATCGGATCCGCCGCCACCAGTCCGACGGCACCACAGTGCTGCACATGTTCACGGCCAAGACCTACCGGCCGGCGGAGGTCGCCAAGGCTGGATAGACGGCCCCATCACCCCCACCCGGCGTCGCGTTCGGCGCCGCCGACCCACTGCGTGGAGAGGTGAGTTAGGCCGGGATGATCAGGTCCTTGAGCTCGCGGGGGTAGTCGGTCATCGACCGGCAGCCGTCTTCGGTGATGACGACCGTGTCGGAGTGGCGGAAGCCACCCAGCTCCTTGATGTACACGCCGGGCTCGACTGTGAACACCATGCCCGGCTCGAGCACCGCGTCGTCACCGCGATCGAGAAACGGAGCCTCGTGGCCCTCGAGCCCGATCGAGTGGCCGACATGGTGGCGGATCGAACCCTCGACGCCCAGCTCGCGTGCCAGCTGAACACATGCAAGCTCGACCTCGCCGGCCGGCACCCCGGGCGCCATCACCTCGATGGCTCGCGACTGCAGCGCGAGCATGGCGTCGAACGCCCGCTCCTGCTCCGGTGTCGGAGTGCCGACGATCATCGTCCGCTCGAGCTCACTGTGGTAGCCGTCGATGTCCGCGCCCGCGCCGCTGACCAGCACGTCACCCGCCGCGATTCCGTGGCCCATCACGAACCCATGCGGCATGGCGGTCGATCGCCCACCGACGAACATTGCCTCGAGGCCGGTGCCGTTGAATCCACGTGGGCGCCAGCCTGGCATCTCTGCCACCATCTCGAACAGGGTCTCTGTGGCTGCCGGCGCGTAACACTGCATCTCGGTTTTTCCAGTCGTGATGGCGTTCTGCATGCGGCGGTGCGCGCGTGAGGCCCAGTCGCAGCTGAGTTGGATGCAGGCGAGCTCGGTGGGCGATTTGACGCGCCGCAGCGACTCCACCAGCATCTCGGCGTCGACCGGGCGCTCCCCGCTCAGGTCGCTGAGTCGCGGCCCGCGATAGCCCCAATAGGGCACGTAGCCGTCGTGGTCGGCGCCTGTGCGGCGAGCCTTGGCGTTGATCTCCGCGAGCTTGACCGCAACGAGCTCCATGGGGTGCTCCGCGCCGGGATACTCGAAATACACGCCCACGTTGTCGATGCCCGGAACCGATTCCGCGTGCTCCTTCTCGACCGCCGGTACGACCAGGGAGGCGTACTGGTTCGGGCCGAGGATGAGCACGATCGGCCGCTCGGTGGGGACGTGGTGGAAGCCGGTCATGTAAGCGATGCGCGCGGGGTAGAAGACGACCATCGCGTCCAGCCCCGCTACTTCCATGCCGGCGCAAACAGCCTCGCGGCGCGCGGCGTACTCCTCATTAGCTATCTGTGGGTAAGAACGAGAGACTGTCACCCTCCCCGCCTGCGGGGAGGGAGGGGTGGGGGAGCCCCCGCTCTTCGAAGCCTTCTTAGTACGCGGCAAGCTTTCTCATCGCCTCGGCGATCTTGGCGGGATTGGGCATGAAGAAATCCTCCTGCGGGGTGTTGAACGGCATGGCTGGGATGTCGGGACCGGCCACGCGGACCACGGGCCCATCCAGGCTGTCAAAAGCATGCTCCGAGATGATGGCCGCAATCTCGGCGCCGAATCCTCCGGTGATGTTGTCTTCGTGCACGATCATCGCCTTGCCCGTCTTGCGCACCGACTCGAGGATCGCTTCGCGGTCGAGGGGCGCCAGGCAGCGCAGGTCCACGACCTCGACGCTCACGCCGTCTGCCGCGAGCTGCTCGGCCGCCTGCAGGCAGTAGTGCGTCATGAGGCCCCATGCGAAGCAGCTGATGTTCGTGCCCTCCCTCCGCACAACAGCCGGACCGATCGGCACGAGGTGGTCGCCGTCCGGAACCTCCTCGGCGACCAGGCGATAGATCTTCTTGTGCTCCAGGAAAAGCACGGGGTCCGGGTCGCGAATCGCGGACTTGAGCAGGCCGTGAGCGTCAGCGGGCATGCTCGGCACGACCACCTTCAGGCCCGGCACGTGGGCATAGAAGGCCTCTATCGACTGCGAGTGATACAGCCCTCCATGGACCCCGCCGCCGAACGGAGCGCGGATTACCATCGGGACCGACCAGTCCCCGTTGGACCTGTACCTCGTGCGCGCGGCCTCGCTGACGATCTGGTCGAAGGCGGGGTGGATGAAGTCGGCGAACTGGATCTCCGCTATTGGTATGAGCCCGTTGAGCGCGGCGCCGATGGCGATGCCGACGATGCCCGATTCGGCGAGAGGCGTGTCAAGGACTCGAGCCTCTCCAAACCTCGCATAAAGCCCGTCGGTGGCCCCGAACACCCCGCCTTTGCGCCCCACGTCCTCGCCCATCACGAGCACGCGATCGTCGCGCGCCATCTCCTCGGTGATGGCCGCGCGCACAGCCTCGATCATCCTCATCTCAGCCATGTACCTCTTCCGAGAAGACATTGTCCAGCGCCCGGGCTCCTTCTGGCGAGGGCGCTTGCCCGGCCTCGTCAACGGCCGCCTCGACGAGTAGCGCGCACTCGCGCTGGACCTGGTCGTCCGCCGCATCGTCGAGCACTCCGGCGGCGAGCAGGCGCCGCCGCATCCGGTCGATCGGGTCCTGCCAGGCCTGCGCCTCGAGCTCCTCTGGTGGACGCATGCCTCCGCTCGGTGCTTTCGAGGTGAGCTCGACGACGACCGCATGGATGAGCGTCGGCCCGCCATTGGATCGCGCGCGCTCAGCCGCCCGTGAGAATGCTGCCAGGGCGGCGCCAAAATCCCCACCGTCGATCGTTTCCGCCGCGAGCCCATAGCCGTCGGCCCGTGCGGCCGGGGACGCCTGGAGGCGCTGCGCGACAGGCCGCGAGCCGCCGGCGATCTCTTCGACCAGGCAGATCAGCGGCAGCCCGTGCGCGCCGGCGAAGTTGATGCCCTCATGCCAGTCGCCCGCATACGTTCCGCGCTCGTCCGTGCAAACCAGCGTGACCTCGTCCCGGCCCGACACCTGGCTGGCGTATGCGATGCCTGCGGCCTGGGCGATGTGGCGTCCGGCGGTCGCCGACGTCATCACGACGCGCAGCGCCCTCGAGCTGAACGCGCCCGGCGCCTGCCTGCCGCTTGAAGCCGGGTCGCCGGCGCGGCCGAAGATCGCGAGCATGACGTCGAGCGGAGAGATGCCCAACGCCAGGCAGAGCGCGAGGTCGAGGGGACACGGCACCACCCAGTCATGGCCCGGTCGCAGCACCGCCGCTGCCGCCGCCTGCACCGCTTCCAATCCCGTCCCTCCCAGATTGTGACCCCCCACCCCCGCGAGGGTCGCTCCGCGACCCAGCGACTCGCGCGCCTGCGGCGCGGGGACCCCAGTAGTGTGGGGAGGTGCGTGGTCCAGGCGCTCCAGCACCCACAGGCGGCGCTCGATCGCGCGCGCCATCACCATCGTCTGATACAGGCCGAGCAATGTGCTGGGCGGGGGACTGACGACAGCAGCGCGCGCCATCACCGGCTCAGTAGACTGCACCTGGGGGACGAGGGAACGAAGAGCGCCCGGTTTCGGGCACCAACCCTGGGGAGGTAGTTGGAATTTCGTTCTCGGCCGACGTCAAAAACGAGATGGCCGGCCTGTTGCCGGCCAGGCCCTGCTGCCAGCTGAGTGAGCTGCTGGGCATTTACTTCGGATCGCGCGCGCGCCTGATCAAGAGGTCGCCCGACGGCCAGACCGCGTATTTCTCGCTGCTCCGAAATGCCGTCGCTCGCAAGGTGGTCAGGCTCGGCCGTTCGGTCGGGCAAATGGAGGCGAAGTACCAGGCGGTCAAGACCACGCTGTGCGCGTCATCCCGGACGCAACTGTGACCGGAAAGCGATGCTTCGCGGCCTGTTCCTCGGATGCGGGTCCGTCAACGTGCCGTCGTCCCGCTACCACCTCGAGTTCGTCGCTCCCAGCGAGTCGTGGGCGACCGCGATCGGTGGCGTTGCCGAATCCGCCGGCGCGAAGGTCGGCGTGATGGAGCGCGGCGGCCAGCACGTCGTCTACGTGAAGGAGGGCGACGGCATAGTGCGCCTGTTGTCGTGGATGGGCGCGAGCCGCGCGGTCATGGAATTCGAAAGCGTGAGGGTGGTCCGCGAGGTCAGCGGCGAGGTGAACCGCCGGCTCAACTTCGAGACCGCCAACATCGGCAAGACGATCGGTTCCGGGCTCCGCCAGGCCGCCGCCATCGAGCGGCTCGAAACCGTCGGCAAGCTGGATTTCCTGCCTCCGGCGCTGCGGGAGATGGCACGCTGGCGGAGCGCCAACCCGGAGCTCAACCTCGGAGAGCTGGCGCATCGGATGAAGCTGTCCAAGTCGGCGGTCAATCACCGCCTGCGACGTCTCCAGGAGATCTCCGACCACACAACCGTGGACCATCCGCCGAAGCGCGCGCGCCGCTCCGCCTAACATTTAGGCGAGTCCGCAAGCTTCCACCACGCCGGGCCGCCTTCCCGCCGGCACTGTTTTGAAGGGGTGTCCATATGACCAAGGTTGGGATCAATGGTTTTGGCCGCATCGGCCGCAACATCTACCGCGCGACCTACGCGCTGAAGCCATCCTTCGAGATCGTCGCCGTCAACGACATCGGCGACGCCCACACCTTTGCGCACCTCCTCAAGCACGACACCGCGCTCGGCACGTTCGAGCCCTCGGTTGCAGCCGACGGCGACGAGATCGTCGTGGACGGCCGGCCCATGAAGTTCATGAGCCACAAGGACCCGGCCGAGCTGCCATGGAAGGACCTCGGCGTGGACATCGTCGTCGAGTCCACCGGCCTCTTCACCGACGGCGGCAAGGCACGTGTCCACATCGACAAAGGCGGCGCCAGGAAAGTGATCATCTCCGCGCCCGCGACCAACCAGGACTACACGGTCGTGATGGGTGTGAACCACAAGGGATACGACCCCCAAAAGCACAATGTCATCTCCAACGCAAGCTGCACCACCAACTGCTTCGTGCCGCTCGCGCACGTGCTTCACCAGAGCTACGGGATCGAGCGCGGCATGATGACGACCATCCACGCGTACACGTCCGACCAGCGCCTACAGGACCTTCCGCACAAGGACCTGCGGCGCGCCCGAGCTGCCGCGGACAACATCATCCCGACCTCCACGGGCGCCAACCGCGCCGTGGCCGAGGTGCTGCCGGAGCTTGCCGGCAGATTCGCGGGGATGGCGTTTCGGGTCCCGGTGCTCGACGTTTCGGTCGTCGACCTCACGGTGCAGCTCAGCAAGCCCGCGAGCGCAGAAGACATCAACGCCGCATTCGACGAGGCGGCCGGCGGCGAGCTGAAGGGGATCCTCTCGGTGAGCAAAGAGCCGCTGGTCTCTTCCGACTTCAAGGGCGACCCGCACTCGTCGATCGTCGATGCGCCGCTGACGCTGATGCTCGGCCCCGAGTGGGCCAAGATCGTCAGCTGGTACGACAACGAGTGGGGCTTCAGCTGCAGGATGGTCGACCTCATCAGCTACATGGCGGCGCGACTCTGAAGCTCCCGATCACGTCGGTTGACGTCGCGGGCAAGAGAGTTCTCGTCCGCGAAGACTTCAACGTTCCGATGGCCGACGGCAAGATCACCGACGACACCCGCATCAAAGCCGCGGTTCCTACCCTGCGCGATCTCATGCATCGCGGAGCCACAGTCGTCGTCATGTCTCACCTCGGGCGCCCGACCGGGCCCGATCCAAAGCTGTCGCTCCGACCCGTTGCGCGCGAGCTTTCGACGCATCTCTGGGGCGAGGTGCCGTTCGTGCCCGACTGCGTCGGCCCGCAGGCCCAGGCGGCAGTCGCGCGGTTGCAGCCGGGGAAGGTGCTGCTGCTGGAGAACGTCAGGTTTCATCCTGAGGAGGAAAAGAACGACCCCGAGTTTGCGCGACAGTTGGCCTCCCACGGAGAGATGTTCGTCAACGACGCATTCGCGGCGTCCCACCGCGCCCACGCATCGGTGGTCGGCGTCGCCAGCTACCTGCCCGCCTACGCGGGCCAGCTGATGATCGCCGAGCTGAACGCGCTCCACCAGGCCGTCGACAACCCTGCGCGACCGCTGATCGCCGTGATCGGGGGCGCCAAGGTCTCCACGAAGATCAACCTGTTCAACAACCTCGTCACCAAGGTCGACGCGATGCTGATCGGCGGGGCGATGGCGAACACATTCCTGCGGGCGCAGGGCTACCCGACCGGCCGCAGCCTGGTCGAAGACGGCGCGCTGGAAGCCGCCAACGACGTCTGGAAGATCTTCGGCAGCCGGCTCGTGCTTCCGGTCGACCTGGTTTGTGCGGAGCAGTTCCAGGCCGGAACGCCTGCGCGCGTGTTTCCAGCGCACGCCGTTGAGCCGTCATGGATGGCGCTCGACATTGGCCCGCAGTCGGTCGCGATGTTCGCCGAGCGCCTTCGCGGCTCGGGCACGGTGGTGTGGAACGGGCCCATGGGCGTGTTTGAGATCCCTGACTTCAGCCGCGGAACCAGTGCTGTAGGAGAGGCTGTCGCGAGTTCCGGCGCTTACACTCTCGTCGGCGGCGGCGACACCGCCGCCGCAGTCGAACAGCTCGGCCTGGCCGGCCGCTTCTCCTGGGTCTCGACAGGCGGCGGAGCCACGCTGGAGTACCTCGAAGGGAGGAAGCTGCCGGGAGTCGAAATACTGAAGGAGGCGTAAGAGAGAACCTTGCCGGCCCGTGTCAGCCCCAAGGCTCTGCTCGCCGCCAACTGGAAGATGAATCCGGTCAACGCCGGCGACGCCCTTGACCTGGTCAAAGGCGTGCTGCCGGCGTCGACGGCGAAACCCGACCTCGTCGAGGTGGCGATCTTCCCGCCATTCCCGTGGCTGCTCGGCATCGCCGAGGTGCTGGAAGGAACGACCGTCAAGCTGGGCGCGCAAGACTGCTTCTGGGAGATCTCCGGCGCCTACACCGGTGAGGTCTCGCCGGCGATGCTCAAGGGCTGGTGCCAGTGGGTCATCATCGGCCATTCGGAGCGCCGCGCCTACCTCGGCGAGACCGACGACATGGTCGCTCGCAAAACCGCCGCGGCGCTGGCCAACGACCTGAACGTGATCATGTGCGTCGGCGAGCTCGATGAGCATTACGTCGATGGGAGGACGGCGGAGATCGTGACCGGCCAGGTAAGGGCCGGACTCGCAAACTGTTCGGCTGACGATTCCGCGCGCCTGGTCATCGCGTACGAGCCGGTGTGGGCCATCGGTTCCGGAAAGAGCGCTGACCCGGAGCACGCATACAAGACGATGAGGATGATCCGGAAGACGGTGGGAGAGCTCATCGGCGCCGGCGCGGCGCGAAAGGTGCGTGTGCTCTACGGAGGCAGCGTCAACGCGAGCAACGTCGAAGCCTACGTCGAGCTGCCGCTGTGCGACGGCTGCCTGGTTGGGGGCGCCAGCCTCAATGCCGAGGAGTTCACGAAGATCGTTGAGGTGACGGCGGCGGTATACGGCCATCTCTAATCAGGTCGGAACTCTGGTTCTGCTCCGGCACGGCCAGAGCACGTGGAACCTGGAGAACCTGTTCACCGGCTGGCATGACGTGCCACTCAGCGAGCTCGGTATGAAAGAGGCGAAAGAGGCCGGCCGGCAATTGCAGGCGGCCGGGCTCGCCCCGGCGCTGGTGCACACGTCCTTGCTGGTGCGCGCGATCCAGACCGCCGACATCGCCCTCGCGGAGATGGAGCGCACGTGGATCCCCGTCCGGCGCAGCTGGCGACTGAACGAACGGCACTATGGCGCTTTACAGGGGTTGAACAAAAGGCAGACGGCGCAGCAGTATGGCGAAGAAAAGGTGAAGCTCTGGCGCCGCAGCTATGACGTGCGGCCGCCGGCGCTCGAGACCCATGATGAGCGGCACCCTTCGCACGATCCGCGTTATGCGGGCTTGCCGCCGGAGTTGCTCCCCAGCGCCGAGTGCCTGAAGGATGTGGTCGAGCGGATGCTCCCTTACTGGTACGACTCCATCGTGCCCGACCTGCTGCGCGAGTCGTGCGTCCTGATCTCAGCCCACGGCAACAGCCTGCGCGCGCTCGTCAAGCATCTGGAGGGGCTGAACGACCAGCAGGTGGTCGACCTGGACATTCCCACCGGCGTGCCACGTGTGTACGAGCTGGGTCCGGATTTCAGGCCGCGCTCGAGTCAATACCTGGGCGATCCGGCCGAGATCGAGCGGCGGGCCGCAGAGGTACGCAACCAGGCTGCCGGAAAGGGGTCGGAATCCCGGCGCAGCTAGACTGATTTCGTAATCGAGATCGCTGGTGCATGTAAGGGGGATTAGCCGCCATGGCATATGAGCTTCCGCCGCTTCCGTACGCGTTCGATGCGCTCGAGCCGCACATCGACGCGAAAACCATGGAGATCCATCATGACAAGCATCACGCGGCGTACGTGAACAACGCCAACGGCGCGTTGGAGAAGCACCCCGAGCTTGGGAACAAGTCGGTCGAGGACCTGCTGCGCGGAATCACCTCGGTGCCCGAGGACGTGCGGACCGTTCTGCGCAACAACGCGGGGGGACACTCGAACCACTCGATCTTCTGGACGATCATGGGCCCCAGCGGCGGTGGCACCCCCTCTGGGCGCCTGGGCGACGCGATCAACAGCGCGTTCGGCAGCTATGACTCGTTCAAGGAGCAGCTGCAGAAGGCTGGAGTGGGTCAGTTCGGGAGCGGCTGGGCGTGGCTGCTGGCGGACTCAGGCGGCAAGCTCTCGATCAAGTCGTATCCAAACCAGGACAGCCCTTACATGGACAACCTCACCCCGATCCTCGGCGTGGACGTGTGGGAGCACGCCTACTACTTGAAATACCAGAACCGGCGGGCGGACTATATCGCCTCGTGGTTCAACACCCTCAACTGGACTGCGATAGCGGCCCGGTATAAATAACCATCCATGAAGCAGATCAACAACGCGCTCGTCCTCACCGAGGTGGTTCTTGCGGTGCTGTTGATGGCAGGCGTGCTTGTACAGACACCCAAGGCCACGGGGCTGGGCGGCACCATCGGCGGTGGCGGCGACGGGCTGGGCGGCGGCTACCGCACCCGTCGCGGGCTGGAGCGACAGGTCTACTGGACGACCTGGGTGCTCGCGGCGGCCTTCCTGATCTGCTCGATCGTCCTCACGTACATAAAGGCGCATAACCTCGCGTAGGCGGCACGTCCTCGCCGCCGCGATTGCGGCGGCGCTGGCTCTCGTTGCTTGCCAACCGGTCGCGACCGTGCCCAAGCCCGCGCGCGGAGGGACGGCGGTGGAGGCGCTCGTCGGCCAGGCCGGCGTGCTCAATCCTCTGTTCGAGGGCGACGACAGCGCACGCGATGTCGACAGCGCCATCTACCAGGGCCTCACCACCGTGGATGCCGGACAGAACGTGGTCGGGCTCCTCGCCACGGATTGGGCGATCTCGAACGACCACATGACCTACACGTTCAACATTCGAACCGGCGTGCGCTGGGCGGACGGCCAGGCGTTCACCGCCGAGGACGTCCTTTTCACGTATCACGTCCTCCAGGACCTCGAGTACCAGCAGCCCGGCGCGGCCTTCTGGCGCCAGGTCGGCATCGCCGCCGGCGGGCCCAACCAGGTGGTCTTCACACTCAAGGCTCCAAGCGCAGGTTTTCCTCTCGCGCTGCGCATGGGAATCATCGCGAAGCATCTCTTCGGCGGAATGGCGCCGGCGCAGATCTTGGCCAGCGACTTCAGCGGCATCCGCGCCATGGGCACGGGACCCTTCAAGGTCGGCGGCATCAATTCGCTGGGAATCACCCTCGACCGAAACCCATTTGCCGACCCGCAGCCCTATCTCGATCACCTGATCCTGCGCACTTACCCGGTCTCGGACCCGCAGATGGCGATCCGAGCGGTGCTGCAGGGGGCGGCCGACCTCGTCGGCGGGCTGGAGCCGCCGGAGGTGTTGGCGCTCCAGGGCAGGACCGATGTGAACATCCAGGAAGTGCGCACTTTCACCAACGCGTTCGTGGCCTTCAACCCGGATGCGACCGGCAAGCAGTTTTTCAGCGATGTCAAGGTCCGCCTCGCGCTCACGCAAGCCGTGGACAGGCAGCGCCTGGTCAACGAGGTGCTCGCCGGCCGAGGGGACACCGATCCCACCCCCATCCCGAGCGGCGACTGGGCTTATTCGACATCGGCGGGGCGGTCAGCCTTTTAAGTTCGACCTGGTCGTTGCCGGACCGTTTCCGACCAACGAGGTCGCCGCGGGCGTGGCGCGCCAGCTGCTGGAGATCGGCATCGAGGCTGACGTCAAGCCGGTGTCGGCTTCGGACCTGGTTCAGAAATATCTTCTGGGCCACAACTACCAGGCGGCCCTGGTCGCCATCGATGTTGGCTCAGATCCGGACCAGTACACGCTGTGGCACTCAGGCCTCGACCCCGGCACGCTGAACTTCGCGTTCTCCCGCGGATGGGGTCTCATCGACAAAGACCTGGAGGATGGGCGCGCGGCCGTGGACCAGTCATTGCGCCTGGCGGCGTACCTTGATTTCCAGACCCAGATCGTCGATGCGGCGCCGGCGATATTCCTGTACTCACCTCACTACGACTACGCGATCTCGCAGCGGGTTCACGGCGTGCGTATGAACAGCGTGGTCGAACCGGTCGATCGCTTCCAGTACGTGACCCGGTGGTACGTGAACACCAGCGGCTGAAACAAGGGGTGATGGGATGGATCTCGGACTGAAGGGGCGAAGCGCACTGGTCACCGCCGCGAGCAAAGGCCTGGGCCGCGCCTGTGCCGAGGCGCTGATCGGGGAGGGAGCTGAGGTCTTCATCGCGTCGCGTGACGAGGCGTCGATCGCGAGCACCGCCAAGCAGATCAATGCCGCGGGCTGGATGGCCGGGGACGTGTCGAAGCCAGGTGAGCCCGAGGCCATCGTCAAAGCGGCGCTAGGAAAAATGCCGGGCCTCGACGTGTTGGTCGTCAATGCTGGCGGGCCGCAGCCCGGGACGTTTCAGAGCACGCCCCTCGAGCTGTGGGAGGCCGCGTTTCAGCTGACTCTCATGAGCGCGGTTCGCCTTATCAGGGCCGCGCTTCCACATTTGAAGCGCTCCGACCAGGGCCGAATCGTGTGCATCACCTCGATCTCGGTCCGCCAACCCATCCCCAACATCGCGCTGTCGAACGCGATGCGGGCGGCCGTGACCGGCCTAGCCAAGACGCTATCACGCGAGCTTGCGCCCGACGGCATCACGGTCAACTGCCTCGCGCCCGACAGCATCCTCACCGACCGCACCCGCCAGGTCGCGGCGGCAAGCGGCGCCGATCCTGAGGAACAGGTCAAGCGGATGGTGGCGTCCGCGCCGATGGGCCGCCTCGGCGACCCGGCCGAGTTTGGCGCTGCGTGTGCGTTCCTCTGCTCGAAGCATGCCGGCTACATCACAGGGCAGACGATCGGCATCGACGGGGGTACTTTGCTGGGTGTTCATTGATTTCCATCACGCCCAGCCGGCTTCCCGTCGCGAAGCCGGCCTCGCCACTGCGTGGGGAGGCACTAAGATCCGGCGGTGACGATCAAGTTCGCGGAGCGGATGTCCCGCCTGGGCACCGAGAGCGCGTTCGAGGTGCTGGCCAAGGCCCGGCGGCTCGAGGCCGAGGGCAAGCACGTCGTCCACCTCGAGATCGGCGAGCCCGATTTCGCCACGCCCGACAACATCGTCGAGGCGGGGATCTCCGCGATGCAGAACGGCTTCACGCATTACACCCCGGCGGCCGGAATTCTCGAAGCGCGACAGGCCGTGGCCGGATTCGTATCGCGAACGCTCAAAATCGAGGTCGACGCGAGCGAGGTGGTGCTTGTCCCCGGCTCCAAGAACGTCCTTCTCTTCACCCTGCTGTCCTGCATCGAGCCGGGGGACGAGGTCATCCTGCCCGACCCCGGCTATCCCGCGTATGCCTCCCAGGTGAACTTCATCGGCGCGGTGCCCAAGGTCGTCACCCTTCGCGAGGAGACAGGATTCCGGATGGACCTCGACGAGCTTGCGTCGCTGGTCACTCCCCGGACTCGCATGCTCATCATCAACACGCCGCAGAACCCGACCGGCGGAGTGCTGACTGAAGAGGACGTCCATTTCGTATGCAACCTGGCCAACGAGCACGACCTGATGGTCGTGTCGGATGAGATCTACAGCCAGCTCGTCTACGGCTTCGGGCATGTGTCGCCGCTATCGCACCCAGGGATGCGCGAGCGGACGGTCCTCATGGACGGACTGTCGAAGTCATATGCGATGACAGGCTGGCGCCTCGGTTACGCGGTCGCGCCCAGGCCGCTCGCCGCGAAGCTCGAGCAGCTGATGATCAACTCGTCTTCATGCGCGGCCGCGTTCACGCAGATGGCGGCGATCGAGGCTCTGTCGGCGCCTGAGTCGGACCACGCCGTCAACCGCATGGTGAAGGTGTTCCAGCACCGGCGTGATCTCATCGTCGACGGCCTCAATGAAATCGATGGCGTGCGATGCGCGCGCCCCCAGGGGGCGTTCTACGCGTTCCCAAACATCGAAGGCACGGGGTTCGGGGAACGCGACCTGGCCGACCGGCTTCTCACCGAAGCAGGAGTCGCCGTGCTTCCCGGCACTGCGTTCGGCGGCGCCGGCAAGGGCTACATACGCATCGCGTACACGCAGTCGGAAGACGAGCTAACGCGCGGCCTCGACCGCATCAAGGAGTTCGTCACCGCCAACAAATAGAAAGGCCGGACAGCTATTCCGCCCGGCCTTAGATGGTGAGAACGCTGCGTCAGTCGTCGTGAGAGCCGCTCTGCTCAGTCTCGGTCTGGTCGCCTGACTGGTTGTCCGCGGCGTCGTTCTCCTGCTCGTTGGCGTCGTTGTCGTTGGCCTCGTCCTGCTGCTCGGCAGCTTGCTCAGCCGCCAGCTCCGCGGCGTCCTGCTGCGCCTCGGCAGCCTGCTCGGCAGCCTCCTGCGCCGCCGTGTCAGCCTCGACCTGATCGGCGTCAGCGGTGGCGTCCTCGCCGACGGTCGCGCCAGTGCCGGCGCTCGTGTTGTAGTGCACAGACCCCAGGTTTACTCGCGCCACGACGTGGCTCTGGTGCGCTCCCGCGGTCGTGACGACCAGGATCACCCCAGCTACGGCGGCGAATGCCGCCAGCCCCAGTTTCCCGAATCGACTCGTGAACATGGTTACCTCCGGTGGTTGATGCCCGTCTTCGGGTGTCTCTGATAACGCCTTCGTGCTTCAGAGTCGGAACCTAATGTTGCGACCCAGATGGCGACGGCGACGGCGACGGCGACGGCGAGCCGCGCTGGCCGCCATCGTCCGAGCCGGGGCTCGGGGTGGGGCTCGGACCGGCGTTCGAACCATCGTGGCTTGTCGACTCGGGTGTCGGCGATGGGCTGGGCTGCGCGTGCGAACCTTCTGATGGTTCAGGCGATTCGTCGTTGGACTCAGACGGGGTCGTGTGCGCCGCAGGCTCGCCTTGCGCCTGAGGCGATCTGGTAGGGCTGGGCGAGGGGCTCGGCTGGGCGATGTGTGTCACCAACTCGAAGCTGTTCACGGCCTTTTGCGGCCATGCGCTGGGATCAGGGCCGCCGGCGAGCGCCGATGCGGCGACCGTAAGGACCGCCAGCGCGCCGGCCGCCGCCAGCGCGAGCTTGATCGGGCCCAGGCGATGTGGGGCCGTCGGCGAGCGGCCGAAACGCGCGCTCGACGGCAGCGGGTTAGGGCCTTCGAAGCGATCCAGGCCCGCCTTGAGGCGACGGTCGAAATCCGGTCCAAGCTGGTCACTCATCTGGTCTTGTGCTTCGGCCGAACGTGGCCTGCGTTAGATGACAACGAACCAGGACCGTCAAATGGGAACCGCGTGCGATCGGGGGCCAGCAGCGTGCGCATCCTCACGGCGGCGATCCGCAGCCGCTTGTTGACTGTGCGCTCCGAGACGCCAGTTGCGGCCGCGATCTCCCTGTTCGTGTAACCGTGATAGTGCCGCAGGACCAGCGCCGCCCTCAGCTTCGGAGAGAGCTTGCGGAGGGCTGCGGCGAGGTCGTGGTCGAGCGCAAGCTGGCCCGGGTCGGGGCCGGCGACCGGTCGTCCGAGCCGCAGCAGAATCGCCCCGATTGTTCGGAGCCTGGATTTCCGCTGGTACGACACCGCGGCGTTGATCGCGATCCTGTGCAGCCATGCCTCAGCCGGAGCATCGGGGCGCCATCGATCCCAGGCGCGGAATGCCGAAACGAAGGCGTCCTGAGTGCAGTCCTCCGCCGCCATCGGGTCGGCGAGGACGGCAAGCATCGTCCTGTAGATCCTCGTGTAGCTGTCGCGATACAGGCGATCGAAGTCGTCTCGAGAGCCGGGCGCGTACACAGGGGCTTCGCGCCCGAGCGTTGTGCGCACGATGGGAATAACGGCGGAGGGTACAGAAAATCGCCTCGTGCGATCGCGGCCTATATTGGCGCCATGGAGAACGGCGGCGGCGGCATTCGCCTGACCCAGCCGCTGGTGAGGGAAGGGGGCCGGCTCCGCCCCGCATCGTGGGACGAGGCCCTCGCCCGTGCCGCGGAGGGCTTCGCCCAGGCCAGGGCGCACGGGCCGAACGCCTTCGGCATGTTCAGCTGCTCAAAGACGACGAACGAGCTGAACTTCATGGCGCAGAAGTTCGCGCGGGTGGTCATGGGCAGCAACAACATCGACAGCTGCAACCGAACTTGACACGCTCCCAGCGTCGTCGGTCTGGCGACAGCGTTCGGGGCGGGGGGAGGAACCTCTTCGTATCGCGAGGCTGAAGAGACCGACCTGGTCCTGCTCTGGGGCTCCAATGCGCGCGAGACGCATCCGATCTTCTTCCATCACCTGCTGCGTGGGATGCGCAATGGAGCGCGGCTCGTGGCAGTGGATCCGCGCCGTACGAGCTCTGCCGAGTGGGCGGACCTTTGGTTGGGCATCGACGTCGGCAGCGACATCGCGCTCGCGAACGCGATCGCTCGCGTGATCATCCACGAGGGTCTCGCAGACCGTGAGTTCATCGAGCGGGCGACGACCGGCTTCGACGACTACGCGAAATGTGTGGAGGCATACACGCTGGAGCGTGCCGAGAGCGAGACCGGCGTTCCGGCCGGCGCCATCAGGGAGACGGCGCTCGACTACGGCCGCGCCGATCGAGCCATGATCTGCTGGACCCTCGGCATCACCGAGCACCACAACGCCGTCGACAACGTCCTCGCCCTCATCAACCTCGCGCTCCTCACCGGCAAGGTCGGCCGCTACGGCTGCGGACTGAATCCGCTGCGCGGCCAGAACAACGTGCAGGGCGGCGGCGACATGGGCGCGATACCGAACCGGCTCCCCGGGTTCCAGGACGTCGAGGATCCCGCGAAGCGCGCGCCGTTCGAGCGCGCGTGGAACTCGACGGTTCCTCCCAAGCGCGGCTATCACCTCAGCCAGATGTTCGAGTCGATGGAGCACGGCGAGATGCGCGCGATCTACATCGTCGGCGAGAATCCCGCGCGTTCAGAGGCCGACCAGACGCGCGCCGTCCGCCTGCTCAGCGACCTCGAGCACCTGGTGGTACAGGACATCTTTCTCACGCAGACCGCCGAGCTCGCGCACGTGGTCCTTCCCGCGGCAGCGGGATGGGCGGAGTCGGAAGGGACGGTCACGAGCAGCGAGCGGCGTGTGCAGCGGGTGCGGCGCGCGCTCGAACCGCCAGAAGGCGCGCGCGATGACATCGACATCATCGTCCAGATCGCGCGCCTGCTCGGCAGCGATTGGGGCCGCCCAACCGCCGAGCAGGTCTGGGACGAATGCCGCAGCCTGTCGCCGATGCACGGCGGCATGTCATACGCGCGGCTCGATGAGCTCGGTGGAATCCAGTGGCCGTGTCCGGACGAAAACCACCCGGGAACCCAGTTCCTGCACGCGCGATTGTGGAAGGACCCGGTCGATGGCCCGCGTGCGCCTTTCACCGTCGTCGAGCACGACCCGCCCGTGGACAGGCTGACGGAGGAATTTCCAATCCGCCTCACCACCGGCCGGCGTCTCGACTCCTTCAATACCGGCGTGCAGACCGGGGCGTACACCTCGCCGCTCAGGCAGCCCGAGGCGCTGCTGCTTTCGCCCGCCGATGGCGAACGTCTTGGGATCGCCGACGGCGAGCGCGTGATGGCGAGCTCCAGGCGCGGGTCGGTGGAGGTGCCCGTGCGCTTCGACGCAACCTTGCGACCGGGTCTCGCATTTCTCACCCTGCACTTTCCCGACCAGGTCGCAACCAACGTGCTCACCATCGACGCCACGGACCCCAAGTCGGGCACCGCCGAGTTCAAGGCGAGCGCGATCCGCGTCGACAAGATCGCCACACCCGTCTCGTAATTGGACATTCGCACGAGCGGGGCACCGCCGACCGCCGCCGAGATGGCGGCCGTCGATTCCGTGCTTGGGCGCCCCGACTCGTTGTGGGAGGGCGGCGAGCGCACGCCGGCCGACGATCACCTCGCGCGCGGCGGCCGCGCAACCCGTTCCAAGCGAGACCTGCTCCTTCCCGCCCTGCACGGTCTCCAGGACGAGATCGGCTGGGTCAGCCGGGGTGGCCTCGAGTACGCGTGCCGGCGCTTGAATGTGCCGCCGGCCGAGGCGTACGGGGTCGCCAGCTTCTACGACCGCTTCACCTTGGAGGCACAGCCCCCGCTGTCGATTGCCGTATGCGACGACATCGCATGCAAATGCGCTGGAGCTGACGAGCTGTGCCTAGACCTCGAGGCGCGCGTCGGTCCCGCCGGGTCCGCGAAAGGCGGGTCCGTGTGGCATCGAAGCCCATGCCTGGGCTTGTGCGATCGCGCGCCCGCCGCGCACCTCGAACGGTTTGGTGGCGCGGGAGCGCACGCCGAGGGCCGCCTGGCACCTGCTTCGGTAGACAGCGTTGTGGAGGTCCTCAGAGGTGGGGACTGGCCTCCGGCTCCCCATCCGGTGGGGAGCTCCCCACGCGCCCCAGGGGCGCCTGGGGAGTGGGGAGGTTCACTTTCCAAACTGCTGCGCAGAATCGGCGTGGTCGACCCGGAGAGCATCGACAGCTATCGGGCGGTAGGTGGATTCGCGGCCCTGCGCCGTGCTCTCGAGCTCGGTCCGGAGGGCGTGATTCGCGAGGTCAGCGACGCAAAGCTGCTCGGTCGTGGAGGCGCGGCCTTTCCGACCGGCCGCAAGTGGGATGCCGTTGCACGCGCTCCGGTGCGCCCGCACCACCTCGTTTGCAACGCGGACGAGTCGGAGCCGGGGACGTTCAAGGACCGCGTCCTGATGGAGGGCGACCCGTTCGCAATCGTCGAGGCGATGACAATCGCGGCCATCGCCACCGGTTGTGAGCACGGGTACCTGTATGTCCGCACCGAATACCCGGTGGCGCGCAAACGCATCGACAGTGCGATCGCCCAGGCTCGCGCCCATGGCTACCTCGGCGAAGACGTCTCTGGATCGGGCATCGGATTCGATATCGAGGTGCGTCGCGGGGCCGGCGCCTACATCTGCGGCGAGGAAACAGCGCTCTTCAACTCCATAGAGGGGAAGAGGGGAGAGCCTCGCAACAAGCCTCCGTTTCCGGTCCAGGCCGGTCTCTTCGGCAAGCCCACGCTGGTCAACAACGTCGAGACCCTCGTCAACGTGCTCGACATCGTGAGCATTGGCGGCGCCGCCTTCGCGGCCACCGGCACCCCGGACTCGACCGGCACCCGGCTCTTCTGCCTTTCAGGACACGTGAGGGACCCCGGCGTGTACGAGGTTCCGATGGGAACCACGCTGCGGGCCCTCATCGAGCTCGCCGGAGGTGTGCGGGATGGAAGAAGCCTTCAGGCGGCGCTGCTGGGAGGGGCCGCGGGGTCATTCGTAACCGAGATGCAGCTCGACGTGCCGCTTAGCTTCGAAAGTACACGGGCCATCGGCGCCACGATTGGCTCTGGCGCCGTCATCGTCCTCGACGACACCGCCGACATCGAGTCGATCCTGTTGCGAATCGCCAGGTTCTTCCGGCACGAGTCGTGCGGCCAATGCGTTCCTTGCCGCGTAGGCACGAAGCGCCAGGAGGAGATCCTCCATCGCCTGCTCGTCGACCGTCAGATGTCACATCGCGACGACGACCTCGCTCTGCTCGCGGACATCGGACGAGCGATGCGGGACGCATCCATATGTGGCCTGGGTCAGACCGCCGCGAGCGCGATCCAGTCGGCCGTGATCCAGCTCAAGGTGCTGAATGGCTGAGCCGATGTTCGTCGGGCTGCCGCGGAGGATGGTCGAGGTGACCATCGACGGCCACGAGGTGCAGGCGATGGAGGGGACCACGATCCTCGACGCCTGTCGGCGCCTGGGCGTCGACACTCCCACGCTCTGCAACCTCGAGACGCTGACGCCGGTCAACGTCTGCCGT
>WNGN01000279.1_pt1 | contig 39077 bp, 36 predicted proteins | sample 5400561 | NCBI WGS metagenome assembly WNGN01 (sample SAMN13153379, study PRJNA577476) | soil metagenome | isolation source: 115 cm soil or saprolite under Garry oak tree replicate 2 | place: USA:California | collected 2016-06-15 | reverse complement strand
CGGGGACCTTTACGGCCATAAGGCCGTGATCATCCAGTCTCAGCTGAAGCGCGAACGCTCCATGGAGCGCCCCCAAGAATCTGGGCTCCATCGTGTTGAGGTTAGCTAAGAAGAGTGCTGTCGCGTTTGGGACGCTGAGCAGATCAATTAACTGTTTGATTCCAGAATAGACTTGTTCCCAACGCTCACCCCTGATCAGTTCGGTCATACTGTCGAAGACGAAGCTAGCCCCGGAGTTCTTGCTGTTGTCTATGAAATCCGATAGTACTGCTGCAACGAGTCCAAGCTCCTTGTCTGGAATTTGCATTTCACCGTCAGGTAGCTCGTCGGGGACAGAAATCAGTGAGGACGCGGCAATGATCTTGATCATTCTCTTTCCTTTGATGGCTCTGTAGAGTTTGCTGGACTTGGTTGTGAACAGTACGCAGAGTTCGGCGTTGCTGATTCCCTCGGCGAGGAATTTGTCGACTACCCCCTCGTAATCGGAGTTCGTGTCATATTCTAGTAGGATGATTGATCCTCGTATTTTCTGATGGTCAAGGTCGACGATGGATGAGAAGGGGTCTGTAGATTCGGATAGATTGAGTAGCTCGATGCCGGTGTTGCGTCGGAGGAACTCGGTGAGTTGTGGTCTAGGGGCTTTACTGCTTTCCAGTAGAAAGAGTTCGGCTGGCTCCTGATGCTTTTCGCCTGTCCCGTTGTCCAGAGGCGAGACTGTGCCTTCAAGATTGTCTTGGCCCAGCTCGTTGACGAAAACCGTTGATGTGGGGCCGAAGCTCAGCCTGTCGGACAATCCTTCACGTGGGAATGTGTGTCCTACCCAGTTCTCCGAAACGACGACTCTACCATTCTGCTTCCATTCGCTGAAACGAGACTCGTGCTCGGACAGGTTCCCGACGAGCCACCCGTTACTCGACGCGCTTATGATTACTCTTGCACCAGAATCGATCAGTCCCTTGAGCGTCGACGAGAGAAACGAGATTGCTCTCTTTCCTGAATCGTGAAGAATCAGATACCTGTGCCCCGGCTTGACGATGGTATCGGGAACAAGTTGTCCGGATGAGAATCTCCCGAAACCCAAAGGATAGAGGTGAGTAAGGGACATCAAAAAGAACAATACTGAACCCGTGACAAGCGCCATCTCCCATCCGTACGGGAGAAATATCGGAAGCAAGCGAGGCTGCGTTCCGAGTATGAACAGGAATGTGCCAACAGTGACGAAGAGGGCCCAGGTTGTTGCAAGGATGGCCATCGCGTTCCTGATATGCGGGGGCTTCGCTCGCCTTCGAGCTAACAAGAATAGGCTGGTTGGGTAGACCATTCCGGCCGAGAGTAAGACTATGGTAAAGGGGAGGAACGAATTGGGAAGGAACAAGTTGAGCCCTATCCCAGCAAAAACTACTCCTTCATAGAGCAAAAGTGATCTGCGTGATTTCAGTCTAGACCAAGCTTCTCGAAGCGTATTGGAATCCGGACAGAAGCACAGGCTTGCGGCAGTCAGCCCGATCAAAGAGAAAACCAGGCCCGCACCTACATTCTCGCCATATGCTGCCCAGCTGTAGCCTAAGTTGCGAAAGATGTCGAAGACAATCGCAGATAGAAAGCACATGTTGAGTCGAACGAGATTTCCAGCTCTAACTCCCGTAATGGAGGCTTTCCGAAGGAACAGGCGCCATAGTCCTATGGCAGGAAGAATCAGTGCCACTGCATCCAGATAGACCTCGGTATACGCGGGGTACCACACTCCACGGCTAAATTTTCATCTCTGGGATGCCCCCTAGTGGTTTCAATCTGGCGTTACCATACTGTCGGTATGTTCGTTGCGTCCGATTGCTTGAGTGTTAAGGAATGGTTGAATGAACAATCGATAACTCTGCAAATAAAGAATAAGAAATTGAGTAACATAGTAGCCTATATCGGTATTCTTGCAATATTAGTTGCAGTTGCAACCTTCGCCAAATCTACCTATGAAACGATACAATTGGGTTGGCTCTCATATTTCCCTACAAGCCTTCTATTCCAAGCAACCGCTTCACTCTTTCTCGGATTCATTGAACTCTATGCGCTTGCTATTCTGTATCCTTTCACGCCAAAAGACCCCGATAAGTCGGGAATCAAGAAAGTGGCGGAAGCGTGGTAATCCGAAATGAAGTTTTTCAAACGTGAAAAACAATCCGCGCCCAAGAAATTTGGATTCACCAAAGACGAAACAGCCAAGGCTCTTGAGACATGGCTGAAGAACAGAGATGAACTTCTGAAGAAATACAAAGATTTGAGCGCGAGAAACACCGGACAAATCGAATCCTTAGAGATGATTGGAGTTAGACAGCAACTCGAATTAGTGGAGCAACGTGTAAGTGAAGTACGCGATTGGTATGGGCTTTACGTACTCGAAGGTTTGGAAGAAGAATCTCGAAGGCTGAAATGGCTTACTGCCATATTGATTGTTTTAACGTTGGTTCTGACAATATTCACCGGATTTCTTGTATCCGGAATCCGGCTACCATGAAAATAGGGCCTAAAAGAACCGCAATCTTTTTCATCCGTAACTGTGTGAAACGAGACTGGAAGTGGGCAACTATTAGATTCTTCAAAGACAAAAAGGGCTACAAGCGCTTTTCTGACTCGGGAATACCCGTGCATCGTTATGTTGCCGAGAGAAAGCTCGGTCGCAACTTGAAGAAGGGAGAAGTGGTCCATCACATAAACAGAAACAAGAACGACAACCGGAGAACCAACCTATGGGTGTTCAAATCTCAGAAAGCGCACGACACCACTCATAGGCGCGACAAGAAACGTTTTGGCAAATGGTGACGACCCTTCGCGGGTTAGTCATAGGACGATTGGAAGCCCTCTTAGAAAAACTTCTTGAACGAATGAGCTAACCAGATTTTTGGGAAGCGCTTGTTGAACGGTACTGTTCGACGAAGCAGACGATTTACTTGCTCTGTATGAGGTGAGATTGAACTTGCTTCACGAGGCTCTCGTACTCTTCTCTCGCCAGCCTCTTTCTGCGTATAGACCCTGTCCATATTGGTCGTCCCCACATGGGGTCTGTCTTGTAGCGTGGAACTAGGTGCCAGTGAAGATGAGGCATACCATTTCCAAGCAGTTCGTAGTTCATCTTGTCAGGATTGAAAGTCTTAGCAAGAGCATTTGCAACTCGGGACATGTCTTCGAGGAAACTTTTCCTATTCTTGTCTGTTAGCTGGTAGAGTTCTTCCTCATGATATTTGAGCGTGAGGAAAGAATATCCTTTGAAGAATTGGTCCGGGTTGAGCTTTCCGATAGAAATGCGGGATTCAAAGAAGATTAGGTGTGCCGGTTCTTGTATGGTCTTGCAGATCCAACAGTCTGGTTTTAGCTCGCCCAAGGACAACAATTATCATTTCAGACCATTGAATAAATGTGTGAGCTACAGGTACCGATAGACTCAGGTGGCGACTTCCTGAGGTTCGGAACGGGCTGATCAGGGAAAAATGTTGCAGTTAGCGGCGGTCGTCGGACGGATATGCTAATGAACTAGACGGCGCCGACATGTCTCAGCGATGGAGTTTTTCAGACACTGTCCAGGGTGCGGACGGAGATTCCACATCAAGCTGGAGAGCAAGAAACTTGTTGACCTAGAAAGGACATCAAGACCAACATATGAAGGTCAACTCTTGCCTAGCGGGCAGGGGTATGGCGCGCGAATAGGAATCGATGTTTATGAGGGCAGACCAATAATCGTTGATGTTGAACAATTCCAGTACGCGTACAAGTGTACGCATTGTGGACACGAATGGTTCGAGAAGCATTTTGAAGAACACAGGGAACGTTGACAAGAGGCATCGAGATACGAACTGGGGCAAACTCTAGAACATGGGCCATGCAGGCTTAGGCCGATCTGACGACTCTTCGGCTAGAACAATCGTCCTGAGAGTCACTCTACCTAATCTCTATCTCGTCAATACATTCCTTGGAAGTCACGGTACCGATAGGCTAAACTAACGCTGTTAGGCTTCAATGGTCTATTCTTCGTTGACCAAGAAGCAGAGAAAGACCCGTCTCTGGCAGTTCGACCCATCCGTCTTCCAGCCGGGGCCCAAAGCAGGATTCCTCGAACATCACATTCTTCGCCGAGCAAGGGCTCTTGGAAAATACACGCTCTATTCTCTCGCGTTCGCATATCCTGTCGCACTCGTCAGTCTAGGAATCATCTTCGGCGGTCTCGTTTTCTGGAGTTCCTTCGCCGGCTCAGTAGGACTCGTGTGGCTAATCATAAAGAAAGCAGGCTATGCAAGGAATTTTGCAAACTGGGGAGTAGGCAACAGAAGGTTTCTAGGACTCTTCGGAGCCTTCGGCGTAGTCCTAGCGTTCTTCTATGGACTCATCCACATGCGAGAATGGTTCCTTCCCATCTTTGGCGGAGTCCTAGTCATCGCTCTCATAGTAGGCTTGAGACGGTTTTCAGAAAAATAATCCCGGGACCTCCATCCTCGCATCTATTCATGCGGTCCAACATCTCCTTCACGCGAAACCAGGGCTGTTAGCCTGTGTTGAAGCGATCCGCTGGATACTACTTTTTCTCTTCTTTGCGCCTAGTCCGTGTGATGTATGTTGCGACTGCCACGAGAATGGCTAGGGCTGAGGCTAGTCCAAGATAGGGTGCGACTAACGTGAGTCTATCTACGGGCACCGCCGTACCTCCGACCGAGGATGATGGATTAACTACGAACTGTCCTAGCATGGTTGTGGGATGGAGTGAACAATAGTAGGTATACGTGCCGGGCGCGAAGTTCACAGTGAAGGTGAGCAGGGTGGAGGTTGTGAATGGGTCGGAGCATATGTCTGCTCCTGGGCAGTCTGGCGTGGGACCATTCTTGTCAACGTCCACGAACCATCTGTGAAGAACGGCGTCACCGCTTGAGAGCTGTAGACTGACACCGTCTCCTTGGGTGACTGTGATGGTAGGGTTGGGCGTGGTCGTAAAATTCCAGGCGTTGACGAAGCCCACCAGGGCGATGGAGTGGTTGATGGTCGCGACTGTGGGAATTGAGAATAAGTTCGGCAGTCCAAGAATGACTGCTGTCAGCAAGAGGGCTGAGACTAGGACTATGGAGAACCTACGGTTCAACATGCAAAAGCCCCGATAACGGTAGGAGGTTAATAAGATTATCCAAGAAATGTATCGGTACACTTCGCCGAGACGAAGGAACCGAACTAGACGGTTACCGTCTCGCGAGCTTCTCAATGAACACGCGTGATATGTTGTTCTGGGTTTCGGAGAGTTCCATAAGGATAGGTTTAGGAACCCTTCCTGAGGAAGGATCCGAGATGGAGTTACTTTGACCCCAAGTTCTAGTTTGCGAGGAGTATTTTTGAAGCTGCACCCTTTCGGTTGGGATTCATAGCTTCTTCTCCCAGCATTCGCTGTAGAGCTTCCAAAGCTTTTGGAGCGTCGGCTTCCGTGACCAGCAAGATGTCCTCTGGGGAATTGCAAATGATGCCCACAAGGTTGACATCGTTCAAGGCTAGTTCAGCAGAGATCTTCGCGATGATTCCTTTGGTCCCTCTTGCTTCAGGCGGAAATAGAAGAGATATTTCGGCGAGACCGTTGGAATAGCTGATGATCTCTTTTGGCCGAAGCGTTTGGCGAAAACTCTCTAACGCTTTCTGGTCCGCGATTACCCGGATAGACCGGAATCCAACGGTCACCCTGAGGCTTTCTCCCCTGGTTGTCCTGATCGTGCTCGCAAACTCTGCGATCCTCCTCATGATGTCTGGACCGTTCTCAACTGCCAGGTCAGCTACTTTGTTTCTAGTTGCGATTTCGCAATCTTTGAACACTTGTCGGTGTCGATTATCATTTTCACTGCCGAGAGGGTAGCGGCGAACAATACCTAGGATGGCGTCAAGAGTCGAATCCACGCCGTTAGCCTCTAGGATGTATCTGGCGAGTGCCCTAGAGTTGATGATTCTCCGTTGAAGACCCTTCTTTATCACTGGGTCGGCTTCTATGAACCTCTCTACCTGCCGCCTAATATCTGCCACAACCAGCACAGTTGCGCTGCAATTACTTATCTTTGTCCACGTGCGACAACATCGTTAAATGAATTCCTTGGGAACTAGCACTATCGAGAGAAATGATCAAGACACACCTTCTAATTACTACGGCAGCTTTGCTCGCGCTTATGGCATCCCTTGTCTCTACAACCCTCGTCCACGCTCAGACTCCTGACTTCAACATCGCGGCGACGCCTCTGGACATATGCGTCAGCCCAGGTGAGGCCTCAACCTACCTCGTCACCGTCTCAAGCAGAGACGGCTTTCAAGGCAACGTAACGCTCGCGGACAACGTTGATCCCAGCCCGACTAACGGTCCCACACTCTCTCCCATTCCGTCGAGCGTGATTCTGGCTAGCGGTCAGAATGTTACGTTCGACCTCACCGCGTCCACGGTACAGTCCACCCCAGAACAAGGCTACACCATTACGATAATCGGAGGGACAGACGTTACAGTGCACTCCGCGACAGTCTATCTGACAGTCCGACCCGCATGCGGAGCTGTTGGCGGCTCCCTTGTACCGGTGAACAGCGTTGGCCTACTGGCGCCCTATGCTATCGTTGCTGTGACTGTTTTGGGCGCGGGCGCAGGGACAGCAACACTTCTCTACAATAGACGATCCAGAGTCCGATAATTCGTAAAGCGAACCTAGAACTCTTCCTCTCTTTTTCTCAAACTGGTCTAGCCTTCGCTGGTCTTCGCGAGAGTTCTTTGAGACTTCATTATTGTTGCGATATGCCCATGTGGAAATTGTCTCTTTCTATCTTCCAGTCTTCCTCTAGTCCAGCCGTAGGCCTTGGTTGGTCTGGTCGTAGTAATACGAACGTCTTAGCCCGCACTTCTTCCATCAGATAGTCCTTCTCGTCCTCCAACCAGCCGAGCTTTTCTGGGTCGGAAACTGACACATATGCGTCTACGAACGCGTCAACAGGAAGGTCTAGGCGTTTTCTCATTTCTTGTAACCGGCGGATAACTTCTCGGACAAAGCCCTCTCTAACCAATTCGCTTGGAATTGTCAGGTCCACATAGACTCGTCCCTCTTCGAAGTTTCCAATAGCATGATTCTCGGGTATCTCTTCTTTGAAAGAAACCATTTCACTCGCAACCTCGTACTCCTTTGCGTCCAGCATGATCAGGAAATGCCCGTCTTGCTTGAAGGCGCGCATTATCTGGCGACCATCTAGTGAGCGGAGTCTTTCTGCGATCTTGTTCGCTTCTCCGCGAAACGCTGGGCCGAGGGCTTTGAAATTCGGTTCAACGATCAGCTTCTTCAATCGCTCTTCTTCGGTTAGACTGACGAGTCTAACGTTCTTGGCGTTGGCCTGTTGGAGGAGAAGTTCGCGGAGGGTCCTGACGGTGCGTCTGACTATCGGCTTGTCGGCCACGATCAGGATCGTAGAGACGGGTTGGCGGAGCTTTATCTTCTTTGATTGGCGTGCTGAGGCAGTAGCGTCGGCGATGTGTTGGACGATGCGCATTTCCTCTTCTAGTGTCTTGTTGATCCATTGCTTGTCCGGGCTGGGCCAGTTGGTCATGTGGATGCTTTCGGGATTCAGACGTTCAGTGTTTCTGAATGCTTCTCTGTAGATTGTCTCTGCGAGAAATGGCATTGCCGGTGCAGCGAGTCCGAGCCAGTTTCTGAGCGCGTGGTGGAGGACCGTGTAGGCTGCGAGTTTGTCTCGGCTGGTCTTTTCTAGCCAGAATCGTCGACGGACGAGTCGAATGTACCAGTGGCTGAGATCTTCAACAACGAACTCTCTGAGCGCTCGGACTGCCAGGTGGATTTCGAGCTGCGCCATGTGCTTCGTGACATCTCTCACCAGCGTCTCAGTCCTTGAGAGCAGCCACTTGTCCTCGGGATGGTACGATTTCGCTAGTTTTCCGGTCGCCCATTTGATAGGGGTGAACTTGTCGAGGTTCATGTAGAGAGTTGCGAAGGAGAAGACGTTCCAGACAATCTGTAAGTCTCGGGCAGCGGTTTCAACTGCGCTCCAGGAGAATCGGAAGTCGTCCCAGACCGTAGTCTGGAGAGTGTAGAATCGAAGAGCATCTCTGCCATGTTTTCCGATGACATCTTCCGGGCTGACAAAATTTCCCTTAGACTTGCTCATCTTCTCTCCATCAGGATCCAAGGTGTGTCCATGCATCAGCACCGCCTTGTAGGGGGTCTTGTTGAACACTAGAATGCTGGAGCCTAGCTGATTGTAGAACCAGCCTCGGGTCTGGTCGTGAGCTTCAACAATCGCGTCAGCTGGCCACCACGTCCTGAGTTCCTTCGCGTTAGGTGGATAGTCGAGTCCTGCCCATGAAGCTACGCCTGAGTCAAGCCAACCATCAAGGACATCTGGCTCTCTTCTTGCCCTGCCGCCGCACTTGCATCTCGTTTCTATTTGATCTACGCCGTTTCTGTGAAGTTCGAACTTTCGGGGATGTCCGATGGCTATTTTCGCTAGCTCAACTCTGGACCCTACTACCGTATGTTCTCCACATTCTTGGCAGGTCCAGACGGGGAGTGGGGTTCCCCAGTAGCGTTGACGGCTGATGACCCAGTCTCGGGCACCAACCAGCCACGTGTGGAATCGTTTAGACCCCGCCCAATCCGGGGTCCATTGGACTCTCTTGTTCTCCTGGATCATTTTCTGCTTGAATTTGGTGACTTTGATGAACCACTGGTCTGTGGCTCGCAGTATGAGTGGGGTCTTGCAGCGCCAGCACGGGTTTGCCTCTCCGACGTAGAGTCCGGCGTATTTTCCCGCTTCTGAGGTGAAGTGCCCCGACCCGTCTACGGGCGACAGTACTGGTAAGCCGTTTCGCTCGCCTACCTCAAAATCCTCTTCACCATGTCCGGGAGCCATATGGACCAGACCGGTCCCGTCGGTCATCGTAACGTACTCCGAACTCAACAATACTCTGTGAAGTTTCCCACCCGTCCTCTGATGAGTCTCCTCTAATAGGGGCGGGACGTAGGAGACTCCTTCTAGCTCCTGTCCTTTCAGTTCCTGCAAGATCTTGTACGGTTTTTCTTTGAGTACTGGTGAGAGTCTCTCTTTGGCGATTATCAGCTTCTCGCCGTCGACTTCTACGACCGCATAGGTCATGTCGGGGTGAACCATGACGCCCTCGTTCGCAGGTAGAGTCCAAGGGGTAGTGGTCCAGATTAGGAGGAATTCTCCGGGCTTGTCAACGATGGGTAGTTTCACGTAGATGGAGTAGTCTTTGATGATGCGATACTCGTCCGTGACTTCGTAGCCAGCTAGAGCTGTTTCGTCGTGGGGGCACCAGCGGACAACCCTCAATCCCTTGTAGAGCAGTTTCTTCTGGTGCGCTTGTTTGACTGTCCACCAGACCGACTCGATGTATCTGTCCTGGTAGGTGATGTATGGACGGTCCCAGTCCATCCATATTCCTAGATCTTTGAAGACTCGCGTTTGAGTCTCTATGTTCACATCACAATACTGCTTGCATTCAGCGATGAACCGGTCAATGCCGAATACATTCTCAATATCTTTCTTTGATGTGAGATTGAGGCTCTTCTCAACCATCAGTTCGACGGGTAATCCATGACAGTCATAGCCGGGTTGATCACGGACATTGTATCCGTTCATTCGCTGGAACCTTATGACTACATCCTTCAGCGTCTTGTTCCAGCCCGTCCCTACATGGGGCGGATTAGTTACAAACGGCGGACCGTCTAGAAAGTAGAACTTTGGTTTTTTCAGGAGTCTTCTCTTTGTCTTCTCGTAGGCTCGGCTAGTCTTCCACCATTGAAGAACTTCTTCCTCGGATTTTGACGGTTTGTACTCGCGGCTGATCTTGCCTACCGTTTTTGTCGTCACTGGCTTTCCTGCTCCGCGAAAGAGTTTCTGGAATCGAAGATCTCCGGCCTCGGCTCTTGTTCGACGATTTATGTTCCCTAAAAAAGTTAGGGGAAGTAGATCGATCGAGTTAGGTCAGAATTACGAAACTTATTACAGTCTCAAGAAGGCTTTGAGGTTCACAGAAGTTGATTTCGCTTACGCTCCTCAAATCTACTGGCTACGGCGCGCCCGCTCAGACTGTGAGCGTTTTTCCTGATAAGGTTCACGAAGGCGAAATGCTCTGGGTCGACGCTGAGAGTCCGACAGCCCAGGAGCTTGCTGATCTGAAGAGTAGATTTGAGCTAGACGACTATGCTATCGAGGATGTTGTTCACAGGAATCAGAGACCGAAGCTTGAGGAGTATGGGAAGAATGTCTTTGCCGTAATCCACGTGCCTGACGTAAGGAGTCACAAGAGCGGGATTATCGAGCTCTTTGTCTTCTTCCAGAAGAACTGGATCATAACCATTCATTCAGATGATTCAGAATTGATCCATTCGATGGATTCTAGGATTAGAGCTAGGGGTCTCGCGCCGCTTACAACCGCTCCCTCACCTGACCTGTTCTTCTACGTCTTTCTTGACTTCGCGGTTGACTCCTACTATCCGATATTGGATGAGGTGGAGGAGCGACTTGAGGATCTTGACAAACAGGCAATTACGACTTTCAAAACACGAGTCAGGAGAATGGAGAACGTAGTTTCTATCGTAACCACGATTGGTGGTGTAAGAAGAAAACTGATGAATCTTCGACGATCCCTTACTCCGACAAGAGACATGCTTGGAATGGTGATGCGTGGCGCGGTACCGTTCGTAGCTGACTCAAATCTGAGAAGCTTCAGAGATGTCTATGACCATTCCTTCCAGCTTTTGGAGACGATCGACAACGACAGAGATAGGACAAGCGATGTCCGAGACCTCTACATCAGCCTTCATTCCGCCTCAACGGACAACACGATCAAGGTTCTCACCCTCGTAGCCACGATATTCCTTCCGCTCACTCTTCTCGCTGGAATCTACGGAATGAACTTCAGTCCAGGGTTTTTCCAGCCTGGAAGCGGCGATCCGCGTGGATTTTATGTCATGATTCTAGCAATGGTCATAATATCATTAGGGCTCGTCTACTGGTCCAAGAGAAGCGGTTGGATCTGAAAATTTCGGATTCGACTATTTAGTCCGGAAAAGAGTGTGGTCAATGGCCAGAGGGGAAGACGCCGTGACTTTCCGCATTTACTGCATAGCTGAGCACTTACACTCGAGGGTTGTACGATTGAAGCCGATGGACGAGGGAGATTGGCTCTCAACACTCTCCTAACACCGTGCCCCGCGCAAGTTTGCCTCTGGTGTCGGGCCCAGCACTTCCAAGACGCAACTGGAAATCGGCTTCTTAGCGAATCGGTTGACCAAGTAATGCCAAAAGATTCATCAGATGGGATTCTGAGAGTAGAATGGTTGAGTAGACGGGGTCGCCTACACGATATGTTATAGTCAGACGGTTCTGAAACCTTTGAACAACTGGAGACAATTGAGCCTGATTTGACTTCGAAGCCTGAGGAGCCGAAAAGGGAGAACTGGAAGAATCTAGCCCTCACCATTACTACGGTAACAATTCTACTGCTCATAGTAGTCAGTCTCCAACTATTGCCTCATTCGACTGGTCCACCTAGCAGGATCTCAGATCTTGGAAGTAAGGTTGCTTCGACAAACGACTGGCAGGGACTAGCCTGGGGCGAGACCCGGAAGCTAGCGGTCGATAGCAGAGGAACCATCTACCTTGCATACAGATCCGAGGTGGCAGCCGTTCAGGGATACAAGGCCTTCGTAGATTTCTCAACGGATAATGGTATGACTTGGTCGCACTTGGGAGGTGGACCGGTCGACGCTGGCACTCCGGGAGTTCAGGTGCAACGGGTCCCGGCTATAGCCATAGGGAGCAATAACGTGTTGCAAGTCGTCTGGAACGAGGTACCTAATGGAGGGTCAGGAGACCGTCAGATATGGCACTCACGATGGCTGGGAGACAGATGGTCACAGCCAGAGAACATACCCTCCAACATACCCGGATACCAAAGTGCGACAGATCTCTCACACTGGCAGGAGCACCCAGACATCCTCGTCGATCGATTCGATTCATCGCGTGTCTACGTGGTCTGGGAAGGGACCGACCTGACCAACCTTGCGAGCGGGCCCTGTCCGTCAAACTGTACCACTCCAATGTTCACGGAATCTGAAGATGGAGGAAGCAGCTGGTCCAACTACACGAAACTGGTTCCACCGAACGGGGAATCGCAGTCCAGACCCACAATCGCTCAGGACTCCAACGGCGTGTTGCACGTGGCGTGGTATGCGAGCAACCAGACGATCGAAGGGAATGCCCAGGTCAGATACGTCTACTCCTCCGACCATGGAAAGACTTGGTCAGCTGAGACACAACCCGTCCCTGAAACTTATGGAAGAGACCAGCGTTACCCAAGCCTAGCTGCAGACTCTCATGGAGACATCTACATGGTCTGGAAGGAGAGGAGTCGATCGTCATCACAGAATCAGACTCTATACTCAAAGTTATCCGGAGGAGTCTGGTCCTCGCCGATTGTCATACATCCTGATGCACAGAATCAGATGTTCCCGACCATCCAGGTTGACAACGAGAGCGATGTCTACGTCGGATGGCATACAGGTGGACCTTTCTCTTGGCAGGGGGACCCGCCCGGCCAGTTTGACGGCTCGCAGATATGGCTGGCGAAGTTCAACGGGGCATGGTCAACTAGGCAACTGACTTCATCAACAACCAACAGGTTCATCAACTTTCCTGAGAACCCGTTCAACCCGTCCAGCATTCCGATAGCATGGATAGAAGGTGACTCGCCCCGGCCGTACAGTATCATGTATAGCACGGTCGCCTTCTAAACACTGCCTCTGGTTCTCGTACGGAGAGGGCTCAGCAGAACCGTTAAGCAATGATACTCTTCAATGAGTCTCGTGAGTCCGACAGACTCACACGCTAGGTTCCGCATCACGGCTTTGGAGACTGCCTGGTTCCGACCCAACCCTGGCTGTTCATCGTTACCAAAGAAAATATCTTCACGGGGATCATGATGAACAGCATGAGAAAGGTGATGATTATGGCCAGAGACAGATCGCTCGGTACCTGCCTCAAATGGCTTAGCCCTTTGAAAGAGCGGCCTCCAATGGAGAAGATGAGCCACAGCAAGGGGAAGCTAAAGGCCAGGCCGAATAATGTCGTTACTGTTCCAGGGTGAGTCAGCGCAAGATATAGGGTGGCTAGAGCTCCAAGTGCGAAGGTGTATGGCGTTATGGTCGCATGGAATATGCTGACCGGGAGAATCCAAGGCTTTCGCCATACCCAGCCATCCCAGAAGGCCCGTAGGTTGGCCCTGTAGCTGTTTCTACTCCAACGGATCTTTCTCCTGACAAAATGGCTGAACCCCCCAGAGTAAACGGTCTGAGCCCGCGCTGTGCTCTGGTAGACCGTCTTGTAACCGCGAACAAGCATCAGATGGGTGAGCCTTACATCATCTCCTCCGATGCAAGTCTTGCCCAGAAAGGTCTCGCCCGTGAGCTCGGCCAGAATAGGAAGCAAGAGGGATCTTCTGTACGCCGCAGTCCTCCCGGATAGACAGTTCACGACTCCGTCCACGGACATTGATGGAACAAAGTCAATGTATCTCAAGTCGAGAAGCCAGTTCTCAATCCTCCATATTACCGATTTCTCAGCGCTTTCCACGTTCTGCCTAGCTGAGACGCCTGCGACCTGAGGGTCGATGAATGGCTTCAAGATCTCCTCAAGTAGGTTTCCTGCCCACGAGGTGTCGCTGTCCGAGAGAATCACTATTTCTCCGGTAGCCTCTATGATTCCTCGAACCAGGGCCGGCCTCTTTCCAGGCTCTTCGGTCACAATTAGTTTCAGATTCGGAAATGACTCGTGGGGAAAATTCTTCTGAACGTTCTTAATATTAAGAGAATCCTTGTGATCGACTACCAGAATTACTTCTCCGATATTGTTTGCGAGGTAGGACTTGATTGCCTGGAGCAGAACATCGGGATCTTCCATGTAGACGGGTACGACGACAGAAGTCGTCGAAGTGAAGGTTCCCCGAAAAGGCTTGTAGGTGGTCCCGTATAATCTTCGAACGGCCCATAGACTCCAGGTGATCAGGCCAACAACGCCGAGGGGTATGAAGGGCAGAATACTAGCCATGAACGATGAGCTCTGGGGCTTCCCGTTCCTTTTCAGTCAGCATCTGGTTAACCTGCTTGACCGCTGACAGAAGGGGCAGGGACCTTCCCTTGCTCATCATGAACGAGATGAACGCGTCTAGGTCTTTAGGGAGACACATGCCGCCAAACGCGTGGCCCCCGTGGATGCCCCAGGCTTTCAGGTCCTCTCGAAGCCCTAGAGCAAGGAGTGGCATGACCCTGCTGACCTCCTCTGATTCTACGCCTAGAACCTTACACGCATGGTCTATCTCGTTGAAGAAACTGATCTTAGTTGCATTGAATAGGTTGGCAGCATATTTGATCATCTCAGAAGTCTCTAGGCTGCACCGGATGATGGGGGATTCAAAGGAGGAGTAGACGGATTGAAGCGTTTCGCCGGACGTTGTGTCGGCCTCTCCAATCACTATTGCCCTAGGGTTCAGAAAATCCTTGAGGGCGAGTTTTTCTCGCAAGAATTCAGGGTTGTGACAGACTCCTAGCGTAGGGCCTGACCGGAGGCCGGCGGAGTCTTCGATCAGCGGGATTACAAGTTCTCTCGTTGTTCCTGGGGGAATCGTGCTCCGTACCACGACGAGATGGTAAGAATCTCTTCCGCGAAGTGCGTTTGCAACTTCAGTGCAGATTGACCTAAGTGGACGAAGATCAACGGTGCCGTTCCTGGTCGGCGACGGCGCACAAATCATCGACACGCTACTCTGGTTCACTGCGTCTCGGATGGAGGAGGCGGTCTTGTGCCCCTCGGCTACCAGCTGCATGAGCTTTACGTTATCGATGTCGTAAAACACTACATCGTGTCCTTTCTTTTCTAGCCCCTTGCCCGTTGCCTTTCCGACCACGCCAGCCGCGATGACTGCAATGTGCAAACCGAGCTAGCTTCCCCGAATATAGGTGGCTTGAGGTAAGCGCACATATATCTCTGTCTATACATTCGAACACAGCTGGATACGAGCCGGGAACTTATCCCCGATGTCAAGAGTTCCGGTCTCGTTCTCACTTCTTCGTCCGTCCGCGGCCGGTTATTACGCTGACTAGGAAAGTGGCAAACATGAATAGTAGGAGGAGCATTAGGATCATGCTCACCATGGAGAGCAGTGATAGGGCTATGAGCCGGAGAGGGAGAACGAAGAAGGTTCCGATTCCAGCCAACTGCTGGAGTATCTGCCCCTCCTGAGTTCCCTGTAGGAACGAGTTGATGTATTGCCTCATAAATGGGTTGTTCACGTATTCGGAGTAGAGCCAGCCGCCAAGAGCGATTATGGCGACGAGTTCGATCAAGATAGCTGTAGTCTTGATAGAGGGTCTCACGACCAGATATCCACTCCTGTCAGACGACAGATTTTGATGCACAACCCGTATTTCAGCATGGATGCCCACCTAGGAGATCCATCCTTTCCTTCGCCTCGGTCGGGTGAGTTCTGAGCGCGTCGCCGTGCCCTGATTTTTCTAAATGCCTCGACTCCAAGGGATGTGATAATGGCTATAGAGACTCCGATGATGCCTATGCTCGTGGGGCTGAGCCTGAGAAAGGGTTGAGGGGAGGCTGGCGGGGCTCGAGACCCGCCTAGGAGTATGTCAACGTTTACGGGGCCGTGAATTGCGAATGTGAAGTGTACAAGGTAGCCATGCCCTGTTGGGTCTCTTGTTGTCTCAACCGCGGACTGGGGGAGCAGGGCTTTGTCTATGAAAACTTCCAGACTGTCAGGGTCAGGGAGAGATGTTTTTGGAATCGTCACGTTCGTGTTGCCGATAATCCCGTGGGGTCCGTCGGCTGTGAAGTGAATCGTGCTCGCCGTTGACTTGACATCTGAGATTGTTACATTGGCTATGACGTAGCATATGTCCCTGGTTCCACACTCGAGTGGTATGGGACGGTAGACAAGAACCGAGAAACTCACTGTGTGCGTTATTGGCCCGCTGCTCCCGGTCAGAATGACGTAAAAGGTGCCCGCCGGCAGATCGTTGGTTGCGGAGACATTCAAGAGGAAAGACGAGGTTGAGTACGTCGGGTTTGCAGTGACGGTCAGCCTCCCAGGTATGGGACCCAAGTTTGGTCCTGCTGGAGAGACGAGTCCTGCAAGGTTTACCGAATCAGCAAACCCGTGAAGGCTTGACAGGATTACCTTGGACGTTCCAGACGACCCTGGTTGGATCGGCAGCATAGCGGGCAAGACTGTGATGCTGAAGTCAGGAAGCCTGGTAGCATTCCATAGGTTTGTCTCGGTCATTCGGTAGTGGGCAGATGTTATCCGCGTGTAGTTCTGGTAGGAGTTGGTATAGAAGAACTCTAGCAAGACTCCGGTGACCTGGTCGTAGATTCCAGCTTTGCTGAAAATGCCGTTGTAAGGCGCTGAGATCGTTGATGTGATGTTTAGGATGTTGACTCGGCGGTGCACCCCTAGGTAGGTTCTGTCGCCCGTCTGGTTTATCGTTGGGACTGTTGCCGAATATGCTGGGTCAAAGACCGGGTCTCCGGCGCGAAGGTTGGCGGCCAGAAGACATGGGATAAGGCAGAAGCTTGTCAGATTGCCGTTTCCCGCCGAAACGTTGCCTGAGAGGCGATACTCTCTAGATACTGTTGCATTAGCAAATGCCGATGTTGATCCGATAATTACGTCGCTTCCAAGAACGTCTAAGACTCTATCCACCCGCCAGTAGGTATCATGGTACGACTTGACTATGCTCTGGTCGCCCGAAATGTCAGACGTCGAAGTTGCGGAGAAGTCTCCGTACTTGACCCAATCGCCGGCTTTGAAACCGGGAATGAACCCCTGCCAGAGGTTGGTCGAAACGACCCTAGCACTGATGGACTCTACAAGAAAGAAGGAAGAGCCATTCCTAGAATAAGTCTCGTTTATGTCTGTCCGGGTCGCGAGCAAGAATCCCGAGGCTCTGTCCCAATATCTTAGCAGTCGCATCCATCCGGTTGCAGGTGGCTGAAGCGCCTGGGTTGAATTGAGGATACTGACTTCTCGGAATATCCCGAGATAGCTTATCGATCTCGTAAAGTTGAGAGTCATCCCCTGCCAGTTGGGGATGGTATTTCCGTTGCGCAGTCCAGCCTCGATGACGAATGGGCCGAGGGATCCTGGAGATGGTGTCCCCGTGGATATGCTGGATGTGTTAGTCATGATGGACTGTGTTCCATTCTTGAAGCTCGAAACGACTGCAATAGTCACGGTCGTCCCTGTAACATTCTGAATGGTAACCTGTATCGAATCTACGGCCATGAGAGTCGACCGTGCAAGTTCGGGGGTAGTATCGTTTGATTCGTAATTGACCAAGATTTCACCTAGGCGGACGAAGTCGCCGGGATTAACTCCGACGATCCGATAGCTAATCAGCTCGCGGGAGTCGATGACCTCCCCAAAACTGTTGAGCGATATAGCCCTCACAGATGTCTCTGCCTCAAGGCTGAACCAGGAGTATCCGTCGAGCACTGTCCCGCTCTGACCATACTCGGCAACCAGAAACGTGTCAAAGCTCCCAGCTTGCACAGTCACGGATGTCTCATTGATCACCTTTCTAAGAGTGGAAACTGAGTTCGAGAAACTTACGTTTCCGTAATCATTCGAGGTCCAGCCAGAGGCTGTACCGTTCCACCACCATGATTCCGCTGGCTGTAGCGGAAATGCAAAGAGCTGCCGAGGAGGAGTGTACACCGTATTCGTAATAACATTAGAACCACCGCAGCCTACACAGTATTCTCTGACAAGAGACCAGTTTCCCGGCACAAACCACCGAGTGTCGTTGTATGCAAGGTTAACCTCGTTGTCCACGAGGCATTTAGTGATACCGCAAGTCGCTGTTCTGCGAATGCTTTCAGTGCTGTTTCCCTCGCTCCCCAGATAGTAGTGCCAGATATCGCCTTGCCTGAGGACAGGCACGGCTGTGGGTACCAACGGAACATTAGCGGGCTGAAACGCCTTGGCGGACATGTCTCCCGTATTTGTGTAAGGGACAAGGAAGAGCAGTGCCGATATCAAGACAAGCTTTGAGACGCCTGATCTTAGCGGTCCGGTTGCGCCTAGAATCATGTTTCATTCTTGCCTATTGCCATCTTCGAATCACGAACCTTATTCGCCCAAGACCTCGTAACCCATCTCTGAATTGGGATACGAATGCCTCTCTCCGACAGATTTATCGTTGTCTATCGCAACAGCAGATTATTAGTGTGATCGTGGAAGATATAGAAATGCATCCGAGGGAATCCCCGTCGACCATTTGTCCGTAATTCCGGGCGAGCCTTCTTGAGAATAGACTCTTCTGGCATTGAAGAAGAACCGGAACGGAGAGGGGCGACAGGTGGTATCAGCCACTACGGTGCTGATTTGTCCAAGCCCTCTTCTGCATCGTTCGGTGCACTTTGTAATTGTAACTTCTTTGCGGTCTTCGTTCGCTTGACGCGAGACTGGGTGTTGTTCGGTTCACCTGATTGTACCGCCGTAGCTCGGTTGCAAGTCGACGATTCTGGGCATGATATCTTGATAGGAAGATACCGACGCTCAGAAATCCCCCAGCGATCAGTCCGATTGTGAATAGGGATAGCATAGAGACCAGACGCGATGTGCTGCAGAGAATGCATATTCCTCCACTGGGCTGGTTGCTGGGTGGTTGCGAAGGAGGTTGGGATTGAGTCGTTGACGCAGTGGCGATGCTGACTGTCTTTGACGAGGTGGTCGTCTCGCCTAGGTAGTCTGTGGTGGTCAGAACGACGGTATAGTTTCCCGCTTTCGCGTACAGATGGCCTACACTGGTTCCAGTAGCTGTGCTATCGTCTCCAAGATTCCAAGTGTAGCCGTAGGGTGCCATGCCGCCATTTGAGGACGCCGTAAAGAGTACAGTCTGTCCTGATTGGGGAGTGTCAGTATTCACTGATATGGTTGCGGTCAAACCACTATTTCCGGCTGTAATAGTCACTCCGTTGAAAGCTGTTGCAGTTGCTCCAACTGAATCGGTCGTGCGCAGAATGACCATGTAGCTTCCCGGCGAACCATAGGAATAGGTTGGTGACTGCACACTGCTAGTTCCTACCCCATCTCCAAAGTTCCAAGAATAAGTGTACGGCAGTATCCCGCCTGAGACTGAAGCGGAGAAAGAAATTGACTGGCCTGCCGGTCCAGTTGGAGGTGCGACCGTAAACGATGTTGAAAACAGCTGTGTGGTATCAATGGTAAGTTCGTAGTAGAGTTGGATCTGAACATTGTCGAGACGCAATCCCCAGAGGTTACTGTCTATGGGGAAATTATTGGCCGGATCGTAGGCTTCAAAAGCGAGCATGCTGTCAGTATAGAGCCGCCATCTTTCAGGGCCAAGTTTGACGACTGTGAAGTTGTGCCAATTACCGTCCATTATGTTGGTGTTCGAGGAAATCTCTGCTGGTGTTCCGTCTGGCTGGGAAATGGTCGAGTAGCCAACCCCGCTGCAGGCTATCAGGTCGGAATGGTTGACGTCTAAGCTTGTTATGGTGGGGTTCACTTGGACCTTTGCTCCGACCACAGTTGTTCCCGCTGGTTTAGTGCTGTCCGTTCTCCAGAAGAGAAAGTAGAGATTGCACGCGTTGTGCATGTTTACCCAGAAAACGACACCTTGCCGTGTGACACCGTCCGAGTCAGGCACGACAGTTGATGAGTTGCCAAGGATCTTGAAGTAATAACTGGCTGATACGACTCCTGGATCGGGAGATGTCATCGCTGCTCTTACCCGATCAACGTTAGCATAAATCGAGTTGTCTGCGAGCCCGCTAATGCTACCCGATAGGACCGAAAAATTGTTCGCAGGCACAGTGAGGGTTTCGGCTGTCATCGGGGTTGATTGAATGTTGGCGAAACTGGCCATAGAAGGATTGGAAGTTCCCACAAGAAGCTGATAGGTCAGGGGACCAGTGAGGAGTGCTACCGTACAAAGAAGGAGGAGTCTTAGCTTGAGGATTGAAGTCTGATCGAATAATCTCAACTCTGGATCTGCTCCAATGAGACGGAGACTCGAAAAATCGTTCTCTCATCCGTGAGGAACCATGGGTGAGAATAGGGTCTCTTTTCGAAGGTACATCCATGCATGATTGGTTCCATTATCTGTTTCCCCTCTGTTTCGGGTCGCGGTCAATCCCCCGCAGAAGCAAGGGATTCTTCAAGCTCGGGAACGAAGAACTACTCTTTTTGCTGAGCGAGTTCCCCGACGTTATCACATAATTGCCCCAGTCGCGAATAGGCAGCATCTAACTTGGTCTCGGTTCCTCCCGTTCATGTGCTTAGTATTGCGTGGAGAGTTCACACGTCGAGCGAGCGGTGTGGGATGAGACGCTCCAAGTGCCAAACGGGAGGCTCGGATGAACCGAACAGTCAACAGCCAGCGGGTGAATGAACGTCGAACGAGGTGGGTACGGAGAGACTTGAACCGCACGACCTCGGGTTTCCGCGTCCCTTGGCGCCGGAGCCCGATGTCCGGTCCTAGCTGTCCTCAAGCCCATCAATGCTGGCATGGATTCTGTAATGGCCACAATCGGTCGCAGGTTGTTCTGGAGCGGCCTATGGGTCTTCTCCGTTGCCACATCCCGTTCCCTCGTGTCTAGTTGTACTCGCTGATTTTTCTTTGAAAGTATGCCTTCTGGAGAAGGGCTGAGGACTCAATCCAGCCACGCTTTGGTATCTCAAATATCGTGCCGACGTAGTTCATCGCCGCGTCCATAGTGTCGAATTGTTCGAATCTTGTCTTGAAGAGCGCGCGTAGACTCTCTCTGACGTTCCAGACGCCAACCGGCATTATGTAGCCTGGATGAATCTCTCTCAGCATTATTGCTCCGGCTTGTCTTCTTATCACGTCGAGATACTCCGAAACTGCTAGTCTGGCTGAGTAGTAGCAGCCTCCTGGCTTTGCGTAGGTCTTTCTGTCACGAAATCCTTCCGAGTCTCCTAGCAAGACAGGTCGATGTCCATCTGGAGAAACGTAGCTGCTATTCTCGACGTCCGTAGCCATGTTTACATCTGGGAAGCTGATTGCGAGCAGTTCGGGCTCGAACCAGGCTTCGATCCATTCGAACCTCCAGCTCTCAGGAGTTAGAATTCCTACGTAGGTGTTGTCCAAGTAGTTGTACTTGTAGACTCGGTATTCGTCGATGAGTGGATGTTGCCTGACCCGTGCCATTAGTCTGAGACTGAGATTGCTGTCTACTGCAGTGATGCTCCATCGTGTCGGGACGAGTTTCCTTCTCTTGTTCTCGCCGAACATGCCTAGGCTGAACGCTCTCTGGATCCGCGTTACTAGGACACCGTTTCTGTACAGTTGGAGAACGGCGTCGTCCGCCGGAAGGTCTCCATCATAGAACGCTTTCTGGATCCGGTTGTCCGCGGTTGAACTGCCTGTCTGAAATGAGGCTAGGGGCGCGATGGGGCCGAATGGTTGAGAGTCCTCTCGTAAGTCCAAGATTTTTCGCGGTGGTCGAACGAGAATGAGTTCAGCGTCAACTGGTCTCGTCATCATTGCAACATCTTGCAGAGTCTCGATGAATCTGCCTCCCTTGTGAGCCTCAAAGACGTTGGCCTTCCTGTAGCCTCGAAGCAGGCTGTACCGGAAGTCGACAATTTCGTCGAATCCTTTGCCCATCCACCATTCTGGAGTGTCGAGTATATCGGTGTCGCCAGAAACTGGTGGGACCATTGGTCCAACGAAGACCTTCGGATAGCCGAATCTTCCCACGAAGACCCCTGGGGGACTGGATCCCGAGATTTGTTTGGTGTCAAATTCTTTGTGATGAGCAGCCAGCGTCGTGGCCTTGACGTGTATTGCGCATCTCTCCTCCCCAGAAAGCAACTGGACTCTCTTACACATCGGGCAGAATCTCTCAGGAGTTGAGACAATACGGTCTCGACGTGGCTTTGCTGTGCCCATGGAGGTTATGAGACTGCTCGACATTGGGACCACCCGGGGTTTCTCGGCATCCAGTTCCTGAAGACTATCTTCACTGCTTCATGCGATGAGCTGGCTCTTAATCTTGAGGAGAGGTCTCAGAGAATCATGTTCTTACTCCAACCTCACAGTTGGCTTTGATCATAGCCACCTCGGCGCGAAGAGCCACTGTCTTGTTAGAGAATCCTTGTGAGGGCGAAGGCGAGGAAGAAGCCGGCTACGGGGGAGATTATCCAGCTGGATATGATGAGGAAGACGTTTCTAGCGTTCATCATTCTCATCCGTCGCGCGAGCCCGGATCCGATGATGCCAGAGGACACGGTCTCGGTGATCGATAGGGGCACTCCGAGCTGGTTCGCCAATTCAACTGTTGCGGATCCTACGAACTGAGAGAAGAACGCGTTGGGGTAGCGGAGGCTGAAGATGCCTTCTGTTAGTCTTCGCAGAGCACCCCGTCCTAGGACGAATGTGCCGAGGATGGCGCCAAAGCCCACGGCCACTGTTGCGTAGAGTGTCTGGTTGTAGACGACACCGGCGATGAGTCCGAGGGTATTGCTTCCCAGGACATATGCCGAGAGGAAAGAGACGAGTAGCAACCCCGTCTTCAACAGTGAAAGTTTCAGCCAGAGGTTTCTAGGGCTGAGCCGGTCGTCCAGTCCTACCAGCAGGATCCCTAGCGCAGTGGCGGCGAGGGGAACGAGGAACCAGAAGGCTAGGATGAGGATGAGATATCCTGAGCTATTGAAGCTTCCGAGGGCAGCGCTTACTCCGAGGATAGCGCCTGTGAGCGCCTTGGAGAGGGATAGTGGAATCTGTGTGAGTTCGCCGCCGAGGAAGACTATGAGCGAGGCTAGTAGGATCGAGAATGTTCCTGTAGCTGTGTCGATGGGCAGGAATATTTCCCTCACCCGGAAGAGTTTCGGTCCTTCTAATACGAGTCCGAGGATGTAGCCTATGATGGCTATCAGTATGCCGGTGCGTCTGTTGACCATGCCGCTTCCGATGAGTGGTCCGCAACAGGCGGAGAGGTTGTTTCCTCCGACTGCCATGCCGAGTAGTCCTGCTAGTACTAGTGAGGCGATGTCTAGTGTGGGGATCATTGCCTGGTTAGGCGCCTAGTGCTTTCATGACCGCGATGACTAGGTCCGACGCGTCCTCGCATAGGTCGAGAATATCATCTGCTTCGATGGTCGTCTCTAGATAGTTGTGGAAGGATGCGTAGTCCAGTTTTTCCCAGGACCCGTAGATCTCGTCCAGCATCGCGTCCTTCACATCATCTCCTTGCTCTTCCAGCTGTTCGATCTCTCTCGCGAGTTCGATCGCTTGGGTCCGGTCTGTCCCGGCAATCTCCAGCAGTTTCCGGAAGGCTCGGAGCTGGGTTAGCCCAATCTGGATGAGGTGGATCATCTCTTTCCGGTTCGCTGTGTCAAACTCTTTCGCCTCCCGCAGCGGTCGGCGTGTAACCCGCCGTAGTTGTCGTGACAAGCCGTGGGCCCGATCCAAGATACTGTCCACGTTGTCGGCCAGCCGGCCGAAGTCGTATTCGATCGAGGCCGTTATCGACCCGCGGCCCAGCATCTCCTCAAGAGACTGGGTGATCTGGTCCCCCATCTTCTCCAGAACGTTGATCCTCTCAGTGCAGATCTCAATATCGTGCAGCCCATTACGAGAACCATTACTCGTACCGTTACCAGAGCAGGAGAGAATCTTCACCAACAGTTCCAACGATTCCTCTCCGAGACCCGCCAGCTCCTGGATCCGAAGAAACGCGTCCTTCTCTCCGGGAACGAAGAAGCCTTTGACACGGCGAAACAGATCGCTCAAACCTTGTCCAATTCCGTTAGAAGCTGATAGGGAGAGACTTCAGTCTTCAGAATCCGATAGAAAAGAATACTGTCCCTAAGAGAGGCAAAGTGTTGGATGTTCTCTCCGTCAAAGTATATACCTCTGACTCGCAATTCAGATTAGAGAAGATTCATGGCGCAAGCCCAGGTTGACCTGACCAAAGCTGATCCCGTAGAGTTCTCGATGAAGGACGAGCCCTGGGTAAAATACAAACTCGAAGACGGAACCTCACTGTTCGGCCGGCTCATCATAACCAAGATCTTCAGGGGAACCGACTATGATCCAACCGGCCAGCCTATCTACGCGTGGTCATCCCAGAACCTCTTCACAACCATCGCTCCAAAAACATTGAGGAGCACACCGACAAATCCTCCCCCGACAACACTCGACCCGACCAGCGTCAACACAACACACGTCGACTTTGAACGGGTTGGCGTCGAGAAATGGAACGTATACGAACTCTCTGATGGCAGCGTGTTACGAGCCAAGCTAGAGATAACGGGTATTCTGAGGACTGACAAGTATGGTCCTGACGGCGAACCGCTCTACGTCGTGAACGCGCAGATGATCCCGCGAATAAAGGTCCCACCGACCCTGATCAAACGACAGCTACAAGCACCGAGACAGGAAAGAGACCACAAAGGACTATACGGCTAGCTCGAAGAGGAGACCAGGCATCTTTATTTTCTTGACAGCGGACGATCAGTATGCCCAAGCATGACAGAGATACCAAGAGAACCCGCAGTTACAGAGGAGCCCGCTAGCCAAGCTGTCAAGCAACCCGGAGCCGAAGGGTCCAGCCGTAGCTCAAGAGATGAGAGTCAACCGTTGCTCGCAGCATTCGCGGTCCTGACCTTCTGGCTCTTCCTTAGTGCGGCGCCCTTCAACCTTCTAGGCATACCGCCAATTCTCTCTCCATTATTGTTGTTGCTAATCGTCTTCCTGCTAGTGAAAGGACTCGTCAGACGAGAAGTTCGGAGAGAGCTGGCCCGAATCTCCTCAAAATGACAATCCTCAGATTCTGAGCAGAAGAATTGCGTTCGCGATAAGCAGGTCGATAATTGTGAGTGGGACCGATCTTTTTGCGAACTTAGTAAAGCCGAGTCTTTTCTTCTCCTTGTTGAGAATGTTCAATGCGACCATGTTGGAGGCTGTTCCTATAGGCGTAGCCATTCCACCGATTCCAGTGCCGACTGCGAGCGCCCAAGCCAGGGGCACGATTGATACCCCCGGATAGCTGCTCATGGCTGCTATAACCGGGATGAAAACCGTCACCAGTGGGACGTTGTCGACGATCTGGCTGATGAGCGCAGTGGTCCAGAGTACTAATGTGACTGCTAGAGCGAGATTTCCACCGGATTCCTGGACCATCCAACCGCCGAGCTGGACTAGCAGTCCAGTCTTGGCAAAACCTGCGACCAGAATGAAGAGGCCTCCGAAGAAGAAGAAGATCTGCCAGTCGATTCTGCCTAAGACATCGCGGACTTCGCTGGACCGGGACGACTCATAGACAAGGATCAGGAACGCAGGGAGGAGAGTGGCGAGTGCGGCCGAGACTCCGAGAAAAGTATGCACTATCAGGAACGTCACCGCCAGCCCTAGAGACACGAGGCTAACCTGCAGAAGGCTCCGATCCTTGATTGCGCTCGATGGATTCGGAAGCCGGACCGGTCCACGCTCACGGTGCCTCCTCATCGCATCCCGATGCAGAAACCCGTGATTCCTCAGATAGAGGATGGAACTGTTCACGGCTAGGATGGCCAGCGCAATCGGTGCAGTGTTAGCGAGAAACTGGTTGAAGGAGAGGTTGACCAGTGGGGACGAGCCGATGATGACATTCGTCGGATCCCCGACCATCGTCGCAATTCCCCCCACATTAGCAGCCAAGACCTCCGCAATCACGAAGGGGATAGGATCGATGCCAAGACCGTCGAACACCTCAACAGTCAACGGGACAATGAAGAGAGCCACGGTGACTATGTCGAGGAGCGAAGCCATACCAGCTGTCAGGAGGGGTAGTAAAACGTACATGAGGACCGGATGAGCGTCAACCGACCGAGCCAGACGAAGACCCATCCACTCGAAGAACCCCGCTTCTCGGAGGCTAGAGGCGATGATGAACATCCCGAGAAGGACGCCGAGCGCTGTCCAGTTGATCGCCGAGACTAGATCTGTCTCGCTCAACACGCCAGTCCCAACCATCAGAGTAGCGCCAAGGACGGCGGCGGAGGGCTTGTGAAACTTGTCCGAAAGAATCAGGCCGTAAACTCCGAAGAAGACCCCGACCACTATGACAGTGAGAGCAGTGGGCAGAGCCAAATCTTATGCCGACTCGGATCTAGCTCATAAAAAGACTCTCAAGGATGGGTGAGAATGAAAGAAGGCTATTCTTTGAAAAGTTCTTGGAATGGTTCCTAACTCTCGGTCACGACTATCGTGACTGATAAGTTGGGCGGAATAGTCGTGTATCCTTCAAGTATCGTCACGGTGCCAATGTACTTCCCCTTACAGTTCGGTGCGGCCACGAGACAGCTCGCTGTCACAGTAACGGCGTCCGGAGCTGGGCCGCATGTTGCTTCTCCGTCCGGATTCACCCTGAGGCTCACCTTGGTCGGGTCGCTGTCTGCGGTGTGGAAGACCACGTCTGTGACCTTTGGGGCGCACTTGACAAATACTCCAACGCTACCGGAGCTGGCTGTGCCCGCGCTGCCTGAGAAGGTGATGGTGACTGGGTTGGTCGACCATAGTGCCTTTGGGGCTGTGAGGCTGGCGAATCCGACCGCCAAATAGGCTCCAACCATGATGAGGCTTATCGTTAGGCCTACCATTAGATGAGGTAGATATCGTCTGATAGGCGACTGCAATGGCAGAAGAAGGCTCAAGCTCTAACAATTTAAGATTTGCGCGTAGACAGAGCCAATTTCGACCATTCCGGCTAACGTAGGATATCCCAGTATCTCTTTCAAGCCACAGGTGCGTTGCTAGCGTCTTCAGACCGATCGAAGGCCGGTCTAGTTGACGCGCAAAGCCTAGTATACGTTTGTTGAGTCACACTTGCTCACGCCAATTTTGTAGAGGTCTGTGGTGGAGACTGGTTCGATGTCATTCTTCTCTAGTTCTCTGAGCACCCGGTTGATGCCTAGCCAGTCGCTAGCGATGTGTCCAAGAACAACTAGACTGGCAAAACCCTCTGAGGCCAACTTCGTAAGATCAGCCTCCGAGATGTGGATGTATGATAACGTGTCTACGCCGTGCTGGAAGTAAGCTTTGGCAACATCATAGCCACCGTTCGTGTAACATGCGTGAGAAATGGCAACCTTCCCAGCTCTGCGATGTGGAGAACCGAGTCGCACTTCGATCCTGGTCTCCGCGTTACGAAATTCGGGAAACGCGCCAATCCTAGAAACTAGCTGACGAACTGTAGCATCTTCACCCAAGCCTTTGATGGCTTGCACGATCATTCTGCGACCAATCTCGTCGCAAGGACTGTGAATAGTAACCAGCGGAAGGCCAAGCTTTTTCGCAGCGCTCGGGGTCTGATCGTAATTCTCAGGATGATGCTGGATGTCAAGGACTCGAAACTTGTTCTTCACAGCCTCCCTAGCAACGTCCGGCGGGACCCCGGCCGCCTTCATCTGCTCGATATGACTGAGGAAGACCTTGTAGCCCTCGAGCTGGGCCTTTCCCCCCGCTGGATGGTGGGCAATCACGCCATCACAGTTGAGGTTCTTAGCGAGCAGTAACTCACTGACTCCCACATCAATAGCCACCAAGACCCTTCGGAGCTTGCGTCCCTTTACGTGAATCTCACTGTCAGCAGGAATCCTGCTAAACTGAGCGAGTTTGAGAGCTGTCTTCATTATCTGCTGGGTGTCAAGCAAAGTGTAGCCCAGCTCATCGATTAGAAGTCTTGAGACTTAGGCTCGTCCACCTTTCGTCATCTTCTTGAGGTCGAGAATCTCGTCCAGTTTGTCTTTGGGTAGGATTCCTTCTTCCAAGACAACTTCTCGCAGGGACTTGTTCTCAGCCATGGCCTTCTTCGCAATCTTCGCCGCGTTATCGTAGCCTATCTTTGGAGTTAGTCTCGTTACCATCATGAGAGTTCGCTCCGCATAGTCCAAGCAACGCTTCCGGTCTGCGGTTATCCCTGCGACGCACTTTTCGCCGAGAACGCGGGACCCGTTTGCCAATATCTCGATCGACTGAAGCAAGTCGTAAGCGATGACAGGCATCATCACGTTCAGCTCCAGCTGGCCAAGCAGTCCACAGACGCCAATCGCTGTATCGTTTCCGTAGACTTGGGCGGCCACGAGATTGAGAGCCTCAGGGACCACAGGATTGACCTTGCCGGGCATTATGCTCGACCCTGGTTCCACCGCAGGAAGATCTATCTCCCCCAGCGCAGTTCTGGGACCCGAGTTTAGGAGGCGTAGGTCGTTCGATATTTTCATCAAACTCGTAGCGATGGTCTTCAAATGGCCGCTGGCCTCGACACAAGCATCTTTGCTCTGCATCGCTTCGAAAGTGTTCTCCGCCTTGCGAAACGACAAGCCAGTTAGACGATTAATCTCCGTGATGGCCAGCTCAGCATATTTCGGATGAGCGTTAAGACCTGTTCCCACTGCAGTTCCACTCAACGGCAGTTCCATTAGAATGTCCCTAGCCTGTTCTGCCCGCTTGATACCATGCCTAATCATACTCGCGTAGCCGCTGAACTCCTGGCCTAGAGTGATTGGGACAGCGTCCTGTAAATGGGTCCGACCTGCCTTGACAACGTCATCAAATTCCCTGGTCTTCTTCTCCAAGGCCTCAGCCAAAACCCGTAAGCTTGGGAGGAGTTTGCGGACGATCTCCTCCGCCGACGAGACATGGATCGCGGATGGGAAGACATCGTTCGTAGACTGGCACATGTTCACGTGATCATTCGGATGAATCATCGACTTGTCCCCTCTTTTGCCGCCGAGAAGCTCGATCGAGCGATTCGCGATGACCTCGTTCATGTTCATGTTCGAGGAGGTACCACTACCTGTTTGGAAGACGTCGACGACAAACTGGTCGTAGAGAGATCCCTCCATTATCTCCTTGGCTGCGGAGACGATGGCCTCACCCTTCTTCGAGTCCAACAGTCCTAGCTCCATGTTAGCTCGCGCAGCGGAGAGCTTGATCAGAGCCATAGCCCGGATGAACTCTTTAGGAAGACGAAGCCCCGATATCGGGAAGTTCTGAACCGCCCGCTGCGTCTCAGCGCCATAATACGCAGAACTAGGGACTTTGACCTCGCCCATAGAGTCCCTGTCTAACCGATATTCCTCAACCGTCACCTTTATTCCGACGCCGAAGAGAGCCGGAGAACTGGGACTAAAAAACACTCCCTATCAACTCTGAAAAATAGTACCATTCATTCTGAGCCATCAGTTTCGTCCATCTCTACGCTCTAACAGCTTCCAACCGGAAGACGTTCGATGGACCTTGATTTCGACTCGGAAGATGCGACGAAATAGCCAGAGGCTAAGAGACCAGATTCGACAAGTCCTATCAGTCCTCGATGAGGTAGAACAGTATCGTATGAAAAACCTCTCGAAGACTCACCCGTAATTCGAGAGACCCCCGTCAAGCCCAATAATGACCCAGTAAAAGGAACAGTTTACATCATCACGCATTCGACCAGCGGCCCTCAAGTCTAGGTCGCTAGTCCATGAGACTGCTGAGATTCCAACAGAAACCCTCCGAGAACCGGATGGGAATTATGATCGACTCCGCTCGGTTTGCTGAGCTGGGTGCCTCAAAGAGCTCTGAGCCAATATTGGATTTTCTTGAGGACCCAAAGAGCTTCACCAAAGCAAGCCAGACTCTTGAAGCGGCGAAGAAACATATTGCTGACTCAGGAGAAAAGAATCCGAAAGGAGTCTTCGACCTCGACAAAGTTACAGTTCTTCCTCCTATCTCACGTCCAACAAAGATCATCTGCATGGGTGGAAACTTCTCCGACCATCTCCAAGAGGGATCAACGAGCCTTCCTCCTTTCCCAATATCATTTCTCAAATCGCCAACCTCGCTCGTTGGACATAGAGCACCCGTCTTCTATCCTCGAAGGGTCAAACTCCTGGATTACGAGGTAGAGCTCGCTGCCGTCATCGGCAAGAGATGCAAGGACGTGTCGCGCAACAACGCCCTCGACTATGTCGCTGGCTTCTCGGTCTTCAACGACATTAGCGCCCGCGACATTCAGTTCGCAGAGATGAAGAGAGGCTTCTGCAATCTCGGCAAGAACTTTGCATCGTTCGCCCCGATGGGACCCTTCCTCGTTACCCCCGACCAGGCTGGAAATCCTGACAATCTCGGAATGGAACTCCGGGTCAACGGACAGACCAGACAGTTTTCCAGCACCAAGAACATGGTGTTCAAGATACGACAACTCGTCGAGTTCTTCTCATCCATGACCCTAGAACCGGGAGACATCATCACCTCTGGCACGCCCTCTGGGGTGGCCATCTACAGGAAACCTGACAAGACACCTTTTCTGCTCCAGCCAGGAGACATGATCGAATCCAAGATTGAGAACTTGGGCAGATTGCAGAACACCGTCGTCGCAGAAACGAGTCCTGTTAAGCTATGTTTCTAGGGGATTCGCAAAACTACAATCTAGCGCTGGAAGGCTTGTACCCTCTTAGGATACGGGGCAACCGTTACCTTCTGAAGACCCACATCGCCCTGCTTCTGAGCCTTATACGAATCCCACCCAAGCTTGACAATATGGCTCAGAACAGCCGAGAAAGTCGGCTTCGGAGGCTCCATCCTATCGTACAGCCTCCTCATCTCTTCCAATAACTCCCTCGAGATTCTGACCGAGTACGGGATGGTAACAGTCAAGCCACGCATCACACTACACTACACTACGTACTTCTCACTCCGCCATCGTCGAGGACAGTTGATTGTGGTGTAACCTCTCCCCTTAATCTCAGGTAACAAGAATACAGCGCTCAGAGGTGAATTATGGATGAGAAGTGATCAGCTGAGAAGATTCCTCAACAGTGATGTGGTAGGCCAGTTGAGCAATGGACTATTCTTCGAAGGCTATGTCGTCGACCAAGCTGGAAGAGCGTTGGTCTTCGACCGGGACGGTCAAGCGCCCTACCAAATCAGCGCAACCCGAGTCAAGTGGCTCGCAAAGGCAGTAAGATACTGCTGATACGCACGGGGGCAGTGAACTGCCCCAGGCCTCCTGATTTTGAACTAATGTGATTTTTTGTGGCGGGCCCGGCGGGAGTTGAACCCGCGACAGCCGGGTGTCTTCCGCGAGGTAAAAGCTTCACCAGAGATGGCTCTTCCGGTGCTCTACCTCTTCAGGATCCCTGCTAGGGAATCTGGCTGAGCTACGGGCCCGTGGGACGGCCGAGTTTGACCTGATCTATATTAGTTGATTTTCCAGATAGGATCAATCGGCCGTGTGAAAAGCAAGACGCTCTCATCACTTAGACATCTAATCAAGATTGGCTAATGTGACTTAGCCTGATTGAACCGACGACCTCTAGAAGGCTTCTTCCTTGTGCAATATTTGCCGGTACTTGCTTCCGCGCAATCAAGCCCGCGATAATGAGCTTCTCGACCACTCTAGCAGTTGGTCCCAGCACATCTTGTAAAGCCTTCGCGAATTCCCCAACCAGTTTCGGAATCTCATCAGGTGAGATAGAATTCCGCCTCTGAAGGAGGAGAAATATTGACTCCTTTACAGTCGGTCCTAGTGCGTCAAGAGCTGCGCTGACAGAATCTACGAGAGCCTTGTCGAAAACGCTCTTCGCTTCCTCACCCAACTCTATGAGACACCAACATTTGCTGGCGGATACGTAACGGAGGCTCAACAGCACAAGCGCCTCGGCTGGTTCCAAGCTTCGCCCCCGAAATGCGAAGCAAGCCTTTGCTCATCACGCCTTTGACCAACAACTTCTCTAACGAAAATTCAGGGAATTAGCAGGATACAACCGGGATAAGAGTCACGTTACTGTCAACAACTCGACGAAGTCATCTCTGATTCAGCCAATCGTCGATAGAGTCCATTCTTCTGAGTCACGCAAGGACCCGGACCGTGATGCAGTCAATATTAACCGTCCAAGAGTCGTCGGGGAGATCATGGTCGACCTTAGCTTTCTAGTTTCCGACCTCAGTGCGATAAGCTCCCTCGCTGTTATCCTAGGGGCAGTATTCGTCATTTTCCAGCTCAGACAGAACGCGAGACTAATCAAAACAGCGAATTTTGAAACCAAAGCCAATATGTCATTTTCTGTTCTGGAAATAATCACGGAGGAATCCTTCGCCCGTCGCAGGAAAAATATGCATGACGCCATTAAGAAGTACAGCCAGGTCAACTGGGAGGGTTTTGATGATAGTCTCGAAGATTTCGAAGCCCGGAACTTCGGCTATATCTACGAGCTAATCGGAGAACTCGTCCGGGAGGGAATAATAGACTTCACAATAGCTATTCACTCCCTACGCTATCTTCTCGTATTTGACTGGCAGAGATTTGAGCCTCTGACCAAGCATCTGATGGAACGATACAACGTCCCGGTGAACCCGTATGAAAACTTCGAATGGCTCGCACAGGAAACCAGGAAGTACCTACAGAGCCAAGGAAGAATCGACACTGGACGCCCAGACAACCCTCCTCCCGCTAGCATGCACTAGCTTAAACATTAGAATAGAATCCTTCCCGTCGGGTGCTGGGCATGATCGTCAAGCATCTCTCCGAAGTATTGCCTGAGAGTGAAGGCGATTTCACGCGATGGTATCTCTCACGAGCCGACCGAGGCCACTCGCTAGCCGTACGGTACGTTGAACTCACCGGGATTGTCCCGCCACACACCCATGATGTTGAAGAGACAATCTTCTACATCGAAGGAAAAGGCCTAGCCCGCGTCGGTGGAAAAGAGGTCCGGGTCAAACCCGGAACAATGGTGGTAGTTCCCCCCGGCACCGTACATAGCTCAATCAGGGAAGGACTCGAACCCCTACGATACCTAGCAATCTTCGTAGGCAACCCAGATCTCTAGCACGGGCACGAATTAGGATTTGCGAGACAGACGACTTTGCAAGACTCCTTCGACTCGTACAAACTAGAGCAAACGAAGACCAAATCGGCAAGAGGTGGCGAGACCAGCCTTGTCTACGGTCTACCTTCGAAGATAATTGATCCATCAACCTGCCTCATCATCGCCCATGGCGCGGGCGGACCAATGCACACACCCTTCATACGGTATTTTCACACTGAACTCGCAAAGCGTGGCTTCCTAACTGTCAAGTTCAACTTTCCATACATGGAAGCACGCAGGAGGGTGCCTGACAGGAGAGAGGTCCTAGAGGAAAGCTACCGGACAATCGTTGATCAAGCAAAGAACGGCCAACACAAGCCAGATCGAGTGTTCATAGGGGGAAAATCTATGGGAGGACGAATCGCATCCCAGATAGCAGCCAACGGAGTAGAGGTGAACGGATTGTTCTTCCTCGGATACCCTCTCCATCCGATAGGCAAAACTGACCAGTTGAGGGATGAGCACCTTTACCGGATTAAGAAGCCGATGCTTTTCGTCTCAGGGAGCAGGGATCTTTTTGCGAGACAGGATCTTCTGGAAAAAGTCGTTACAAAGATAGGATCAAACGCGAAGATCCACTGGATACAAAACGGAGACCACAGCTTCAAGACTCCTGATTCGAAGACGGGCAACACGGACACTTTGGAGGAGGCCCTATCATCTCTAGTGGACTGGTTGCAAACGATAGCCTAGGGATCTGAAAGTTGAGGAGACTTCCTGTTCAATACTGTACATTTATTAGATACGGAGATGGGTCTCGAGCTTAGAAGAACAATGTGCGACAGTTGTGGCTGTTCTTCAGAGCAGGAAGAGACGACTCAACCAGAGGAAGCCTAGCCCTAAACCTGCTGGGGCATTGACACTTCCCAAAAATCCTCCGAAGGAGCAATAGGCTCCTTCTATCTTTTCCAATCAGACTATCGCTAAGAGTGATCTAGAGTCCGGGTATCGTCGGAAGAGCAAAGAAGGCCCCCAGAGCTACGGCTCCGAGAATAAAGATGATCACGACCCCCACGACAACTGCCATTATTGAGGTCCCAATCGCGCCCAACCATCCCGTCTTGAAATAATGTTTCACTATCAACAGGAAGATTAGCAGTCCAAGAAGGATACCTATTGTTCCAAGGAATGCGATTGAAGCGCCTACCAAGAATGTTCCGACACTAGCTATTCCTAGTGCCTCTCCGAAAGTTACTCGACGCCCGACTACTATTTCTCCCGCGAGCCAGAGCACGAACCCGATAACTAGAAGGTAGACGATGAAGAGGATGAGGAAGGTTATGAGGGTGGCGCTGAGACCTCCGATCGACGGCAGTGCCAAGTTGGCCAAGAACGTCTTGCCTTGCACATCTCAGGTCGAATTGTCAAGTTATCCTTGTTGAAACCTCTCTCTTTCGGCCATAGTAAGTTGAGATTCTCTTCGCGGGAATATTGGGAAGGTTTAAGCTTGCACGCTTTCGGGTAGCGTGATTGCCCAGGAAATGAGTATCCGGGCTCGCGCCCCGTCCGTCAAACCGGACGCGTTAAGGTAGTATAGCCCGGTCCGCGGCATGCGGGAGCCGGCCGAGAGTATGCACGGCTGTCACCCGTGCGACACTCGAAGAAAGGTTCGAGCGCACGGCGGGTTCGAATCCCGCCCTGGGCGCCAACATCACCCAGCCTACCGCGAGAAACTTCAACGTCTCAAGCGAGACTAGCGAAGAGGGAGACTGAGAGACGGTGAAGAGCGGCTACGATCACTCGTCGACCTGGTAGTATCTCTCCCTAAGTGTTTCATCATTCAACTCTCAAGATAGATAGTTATCCTAAAAAAAAAAGTGGGGAAAGTTGTAGATCTCGTCGCGCCAGGGGGCTACAGTCCCAGCGATGGGAGTGCGGATACTACTGATGTCAACGCACCTGTTATTGCGGGAGTGGCAGTTACTGGGGAGGTCGCAGAAGTAGTGGTAATTGAGATTGGTGCTGTGACAGTTACGGCTGCTGATGCGGTCGTGGTTAGACCGTTTGCGTCGTCTACTGTCAGGGTTACAGTGTAGGTTCCTGGAAGTAGGTATGAGTGGCTGACTGAGGCTCCGTTCCCGGTTGTTCCGTCACCAAAGTCCCAGCTGTAGCTGTAGGGCTGAGTCCCGCCTGTGGCAATGGCTGTAAACTGTACGGGTACGAGCACTGTTGGGCTCGATGGTGTGTAGGTGAAGCCGGCTGAGAGCGGGGCACTGACTGTTATCGAGTGGGTTGCGTTCGCCAAGTGGCCTAGGCTGTCCGTTACGTTCAGAACCGCTGTGTATGTCCCTACGTTCTGGTACACATGATTTACAGAGCTTCCTGTGCTACTCTGTGAGTCACCGAAGTTCCAGGAGTAGTTGTATGGTGAGGTCCCGCCTGAGGCTGAGCCGGTGAACGACACGGTCTCACCTGTGGCAGGGTTTGCTACGCTGTAGGTGAAACTGGCCGTAAGGCTGGGCGATGGTGGCGGGGGACTCGTGACGTTGATGGTCTGCTGTGAAGTGGCTGTCTGCTGGGACGGACTGCTATCTCTTGTTGTCAAGACAACGTTGTATGATCCTGCCGTTGAGTAGGTGTGGTAGGCTGTGGCCCCTTTGCCAGTCGAGCCGTCGCCGAAGGTCCAACTGAAATTGTAGGGTCCTGTCCCACCAGATGCGGAAGCAGTGAACCAGACATTCTGGCTGACCTGTGGTGAAGATGGGCTGTAGGTGAAGCTGGTCGATAGTATGACTGGTGGTGTTGTGCTCTTGAAGAACTCGGTCATCGGCTTGGCGTTTGCATCGTTGGATGTCAAGCTGGCTAGATTCCAGTTCGCTTCAATTGTCCGAGTCCACGAATAGTGATTGTACAGGTTGCTGGTAGTATAGCTGGTCTTGGCTAGCGGGCCGGCCCATACAGCGTAGACGCAGTCCTCAGAGCTGTTGTTGAGAGGACAGTATCCATTACCCTCGTCGAAGACTATGAAGAGCGCTGATCGCTGAGTGGTGAAAGTTTGGCTGCTCAGAATGTTCGGCACTAGGCTCTTGAGATAATTGTCTCCCGCGGGGATGGATGTTGGACAGATGCCGGTGAACCCGTGCATATTGTTGCAGTTGTTGGGTGTGAGCCACATGAGATTGGGTGCAGAGGCAGAGTTCAGATCGTCGACCAGAGCACAATCTGTTACTGTGCAGCTGTTTGGATTCGCAAGAACCACTTTGGAGCAGCGAGCAGGATTGTTCAATATGTTAGTGAAACCGACGAAGGGATTGTGTTCAGGAGTATAGGGCTCGTGATATGTGGTGTCGCAACCGCTCGCGAGAGCTTGGTTCTCCATGTATCCCTTCCAGGTCAGACCCGCCGATTCGAGACGATCTACGAGGTTCGGGTTTGAAACTGGTGGGCAGCCGTTGTTGCTGCACCCGAAAGTGTCTCCAGCGAGGAGCGCCCGGTAGTTGGCTTCGCTGAAGTGGTTTATTCCGAGATATTGACTGCCGATCGCATAGCCGTTTGCTAGGCTGGCCATGTACGGGTCTCCGTTAGCACTGGAGCACGGAGGTGGGTTCTGAGCGCAGACTTCCCAGATTCCATGGTCCTCCATTATGATGATGACGGAATGGTCGAAGTAAGTGCCCGTCATTACTCCATTTGAAGAAGTGGTGGCAGCGCTCACTAGTCTTGCAACCTGGGGTGCGCTGACGATGCCGATCGCAAGCAGTAGAACGAAGAGGCCCAAAAGCGCGGTTCGATAGACGGCGTTTCTACCTTGTTGCATCAATATTGTTCTGTCTAGAGCTTCTCGCCCGGATATTTGGGTCGCGCGTCTACAATTGCATGAAGGGCACCGCGTAACGCTAACAACCCTAGAGAAGCACACAACATGTGCCACTAGTGTACAAAGTAGCTAATCCACTCATCAGGAGCAACACATGTAAACATGGGGGTAATATTCCGAAATCCTCGAATCACTAATGCCGATGACCCAAGAACAGAACATTCAGGGAAGAGCATGTCAGAACTGCCTTGAGACCATTGAGGTGATCTGCCATCGTTGCACACTCTGCCTCGTGCGGTGCTGCAAGTGCTCATGAGATACCGATCCCGCGGATACGATGCCCGGCTAATTGACATCTCGAGAACCGGGACGGTTAACCCAAGATTAGGATGGCATTCTCATTCTATCTGAGCCGGCGGCGAGCCAGAAACATTCCAAGGATGATTGTAGTGAACCCTGCTGTTCCCATGAAAATAGCTGAACCTAATGAGACAGGTAACGCGGTTGGACTGTTCGTGTCTGGGTGGGAAGGGAGGTTAACCGAGATCGTCAGGTTGTTGTTCGCAAGAGCGGTTTCCCCAGATACAGGACCTGAAGCCATCTTGAGCAGATAGGTGCCAGGTCTGAGACCTGTTGTGTCCCAAGAAAATGATAATGTGACTGAGCTTCCGTTTCCAAGGTTCCGCACCAATTGCGACCCTACATTGTCACTGTTACAATAGAATGTCACATTGAAAGTTTCAGCCACGTCCCCAAGGTTCCTGGCAGTCACAATGACCTGGGTAGGGCGTCCAGACGTCGGGAGGCTGCCCTCCAGAGACAGGTTCTCAACGGCTACGTCGTGTAAAACGGGAGAGAAGACCGCGACCAGGTTCTGATCCGCACTCATTAGCAGTTCCACACGATCCGCCGCTGGAAGACCGGTGGAATTATCCTGCCACGCTCTAAACTTGTAGCCCCCTTCGGGGATCGCAGTTACGTTCACGGCAGCCCCCGGAATGTAAGTGTAGTTTCCTGCGCCCGGAAAAGTTGTTCCTCCAGTCGTACTTGAGATCGACAGAGAGTAAGCGGGAAGAGGCTGCCAGGGGATCAGAGTGCCCCATGAGTTGGGAGAGATCGCACCGAGCTGCGTTGCCTTTGGAGTGGTTGACCAGTCTCCTGCAGGCCACCAGATCCAGTTGATTGCCTGAGGTGTATGCGCCTCCAAGAGCGCTGTCAACGTTTTGATGAAGTGGAGGTTGGTTGCGCAATAGCCAGTTGTTCCCGTGGTCATTAGGTCTGGGCAGTTGATTTTGGTCCCATTGCTGAACGTCCTTTGAGTTGGGCCGGGGCCTCCCTCCGTGTCCATGATTGGAAAACCCGTCAGGATGGTTCCATTGATCATAGTGAAGTAATAGTTCCGCGCGAGGTCTTCAGCTGCCGTATTATTCCAAGAATTATGATAGACATTGTACGACATGTAAGTGTGAAGGCTGATGAAGACGTGGCCTAGGGGGTCTGTCACTCTGGGATAGCCGTTTACGGCGGCTGGACAGTCTCCATTTCCGCTAGGACAGAGATTGCATTCGAAACTGCACAAATTCTGGACGACGATCCAGTGCGTGTCTCCCATTGCTCTCGCCTGGTTTATCCAATTTTGATAATAATTTTCGAGAAGCGTTACGTTCTCATTGATATTCATCGGCTCGTTTAGCGGTTCCCAAATGATCTTTTCATACTTGGAACTGAAATCCGTCAAGACGTTTCTCCAAAAGCTCAGCCAACACCCTGCAACCGTACTGTTCGACATATCCTCATATCCGTGATAGTCAACGATGATCCATACGCCAAGGGTCTGTCCGATTCTGATCGCTCTGTCTAGCCTCGTAGCGTTGTATGGACTCATGAAACCGTTGGGATTGGTGCAGTAGGGTGCGAAGCTGATTCTTATCGCGTTAAGGCCCATCTCTACGATCCTGCGCGCAAGGACTTCCTGGTCACTTGCATTTTTGAAGGGAAAGACGATGCTGGGGATCGTTGTATTGCTGTACACGGTATTTTCGACTAGCCGTGAACCACCCCAACCAAGGATCACTGGGGACTGCGGAACAGAATGATGCGGGTCAGGAATTGCTGCAAAGACAGCTAGCGCTAGGAGAAGCAGAGCTAAGGAGCTCGAAGATTTCGAGATCATTGAGCTGAATGTAATGGCCACCGCGCGAGTTGATGGGAGAGCTCCGACGCGACCATTCGCGATCTCGAAAGACTAGGGGCGAGGCTCTACTTGAATCGTGTGGGGCATTTGTACCCGTTTGTATGCTTCAGTAACTCATTCGCCTTGCAGTGTGTTAGAATTCCCGATTAGTGGCG
>WNGN01000149.1_pt1 | contig 39093 bp, 34 predicted proteins | sample 5400561 | NCBI WGS metagenome assembly WNGN01 (sample SAMN13153379, study PRJNA577476) | soil metagenome | isolation source: 115 cm soil or saprolite under Garry oak tree replicate 2 | place: USA:California | collected 2016-06-15 | reverse complement strand
GCCACCAGGGATCCGCACTCGCCGCTCAGGACGATCCGGTACCGGTAGCCGGTGCCGCTGAACGCGGTCATGGTAAGGCATCCCTCAGTCCGGGCGACGCTCGACTGCTATGTGTCCGTGCGCGGTGTGGCGGTGCTTAGGGCAAGCCCGCACGCTCTTTACTGTCTCTCGTGAAGGAGCGGATGGTCATCACTCGTGCCCGCATTTCACCCTGGTGATACTGGCCCTTGTTCACCCTGGTGATGCTGGGCAGTCATCGGCCGGACTGCTACACGATGCCGGCATCGTGGCCCTTGGCGATGGCAGCCTGGCGGGTGGAAACCCCCAGTTTCCGGTAGATAGCCCTGGTGTGGGTCTTGACCGTGTTCGGTGACAGGTCGAGCTTCTGCCCGATCTCCCGGAGGGACAGGGTGCCCCGGAGCAGCCGCAGCACCGTCACCTCTCGCTCAGACAGCGGCTCGACAGCCACAACTGGCACCGCAGGGACAAGCCGTCGTTCGAGATGGTGCAGCCGGGCCCACTGGGCCTCCGCGCCGTCCGGGCATGCGGTCAGCAGTTGCCTGGCCTCGCCAAGGATTGCCGCGGCCGCGGAGCGCTCGCCCAGGTCATCAAGCACTGGGGCCAGCCTGAACATGGTGTCAAGCGCGGGCCAGGGGCTGATCCCGAACCAGCGCCGCCGGATCCGGAGGGCGTGCTCGAACTCCTTGCGCGCCTCCACAGTCCGCCCCTGCTCGGCGTAAAGAGCGCCAGCCGCCGTGCAGGCAACAGAACCCTGCTGGGTCTCGCCGAGATCGTTGTCTCCCACCAGCTGGCGAGCAGCGCGGACAAACTCCTGCGCCTGCCCGGCCTGCCCTTGCTCGACCCGCACCAAGGCCAGCATGGACAGTGCCGCTACCCGCGCCGCCGCGATGGACGCATCGCTCGCGAGGGCTTCAGTCAGCGGCGCAGCCGCCGCGTCCAGCTCACCAGACAGGTAGAGCGCCGCACCCAGCGCTACCCTGGCCAGCGCATACCAAGGCGACCCGGGGTCGTTTTCCAGTTCGACCGCCGAGGCCGCCGAGTCGCGCATCGCCCCGATTCCGTCGAATCCGAAGTAACCCCGCAGCAGCGCAGCTGAGGACTTCAGCGACCGGATGCCGTCAGGAAGCGGGCCGTCATCGTCAGCTGACTCGATGACCGGGAGCCAGCGCCGCAGGGATTTCGGCTCAGCGGTGATGGCCGCGCACCACGCCGCGCAGTGCGCCGCCACCGGGTCCGCGCCAATCTGGTCATCACCGAGCGAGCGCAGCCACCTGCGGACCGTGCTGATCCGGCCGACATCCATATAGGCGGGCCAGTGACCCGCGATAAGGCCGACGGCAGCGGCGAGGTCACCAGCGGCAACCGCGTGGTTGATCGCCTCCTCCGCCGAACCCGACTGCCTGTGCCAGGCGCTCGCGCGCGCGTTCAAGGCGGAAACGATGGCGGGCTCGGTCCTGGCGAGCTGGCCGCGAAGCACCTGCGCGAACAGGTGATGGTAGCGGTACCACTGCCGGATGTCGTCGAGCGGCACGAGGAAAAGGTTGTCACGCTCCAAGGCGTCGATGATCTCCGCCGCGTTGGCCGACCCGGTGACGGCGTCGCACAGCGGTGCGCAGAACCGGCCCAAGATGGCGGTCCGCGCCAGGAACTGCCGGATGTGGGCGGGCTGGTTGCTGAGCACTTCGTCTGCCAGGAAGTCGACAACGAACCGGTTGTCGCCAGTGAACTGGCGGATGAAGGCGTGGGGTGAGGGATGACCGCGGAGAGAAAGCGCCGCGAGGTAGATACCGGCGGGCCATCCCTCGGTGCGTTCGACAAGATCGGCCAGGTCGGTTTCGCTGAGGTCGACGGCAGCAACCGTGCGTACCAGCGCGGCTGCCTGCGCAGGTGCGAACCGCAGCTCGGGTCCCCGGACCTCGGCCATCTCGCCGGCTGCCCGCAACCGGGTCAAGGGCAGCGGGGGGTCTGCCCGGGTCACCAGCACGAGCTGGACGGCGGCCGGGAGGTGCGAAAGCACGAAGGCAACCTGGTCGTGGCAACTGGGTTCCCTGATCGCGTGATAGTCGTCAAGCACCAGGACAACCGGGGCCCGCAGCGCGGCCAGCTCCTTGACCAGGCGCGGCAGAACCTTCCCCGAAACGTCTGGCATCTGGGCCCCAAGCGCCCGCAGCGCGTCCCCGCCGCCGAACTGCGGGCAGGCCCGCTGCACAGCGGACACGACATGCCGCCACAGCCTGACGGGGTCATCATCGTCCCGGTCGAGGGAGACCCAGGCAAACCGCCGGTCCTCGATCGCGCTGGCTCGCCACTGCGCTACGGCAGTAGTCTTGCCGAAGCCTGGCGGCGCGTCCACCAGCACCAGCCTGCAGGACACGCAGCCCGCCAGATAACCGACGAGTTCCTTGCGCTCCACCCACTCCGCGCGCACGGCGGGAGCGTGCAGCTTCGTCTCGATCAGCACGCCGGCGCTCGCCCGCTGCGGCGCCGGGGCCTCTGCAGACTCATCGGCGACGGCGCACAGATCCGCGCTGCTCACTTGCCTCCTTGACCGGCAGTTGCCGTCACTGCCGGGGTCTAGAGCAGCGCCCATTCGCTTGCCACTATCACACGGCGGCCCTGATTTAACAATCAGTCAGTCCCGCCAGATAGCCACCATGGACGCTGACCAGCGTCGCGTCACTGCTGATCGAGGTTTGCGCACCAGGACTGAGATGGCCATGCGCGAACCTTGCTAGCCGAATTGCGGCGGGCCCACAACGTAGGCAATGACCAGGCAGTTGGCGGTGTGACGGTCGGTGCCGGGTGACAGGTCACCCGATGAGGGGTCACTGAGTGTGTCGACGGTCGCCGTCAGGAACGCGGTGTAGGAAACGCCCCGATCGCTCGGGGGGACGGTGAATGAGGCGGCCTTGACCACGCGGTGCGCCCGCTCGCTGAGCCGGTCGCCGAGGTCGAGCGTGGTTCCGCCGAGGAAGGCCTCGGGCTGGACCACCGGTTCGTCCGGCTGGAACGGGCTTTGCCGGATGCGCAGGCGTACCCGGGCGGCCCCGCCGACCTGGCTCTGACCGAGGTTCCAGACATGGACCCAGACGTCGTAGGTCCACCCTTTGTAGAGAAGCCGTCCGATATCGCGTGCCTTCAGCGCGGCGATGCCGTCACGGTCGCGGTCGACGATTCTGGGCTCGTCCCGGGGGCCCGGTTGGGTGATGATGATGTCCGGACTGTTATAGCCGCCGGCGTAGCCAGGGGGTTCGTCCCCGGACTGCACCGGACGTTTGCCGACGTCGCCTGGGTAGCTTCGGACCAGCAGGAACGGCCACTGGCCGTCGACGCGGGTGATCTCGCGGACCTCCGGGACTTGCTTGTCAGGCCCCGGCTTGTACCGCATCTGGGTCAGTGTGATCTGCACCGACTGCAGCGCTCTTCGGGTGCTCTCCAGCTCTCGCTGGAGCAGGCGGGCGTCGAGCACGCTGTCGTCGTCTTTCCCGAACGGGGGCGGCGGCCCGTCGGGCTGGTCTGGACGTTCCGGCCCGGCCATCAGACCGGCCGCCGTCCGGTTGTCGACATGCCGGCTGCGCGCATCTCGGCTTCTGAGACCTGGACGTCCAGCTTGCCGCATCCGGGCGGGGCAGGGGTCTCCCCGGCCCGCGGCAGGTAGTGGTGCATGAGGCGTTTGAGCGGGTCGTACCGGGACCGGTGGTGCGGGTTGTCCGTGGGCTGGTACTGCTGCGGGACGGTGCACGGCTCCGGATAGCCATAGAGGTCACGGACCTGGGCGGTTGCTGTGGGATCGTTTCCCGCCGCGACCTCCGGGAACTTGGACATCGGCGCGCACAGCCACTGATCCGGCCAGGTCTGGTCGAGTGTGGTCTGCGGCGCGGGGGGTTTGCTCTCGGCGTGGCGGAGGTAGTCCCAGCATTGATAGGCGTAGCCGCGGTCGGAGTCGAGGTTGAAGTCCGGCAGCGGCGCGGCGTGGTCGTTGGCGACGTAGCCGGCGTTTTGCCAGCTCCCGGTGAGCTGTCCGATGAGGTAGACGCCGTAGTCGATCGGGTCGCCGAGGTGCTGGCCGGGCATCGTGAGCAGCTCGGCGGAGACGGCCTCGGTCTCCTCGGGCGTTCGCGCGGCCTCGAAGCGGCGGCGTGCGGTGTCGCTGCCAGGCAGCCTGCCCATCAGAAATCCGGCGTGCTGTCCTTGTATGTAGGGGCCGACGTGGGTCCGCGGCGCCTCCCAGCCGTTGCGCATCCCGGCCATGTTGTGGTCCGGGTACCGCCACGGCGCGACGTGCTCGCTGGACACGGGCGCGGCGTCGAGCGGTGCCGCGTCCAGCCACGGCGGGTCGAGGTCGGTGAGCATCGCCCGCGGATATGCGGGGTCGAGCCCGTACCCGAGCGGTGACACGCCGGGGCTCGGGACCAGGCCGGACGGTTCGGTCATGCCCGGGGGGAGGCCGACGCCGCTGGGCGCATCGAGGTCGGCGCGCAACTGGGTCAGTGCGCCCTTCTCGTCGGCGCCGAGCCTGACCAGGCCCGTGGAGATCTCCTCGGGCTTAGGGGGCAGGTAGCCCTCGAGCACCAGCGGCTTGCGGGTGGTCATGTACAGATCCCAGGCGGGCATCACCAGGAACGTGTACAGCGCTTCGCGGGCCGGCCACGTCCCCAGCTCGGCCAGCAGCGCGGGCCCGCTGGTGACGAGCCACGCCGCGACCTCGAGCAGCCACAGTGCGTAGGCGACGATCGCCAAGAGCACGTCGATGATGCTCGGGCTCATCGCCTGGGCCGGGTCGGCGTTGCCGTCGGCGGGCAGCCCGGGTGGCATCGGGAAGTTGAGGTCGGTGATCACATCGGGCGGCATCGGCTTGCGGGTGCCCAGGCCGGAGCTGCTGGTGAACCTCGCGTAGTCGTAGGCGAGCTGGTACATGTTCTGCAGCATCTGCACGGTCGGCCGCCCGCCGCTGCCCGCATGCATGCCCGGGTCCCACTGGAGGACGCGCGGCCCGTCCATGTCGGTCGGCCCGGTGTAGACGTCCTGCATCGTCTTGATCAGCAGTTCGCAGAGGTGCTCCGGCAGCGGCTCGGTGTCCACGTCGAACACGGTCTTGCGGGTGCGGGCGTTCCCGGTGTGATCGGTCTCCGGGTAGGACGCATCTCCCCCGAGCGCCACCGGCGGGCGGCCGTCGATCAGAACGTCCCGAGCGCCGATCCATGTTGCCTGCACCGGCTGATTCCAGAACGCGTCTCCGCTGACGATCCGCCAGCCCGTCAGGCCGTCGTCGAAACTCCCGTTGACAATGTCTCCAACCACGGCGGGCTCCCCCGGGGGCGTGATCGCCCTATCGTGTCCCCTCCGATCACAATGCGCCCGCCTCTAAGAAGAGTCAATAATGTGCGCTGGAAAGGTAAAGCACGAGAATGATCTCGTTCGGCGGGAGCGTCGGCGGCGCCCTGACGGCGCTCGGCATCGGGCCCGCCATTCAGCCCGTCAGCCTCTGAACCGGCTGCTGTTGAATGCCTGCACCTTCCGGAGGAGCCCGATGAGCGGGTCGGAGGACCTCATGACGTGCTCCGCTGTGTCCACGACCGTCTTTGGGAGGAGGCTTTCCACTCTGGCCAGGGCCAGCCGCGTCGTCCCCACGAGGCGGGGATGGATGAGATCCTCGGTCGGACGGCACTGGGCCGGCCGGAACTCCTCCCGCCCGACCTGCTGGTGCTCGAACCACCGGCCCGCTGATCCGAGGCAGTTATCGCACGCAGGGAGCGGCTCGGGTGACGTCAGGTAGGACAGCAGCCGGTCGCGGAACCCCGGCGAATCGTCGATCTTGATGCCGTTGCCGTACGTGGCGTCCGGGCCGAGCGACATTCCCTTCGGGATCATGTAGCTCTGCGGGCACTTGAAGAACCACCCATTGGCAACCGTGTGACATCTCCATCGGTGTGCTTCGTTGCAGGTCGCGTAAATCCTTTTCACCAGCGAAGGGTCGTCGGTTCCCTGTTCGGAATACGATTCCTGGAATGCCTGATACCGCTTATACCGGATGGGCACGTTGTTCCGGCGGGCGAGATCGATGCACTTATCCAGCTGGTGCTGCTTCAGGCTCCGGCCCGGGTAGAGGGAGATCCGGACCGAGTCCACCGCTTCCCAGACACGGCGCTCCATCCGGGGAAGCAGCAGGCCATTTGTCCAGATCTCCATTTTCTCCGCGACCTGCGACTCGCGGGCGGCCATAATGACATCCAGGAGATTCGGGTGCAGGAGCGGCTCACCCCCCAGGATTTTCAGGACGTTCGCGTGATAGCTCCTGGCCAGGGTGGTCAGGTCCGAGGAGAGGGCACCGGGATCGACGAAATGCTTCGGCAGTACCGGGGATAGGTGCGTGCACGAGCGACACCTCAGATTGCAGTGCTCGACAATGTTGACTTCGCAGGTGCGATTGAGTATTCGCCCATCTTTGAGCCGGTACCGGTCGCCCAATTAGAACCGCCTCCTGGAGGTGAGGAACCACCACCGCTGAACTATAGCCCGCTGCCCTGTCATACGCTGTCCGGCATCCCTGACCGGGCGTCAAGGCCGCGGCCGAGGCTGGTGTAGGCAATCCCCAACCGGCGAAGCACCTCGGCATCGAGCAGGTTACGGGTGTCCACGACGACCGGGGTACGCATCACCTTGGCAATCTTCATCCAGTCCAGCATGCGGAACTGCGCCCACTCGGTCAGCACGACGATCGCGTCCGCATCGGCCGCTGCGGCGTAGGCGTCGGCCACGACTCGGATCGCACCCAGGTCGGTATCGGGCAGGACCGCCGGGTCGCATCCGGCAAGTTCCGCTCCTTCCCGGTGCAGCCGAGCGGCCACGGCTAGCGCCGGCGACTCCCGCAGGTCGTTGGTGCCCGCCTTGAACGTCAGCCCGAGCAGGCCGATCCGCTTCCCGGACACCGAGCCCTCGGGCTTACCCGTGACAGCGGACCGCACCTTCTCGGCCATCCGCCGCTGTTGCCGCATATTGCCCTGGATCGCCGCGCGCAGCAGCCCGAAACCGAGGCCGGCGGCGTCCGCCATCTGCACCAGGGCCTGGGTGTCCTTGGGAAGGCAGGGCCCTCCCCAGCCGGGGCCAGGTGACAGGTATCCCCGACCGATCCGGCTGTCGTAGCCCAGGGCCTCGGCGACCTCGCATATGTCGGCCTCCAGTCGCTCGCACAATTCGGCGATCGCGTTCACGTATGACAGCTTCATGGCCAGGAAGCAATTCGCCGCGTACTTCGCCAGTTCCGCGCTGGCCGCGTCGATGAGCACGGCTGGCGCGCCGAGCGGCGCGTACAGCGCGGCGACTTCTTCGGCGATGCCCGGCCTGTCACACCCGACCACGATCCGATCTGGGTGCAGGAAGTCCGCGACAGTGCTGCCTTCGCGGAGGAATTCCGGATTGGCCACGACCGCGACGTCGTCGCGCCCGAGTGATTGCGCGAGCCGCTTCGCGGTGCCCACTGGGACGGTGGATTTGATTACGATGATCCCGCCAGCCGGCAGCAGCCGACGGCACGCGTCGACCGCCGCCTCCACCGCGGACAGGTCCGGGATGCCATCCGGTCCTGCCGGCGTCGGCAGGCAAAGGAACACCATATCCGCCTCGGTCAGCGCCGCCGCTATCCCGGTCACGAACGACAGCCGCCCCGACGTCAGCCCTGCCCGCAGCAGCTCCGCCAGGCAGGGCTCGCGGATATCCACCTCGCCGCGGGCAAGCCGGGACACCTTGCCGGAGTCCACGTCCGCGCATATCACCTGGTGCCCGAGCGAGCAGAGGCATGCGCCTGTGGTCAGTCCCACGTAGCCGGTGCCCAATACCGCGATCCTGCGCGCAGCGGCGGCTCCTGCGGCAGCGGCCCGCGGACGCTCAGCCACGATCTTGCCCTCCAGGCCAGTTCCACAGCTGCCGCAGCGGAATCCCGAATTGCCGCTCCACTCCGGCGACTTCGGCCTCGAGATGCTCTCGGACGAAGGCGGCGTCGGCCGGCGACATTACCGGGCGGCTGTCTCCCAGCGGCTCGTACAGCACCCGCTGGACAAGCGCGGACCGTTTGACCCGGCCGACGACGCCGGCGCCATTGTGCCTGCGGACCACGACCGCGGCACGCTTGGCGAAGGTGGCCAGCGGGAGCCACCGTGCATCGCTGGCAGGCTGCCTGGCGCCGAGCAGTTCCGGGGTCACGACCAAGCGGTCGATATGCAGCCAGGCCGTGACGCCGTCGAGGAAGGCCTGCGGGTCGGCGCGCAGGTCGTCGAACACCGCCACGTGCAGGGCTTGGCGGTCGAAGCAGTCCAGGTAGCGCCGTAGCTGGGTGGCGTAGCGTCCCTCTTCGATCAGGTCGGACGTTTCCAGGTCCTCGCGGAAGGTGGCCGTGAGGCCATGCTTGCGCCGGTGCAGGTAGGCGGAGAAAGCGCGCTCGGCTGGGTCACGCAAGGTCACCATCAGGCGGACGTCAGGGCCAAGGCACGAGCGGATCCGCCGCGGTGCCTCGGCGCAGGTCAGATAGTCGGGGCATACCTCGCCGACGACGCGGTGCGAGGGCCGGGCCGACCGGAACTGCTTGCGATACCAGTCCACGCCGCGGTCGTAATAGCGGCTGAAGAAGTAGAGGTCCTTCGCCTCGCTTAGGTAGACCTCGGGATGCAGCGCCAGCGTCTCATGCAGCCAGCTGGAGCCGGACTTGCCCGGCCCAATGTGGAGGAAGTTTGGGAGTCTTGTCACAATGCACCCCTCCGCCGGAGCACCGCGGGAATCGTCTTCGCGAGGATGATCAGGTCACCGCGCAGGGACCAGTTCTCGATGTAGGCGAGGTCCATCCGGACGCAGTCATCGAAGCCCACCTCGGAGCGGCCGTTGACCTGCCAGGCGCCGGTAAGCCCCGGGCGCACGGCGAGCCGGGCGAGCTGCCAGCTCTCATAGGCCTCAACTTCCGATGCCAGCCCCGGACGCGGCCCGACAAGGCTCATGTCGCCCCGTACCACATTCCAGAGCTGGGGCAGCTCGTCCAGCGACCACCGTCTGAGCCACCGGCCGGCTCTGGTGATGCGAGAGTCGTCCTGGAACTTGTAGAAACGCTGGTCGGCGCCGGTCTTATCGAGCATTCCGGCCACCAGCCGGTCCGCACCGTCAACCATCGTCCGCAGCTTCAGCATGGTGAACGGCCGCATCCCCCTGCCGATCCGCTCCTGACGGAAAAGCGCGGGCCCGGCCGATGAAACCCTGACCACCAGGCCAAGCACGGCGAGCAGTGGCCAGATGATGAGGAGGGCGGCTCCAGCGAGGCTCACATCGGCGAGCCGTTTGCCCGGCCCGTTCGCCCTGGTGTGCTCGGCGCGGCCGGGCAGCTGGCGCGCCGTCATGGCCGGCCGGGCCTCGACGCTGCCAGGCAGTGCCGTACCGCGATCACCACCTGCTCCGCGTCTTCCTCGGTGAGCTCAGAGGACATGGGCAGGGCCAGTACCGCACCGTCCAGCCGCTCGGTGACCGGCAGCTGCTCGCCGTCGCCGAAGCCCGCCATGTGCAGCGCGCGGAAGTACGGCTTGGTCTGCACGCCGCAGTCACCGAGAGCCCGCTGCAGGGCATCGCGACCCGGCATGCGTGGCACCCTGGCGACCCAATGCACGTAGCAGTGGGTGTCGCCCGCGCGCACCTGCTGGGCGGTGAGCTGCGGTAGCCCCGCGCGGTAGACGTCGGCGACGCGGTTGCGCCGCCGCACCAGGTCGTCGAGCATGTCCAGCTGATCGAGCGCATATATCGCGTGCAATTCGTCCATCAGCTCAGAACGCCACCAGCCGTGCTGGTCGCTCTGCAGCGCCGTGGCCGCATCCGCGGGGAGCACGGCCGCTCCGCCGGCGCCAGCTGCCGACAGCACCTTGGCGAAGCTCATCGAATAGGCGTGACCGCGGGCGAATCCGGCGACCGGGCGGCCGGCGTACCGGCCGCCGATCGACGCAGCCGAGTCGGCGATGAGCGGAACACCGGCCTCATCGCAGACCCGGGACAGCGACGCGTAGTCACAGGGATTGCCGAACGTGTCGACGCTGACCACGACGCGGGCCGGCTCCGCCGTCAGCATCGCGCCGAGCCCCTCTGGATCGATGGTCCAGGTGTGCTCGTCGACATCGGCGAACCTGAGACGGTAGCCGAGCTGCAGCAGGACCTCACCCGTGGCCGGGAACGTGAAGGAGGGCAGGACGGCGGTATCACCCGGCCTCGCCATGCCGACCGTGGCGGCGATCACCAGACGAAGCGCCGAGGTTCCCGATGCCGTCACCAGTAGCGTGTGCCCGTCGCCGATGCCGAGCGCCTCCGCCAGCCGGCCGCTCAGCTCCTGTGACCATCGGTTGCCGTGCTTGACCTCGCCACGCCACAGGCTGGCCTGCTGGCGAGCGGCGACCTGGTCAGGGCAGGCCGCGCGGGGCGGGATCACCACAGGAAGGACCGGCTCGAAGGCCGGGCAGCGCTCGATGCGGACGGCTGCCACCATCGCCTCGAGGTGCTGGCGCAGCGGGCCCATTCTCCCGCCGGCCGCCCTCAGCCGGGATGTATCCATTACCACGCCATCGCCACTAGCATCGGGCGGGCCGGGCTCGATCTGGGCGGCCGAGCCGCACATGTCGCGGATCTCCGCCGCGAGTGCAGGCAGCGATAGCGGTTCGCCGCCCACGTTGTAGACACCGGAGGGCAGCCCGGACGCGGCGATTCCGGCGAGTTCACGGACCGGCACGAAGCTGCGCTCGGTGCGCGGTACCCGCAGCGGATGCCCGGCGAGCGCCTGCCTGATGAGGCGGGTGATGGCGCAGTCCTGCCCGGTTCCGCAGATGGTCGCGAGCCGCAAGATGGTCAGGCGATCCGCATCGGCTTCCCGTGCTACCAGGCGTTCCTGTGCCAGTTTGGAGAGCGCGTATGCCCAGCGGCCGGGGGTGTCGGCATCCACCAGGCGCCGCCCGAGGGCAGCGGACCGCCATGGCGGGCACGGCTCGCAGGCGAGCCTTACCGCGTCGTCGCACCACTCGTCGATCTGGTCGATGGCCAGCGGCAGCACCGGCGGCGTGTCTTCTTTCGCTGGCGCGCAAGCGCAGCCATAGATCTCCGCGGAGGACATCAGCAGGACCGCTCGTCCCGCCAGCGCGGGCAGGATCCGCGCTGTGGAGATCGCATTACGCACGGGCAGGAGCCATGGCCAGCGCGGACGTGACGCGACCAGGCCGAGTAGGAGCACAACCTCCCCCTCAGGCAGCGGCGGCAGGTCGCTGGTGAGCAGGTCCGCTTCCAGCCACTGAGCCCCGGCCGCCATCAGCCTGCCCGGCGGCGGGCGCGCATCGAGCACGGTTACCTTCCGGTCGGCCTCAAGCAGCGCCCGGGTGATCGACTGGCCGACGGCTCCCGACCCGCCGACCAGGATGCAGCCCTCCATCTACCCCCCCGCTTCCAGGCCGCGGGGATGCCGGCCGCCGGTGCCTGCGGCGGCGCGGCGGCCGGTCGCCAGCAGCTGCTTTCCGATATCGGCTAGCTCGGGATGTGCCTGAAGCTCACGCTCGATACCCAGGTGGGCATCCCAGTCACGCTCCAGGCGATCAGCGAGGCGGGCCGGCCCCAGCGGAGCCGCGGTGGAGAGCAGCCCGGTCACCTGAACGTCCACCAGGCCCGCGGCCTGAAATGCCCGCCGCAACCGCTCCCGGTCCATGAGGTGCATCTCGGCGGATTGATCCTCAACGACCCAGACGCCGATCCGGGTTCTCAGCCGTTGCATCGCCTCCTCATACTTTTCGTCCCGCAACAACTCGATCACCAGGGCAACCAGCGAGTCGACGAGCACCATGACCGAACCGCCGGGGCGCACCCAGCTGGCGAACCGCCGCACCATCGCTTCTGGATCCGCGCTGTATTGCAGCGATCCAAGGGCGAGGACCATCCCCGCCGACCCGTCGGGCAGTTGCACAGTCTCCATCGGTTCGCCGATGAGCTTGAAGGCCTGACCATGATCCGCGCGCCGCAGTTCGGCGATCATCCCGGGTGCGGGCTCGATTCCGATGACCTCATAGCCAAGCGCGAGCAGCGGCTCCACCCAGCGGCCCACCCCGCATCCGACATCTACGATGGGCCCGCGATCGGGCAGGAAATGCCGCACCTGGTCCCAGGCCATGGTGTCGTAGGCGCGCCGGTGCGGGCTCTCGAAGTGCTCACGGTAGCGATGGGCAAGCGCCGTATAGAGCTGCTGGCTCGATTGCATGCCTTCACGTCTCCGTGCCGAGATGACGGCGTCCGATTCGCCACAGCAGGTCGTCCGCATACGTCGTGGGCTGCCATCGCAGGTTCAGGCTGTAGTTGCTCCCACAGCCCACGCAGTCCTTCCGGAACAGCCGGGCGTGCTCTTCGCGATAGTGGGCAGAGTCGATCACCTCCGCGATCCGGCGGGACCGGACGTTGAAGGCTGGATCGTGCGCCCAGCATCCGCCGATCTCGCCCCTGGCATGGATCATCAGTTTGAGCTGGGATTCCGCGCACGGCACGTCGCGCTGCACGATGTCGGAGAAGTGCCGTGGTATGTACTTGAGGTCGGTATAGCGGGGGAGCCAGCGCGGGTCCGCCCGCTTTACGTCCTCAAGTCGGCGCAGCGCGGATTCGATCTCGCCAGCACCGACCCGCTTCTGTATCGAAACTTCGCGAGCGCGGAACAGAAATGTCTGATCAGTGGCGAGATTCAGGTAAAGCCGGACTTGAAGCTGCTGCGCCAGCCGCGCGATATCAGGCAGGTGCTCGACATTGTCCCGCATGATGGTGAAGTTCATGCGGATCTTCAGCCCAAGACGCTGCCGCTGGGTGATCAGGTGCCTGAGGTGGCTGATCGTCGTGTCAAAGGCGCCAGCCCGGCCGCGGACATGATCGTGGATGCGCTTGTCCGGGCCGTCCACCGATATGTTGAAGCTCCTGACCCCGGCGGCAAGCACCTCTTCGAGTACGTCCGGGGTCAGGCGGATTCCATTCGTGTTCAGATGCATATGCCGGATGCCAGCAGCGTGCGCATAGGTCATAATCTCAAGAGCGTCCGGGCGGATCAACGGCTCGCCGCCGGTGAAGTTTGCCTTGATTATCCGCAGCCGCACGAGCTGATCTATGACTTCCTTCCATTCCTGGATCGTCAGCTCTCCCCTGGTATTCTCCAGCCAGCAGGCGCAGCTGATGCATCGCAGGTTGCAATTCTCAGTCAGGAACAGCTCGGCGACGAGCGGCCGGACATGAATATTGGGCGAGATCCAGCGCTTGATTCCGAGCTGGATGAAAAAACTGGCGAGATGAGCCTTCTCCGTGATTCTCACTATACTTTCCTCGCAGCTACGAAGATATTCGCCGAAGTAAAGGTCTCGCCATCCAGGTAGATAGCCCGTTCAAGCAGCTCGCGCAGCCGTCCGCCGGTCAGCAAGGCCGGTATCTGCAGCCACCGCCAGAACAAGTTGGCCCCGGTAACGCTTACTGGGTCGAAGCCCTGCTCTCGAAGCAGCGCGAGCAGGTCGCGCCGCCGGTAGTTAGTGTGCTCCTCTTTACCCACCGACATGTCTCCGCGCAGGCCGTTGTCGAGGTTCTCGAATCTGTCCGCATAGACCTCACGGCCGAATCGGGCGCTATATACCAGCCGGTGCAGCCGCGGGAATCTGAATTTCGCGTTGTCCGGGTCGAGGAAGGAGAAGACATGACGCCCGGGCACGGTCACGATCAGCAGGCCGCCGGGGGCGAGAATGCGCCGGATCTCGGCGAGAACGCGAGCTTCATCGGGGACATGCTCGAGCACGTCGAGCAGCGAGACAGAGGTGAATTCACCGGTGCGAAAGCATAGTTCGCCATCCACTGGTATGTGGTGAACAGGGATGTCCGGGCTGGTCTTCTTGACCTGAGCGAGGTACCCGGCATGCGGATCGGCGCCCGTGCACTGAAGCGGGGTTGTCGCGTGCAGCACCGTGAGGAATTCGCCCTCACCGCAGCCGAGGTCCAGATGGTGACCGTCCTGCCCGGCGAGATGCTGCCAGCAGAACGCGTACCGGCGCAGATGATGGCGCGCGAACGGGTTCGGCTCACCGGTCACGGCGCCCGCCGCGGCACAGTCGCGCACAGAGTGAGTCAAGGGTGTGGATGACCTGATCGGGGGCAGCCGCCGGGGGCAGCGGCCGTTCGCGCAGCAGCTGGGCTTGCCGGGCGGCGTGCGTCGTGACCGTGGGCTGGAGGTCATCAGGCTCCCATACGGCCACCACCGGACCGGTACGCTCCTCGCGTCGGAGGTAGGCGACCTGATGATCGTTGCCCATCTCGCCGAGCGAGGCACGCCTGGCTACCGCGATCGGAACCTTGCCTGCCCGCTGCACCAGCCGGACCGTGTTCCCGGCGTGCGTGATGATCACCTCAGCGGCCACGATTCGCTCCTGCAAGTCGCTGAAGCCGATGAACTGCCTGTGCGGGCATGGCGGCGTCACCGCTGACGTGCCGGTCTGCGCGAAGACCTCGTGCTCGGCACACAGCGGGCGCAGCGCCCGGATCAGGCGGTCGAAGGGCCAGGGGCCCATACCCACGGTGACCAGGATGCGCGCCATCAGTACAGCTCACCGATGAGGACGGCCCGTGGTCGCGTGCCGACCAGGGATGACCGCTGGACCAGGACCGCGCCAGCGAGCCGGCAGCATATCCTGCTCGCCGAACCCGCCGCGTCCACCATGTTGAACGTCTCGAGCCACAAGGCCGGGATCCGCAGCACCCGGGCGGCGAGGAATACCCCGACGGCGACGCCCGTGCCCGCGGAAATGATCACGTCTGGCCGTTCACGGCGCAGAATCCGCAGGCTGCGCATTACCGCGCCCAGCACGCCGAGCGGACGGTGAGCCGATTGCTCCCGCTCCCAGTGCACGCGCTGGCCCGTCAGCAGAGCGGCGGTATCCTCGGCGTGCACCGCGATCCAGGACACATCATGCCGGGACCACCAGGGTTTCAGCGCAAGGAGGTCGAGCAGCACGCCCCCGCTGCTTGACACCAGCAAGACCCGGTATCGCGGAGCGCTCGCACCTGTTTCTCTGTCCATCAGATGAGCCTGTTCACCCACGTCTGCGGGGTCCCGGCCGAGGGAATCTCGATCTCGATGTTGTAGCTGAACTCCATCGGCTCCTGAACCGCCATCCATTCGACCATGCGGGTGAGGCCATCGCGCAGCGAGGTTGATGTCTGGTAGCCGAGCAGCTTTCGCGCCTTGTCCGCGCTACAGGTGGCGTGTTTGACTTCCAGCGGACGGGCAGGCACGAAAATTGGATCGAGCTGGAATGACATGATGTCAGCGATTTCTTCAGCGAGCTGCAGGACCGATGTCGTTTCCTCGTCCGGCCCGACGTTTATGACTTGACCTTCGGCCGCTGGCTCCTTACCCATGCGCTCCAGGCACGCCACCACGTCGCCGACGAAACTGAAACCGCGCAACTGGCTGCCATCACCATAGATGATCGGCTGCTTGCCCCTGAGCATGCGGTTGATCATGATCGCTGCGACGTTACGGTACGGATCACTGTAGCGCTGCCGGGGGCCGATAACGCTGTGCGGTACTGCGATCGCGTACTCGCCGCCATGCCTGGAGAACAGATTCTCGACCATGAGCTCGGACGTATGCTTGGCTAGGCCATATGGCGTTACGGGTTCCGGCTTCATGTCCTCGGTGAAGGGCGGCGTCAGGGCGCCGTATCGTGCCATGGACGAGCAATGGACGAAACGGCCGGCGCCAGCCGAGATGCTGGCGGTGGCGAGGTCCACGGTAGCCTGCGCGGTGTTCTTGAACACGAATGACGGGGAGAAGATGCTAAGGCCGTCATAGGCGGCCGAAGCACAGTGATAGACCAGGTCGGCACCTGATAGCAGATTCGCGTATGATCCACGGTCGCAGCAGTCAGCAACCAGGAAATCGACCCCGGCAGGGACGTTGCGCTCACTGCCGCCAGACAAGTTGTCGATTCCGCATACACGCCACCCGTGATCGGAGAAACGATCGGCCAGATGGCTGCCAAGAAAGCCGGCGATTCCCGAGATAAAGACTTTCTGCATCATCGCTTTCCCCTCGGCCCACGATCCTGGTCGTCATACGGCTTACCATCAGTCGGCGGGGTCGGCACGCCACGCACCGGCGTCAAGGCTCAGGGAACCCTGTGCACCAGACCCTTACGCTCTGAGTTGTATTGCTACGGTTAGCTACGGTCCGGCCCGGCGCGTGCACTAGGTAGCTTGTCGCGCTGCAATCGAAATGGCAAGGCCCGGGTGGGACGATCGAACCAGCCGCTCACGTCCGTGAGCGCCAGCCATGATCGTGCGCGCCTGTAGGTGACCGAGCGCCGACCGCCGGTGATCGGCATCATTTGACAGCGCGCCGGCCACCAGCGGGCCGGTGCGGCTGGCCAGAACCTGAGAACTCACGGCGAGGGCGAGCCGGGCCGGCGCCGGCCGGGATCTGGTTTGCCGTCACTCCCGCCTCCCATGGCACAGGACTCAGGTGATTGGTTTGCTAACCGTTCATCTGCCGGTTACGCGCGCTCCAGTTCGGGCCGTTTGCCAGTTCCAAAGGTGGACGTGGCCGGGATTGTCATCATCACCCGGTTGGGGTGGTGAACGCGTGTCGCCGGCCGGATAGACAGGGCATAGGGGCCGACCCCGCATATAGCGGGCGCCACGATCATGTCGGGACGTAGGCTCGCACGACACAGGGACAGAGCGGTACATCGGAACGCGATAGGGGCTGGCGGTGGGTGCTGAACGGGATCGGGTAGCTGGGTTCGGGCGGCTGCAGGACGGGCTCCGGCAAGGCGGGGAGTGGTACCGGTGGGGGCCGTACGTGAGCGAGCGGCAGTGGGGCACGGTGCGGGAGGACTACAGCGCCGACGGCAACGCGTGGGATTACCTGCCGCACGACCAGGCCCGGTCCCGGGCCTACCGGTGGGGCGAGGACGGCCTGGCCGGATTCTGCGATATCGAGCAGCGGCTGTGCCTGAGCCTGGCGCTGTGGAACGGGCGGGATCCGATCCTGAAGGAACGGGCGTTCGGGCTTACCGGCCCGCAGGGCAACCACGGCGAGGACGTGAAGGAGTACTGGTGGTACCTGGATGCGGTGCCCAGCCATGCCTGGAACCGGTGGCGCTACCACTACCCTCAGGCCGCGTATCCCTATCAGGACCTGATCGATGTCAATGCCGGCCGGAGCCGGCACGAGCCCGAGTACGAGTTGCTCGACACCGGCGCGTTCGACGGCGACCGGTACTGGATCACCGAGGTGCACTACGCCAAGGCCAGCCCGGATGACCTGCTGATGGCCATCCAGGTCACCAACGCCGGCCCGGAGCCGGACACGCTGCATGTGCTGCCCACCGCCTGGTTCCGCAACACCTGGTCCTGGGGTGACAGCGAGCCCCGTCCGGCGCTGCGGGCTTCCGGCGACCGGTCGGTGTCCATCGACCATCCGTTCCTGGGCACCTTGGAGCTCATCGCCGCGACTGGCCCCGGCGGCGCCGCCCCGCAGCTGCTGTTCTGCGAGAACGAGACCAACCTGGCCGGGTTGTATGGCACCGAACCGGTCACGCCCTATCCCAAGGACGGCATCAACGACCACGTGATCCACGGCGCGGCCACGGTCAACCCGGCCGGCGCCGGGACCAAATGCGCGTTCTGGTACCAGGTCACCGTGCCGCCCGGGCAGACCGCCGAGCTGCGGCTGCGGCTGCGGCCGGCCGCCGGCGGGCCGGGCCGGGCCGCGGCCAGGGCGGCGGCCGCGCTGGGCAAGGACTTCAATCAGGTGATGGCCCAGCGCCGCGCCGAGGCCGATGAGTTCTACGCCGAGCTGACACCGGCCGGCGCCAGCGCGGATGAGGCGCTGGTGCTGCGGCAGGCGTCCGCGGGCATGCTGTGGAGCAAACAGCTGTTTTACTACGACGTTTCGCGGTGGCTGGACGGGGACCCGACCCAGCCCGAGCCGCCGGCCGTGCGCAAGAGCGGGCGGAACTCCAAGTGGCGCAACTTCGACGGGTTCGACATCATCTCGATGCCGGACAAGTGGGAGTACCCGTGGTTCGCCGCCTGGGATCTGGCCTTCCACACGGTCACCCTGGCTCACCTGGACCCGGCCTTCGCCAAATACCAGCTGATCCTGATCTGCCGGGAGTGGTTCCAGCACCCGCAGGGGGCGCTGCCGGCGTATGAGTGGGACTTCGGTGACGTCAACCCGCCGGTACACGCCTGGGCGGCGCTGCAGGTCTTCGCCATCGACGGCGCCCGCGACCTCGGCTTCCTGTCCCGGGTGTTCGCCAAGCTCCTGGTCAACTTCACCTGGTGGGTCAACCGCGAGGACGCCAGCGACCGGAACGTGTTCGAGGGCGGCTTCCTCGGCCTGGACAACATCGGCCCGATCGACCGCTCCCACCTGCCCGCCGGCTACACCCTGGAGCAGTCCGACGCCACCGGCTGGATGGGCTCCTACGCGCTGGCGATGGGGACGATCGCGGCCGTCCTCCACTGGTCCGGCCAGCAGCAGGGGCAGGATCTGGTGCTGAAGTTCCTGGAGCATTTCGCGGGCATCCGCACTGCCCTGGAACAGCAGGGCCTGTGGGACGACGCCGACGGCCTGTTCTATGACCAGCTGGTCACCCCCTCTGGCTACACCGTCCCGGTCAAGACCCGGTCCATGGTCGGGATCATCCCGGCGCTGGCTGTGGCGGTCATCGACGGCGGCATGCTGCACAACGCGATGACCATGAACAAGAACTTCACGCGCTTCCTGCAGAAGGAGGGCGTCGGGGACGTGCAGAAGCTGGCCGAGACCCCGCAGCTGCGCGGCGAGGCGGGCAGCCAGCGGCTGCTGCTGTCGGTGGCCCGGCCAGCCCAGCTGGAGCGGCTGTTCGCCAAGCTCTTCGACGAGAACGAGTTCTTGTCCCCGCACGGGCTGCGCGCGCTGTCGGCCTACCACCGCGATCATCCCTACCAGTTCGATGCCGAGGGCTACCAGTCCTCCATCGACTACGAGCCGGGCGAGTCGACCACGTCCATGTTCGGCGGCAACTCCAACTGGCGCGGCCCGATCTGGATGCCGGTCAACTACCTCGTGGTCGAATCGCTGGAGCGCTACCACCGGTTCTACGGCGATGACTTTGAGATCGAGTACCCGACCGGCTCGGGGAAGCGGCTCACCCTCGACCTGATCGTCGCCGACCTGCAGGACCGGCTGATCTCCCTGTTCACCAGGGACGAAAACGGACGGCGGGCCTGCTTCGGCAGGACCGAGAAGATGCAGACCGATCCCGCCTGGAAGGACAACCTGATCTTCAGCGAGTACTTCCACGGCGACAACGGCGCCGCGATCGGCGCCTTCCACCAGACTGGCTGGACCGGCCTGATCGCCGACTTGATCTTGCGCCGGCACGGCGCGGTCCGGGCACTCGGAGACGTCCTGCGCGACCTGGCAGGAAAGGCCCAGCAATGACCAGCAGCCAAGCCGCCGCCACCGCGGCCGGGACGGTCCCGGCCGGCCGGGCCGCCCCGCAGGCCCCAAACACCGCCGCTCTCCCCGGCACCCCGTTCCCGCTGGGCGCCACGCCCGGCGGGCACCTGGGAATGGCGGGCACGAACTTCGCGCTCGCCTCCACCGTCGCCGACAGCGTCACGTTGTGCCTGTTCGATGCGGCAGGCGCGGAAACCCAGATCCCGCTGGCCGATAATGACGCCGATGTCTGGCATGCGTTCGTGCCCGGCATCGGCCCGGGGCAAGCCTACGGGTACCGCGTCGGCGGGCCCTGGAACCCGGCCCAGGGCCTGCGGTGCAACCCGGCCAAGCTGCTACTCGACCCCTACGCGAAGGCGGTCAGTGGAACGGTCTCGTTCGGGCCGCAGGTGCTCGGCCAGGACGCAGCCGACCCCGGCAAGCCGAGCACCCTGGACTCGGCGGCGAATACGCCCCGGAGCCTGGTCGTGGACCCGGCATTCGGCTGGCAGGATGACAAACGCCCCTGGTACCGCTACGCGGACACGATCGTCTACGAAGTCCACGTCAAGGGCTTCACCATGCGCCATCCCGACATTCCCCCGCCGCTGCGCGGGACCTACGCCGGCCTGGGCCACGAAGCCGCCATCGCGTACCTGCTTGACCTGGGCGTCACCACCGTCGAGCTGCTGCCGGTGCACCAGAACGTGCCCGAGTCGTTCCTGGTCGCGCGGGGGCTGACGAACTATTGGGGCTACAACACCATCGGCTTCTTCGCCCCGCACGACGGGTACTCCGCCGCCGTCCGGGCCGGCCGCCAAGGCGGCCAGGTCAGCGAGTTCCAGGCCATGGTCGACGCGCTGCACCGGGCCGGCCTGGAAGTGATCCTCGACGTTGTGTTCAACCACACGGCCGAGGCGGGACCCGACGGCCCCACACTGTGCTTCCGCGGCATCGACAACCTGGCCTACTACCGGGTCGAGCCCGGCAACCCTGGCAAGTACTACGACACGACCGGGTGCGGCAACTCGCTGAACGCCGGCGACCCGATCATGCTCCAGATGATGATGGACTCGCTGCGCTATTGGCTGACCGAGATGCACGCCGACGGGTTCCGGTTCGACCTGGCGCCGACGCTGGCCCGCCAGGAGGGCGTCTTCGACAAGGTGTCGGCCTTCCTGGACATGGTCGCCCAGGACCCGGTGGTATCGCGGGCCAAGCTGATCGCCGAGCCATGGGACGTCGGCCAGATGGACAGCTACGACCTGGGCCGCTTCCCGGCGCTGTGGCGGGAGTGGAACGGCAAGTACCGGGACACGATGCGCGACTTTTGGCGCAGCCATCCGGTCGGGATGGGCGAGTTCGCCAATCGCTTCTGCGGCTCCTCGGACCTGTACGGGACGGCCGGCCGTCGGCCCACCTCCTCGGTCAACCTGATCACCGTCCACGACGGCTTTACCCTCCGGGACCTCGTCTCCTACAACGACAAGCACAATGAGGCCAACGGCGAGAACAACCGCGACGGAACCAGCGACAACCGGTCCTGGAACTGCGGCGCCGAGGGCCCGACCGACGACCCCGATGTGCTGGCGCTGCGCGCGCGCCAGTCCCGGGCCATGCTCACCACGCTGCTGCTGTCGTTCGGCGTGCCGATGCTGCTTGGCGGTGACGAGATGGCCCGGACCCAGCAGGGCAACAACAACGCCTACTGCCAGGACAACGAGATGACCTGGTTTGACTGGTCCAAGCCCGACACCGAGCTACAGGACTTCACCAGGCGGCTTGTCGCCCTCCGCAAGGCACATCCGGTGTTCCGCCGCCGCCGTTTCCTTTCCGGGGCAGAAGCATCCGAGCTGCGCTGGTTCACTCCCGCAGGCACCGAGATGACGGCCGCCGACTGGTCGGACGACAACGCCCTGGCCATCGCGTTGTACCTGGACGGCTCCGATGACCCGGACCGGGCCGAAGACGGAACGTGGTTGCTGGATGACGACTTCATGGTCCTGGTCAACGCGTGGTGGGAACCGCTCGAGTTCGTCCTGCCAGCCACCAGGGGGCAAGCATCGTGGCGTACCGATATCGACACCTACGACCCGGCAGCACCCGGCAACCCCGCAGTCGCGCCGCGAGGCGCCGGCGACCACATCACCGTCAACCCCCGGTCCATCGTGGTGCTGTCCGATCCGCGTCGCGACTGACCGCGCTAAGGCGGTCGGAGATGGTGACCGAGCCGCCGCGGACGCTGGCTTCGATCCGGACCTGGTCGCGCAGGCGGGCAGGGACCGGGTCTGGCAGTACTTTCGGATCTTGGCGAGGTCGGTCTCCGGCGGTGCGGGGCAAAGGAAGAGCGCCGAAGTCCAGGACGTGTACGACCGGATCATGGCGCTGATGGCGGCCTAAAGTAATTGGGTGCGGCTCGTTTGGGGTGAGGGGGGTCAGGCACTGAGTGTGTGCTGGCCTTGGGCTGTGCCGGGGTAGAGCCGTTGGTGTTCGCGGGCCAGGTGGTAGGGCCAGTAGTCGTCGTAGTCGCCGTTGGCGATGACGGCGCGCAGGGTGAGGATCGCTTCGGCGCCTTGGAGTCCCCATCTGGCTCCGGTGATGTCGAGCCTGTCGCCGATCAGGTGGCGGCATGCTCCTTCGATGACGCCGGTGGCGATGGGCCATCCTGCGGTCAGGGCCTGGTCGTAGCGCAGGTACTCGTCCTTGCTGGTCAGGTAGCGGACGCACGCGTCAGTGCCGGTCCGCTGGGTGCCGGTGAGGCCGGCGGCGTCCGCCTCGGCGGAGATCTCGGCGGCTGCCCGGGCGCTGTCCCCAGCCAGTACCGCGAGTGCTTTGACCGCTACCCAGTCCTCGGCTGCCGGATCCCCGGCGGCATGCAGGCACCAGGCGGCCTTCCAGATGTATTCGAGCACGTGGATCAGGTCGATCACGATGTGGATGGTGGCGCCGCGCCGCTGGGCTTGGGAGCGGATCAGGTCCAGCTGGTGCTCGGCCCCGTCGACAAGGACCACCCAGGTCCTATGGTGCTGCGGGTCGCGGGCCTCAGCCTGGTCAAACGCGGCGGCGATCACGTCGGCGGGGTCGTGTTCCACCGACCCGGCCAGCCATTTCGCGGCCGCCCTGGGCCGGGGCCGCAGCGCCCGGTGGCCGTGCCGGCCGCCGGGCGGGGCGATGATGTCGTGCGGGCGTCTGGGGGCGGGCTCAGCGTCGTAGACGCAGGCCAACGTGGCCATCCGCTTGCGGTTCGGTTTCTCCCCGGCGGCCAGCCGGGTCCGCATCCGGCCCTGGCGGGCGGCAGCTTTGGCGGTGGCCGGGCGCAGCGCCCCGGGCCGCATCACGATCCCTTTGGCGTCGGCGGAGATCACCAGCAGCGTCGAGGCGGTGCACGGCACCGGGACACGGGCCGCGTAGAACGCGGCGATATCCGTGGCGGCGCTCACCACCGCCTGCTCGACCTGCCGCTTGCCGATCACCGGGCCGCAGCGGCCGGTGATGGCCGCGTGCGCGGCCTCGAACGAGCCGCGCGCCGCTTCCGCCGCTGCGAGCCGGGCCAGGGCATGGGAACACCGGGGCGCCGGCAGGGACAAGGCGGCATCGGCCGGGCACAGATTCGGGGCCCCCGGGCGGCGCCACGCGCACCGGGTGACCTGCACCGTGCCGAACAGCGTGGCCAGCAGCCTGCCGTGGCCGGTCTCCACCCGGGTCCGCGTGACCCCGTCAGCGCCCGTGGCAGACAGGTGGTGCTGGCGGGCGGCCTGCTCCTCCCGCGCCGCCCGCAGGTCCAGATGATCTTGCAGCAGCTGCCGCTGCACCTCCCGGCCCCGCTCGGCCAGCAGGTCCTCCAGCTCGCACGCGGTCAGCCCGGCCGCCTCAGCGGACTGCAGCTCTTCGACCAGGATCGTGAACAGATCCGCTGAGGCCGCGAAGGGGCCAGCATCGCTGATCTGGGCATACGGTTCCATAAGGGCTCTTCTTCCGGTCCGGTTCGTTTTGGTTGGCACCTGCGAACCTAGGAAGAAGAGCCCGCCATCACCCCGGTTTTACCGCTTCTCCCGCACCGCTGCCGTTCCGTGCGGGCAGCGCGAACAGCCCGGCCTCCTCGGCCAGCCAGCCCCGCGCCGCCAGCCGCTTCAGCTTCGACCGCAGCGTCTCCACCTTCCCCCTGTCCGTGGACAGCCCGGCCGCCGCGGCGATCTGGCCCGCCCGCAGCGGACGCCCGGCATCTTCAGCCACCTCCAGCAGATCCCGGTAATCCCGCGGCAGCACGGAAACCTCAAGACCAGCCCGCCACGGCGGCACCGCCACCACCCCGGCCACCGGTGAACGACCCGGCCCCGGCAGCGCCGTCCCTTCCGGCTGCTCCGCTGCCGCCGATACCGGTGCTATCTCGGTGACGGCACTGTCCAGCACCTCTTCCACCGTCTCCCGGGCGATCACCAGACGCGACAACCGCTCTTCAGCCTGGGCCAGCTGCTCTGCCAGCTCCGCGATCCGCCTGCGCAGCTCCTCCGCCTCGGCACGAGCCGCCGCTTCCCGGCGCTGCAGTTCATCGATCAGCGACCCCATCAAGCCCGCCTCCTAGCTCCTGCCGCAACAGTAAAAGGCAGCAGGTGGCGGCAGCAGCCCAACCATCAACTCCGCAGGTCAGCCAGTCCCTCCAGACGAGCCGCACCCAAAGTAATTAGCGGTGACCACGGGAATTGACCAGGCCAAGCAGGCGATCCGCACCCGGGTTTGGGACCTGCTGGTGGCCGAACGCGTCGTTGAGCCTGGCGTCCACGGATACATCCCAGCCTTCACCGGAGCCGAAGCGGCCGCCGACCGGCTCGCCGGGCTGCCCGAATGGCGGGCCGCCCAGGTTGTCAAAGCCGTCCCCGACCGCGCACAACAGCCCGTCCGGGAACGCGCCCTCCGCGACGGCAAGCTGCTGTACGTAGCGGTCCCCAAGCTGGCTGCCGAGCTGCCGTTCTTCGTCCTCGATCCCACCGACCTCACCGCCGCCCCCGCCGAGGCCGCCACCAGAGAACACGCCGCCCACCACGCCCGCAAAATCGCTGTCGAGGACATGCGCCGCGTCGACATCGTGGTCTGCGGCAGCGTCGCCGTGAACCGCCGGGGCACCCGCGTCGGGAAAGGCGCAGGCTATTCAGACATCGAGGTCGCACTGCTCCAAGAGTCCGGGCGGATCGGCCCCAGCACCGTGATCGTCACGACCGTCCACCCGCTCCAGGTGATGGACGAGCCGATCCCCGAGATCGAGCATGACTTCTCCGTCGACCTGATCGTCACCCCAGACGAAGTGATTCAGTGCGAACCCCAGCGGCGCCCGACCGGCCTCTACTGGAACACCCTGACCCCCGCCAAGATCGCCGCCATCCCCGTGCTCGCCGCCCGGGCCGCCGCTGCCAGGCGCGCCTGACGCCTGCCATCCTGTGACATCCGCCACAGATTTGAACCGGCGACCCCTCGACCCCCAGGCACGAACCTGGTGTCTGGCCGAATCGGAAGGAGTCGAACGGGGAACCTTTCACCTGCACAAACGCCCCGGAGGGGTCGTGGCAAGCCTGGGGGAGTCGGAGGGCATTGGCTCCCGTAATCGGTCGGCGGTTCGGCGTCGTGGTCCAGGCAAACGAGTTCCTGCCACGCTCAGTCGTGCTGGTAGCACCGACGTCGCGCAGCGCCAGGCCCGCGTCGTTCCGACCAGAGATCGAGTTGCTCGGTGAGACCAAATTCCTCGGGCGGGTGGTCACTCAGGCATGGTCACCGGGCTGAATGGTGGTCTCCGGTTCGCCATGGCCATCGCCATGCACCTCTGCCAAGCGGCCCCCGCTGGGGCGTGAGTGCGCCCAGCAGGGGCCTGGATCGCATCTCCCCGCCAAACCGGGAGGACGAGACCCTGCAAGCCAGGGTAGACGAGGCACACGGTGCAGTGCCCCGCAGCCAACATCAACGAGGACGCGCGCCGGGCAGTGTGTGGCCACCGAGCGCCAATTTGGGCTCGCGGAGGGCATGCGGCCGCTACAACGCCGGAGCCGGCAGGGGACGGGCCAGCTTCGCACCGCTGACAGCTTGTTTCACACTGGGATACACCGAGAAGACATCGATCAAGCCGGTGATTCCCAGGACCCGGCGGACCTGCTGCTGCGGGGCGGCCAGAGACAGGTCACCCCCACTTTCCCGGGTCCACCTCAGCACACGCACCAGTACCCCCAGGCCGCAGGAGTCGACGAACTTCAGCCCCGCCAGGTCCACGATGATCGACGGACCGTAGGCCGCCACAGCCGCGATTAGATGTGACGCGACATCCGAGGTGTCGAACAGGTCAAGCTCCCCGCACAGGGCGACAACCGCGTAACCGTCGAAGTCGCCGACGCTCAGCTCTACGTTGAACATGCGTCTTCTCTCCTGATCCGGCAGCCAGGCAGGGTCCAGGCCCAACGGCTAAGTCACTCAAACCGAGATGTCTGGGTTGTTCGTTGGCTTCGCGATGACCGATCGCGAACAATCCACTGTGGCCGGGCCGACGGATCGCCGCCGGGTCTTCCCACGCAGCTGCCGGCCTGCCGCTGTGCCCCGACGCGGACCCCAGGACCGCGCCGCCGACGAGAACAAATCATGGTCCTGCCTCCGCATGCTGGCCGGTGAACCGACGGTGCCGCACTGCTTGGCAACCCCCTTGTGGCAGGTAGCCGACGCCAGCCTCGCTTCGATCGGGCCGCCCGCAGATGCACGAAATACCCCGGACCTTGCCACACAGCCGCCAAACGCGCGGATGGTGAGCCGCCGGGGTCCGGGGCAGCACCCCTTACGCTACTCCTCCGGCACAGGGGGGCAGCGCCAGTCCGGCAAACGGGAACAGCACCAGCCTCTCCCGGTCAAGCGGGTCGGCGCGGGACGGTGCCATGCCTCTGAGCCGACCGCAGCGGGCAGGGGCGGGTGCAGGAGAGGTCTACGGCTTGGGCCCCGAGCCCGGCCGGGGCTGGTAGCCTGCCTGCCCGGCGCCAGGCAGCCGCTGCGGCCTGCTCGTGGTCAGGCCCGCGACGGTTTCCGAGCCGTCGATGAAGGCCTGGGCCAGGTCGGACAGGCGCAGGTTGCGGGTCCTGGCGTACTCTCGCAGGAGGCTGAAGGCCTGGTCCATGTCCAGGCCGAGGCGCTCGGCGAGCTTGCCTTTGGCCTGCTCAATGACGACCCGGCTGTTCAGCGCGGTCTGCAGCTGTTCGTTGAGGGTGTCGCTGAGACGCACGTTGCGCTCGTGCAGCAGGCTGATGGTGGCCACGTCCGCCAAGGCCTGGCCGACGCGTACGTCCCCGGGTGCGAAGGCCCCCGCATCGGCGCGGAACAGGTTCAGTGCGCCGATGACCTGCTCGCGCAGCCGCATCGGCAGGGCCTGCACGGCGGCGAAGCCGGCCTGCCGGGCGGCGGCCGCGAACCTCGGCCAGCGCCGCGCTTCGGCGGCCAGGTCCGTGGCCTCAACGGGGCGGCCGGTCCGGTAGCAGTCCAGGCAGGGCCCCTGATGGTTCTGCAACTGGAATAGTTCAAGCAGCCGGGCGGCTTCGCTGGACGCAGCCACCACACGCAGTTCACCACGCGGATCAGCCAGGAGCAGCCCGGCGGCGGAGACGTCTAGCAGTTGCACGCTGCGGTCGGTCAGCACGTGCAGGAAATCGATCACATCGAAGCCGGCGACCATGGTATCGGTCAGCTCGACGAACGTCTCCGACAGCAGTTCTCCGTCCATCCCCGCTCACCCTTTCATGAGAGCAACAAGATCCGCCGGGCGGTGGCAAGCGGTGTGCGCGCTGGCACATGTGGAGTCTTTCATGTCTAGCCGTCCTTGGCCGGGCTCGGGTCAGGGTGCAGCCGCAGGCGGCGCGCCACGATGGCGCGGGCAACATCGGCCAGCCGCCGGTCATGAGCGTATGCGTAGGCACGCAGCCGGACAAAGGCCTCCGTGATGCCGACGCCGAGCTGCTCGGTGAGCATTCCGGTGGCCTGATCGATCTCGGCGCGGTGCAGGGTCAGGTCCAGGGGCGGTCCTCCCGGGCCGGACCCCGCAGGCAGGCTGCCAGCCGCCTGCCCCTGGGAGTCGAGCAGCAGCAGGATCGCGGTATCGGCGAAGATCAGCGCATCACCCAGCTGGGCAGCACTCAGCGGGCCAGGCCGTTCCCGGTACAGGCCCATGATCCCGGCCCGGATCGCCCCGATCCGCAACGGAAACGCGAAAATCGCGCCTGCCCCGAACTGGCGGGCCGCCGGAGTGAAAACCGGCCAGCGGCTGGCGGCCTCCATCTCGCCCAGATCCGAGGCCAGCACCGGCCCGCCGGAGGCTGAGGCATCAGTACACGGGCCCTCCCCGAGGGTCAGCTGGAGTTCGGCGAGCTGTTCACCGACACCATCGGTCACCTCCATCAGGTGCCCCGCCTCCGCGGCGGCTCCGGCACTCAACCAGGCGCCGCTGACCCCAACCGTGGCCACGGCCGCCGCGCACACATCCGCGGCTGTCACGTGCCCGCCGCGGTCGGCGGCCTGCTGGGCGACGAGGCCCCAGATCCTTCCCGGCCGGCTACCCGCCATCCGCCCACCCAGCAGAGCGGCCCCCGCCGCGGGACCTGGCCCTGGCCGCATTCCAGGCAGCCCCAAGAAATGCCAGGCCATCTAGGCTAGACATGGACTCTGCCGGGCAGCGGCGGGGGCGGTCACGCTCGCGCCCCTTCGGCCAGCTCTCGACGGTTACCGCGCTCGCCTCCCCAGGTTTCGCGTTCCTGGCTACATGGCGGCGGGCCGCCGAGCTTGCCGGGCCGCCGCTAAGGTACCGGCATAGCCGCCTGCGGAGAGTGCCCGGCACTGCCGACCGCCTCGGCCACGCTGGCATAAACGGGAAAAACATCGAGCAGGCGCGTGAGGGTAAGAACCCGCAGTACCTGCTGCTGCGGCGCGGCCAGTAGCAGCTCACCACCGGCGTACCGGGCCTGCCTCCGCCCCCGCACGAGCGCAGCCACCCCGCTGGAGTCGATGAACTCCAGGCCTGCCAGGTCGATGATGATATCGCGCTGGCGGGCAGCGACCGCAGTGAGCGCAGCCGCGACGCTCACCGCGTCTGCCACGTCAAGCACCCCGCGCAACGCGACGATAACTTGACCGTCGCATTCGCGGGTACTCAGATCCACGCTGATCATGGGACGCCTTCCTGCTTCGGCAGCAAGGCGGGGTCTGGGCCCAGCGGCTAGTTCGCCAGCTACACCATGAACACTACGCCGAATGCCGCCGATGTCCTATCTGGCGATGGCCGTTAGCTGCGGTGCCAGCCTCGCTCAGCCAGCGCCGCGCGACTGCCGCTTCCGGCCGCGGCTGGATTGCGGTGGGACCGGTGCGGTGTCGTTCAGACGGCGGCTGGTGTTTTCGGGGCGGCGTCGAACGGTGCGGTCACGGCGGCGGTGGCCAACACTCTCCTAATGCATCCTTGACATCCTAATAGCCGTAGGAAATACTTCGGCCATGACACCTGGACCTGTCGCCGTCACCGACCGCCGCCACCGCCGGCGGCAGGAGACGATCGAGGAGATCCTCGACATCGCGGTGCAGGTCATGGCTGAGCAGGGGGTGGCGGGGCTGTCAGTCGGCGAGATCGCCCGCCGCATGGGCATCCGCCCGCCGTCGGTGTATGTCTACTTCCCCTCCAAGCACGCGCTCTACGACGCGCTGTTCGCCCGCGGCGCCCAGCTGCTCCTGGAGGCCATGCAGGAGGTGCTGGAGGCCATGCAGGAGGTGACCGCCGCCCTGCCGGCCCGGCCGGCAACGCTGGAGGAGATCCTGCTCCCGGGCGCACGCGCCTTCGTACGCTGGTCGATCGAGCATGCCGCCTACTCCCAGCTGCTGTTCTGGCGCCCGGTCCCGGGTTTCACCCCCTCGCCACAGGCCTACCAGGCCGCCATCGAGCTGATCGAGCTCGGCCGCGACCGGCTCAAGGCACTGCAGGACGCCGGGCTGCTACGCGCCGAGGCGCCCATCGAGCAGATCGAGCGCGACTGGACCATCCTGCTGTCCGGGATCGTCAGCCAGCAGCTTTCCAACGCGCCCCAGCAGGCCTTCGACGAAGGCCACTTCACCGCCGCGATTCCCGAGCTGATAGCCATGTTCGCCGGCCACTACTCCTCGCACACGCTGGCACCGGAAACAAGCCGCCAGGGGCGACACTGACAGGTTCTGGCACGACAAAAGGAGTCACGATGCGCAGTGCACGCCACGGAGAGGTCCGGGCACACATCGACGCGCCACCACAGAAGGTATGGGCACTGCTGGCAAACCTCGACCAGATGAGCCAGTGGAGCCCCGAATGCTACCGCATCCAATGGCTGGAGGGGGCCAGCTCCCCCGCCACGCCCGGCGCCCGCTTCAAAGGCTGGAACCGATTCGGCTGGATGCGGTGGACCATGACCTGCCAGGTCAAAACCGCCGAGCCCGGCCGTGAGCTCGCCTTCTCCACCATCCAGAAAGACCGGGAACTGGTCCGCTGGCGCTACCTCCTGGAGCCCGCCAACGGCGGCACCGACCTCATCGAGTCATTCCAGGTCATCTGGCTGCCCTTCACCGCACGGCTAGGTGAGGACGTGCTCATGCGCGACCGCGACCGGCGCCGCGAGGAAGCGATGCGCACGACCCTAAACCGGATCAAAGACCTCGCCGAAGGCGCCCGCACCGCGGCCGGCTATCCACGAACCACATCAACGCCGCCGTCACATTAAGGCCTGCAGACGTTGGCGCGCTGAGAACCGGAATGGGGGCTCTAGCCCAGATCATTCATGCGGGCGGAGGGCTGGCCCGGGACGGCGGCTGAGCCGCTGAACAGTTCGTGATTTTAGGGTCGGGGTATGACGGTGGCCCGGCTGGCGGGCCGGTGGCCGGGGGTTCCACGGGCCCCGGGGGTTGCTCCTTCCGTGGTCGCAGGGGCGGTTTGCTGGTGGTCAGGGTGGGTGGGGCAGGGCGGTGATCCGGGCCCAGGCGGTGGCTATGGCCTGTGCCCAGGGCCAGGTGGCGGAGATTTTCAGCCGCCGGCGGCGGCCGCCGCGGACCAGCTTCGCGGCGGCATGCAGGACCCGGTAACGCAGGGTCTTTGGTTCTGCTTTGGCCAGGTCGCCGTCCAGGGCGATACCCCGCAGCCAGGACAGCAGGGCCGCGGCGGTTAAGGAGACGGCCAGCCACGCGGAGTTCATCGCGAAATCATGCGAGGGGAACCGGCCGATCCCGCAGTCCTTCCCGGTGCGGATGCAGTCCTCAACCCTTGCGTGCACCCGGTGGGCAGCGTCGATGTAGCCCAGCTGGGCCCGCCAGCCGCGCAGCCCGGCGGGCACGTTCGACACCCACAGGGAGTAACGCCAGCCGTCCTGGGTCTCGAACAAGCTCAGCTGGGCGCCGGGGTGCGGCCGCTCACGGCGGGCAAAGACCCGCATCGGCTCCGGCCAGCCGTCCAGCTGGTCCCCGCCCGCTCCTTCGCGCAGCAGCCCGGTCAGCTCGGTGACGTGCGCTTCTTCCACCCAGCACCGTCCATGCCCGCAGGACCGGTCCGCGCAGGCGCCAGCGGCACGGCGCTCGCGCACCTGTCCGCGCTGATCGATGGCGATCTGCCAGGCCTGCGCCGGGACCAGCCCAATCGCGGCGCGCTCGCGGGCTCCCAGTTCCCAGCCGACGGAGTAGGTCAGCTGGTGCCCGGGCCGGGACGCCAGCTGATCGAGGCGGGTGATCAGCCCGTGGCTGGCCCCGGCCCCGTCAGCGGTCACCATCAGCCGCCGCCGGAACTTCGGCGGCAGCGCCGCGATCGCCTCACCGAGCACCTGCAGGTGATCCGCGGCCGTATTCGACCCGGCGCTGCCCCGGCGCATCATCCCGGCCAGTGGCTCATCGGTGTTATCGCAGTACCCGAGCAAGGGGTGATGGCCGAACCCTTTGAAGTTAGGCTCCGCGAGTTCCTTGTCGGAGTGCGCCGGGGTGACGGTGGCGTCCAGCCGGATGCAGGTCACGCCCCCCAGGACCTTGTCCGCGATCCGCACGCCGGGCAGGGCGCCATGCCGGGCCTCGATGGCCGCCCAGGCCTGGCGGCGGGCGCCGTTCACTGCCTTGGTGATCCGGGCCAGGGCCTTCGGGCCGCCCGCGGCGATCTCATCAAGCGTCCGCCAGGTCGTGGGCACCGAGGCGACCAGGCCGAACAGCTCTCTCTGGTCGGCCAGCACCCGGAAGTCGCTGATCACCTCGCTGCCGTCGGCGATCGCGCAGGCCAGATCGGCGGTGACCCGGCCGCGGTCGTGGATCAGCAGCCGTTGCGAGGCCAGCGCCCGCGACAGGCCGCCGGTCAGCCCGGTCTTATCGGCCAGCTGGCGCAGCAGGGCCAGCCCAGCGTGCGACACGACGCCGTCGCCATCGGCGGTGACGTCCAGGCCCTTCGACCACCCGGTAAGGTTCACTCTTAAGGTGCTCCTCGAACTTGCGTTGATAAGGGCTTCAGCACTCTTATCGTCCCAGTTCAGGAGCACCTTTTACGGTCGACGCGCCGCTCAGCTAAGCACCCGGTGAAAAGCCAGGGCTAGGGTCGGCATCGTCAGGGATCGATCACGGGCATCGGCCCGCCCGGTCGCCGTGCTGCCCCGGGCCGCCCGCTGATCGACCTGGCCCCACAGGCCGTGCCGCGCATACCGGAGCCGCCACTCCTGCACCGTCCGCGGGCTCACCCCCAGCTCAGCCGCGTTCACCGGTCCCGCTCGCCGACCGTCGTGGCGGCCGGGTCGAAGCCCGGCCGCGGCACCGCGCGCGCGAGCGCATCCGGCGGCAACCCGGTCCGCACCTGCACCACGTGCCGCTCCCACTCCCGGGCCCTCTCCAGCACCCGCGCGGGCACGCCCTCCAGCAGCCCAGAAGGCTCGATCTCCGGCAGCCGCCCGCCGCCAGCGACCTCGAACTCCGGCCAGGCCATCAGGTGACCGGCCAGCACCGCCCGCTCCGAGCCGTCCTGTGAGCGCAGCCGCACCGCCGTGCCCGCCAGCGCGACCACCACATGATCGGCCCCGTCATAGCGCACCCGGTCACCTGGCCGCAGCACCGCGGCCGCCCTGGCCGTCACCGTCTACCGCCCGCCAGGCTCACCAGCGTGTGCTCACCCAGCGGCACCGCCAGGTCCGCGGCCAGCACCCCGCGCCACAGCAGGTGACGCCTCCCGCAGCGCCCCGGCCGTCCCGGGCACCGCCGGGGTGTGTCTCGCTGCCGTCCAAATCCATCGTTCGGTGCCGGCGCCCAATTTCCGGCGCCGCGGTGTCTGTATCAGTGGTAGCGGATAACGCTGACAAGGAGAACCGACATGGGAAAGATCATCATCAGCGAGAACGTCTCGCTCGACGGAGTCGTCCAGGACCCGGCCGGTGACGAGGGCTTCAGGCACGGCGGCTGGGTCGGCCGCATTGGCGGCCCGGGCCGCGAAGAGGTTGCCAGGGTCGCGCTCGACGAAGCGCTGGGCACCGAGGCCATGCTGCTGGGCCGGCGCAGCTACGAGTTCTTGTCCGCACGGTGGCCATCCCGGACAGGCGCCCTGGCGGACAGGCTGAACGGCAAGCCCAAGTACGTCGTCTCCTCGACTCTCCACGATCCCGCCTGGAACAACACGACGGTGCTCAAGGGCAACGTGGTGAGCGAGGTCTCGGCGCTGAAGCAGCAGCTGGCCGGGGACATCGTCGTCGCCGGCAGCTTCCAGCTCGTGGACACGCTGCTCGAGCACGACCTCGTCGACGAACTGCGGCTGATGATCTACCCGGTCGTGCTCGGGACCGGCAGGCGCATGTTCGGCGAGGCCAGCGACAAGAAGTCCATACGCCTCATCGGCAACACGACCGTGGCTGGCGACCTCGCCTACCTCACCTACGAGCTGGTCCGGGACGCGTAGCTGCCCGCTGCGCCGCCGCTCGCGCGCTCGGTGCACACGAAGACGAAACAAACCGAAAGAACAAAGGAGGTCACAGTGATGCTGCCCGGTCGCATCGCGGTCTGCCTCGAGGTGACCCCGAAGCAGGCCGTCGCCTCCGCGCTGGGCTGGCCCGGCTGGTGCCGCGCCGGCCGCGACGAGGGTGCCGCGCTGGAGACGCTGGCGGACTACGCCAGGCGGTACGCGCCGGTGGCCACGGGGTTGGCATCCAGGCCGTCGGCAGGCCCGGCTCAGTAAGAGTTGTTCGCGGAACCGGCCCCGTGATGGCATGGACAGCCTGCACCTGCGCGATTGTGACAGTGAGATCGTGGCTGACGCCGGGAATCGGCACACGGAGGGGCCGCCTGGCGGCTGCCCCTCCGTTCCGACGTGCAGCCGCCTACCCATGGTCCGCCGTGCCTGGCGTTCCCGCTACCCCACTGGAAGGGGATGGCCCCTCCCCGCCTCATTCATCTACCGGGGGTGCTCGATGGCGCTGTCCTCGTCGCCCTCGCGCCGGTCACGCTGTTGGCTTGCTGGGGGTCACCGGGGCGGCCTTCCGTCCCAGGCCGGTGATGAAGGCCAGGGCGTACAGGATCGCGACCAAGATCAGCAGGAACCGGTAGCCGCTGATCAGCGCCACGTATTCGATTGTGCCGCCGACCATGGCGCCGAGCAGGTTTGCGGCGAACGCCGTCCCGCTGCCTTCCACGCCGGCGAATCTCTGCGCGAATACGAGGTTGGCGAGGAACACGGGGGCGAACGCCAGCGCGCTGCCGGCCAGGAACCGGGGAATGACGGGTAGGCCCAGCAGTGACGCCTGTGGCACCACCCAGGCGACGGCCAGCGCGGCAATCAGCGCACCGTAGAGCACCGGCGGTGGTGGCAGCCGTACCCACCTGGCGGTCTCGACCGCGAGATAGACCGCGACCAGGACACCGGCGAAGACGAGGGCGTTCACGAACCAGGTCGTCCCGAACAGCAACGCAAATCCAACGATGCTTTTTGTCTCCAGCAGCAAGAACGCCGCCCCCATGAACGCCAGGTCCACATAGGAGGTCATGCGGGTGAACGAGCCGCCCCCGGCCCGGACGAGCAGCAACGACCCAAGCAAGATAGCCGCGAGGATCGCCAGGTAAAAGGCCGGAATGGACGGGTGGCGCAGGTACGGGAACGGCCAGTTGTCCGTCGCCGGTGCGACCCGCGTGCCATGCCAGAAGCTGGCACAGTGCGGGACCGGCCCACCGGGCGCCACGGTAAGGACCGCCGGGCGTCGGCCAGCGCCCCTCACGCCGCCCACTTCCGCGCAGGGAGTGCGGTGGAACACGCCCTCGAGCGTCGTGGCGTACCTGTTGAACACGAACGGCGCATACCAGTTGTACATCGCGAACGTGCCGCCCGGCGCCAGGTGCGCCCGCGCCGCCGCGATCGACTGCTCGGTGAGCAGGTAACTCTCCAGCCGGATGCCGGACTGCCCGGCCAGCGCGGTCAGCGAATCGGGCAGCGCCAACAGGATCAGGTTGTAACGCTTGCTGGTGTCCTGCAGGTACTGGCGGCCATCGGCCACATAGACCGTGACCCTCGGGTCCTGGTAGGGGTGGTTCAGGTGACGCTGCCGGCCGGCCGCCACCAGCGACGGGTCGATCTCGACCGCGTCCACGTGCTGCGCCCCCTTGGACAGGGCGACTGCCACGTCGTTGCCCGTCCCCGCCCCGATGATGAGCACCCTGCCCAGGCTCTGCGGGGTGACGTGGCGGTAAGGGTAGAAGTAGAAGTCCTGCAGCCGGGAGACCGGGCGGATCGTCTGGAAGAGAATGTTGTTCGCGACCACCCGGACGTAGGCGGGGTTTCCATGCAGTTCCCGGAAGGCGAGTTTGTTGTACGGCGACCAGGACTGGCCGGACGCGAACGACTCGATGGCCAGCAGGGCCACCGCCCCCATAACGGCCGCAACCTGCCACCAGCGGACCTTCGGCAGCAGCAGCCCCACCAGGCCGGCCCCGGCGATCACCCCCCACGTGGCGGGCGGCTGGTCCAAGAAGGACAAGACAGAGAACAGCGCGATCCCCGCGATGCTGCCCAAGATGTCCAGCCGGTAGGCGCTCAGCGGGCGGAAGCCCACGAAGACCCGCGCCACCGCCTGCCCGAAGCCTGCCATCACCGCCACGGTGAGCACGAAAACGGCGGCGAAGCTCAGCGGCCGGGGCAGCGCCGGCATCCGCCCGATTCCGCGGAACGGTGTCGGACCGCCGGTCGAATGCATGACCACCGGGAACAGCAGCACGAAGGCGACCAGGGCCAGCAGGGCCACTGGCGTCCAGCGCAGATAGTCCCGGCCGGACCGGGCGTTGAGAAAACCGATCCCGATCCCCAGGAAACTGGCCAGCAAGATCAAGTTGGTCGTCTCGGTCACGAACACGTTGTTCGCTGTGATCCAGCGGATTAGGACCAGTTCGGTGAACAGCATCAGGAAGCTGGCGAAAACCAGCCGGGCCTGCTTCCTCGGCTCCTCGGTGAGGTGGGTGCCGTCTGCCCCCTCGGCCGGGGCAGCGGCCGTCTTCGCCAATGGCGCATCCGTAGCCATCAGGTTACTGTAAAGCACCGCTCGCGTGGCCTCGGGCTGTTCGCCACCATTGCCCATTTCACGAAGTTCCGAGACGGCCCCCGGTCCGGCCGGGGCCAGAGAATAGACCGAGGCTCGGCTGCCCGCGCTGCCTCGGCCAGGCGACAACTCGCGCAGGCAAGCCAGATGCTTGGACACCGTCAACTGGGCCAGGCGAGCCGGCCGGTCAGGTCGACCACCCGGGCCAGGCCCCCGTGGCCAGACTGCGGACGCTAGGAGGGTGGGTCGGCCAGGGTCCCGAACAGCGCCACGGCCGGTTCCAGGTCGGCTAGACGCCGTCGTCTCGTTGACGAACCTGACGCCTGGGCGGGCTGGCATCCAGGCTTTAGGTTTGCAATTTCGGCGATCGGTGGCAGTGCCGCTGTCGGCGCGCCGCCTGGTTGCGCGATTTTGGACGACTTCGAGGGCTGCGAAGAAGGCGGGCTGCGTAGTGGCTGCCGATGCGCCATCAACCGGCTACCGGGGTGATCGCGATCGCGGTGGGCAGTTCCCCTACCCTGATCGATGGGAGAACCTTGTTGGTGGCGGCCCGGATCGGGATCACCGTGCCGAAGTGGCGGTCCACCACACTAAAGAGCGTGACGTAGACGGTCCTGCCGTCCGGGGTGATCGCGATGGCCCGTGCGCCCTTCCCCACCGCGATCGGGGCCTGTGCCTTGCCGGTGGCCGTGCTGATGGGGATCACCTGGCCGGCTGGATCGGTGACGTAAGCGGTCGCGCTGTCCGGCGTGATCGCGATGTCGATGGGGGCCTGCTTTACGTAGACCGGCGGCAGGGTGGTGTTGGTGGCGGTCCGGATCAGGGTTACCCAGTTCCCCGTGAGTGCGTAGGCGGTCGAGCCGTTCGGGGTGATCGCCACGTCGAAGGCGCCGCGGCCAACCCTGATCGGCGGCAGAGCGGTATTGGTAGCCGTCGCGATAGGAGTCACCCCGTAGCCGTTTGCTACGTATGCAGTCTTGCCGTCCGGGGTGATCGCAATGGCCCACGGATTGCCGCCGACCTTGATCGGCTTGAGCGCCTTGCCGGTGCCGGCCTGGATCGGGGTCACGGTCCCCGCGAGGTAGTTCGCGACGTAGACGGTCTTGCTGTCCGGGGTGACCGCGATCCCCTCCGGGTGCCTGCCCACCTTGATCGGCGTGAGCGCGGTGTTGGTGGCGGTCCGGATCGGCGTCACGGTCCCCGAGTAGACGTTGGCCACGTAGAGGGTCTTGCCGTCTGGGGCCATCGCGAAGTGCCGGGCGTCGGCCCCCACCTTGATCGGCGTGAGCGCGGTGTTGGTGGCGGTCCGGACCGGGGTCACCGTACTGGGGACGATGGCAGGCAGGAGGTCGTTGAGCACGTAGGCGGTCTTGCCGTCCGGGGTGAGCACGATGCCCAGCGAGTCGACACTCCGGTCGCTGATCGTCTTCAGAGCCCTGTTGGTGGCGGTCCGGATCGGGGTCACCGTGCCCTTTTCGCCGACCGCATAGGCGGTGACGGCGCCGTGGCTCGTTGCGGTGGCCACCGGGCCCTGGCCGCCAGGGGCAGCTGGGCCGCCGCTGCGGGGGGAGAGCAACGCCAATGGCATAACAACACCGGCAACCACGACGGCCGCCGCGGCCGCGCCGGCGCCGGTGACCCGTATCAGCCACCGGCGGTGGCGGTCCCGCACCGCGTTCATTACACCCGGCCTGGGTTCGGCGCCGGCGACGGCGGCATTGATGGCTTCGTTGAGCCGGTCTTCCAGATCACTCATGCTGCTCACCACTATGGGAGTATTCGGATCTTCCGGCCGCGGGGATCTGCGTCAGCTGGCGCAGCCGGGCCAGCCCTCGGGCTGCCTGGCTGCGCACCGTCGCCGGGCTGCAATCCAGCACCGCCGCGATCTGAACGTCGGGCAGGTCTTCCCAGTACCGCAGCACCAGCACCGCCCGCTGCCGTGGCGGAAGCGCCGCCAGGGCGCGCAGCAGCAGGTCACGGTCGGCTACTGCCCAGCCTGGTCCCCGGCCGCTGGGATCGCCGCGTCCGGGTCAAGGGGCAGTTCTCCGCGGCGCCGCAGCACCCGCCGCCAGTCAATCGCGGCATTCACCAGCACCCGGCGCACGTAAGGCTCGGCGCTGCCGCCGTGCCGGAACAGCAGCCACCGGCGGCGATAGGCGCGCTCCAGCGCGATCTGCAGCAAGTCCTGCGCCGCGGCGTCGTCCCAGCCGGTGAGCACCAGCGCCAGCCGGAACAAGTGCGTGGAACGGCCGCGGACGAACTCCTCGAAGGAGTGATCGGCCTCCGAACCCACTGGTGCCTCCCGCACAGGCGTACCCACACTTCTTTTACGACCCCAACCGCCGGAATGTTGCACGCGACCGCGATCTAGCTGCCCGACGAGCCATGGCCAGTCCAGGAATGATGGCCACCCCGGCACCGGTGATCGGGCGGGCCGAGGAGCAAGGTGCCCCACATAGTGGCAGCACTCCGCCCGCTCGCCGTGGAAGGGAGGCCCGGATGACGGTCGCCACACCGCGGTCAGGGTTCGACCTGGAGTACTACCTGAACCGGACCACGGGGGAGAAGGCCGGCGGTGGCTACTACCTGAACGCCGCCCAGCAGGGGGAGCCGGACGGCCGCTGGTTCGGCAAGGGCGCCGCGGCTCTCGGGTTGCGGGACGGGCAGGTGGTGCGGAAGGACCCGTACCTGGCGGTCTACAACATGATCGACCCCAAGTCGGGGGAGAAGCTGCCCGGCTGGGCCCGGGGAACTATGCCAGGTACGCGCAGATTCTGAAGCGGAAGCTGGAGGCTGAGCCGCACGCCTGACGAGCGGCAAGCCTGTGCGCCGCGCTCAGCCGTCATGGCCGGGAGTGCCGGGTTGCCGCAAGACTGCGCCGCCCAGCCACTGGGTGGCCAGCAGGGCCAATTCAACGTGCAGGCGGTTCTCGCCGACGGGATGGCCAAGACTTCTCTCGGCTTTGCGTATCCGGTATTGCACGGTGTTCTTGTGCAGTGTCAGCCGTTCGGCGGTGGCCTTGAAACTGCCGTT
>WNGN01000148.1_pt1 | contig 39156 bp, 37 predicted proteins | sample 5400561 | NCBI WGS metagenome assembly WNGN01 (sample SAMN13153379, study PRJNA577476) | soil metagenome | isolation source: 115 cm soil or saprolite under Garry oak tree replicate 2 | place: USA:California | collected 2016-06-15 | reverse complement strand
AGCTGCGCCCCGTGTACAGGGGCCACATCGGATACTCGGTCTCCATTCCCTGCGTGAGCCAATTGTGCCCGTCCGCCGAATTGCCACCGGACGCGAAAAAGTGATCGAGGAGCACGTAGCGTTCGGCGAGGGCGTGTGCGTTCGGGGTCACGTCGCGGCCGTATTGCACCAAGGAGCTGTCGCTCGCGCCCCTGGTCATGTCGCCGAAGACCTGATCGTACGTCCGGTTCTCGCGCACGATGTAGACGACGTGGTCGATCAACGACGGCTCACCGGGCCGCTCTGGGATGGCGCGAGGGGCGGCATTGGCCCGCGCCGCCAGCGTCGGCCCTGCGCTGTCGGTCCGGAGCGTGAGCCGATTGTTTTGGGCCACCGACATGGTATAGGCCGCGATCTCCGCTGCCGACGGCTCGGCAATCACGTTCACGGAGCCACGATAGGAATGGACGTACCGACCCGTGAAAGGCCCGCCCGAGCTGCGTCCAATGCCCGACCCCACGCCAAACAACGAGCCCACGGCGATGGTGTGTCCGTCGGCGCTTACGTCGATCGTACTCGGATACCAGCCGGTGGGCACGAGTCCCTTCAGCTGGCCGCTCGGCAGCCCGTAGGCGGCGACGGCGTTCGCCCCGCCGAGCGTCACAAAGAGTGTCGTGGCGTCCGGTGAGAGCGCGACGGCGGTGGGGGCGAGCCCGATGCGGGTCTCTCGGAATGGCGCAATCGCAATGGTGCCAACAACAGCATCACGGTGCGTGTCGATGATGCTCACCGCATCCGAGTTGCCATTGGCGACGTAGAGCCGTCCACCGCGCTCATCCCATGCGATGCCGGTCGGGTGGCGGCCGACGGGAATGACTTTGGTGACCGCGCCCGCGACCAGATCGACGCGTGTCACGCTCCCGGGCTGCGAGATGCCCCGGGGATCGACGCGCACCAGCTCCGCGAACGGATCACAGCATTGCTTGGCGGCACGATCGCGCGGGCCAGGTTTCGGGCCGCCGAGATTGGTGACATAGGCGACCGAGCCGTCCGTACTCACGACGGCAGCCACCGGCAGCACGCCCAGCGGAACGGACTTCAGCAATGTGCCGCTATCGGCGTCGAGGATCGCCAGGGCATCGTTGGCCGGCAACGGAACGACCACCACACGGTGTCTGGACGCGTTCGCCAGACTCGCCACGGCCGGAGATCCGACGATGTAGTCGCCGAGGGCCGGTGAGGTCCACCGCGCGACGACGCTCTCGCCGTCGTAGGCCGTCAGCTGAGCGACGGCTTTCGTGTGGGCGAGCTGTTCGGATCCCGGCGTGCGGCTCAACGCAAGATCGGCCGGCAAGAGGCCGACGCTCGTGACGAGTGTCCGACCCGTCACCGGATCGATCGCGATCCCCTGGACACCCGCGCGCCCGTCGAACGCCGTGCTTCCCAGCACGGCGTTGTCGCGCCAGCCGAGCCGGTAGGCCGCGCCGTGGATGGAGACCCAGACTTCGCCAGGCCGTCCGAATCGTACGCCGAATACGCGGTCTGTGAACACGCTCTGCACGCCGGCGGGAGTCACGCGTTGATTGGTCGCGATCGTGCCGGGGTCGGTGATCTCACGACGGGGCGCGGCCGGCTGTGACTGCGCGGGAAGCTGGAGCAGGAATAAGAGAGTAAGGATCATTCCTCATGATATCACTGTCGGCGTACGGAAGCATCCGTGGGAAGACGGCACCGTTCTGGAGCTGGCTAACACATTCCTAACTCTCGGAGTGTAGCCTCGGCGGCGCCCGCCGCCATTATTATCGGACATGCTGCTGACACTGTGCCTCCTGCTCGCCGGTGAAGTACCGCGCCCCCCGATCGTCTACTCCGGTCGCGAACGCCAGCTTGACGTGCGGATCCCCCGCTTCGACGCCGAGGTCGTGATCGACGGCGATCTCGCGGATTCGGTGTGGGCGCATGCCGCCCTGCTGACCGGCTTCTCGCAGTATGCGCCCAACGACGGCGTCTCCGCGGTGGACTCGACGCAGGTGCTGGTGTGGTATTCCGGCAACGCGATTTACTTCGGGATTCGCGCCTACGAGCTGCACGGCAAGCCGACCGCGACGCTGGCCGATCGCGATCAGATCTTCGGCGACGACAACGTGCAGATCCTGCTCGGCACATTCCACGACGGCAAGAAGGCGTTGATGTTCGCCGTGAACCCGCTGGGCGTGCAGGGGGACGGCGCGCTCGTCGAAGGCGCAAACATCACCGCGAGCGGGTTCATCGGCGGGGCGGTCATCGGACGGGAGCAGCCGGACCTCAGCCCCGACTACGTCTTCCAGTCGCGGGGACGCGTCACGGATTCGGGCTACGAAGTCGAGGTTCGCATTCCATTCAAGAGTCTGCGCTATCAGCCGAAGCAGCCGCAGGACTGGAGTATCAACATCATTCGCCAAATCAAGCACTCAGGATTCGAGGATACGTGGTTTCCGGCGAAGCGCGCCAGCGCGACCTTCATCGGGCAGTCGGGCAATTTGATCGGCCTGTCCGGCATGCATCGCGGATTGGTGATGGATCTCAATCCCGAGGCGACCGCGAAAGCGACCGGGGCACCGGGCTCGCCGGGGAGCGCCTACAGCTACGACGTGGGCAACCCGCAGATCGGCGGGAACGTGCGGTGGGGTCTCACCGATAATCTCACGCTGAACGGCACGATCAAGCCCGATTTCTCACAGGTCGAATCGGACGCAGGTCAGCTTGCATTCGATCCGCGCCTGGCGCTCTTCTTCCCCGAGAAGCGGCCGTTCTTTCTCGAAGGCAGCGAGCTCTTTCAAGTTCCCCAGAACCTGATCTACACGCGGCGAATCGTGCAGCCCGCCGCGGCGGTGAAGCTCACGGGGAATGCCCACGGCACGGACATCGGCGTCCTGTCGGCTGTAGATCAGCAATTCGCGTCGGCGAGCGGTAACGACAATCCGATCTTCAACATCGTCCGCGCGCAGCGCAGCCTGGGGCCTGGGTCTCGCATCGGGCTGGCGTACACGGACCGCATCGAAGGCGCAGACTACAATCGCGTGGCGGACGTGGACGGCCGGCTGACCTTCAAAGACATCTTCGGCTTGAACTTTCAGCTCGCTGGCAGCCGCACCCGCGTGGCCGGCGTCACGACGACCGCGCCACTCTGGCTCACGCAGTTTACGATTCAACATCGCGTGTGGGGCTTGCGGAGTGTGTTCGCCGGCATCTCGGACCAATTCCGCACCGCCAGCGGATTCATCGGCCGCGCCGGAATCGTGCACTCCTATGTCGATCCGAGCTACACGACCTACGGGAACGCGGGGGCGCTGCTGCAGCGCTTCACCGGCGACATCCTCGTGGACGGCATCTGGCAATATCAGAACTTCGTCCACGGCCGGCACATGCAAGACAAGAAGCTGCATGTGAACGGAAACGCCATCCTGCGCGGTGGCTGGAGTATCGGTGCCGGGTATTTCGTGGAGTCGTTCGGCTACGACTCCGCATTGTATGCCAACTATCGGCTCGAGGTCCCGAAATCGGGCGGTGGGTTGGACACGATCCCCTTCATCGGCCAGCCGACCATCGCCAACGGCGAGTACCTCATCCAGATCGGCACGCCGCAATGGAAGCACTTCAGCGGGGGCGGCTTCTTCCTGCAAGGCCACGACGAGAATTTCTTCGAGTGGGCCTCGGCGAACTTGCTGTTACTGAGTGTCGACGTGTCGTACCGGCCCACCGACCGGCTCCGCAACTCCCTTAGCTATTTCTGGCAGCAGGTCAACCGGCGCACGGACGGCACGCTCGTGAACGTCGGCCGGGTGGTGCGCGCCAAAATGGAGTACCAGCTCTCCCGGCCGCTCTTCATCCGGCTGGTCGGGCAGTACATCCAGGATCAGACCGACTCGTTGCGCGATGACTCGCGCACGAACGCGCCGATCTTGATCGCCGGGCCAAGCAGCGTGACCCGCACGAGGGCCAGCGCGACGAATCTCTTCCATGTCGATGCACTCATCAGCTACCAGCCGGTCCCGGGAACGGTCGTATTTGCGGGATACGGCAGCGACATGCTGGATGAAGACGCGTTCCGGTTCCGCGGGCTCACGCGAACGGGCGACGCGGTGTTCGTGAAAATCAGCTATCTGTTCCGACTCTAAGCACCTTGCAATAGGACGTCGCCCGCGTACATCAAGGCATGGACATTCTCCAGGCCATTGGAAACACGTCCCTTGTTCGGCTCAGCAAGGTCGTGCCTCCCGATTGCGCCAGATCCTCGTCAAACTCGAGTGGGAGAATCCCACCGGGAGCATGAAGGATCGGATGGCCGTGACGGTGATCTCCCGGCCGGAGGCCGATGGCCGCCTGAAGCCGGGAGACACGGTCGTCATCAGATGGCTGTGCTCGGTGCCGACTTGATCCTCGTGGCGAGTGAGGGCGGCCGGACCACCAAGAAGCTGATCGCCTCACGCATTCGCCAGCTGGGGATTGACCGGGTACTCTTTGGATCGGATGCGGCGACCGGCGGCAACCTGGCGCCGCGTGAGGCGTGGGTTGAGTTTCATAAAGTGCCGTTGACCGAAGCCGAGTTCCGCACCATCGCCAATAACGTCGCTCCCTACATGAGATGAGACGCGCGAGCATGCCAGAATCGTGGCGCAGCAAGCTGGAGCGTTGGGGATTCAACTTCTTTCCGACCTACCGAAGCACGGGCGCTTGGATCACGTACATCGCGGCCGACCACCGCGAGATCCGCATCAAGGTCCCGTTCGGCTGGCGCACCAAGAACTATGTCGGCACCCTGTTCGGCGGCAGCATGTATGCAGCTGGCGATGGCGTCTACATGGTCATGTTGATCAAGAACCTCGGGCGCGACTACATCGTCTGGGACAAGAGCGCGACGGTGCGCTTCCGAAAACCGGCGCGCACTACGTTGTACGGCCGCTTCGTCCTCTCGCCCCAAGACATTGACGACATTCGCGCCGCCACTGCCGGCGGCGAGCCGGTCGAGCGCGTGCATCGAGTCGCGCTTGTTGATCGCGAGAATGTCGTGCACGCGGAAATCGAATGGCTGGTCCACGTCCGGCGCAAAAATGCGCCCAACCACATCACCCAAGAAGGCTAGTCATGCGGCGATTCTCCTGGATCCTCTGCATCGCGCTCTCGGCGCCACTCGCGGCGCAGCAATCAGGGCGCCACACGATCACGCACGAAGACGTCTTCCTGATGAAGCGGATCGCAGCTCCGGCGATCACCCCGGACGGCCGCTGGATCGTGTTCAGTGTCACCGAGCCGTCATACACGGAAGGCGATCAGGTCAGCGATCTCTGGCTGGTGCCGACCGACGGCAGCGCCGAGCCGCGCCGCCTGACGAATACCAAAGGCGGTGAGAGCGGCGTCGGGTGGAGTCCCGACAGCAGGCGCATCGCGTTCAGTGCGCGCCGTGAGGGCGACGATGCCGCGCAGATCTATGTGCTCGACCTGAACGGCGGCGGTGAAGCGCAGCGCGTGACGAACCTGCCCACCGGTGCATCGAGTCCACTGTGGCGACCGGACGGCAAGGCGATCCTGTTCACCAGCATGGTCTATCCGGGCGCGACGACCGATTCCGCGAATCGCGCGGCGGCCGCCGAGCGCAAAGCGCGCAAGTACAACGCGCGCGTGTTCGACGCGTCACCGATCCGGCTGTGGGATCATTGGCTCGACGACCGTCGGCCGCACGTGTTCGTGCAATCCCTGGAACCGGGTGCGCAGGCCAAGGACCTTCTGGCCGGCTCACGGCTCGTCCAGAGCGCCGGCTTCGGCGGGCAGCTCGGCACCGGCGGCGAAGACCTGGCTGCGACGTGGACGGCCGACGGCAGCGGCGTGGTGTTCGCCGCGACGACAAACCGCACTGACTGGACGCACGCCGACGTCGTGCAAGCGCTGTGGCTCGTACCGGCGAGCGGTGGAGAACCGCAGCCCCTCACGCAGGGCAAGGACGACTACGACGCACCACAGTTCAGTCCGGACGGCAAGACGCTCTACGCCGTGATGGCGCCAACGAACGAGCACACGTTCAACAACCGCCGGCTCGTGGCCTGGGCCTGGCCAAGGAGCGGTAACGCCGCCCCGCGGGTCATCACGGGTGGCGCCGATCATTCCGTTGGCACATACACGATTAGCTCAGACAACCGCGCTGTTTTCTTCCTGGCCGAAGACGCCGGTCACCAGCGGCTGTTCCGCGCACCGGTGGCGGGTGGCAAGGAGCAGGAAGTCGGCACGATGACGAGCGGCACGTTCGGCAGTCTCCAGGTTGCCACGGGGACGACGGCCGGCCCGGTGCGCATGGCGGCGGTCTGGGAGAGCGCGACGAATCCTCCGGAGATCGTGCGGGTGGATGCGACAACCGGCCGCTGGACACCGCTCACAAAGTTCAACACCGCGCGCGCCGCCCAGATCGACTGGCAGCCGTTGCGCGAGTTTTGGTTCACGTCGAGTCGCGGCAAGCGCATCCACAGCTTCTGTGCGCTGCCGCCGGGGTTCGACTCGACGCACACGTATCCGCTGTTCGTGCTGATACACGGCGGCGCCGCGAACATGTGGACCGACAATTTTGGACTGCGCTGGAACCCGCACCTGCTCGGCGCCGCGGCTCCGGGCTTCGTCGTCCTGATGACCGACTACACCGGTTCGACGGGGTACGGCGAGAAGTTCTCACAGGACATCCAGTTCGATCCGCTCGAGGGACCTGGCAACGACATCAACGAAGCGGCCGACACAGCGCTCAAACGCTTCAAGTTCATCGACGCGTCGCGCCAGGTGGCCGGTGGCGCGAGCTACGGCGGGCATCTCACCAACTGGCTCGCCGTGACGACGACGCGCTATCGCGCGCTCGTGAGCCATGCGGGCGAATGGGACCTCGAGACCCAATGGGCAACGAGCGACTTCAACTACGATCGCGAGCGCAATGTCGGCGGGCCGCCGTGGGAGGACCATCCGATCTGGCGGACGCAGAGCCCGATGCGCCGCGCCGCGAACTTGCACACGCCCGTGCTCGTGTCGGTGGGTGAGCGCGATTTCCGGGTGCCAATGAACAACGCGCTCGAGTTCTGGACCGCGCTCCAACGCCAGCAGATTCCCTCTCGGCTCATCATCTGGCCGGAGGAGAACCATTGGATTCTGAAGGGCGAGGACAGCCGGTTCTTTTATAGGGAAGTCGCGGCGTGGTTCGCGCGGTGGCTCGGCGCGCCGGCCGCGACCGGGCAGTAGGTCGGACGGTCGGCTGACCCCGGCGCCGTGCCCCGGGGTTAGCCGCTCTCCCCGTACATCTTCGTGGGATCGGCTTTCGCCAGCTCGACCAGAAAGTCCGCAATTTTGCCGCTGACCGCTTCGACGTAGCGCTTCCCCTTATCCGCCGTCGACGCCGCCGGATTGCCCGAACCAGTGTCGTCTGTCACCTGACGCCACTGCCGCGGCGCCCATGCCCAGCCTTCACGGAATGCGGCGATCTTGAACTTCCGCGCCGCGCCCGGGCCCGCCTCGGACAGGGGCAACACACGATCCGGTGCGACGTGTTGCATCACGCTCGTCTCCATCTCGCCCGCGTGATCGCCGAGGTCGGAGAAGAACCCTTTCAGATCGAGGACCTTGTACCAGTTGACGACGCAGAGAAACAGCGACACCTGCGGCTGCAGCTCACGGATCATTTGGCGGAAATCGTTCGCGCCGTGCCCATTGAAAATCACGAGCTTCCCGATGCCCTGCCCCGCGAGGGACTGCGCCACGTCGCGCAGGACGAGCGCCTGCGTGCTCGGGTTCATGTTGATGCACAGCGGGATGTCGAGCTGGCCGGTGTTCACGCCGAACGGCACAACGGGCAACACGACCACCTTCGCCCCACGTTGCCACGCCCGCTCCGCGGCGCGTGCGGCGATCTCCTCGCTCTGGATGTTGTCGGTTGTGTACGGCAGGTGATAGTTGTGCGCCTCGGTCGCGCCCCAGGGCAGGATGGCGACTTCGTACCGCGTGTCGCGGACGGTTTTCCAGGTCACCTCGTCGAGGATGTACGGGCGCGTGGGCATAGGTGCCACAAAAACTACCGCAGAAAAGCAGCGGACGCCGAGGCTGGCTCGGCGTCCGTTCTATTCCGGTCTCCCGCTACTTAGGGACGACCAGGAGCTGCTGGCTTCTTCGACGGCGAGGCAGGCACCGCGGGAGCCGCGGGCTGACTCGTCCGCGTCGCGGGCCCCGCCGGCGCGGCCGGTGTCACGGGACGATGCTCCGTCCCGGTGGCTTCGCCGCGCACGCGACTGGCCCGGCGCTGCGACACTTTAGACTTCGCGGTGTCGGACGCATTCGCGTTCGGAACACCCTGCGCGGCGAGCAGCCCTGGAACCACGAGCAGCGCCGCAACCAGCATCAGCTTGCGAACCATACAGCCTCCATCCGTTGGACAGCCTAAAGAGTCCTGAGTCCACGAGGAGTCACGCGAGCGAACGGCGATCGCTACGGCGAGATCGTGATGCCTCTCACATTCTGGGCACAGTGACTACGGCTGCACGCTGTCACGAGCTCTCCGCCAGTATCTGGTGAACCGTCGCCACGGCGATCGACCCTTCCCCGACCGCGGATGCGACCCGCTTCGTGCTGCCGCTGCGGACATCGCCGACAGCGAGCACGCCCGGGAGACTCGTTTCCAGAAGATGCGGCGGCCGCCGCAACGGCCAGCGGGCCCACTCCAGGTTCTCGGGCGTCAGCGACGCCCCTGTTTTGATGAACCCTTTGTCATCCAACGCCAGGCATCCCGCGAGCCACTTCGTGCTCGGCTCGGCACCCGTCATGGTGAAGACATGGCGGATGTCCTGCGTTTCGACTGCTCCCACGCGGCCGCTGCGCCAGGTCACTCGCTCCAGGTGACCATTGCCTTCCAAGCCGACGATTTCCGTGCGAGGATGCTGCACGATGCGCGGATGGGCGTCGATGCGGCTGATCAGATAGCGCGACATCGTGCTCGACAACCCGCCGGACCGAATCAGCATGTGCACTCGCTTGGCGGTCTCCGCGAGGAATACGGCCGCCTGGCCCGCAGAATTGGCACCGCCCACGATCGCGACTTCCTCTTCGGTGCACATTTGCCGTTCCATGTGGGTCGCGGCGTAATACACACCGGCGTTCTCGAACTTGGAAAGATTCGCGAGCGCGAGCCGCCGATACTCTACGCCCGTGGCGAGGATGATCGCACGCGTGAGCAGCGGATCCTCTGCCTCGCCCAGGAGCACACGGTACGGTCTCTTGCTACAGTCGAGCTTGGCGGCCGTCTTCGCGATCAGCACCCTGGCGCCGAACTTCTGCGCCTGATCGTACGCGCGCCCAGCCAACTCCTGTCCCGAGATGCCGAGGGGGAACCCGAGATAGTTTTCGATCTTCGAGCTCGTCCCCGCTTGGCCACCAGGCGCGTTTGCTTCGACGACGACCACGTTCAGGCCTTCGGACGCGGCATACACCGCTGCGCCGAGCCCCGCGGGCCCCGCCCCGATGATGACGACGTCCCAGATCTGCGTGCGATCGAGCGTCGGGTTCAGGCCGAGGCAGTCGGCGAGCTTCTGAATCGTCGGATTCTTCAGCACGATGGTGCCGCGGCAGATCACGACCGGCACGTCGGCGGAGCTCACGTGGAACTGGTCGAGCAGCTCCTGGCTTTCGGGATCGGTGTCGAGATCTCTGATCGTGTACGGATGGCCGTTGCGCGTGAGGAACTCGAGGATGTGCAACATCCCCGAGCAGTGATTCGATCCTAGAATTACCGTGTCGCCGTAGCCGCGATCGATCAGCTGCAGCCTGCGCAGGATGAAAGCGCGCAGAAAGAGGTCGCTGAGCTCGGAGTCGGTCCGGATGAGCGTGAGGAGCTCATCGCGGGGAACCTCGATCACCTCGCCTCCTTCGCTCGCGTAGATCTGACCGAGGAAGCGCCCGCTCGCCATGATGCTACGCTCGCCGGTGAACATCCCGGCGGTAAACCTGGGGAGATCATCGTTCGGCCGCTTTGTCGAGGTGATCACATCGAGCCGACCCGCGACAACGACCCAAATCCGGGTGACCGGTTCGCCGGGCTCAGCGAGCACGTCGCCCGCGGCGATCTTGCGGCGCCGACCGTGCGGTTCGATGCGCGCGATTTGCGCGGGCGTCAAGACTGGAAACGCTTCATCGCGTTGGGGACGGCTCACCGACGGATTTGTCATGGACTGAATAGTTGGTGCAGTCATCGCTCCAGGACCACTATACGAAGTGAGTATTCCAACACAGGAAGTACGCGCTAGTTTGGAGCATAGCAACCGACGCAAGGGGCGGGAGGGTTCCGTAATGGCGCAACGATGCAAGCATCTGGCCGAGGTCCGCGACGTGCAACCCAAGACGCCCGACGGGTGCGAGGAGTGTCTGCAGACCGGTGAGGAATGGGTGCATCTCCGACTGTGCCTGGAGTGCGGTCACGTGGGTTGTTGTGACGACTCGCCCAACCGGCACGCGACCAAGCACTTTCACAAGACCAAGCATCCGATCATGCGTAGCTTCGAGCCCGGCGAAGACTGGGGCTGGTGCTTTGTGGACCAGCTGATGTTCGAGCCGGCGCCGCGCGCTTAAGCCTCGATCTGGACGTTGATCCCGGCCGAAAGTGTCCGATGCACGGGGCACTTGTGCGCGATTTCGATCAACTTGGCGCGCTGTTCCGCCGAGAAGTCGCCGGTGAGCTCGAGCTGGACCCTGACGCGGTCCAGCCGCCGGTCCTCAGTCATGCAGTTTTCGCAATCGTTCTCGTAGTCTCGCGAGTGACTTAAGCGAATCACGACGCGGTGCAGCGGAATCGCCTTCCGGCGCGCGTAGAGCGCGATCGTCATCGACATGCAGGAGCCCAGGGCCGCGAGCAACAGCTCGTAGGGGCCGGGCCCCTGATCGCTGCCGCCGACATCGACCGGCTCGTCGGCCACGAGGTGGTGGCGACCGGCGGTGATCGCTCGCTTGAAGCCTTCCACGCCCGAGACGACAACGGTGCCCTGAGGATCGGCCATACTCGCTCTCCTGTGTGTGCTCACGGCAGGTTTTTCGCCAACCACTCCCGCGCAATGTCAGCGATGTCGCGGCGCTCGACGTCCGCCAATGCGTTGAGTCGTCGCATCTCGGCTTCCGAGATCTTCCCTCCCAATTCCGCCAACGCCCCGGCCACAGCGGGGTGATTCGCGATAACGGCCGCGCGAACGACGGGCGCCGCCTGATACGGCGGGAAGTAGCCACGGTCGTCGCGCAGCTCCACGAGGTCGAGCGCGGCGATCTGACCATCCGTCGAATTGCCGGCGATCACGTCCACGCGCCCATCCGCCAAGGCGCGATAGGTGAGGCCGAGGTCCATCGAAGTGGGAGGCGCAGAGAAGCGCAGCCCATAGCGTTGCGCCAAGCCGGTGAATCCGTCTGCCCGTTCCAGGAACTCATACCCAAATCCCGCCTTCCAGCGCGGAGCCACAGCTGCGAGATCAGATATCCGGCTCAGGTGGTAGCGCGCTGCGTCCGCGCGGCGAACGAGAATCGCGAACGTGTTCTCAAAGCCGAAGGGGCTCGTCCAGCGGAGCCGAAAGCGACGCGGATATTCGGCAGCGACGAACCGATACACACTGTCGGCGTCCGCCAGAGGCGTTTGCTTGAGAATCGCCGTGAACGCGGTTCCCGTGTACTCGACGTAGACGTCGATGCTCCCGGACGTGATGGCCTGGTGACACACAAAGGTCCCGCCGAGATGGAGTCGACGCTCGACCGGCACGTGGGCGCGCCGCTCGATTTGCTGCGCCACGATCTCGGCCAAGAGGTCGGATTCGCTGAAGTTCTTGGCCCCCACGATGATTCGGTCGGTGCGGCTGCAGGCGGCCAGCAGTGCGAGGAGGGGTATCAACGCGCGCGCCAGACGAGCCTCCGTTCGGCGAGTCCCAGCAAGCCGTCGAGCAACAGCGCGAGCAATGCTGCCGGTACGGCGCCGGCGAGAATCAACGTGTCATCCACCATGGCGACGCCGCGGAAGATGTACACGCCCAGTCCGCCCGCGCCGATAGCCGCGGCGATGGTCGCAATCCCCACACTCACCACCGTCGCGACGCGCACACCCGCAAGGATGACGCCGGCCGCGAGCGGCAGCTCGACGTAGCGCAGGAGCTCTCCATTGGTCATGCCCATCCCGCGGCCGGCCTCGCGCACGGCCGGGTCGACGCCCGTGATGCCGGCGTAGGTGTTGCGCACGATCGGCAGCAGCGCGTACACGACCAGGGCGGTGACGGCAGTCCAGGCGCCGATGCCAAAGAAAGGAATGAGCAGACCGAAGAGTGCGAGACTGGGGATCGTCTGAAACACGTTGGCGAGGCCGAGCACCGGCCGTCGCCACGCGGGACGGCGAGACACGAGCACACCCAGCGGAAGTCCGATCACGACCGCCACGCCAGTCGAGACGGCGACAAGACCGAGGTGTTGGCGTACGAGCAGCCACAGCTCGCCGGCGTGCGCGGCGTAGAACTCGAACAGTCTCAGGCGGCCTCCAGGAATCTCTGTACCTCAGGGAGCGGACTCGAGCGGAACTCGTCAGGCGTCCCCAGGAAGGCTAGGCGGCCGCCGTCGAGCACTCCGATGCGCGTGCCCAGGAGCAGACCTTCACGTACATCGTGCGTCACAAACACCATCGCCTTACCGAGTCGGCTTTCGAGGCCGCGGAATTCGCGCTGCAGCTCGACGCGGGTGATCGGATCGAGCGCGCCGAATGGTTCATCCAGCAGCAAGAGCGGCGGATCAGCGGCGAGCGCGCGCGCCACGCCGACGCGCTGGCGTTGACCGCCGGATAACTGGTGTGGATAGCGATCTGCGAAGGCTTCCGCATCGAGCCCGACCAGCATGAGCAGCTCGCGCACGCGCGCCGCAATGCGGTCGGAGGCCCACTGCTCGAGCCGCGGCACGAGGCCCACGTTGGCCGCAACGGTGAAGTGCGGGAAGAGGCCGACGTCTTGAATGACGTAGCCGATGCGCCGACGGAGCACGTTCGCGTCGAGACCAGCCGTCGACTCTCCGACGAACCGCACCGTCCCATCCGTGGGCTCGAGGAGCCGGTTGAGGAGTCTTAACGTCGTAGTCTTCCCCGCGCCACTGCGTCCCAGCAGCACCAGCGTCTCTCCGGCGCCCACCGTAAATGCAAGGCCATCCACCAACCGGCGTCCGTGGTCCGGCAGTTCGTAGCACAGGTCGTGGACGTCGAGGATGAGGTTCACGGGTTCGAAGCTGACACCAAAATCGCTATTGAGCGACTGCCTCTAGCGGGCATGATTCGCGACCTGCATCGTGATGACAGCGCAGGGAGATGGTACTCACTCACACCCTCAGTGGAGGCCATATGACGGGTGGCGTGCTGGATTCGGTGAGCAAGACCGCTCATCTCGCTTGGTGGGCGCTACTGTTGCGCGGACTGTTGTCGGTCGCTGTTGGCGTCTTCATCTTCGCGCGCCCCATGGACTCGGTCGCCGCGTTCGCGCTCGTGATCGCGCTGTGGGCGCTGTTCACCGGATTCACGAGTATCGTGCACGCGTTCGAGCTAAGGCCGATGATGAAACACTGGTGGGTGCTACTCCTCTCGGGCCTCGTGGGCGTCGGATTCGGCATCTTCGCGCTGATGTACTATCCCGTGCCTTCGCTGGCCTTCGCGGTCATCTGGGTCTCGTGGTTGCTGACGATCACGGGCGCGATCGAGATCTACGCCGCGATGCAAGAAAGGCAGATGGGCATGCAGTGGGGCTGGACCGCGGCATTCGGCGTATTGAGCGTGGCCGCGGGCGTATTTGCGCTGATCGCCCCACCCATCACGCTTGCAGCGATCATAGGATTGATCGCCGGCTTTGCGTTGCTCGCCGGCGCGGTGCAGCTGATGGCCGCGTACAAGCTGCGGTCACTCGTGCGGTCGTAACGCATGGCGGAACGGGAGGCGGTGCGAGTCTTGGTGTTTTCCGCCTCTCTCCGCGCCGAGTCGCTCAACACTCGGTTGGCGAATCTGGCACGTGGGGTCATCGAGAATCACGGGGGGACAGTCGACCTTGCGACCATGAAGGAGTTCGACTGTCCCTCCTACGACCAGGACGCGCAAAGCGCGACGGGATTTCCGCCCGGCGCGGAGCAGCTCCGCAGCCGCATCGAGGATGTGGACGCGTTCGTGATCGCGTCGCCCGAGTACAATGGCTCGTTTCCTGGCGTCCTGAAGAACGTGATCGACTGGGTCTCGCGGTATCGGCCCCAGCCATTCAACGCGAAACAGGGGATGCTGATCTCCGCGTCGCCGTCGATGGTCGGTGGCAACCGCGGCCTCTGGGCCCTGCGGGTGCCGCTCGAGCATCTCGGCGCCCGCATGTATCCGGACATGTTCTCACTCGCCCAGGCCCACCAGGCGTTCGCCCCCGACGGCAGGATCGCCAACCAGACACTCGCCGATCGGTTGGATAAGACGTTCGTCGGGTTCCTCGATCTCGTCGAAGCAGCCAAGCGGTATCCGTGCGTTAAGAAGGCCTGGGTGGAGTTCTTGGGCGAGCACCCCGATGCGGCTACCGATCGCAGCGAGTAACTCGGCCTTCCGCCGGCGCAAAGATCGGAAAGTCGTGCAGGATGTCAGGCACCGACCGGAACCTGCTCTACCGTCAAGCGACTCGCGACCATCGCGCGGCGCGCGAAGAGCGCGCACGGGGTGCCGATCAGGAACGCGTGCACGATGATGCTCAACACGACCCACACGAGATTCCGTGAGCCTGGATTGGCCGCCGAGAGCGGGACGACGATGTAGTTCATGATCCCGTAGAGCAGCACTCCGTAGAGCGGGCCGTAGGTCCACGGTTTCTGCCACAGCTCCGACCAGCGGCGCGCAACGAGGTAATAGGTGATCGCCATCGAGATCGCGATGCAGTAGTGGAGCATGAGGCCGAGGAGTGCAGTGCGCCAGCCGCCCGTGAAGCTCCCGTCGCCCACCAGCCCGGAGGCAACGGACTGGAAGACGCGCGTCGGGAGGACAGCACGCTTCAGGTACCAGAAGATGGATGCGTATGTGATGTCGAAGGTGCCGGCGACGAGGCCACCGAGCAGGACGTAGAACCAGGGTCGCTTCATGGGCTCCATGGGAGGACGGTTCGGGTTCGACTGCTTTCGGCGGCCAGGAGCAGGCCGCGCATCACATCGAGCGACCATTCCGGGGAGACGGCCAGTTCAGCCGTCCCGAGGATCGCGTCGCGAACGTTTTCATAATACTGCGCGAAGCTTGACCGGAGTGTTGGAACTGTTCGCGTTCCGTCAGACGCGATGAGTGAGCCGTACAGCTCCGGCGGCTCCGTATCCCAGTCGGGTTCGTCAGGCGTGCGCCCCGCTCTGAGCGCCGCCTCCTGGGGATCCATGCCGTGTTTGATGAACGACCCTTTCGTGCCGTGCACCATCCACGTCGGGCCGACCGGTGGCCGCAACATCGAGGCGCGCAGCACGGCGCGCACATGCCGGTAGTACAGCGTGACGTCGAACGCGTCGTCCACGACCGCGCCGTCGCGCTCGATCCGGATATCGGCGCCGATCGCCTCCGGCACGCCAAACAGGAGCAACGCCTGATCGAACAGGTGTGGCCCGATGTCGAACCAGACACCTGAGCCCGGGAATGCCTGCTCGCGCCACGCATTCGGCTTGAGCTCGGGGCGAAAGCGATCGAAATGGGACTCGAAGATGGCGATGCGGCCGAGGTCGCCCTCACCCACGACGCGGCGGACGGTCGCGAAATCGCCGGTGTAGCGCCGATCCTGATAGACCGTGACCATGCGTCGCTGTTGCTTGGCGATCTGCACCAGATCCTGCGCCTCGGCGAATGTCGTCGTGAACGGCTTGTCGACGACCACATGATGTCCCGCGAGCAAGCATTGTCTCGCAACGGGATGATGCGACGTATTCGGCGTCGCGACGACGACGAGATCGATCTTGCGTGTCAGTAACTCGTCAACGCTCCGGACGAATTCCACATCCGCATAGCGCTGGTCGGGGGGGCCATGACGCTGCACAATCGTGGTGAGCAGCAGGCCGTCCACGGCGCGGATGACGGGCGCGTGAAACACCTTGCCCGCGAAACCAAATCCGACCAGACCCACGTTGAGCATGACAGAGTTTGCCACCAGAATCGGTAAAGGGGGAGGTTCGATATGATGCTCGTAACGCTCGTCGCGTGTCTGGCTGCCGCGCAGACCGCCGACACGCTCGATGTCACCGCAGTCGGGAAAGATCCGCGCTGGCAAGTCAGCGGCCGAACCACGTCAGTCGTCGATACCACTGGGAAACGCGCGTTGAAGCTCAGCGAAGCACCGGGTATGGGCGTGGTCTGGCTCAAGGGGTATGACTTTGGGAATGGCGTGATCGACGTCGACATCCTGGGCCGGAGTCAGCCGGTGCAAGGAAGCTTTGTGGGCGTTGCCTTCCACGTGGTCGACGGTCAGACGTATGAGGCAGTTTACTTCCGGCCGTTTAATTTCCGAGCGACGGACTCCACACGTCATGCGCACGCCGTCCAGTACGTCTCGCACCCCGGCTTCCCGTGGCAAAAGCTCCGGTCAGAACATCCGGGCCAATACGAGGCGCCCGTCATTCCCGAACCGGACGGAGATGCCTGGTTTCACGCGCGCATCGTGATCGAGCGACCCAAGGTGAGCGTCTTCGTGAATGGCGCGGCGACACCGGCACTCGTCGTCAACGAATTGAGCGATCGCGCGCGTGGATCGATCGGCCTGTGGGTGGGAGAAGGTTCCGGCGGTCACTTCGCCAATCTGCGTGTGACTCGCAAACCCTAGAATGCAATCGATCAGTCCGGTCGCGGCGTCTTCCAGTCGCTCGTCATGATGAACAGCGGCGCGCCGTCGAACTGGTAGATCGGCCGCAGGCGCTTAGTGTTGTAGTACTTCGAAACGTCGACGACTTTTTTCTCGGACGTCACGCTCGCGAGCGGCACGCTGTCGTAGAAGCCGCGGTGGATACTGACCAACCGGCCGTATTCTTTTCGCCTCACGAGGTCGAGCGCGAGATTGCCGAAGGCCATTGGGACGATCGAATCGAGCGCGTCGGGATCGCCCGAGCGCACCAGGTAGCCAAGCCGCTGGTTGACGACGTCGACGCGCCGCCCGTTGTTGTATTTGGCCGAGCTCTCCTTGAGCGCCGCACCGATCTCGTCGCCGATGCCGCCGAGCTTGCGGTGCCCGAACATGTCGGTCTCTTCACCCTCGAAGCTCATCCCCTCGTGCGAGGTGAGCCGCGCGCCTTCCGAGATCAGCACGACCGAATACCGGCTCGGGTTCTTAATGCGGTCCTGCACCAGCAGCTCGGCAAGGTGCTCGAGTTCCACGGGGTACTCGGGGATCACGCAGCGATCCGCGGCGCCGGCCATGGTCGGCAGCAGCGCCGTGAAGCCGGCGTAGCGGCCGAATACTTCGATCACTAGAAAGCGCTCGTGCGAGCCCGCCGATGTGCGGAGGCGGTGCGTGAGCTCGATGGTACGGGTCACGCAAGTGCTGAAGCCGATGCAGTAGTCCGTGCCGTAGACGTCGTTGTCCATCGTCTTCGGAATGGCCACGACCTTCAACCCCTCATCGTGCAATCGCTTGGCGTAGCTGAGCGTGTCATCGCCGCCGATCGGAATCAGGACATCGATGCCGATGTGCTCGAGGTTCTTGATGACATCCTTGGTGATGTCGTTGATCTTGTCATTGTAGCCGGTGAGGTGCGGCGGGACGCGGTCCTGGGGCAAGTGACTCGGCCGCACGCGCGAGGTATGGAGGAACGTGCCCCCCGTGCGTCCGGCGCGGTTCACGATCGCTTCCGTCAGCGGCAGGATCTGCTCCGAATTGTCCGCACCTTTCTCACGCGCGTAATCCACGAGGCCGCCCCAGCCGTGGCGAATGCCGATGACCTTGTAGTCGTCGCGCAGCGCGCGCATCGTGATGGCGCGGATGGCGGGGTTCAGTCCGGGGACGTCGCCGCCCCCAGTGAGGATGCCGATTGTACCTTTACTCATAGTGCCGAGGAACATAGCGGGAGGAGCCATGAAAATCGATTTCCGGCAAGATGTGGATCGCGTGTTGCAGGACGCAAAAACGCAACAGAAACCAGTACTTCTGGACTTCAACGCCGCCCCGATGTGAAGCGGCTGTGCTCGGCTGGATGCCGAGGTGTGGCCGAACGAGCGGGTCGCGCGCTTTGTCAACGAGAACTTTCTCGCCGCGCGGGTGCACCCACGCCAGAATCCCGACGCGTTCAAACAGTACAGCGAGCGCTACAAGGCGCCGTGGACGCCGACGATCCTTCTCCTGGATTCCGACGGCGTCGAGCACCACCGCATCGAGGGCTTTCTTCCCGTCGACGACTTGCTCGCCCAACTGATGATAGGCCGCGCGCGCATCGCCTTCGACGCGGAGCAATGGGCGGACGCCGAGCGTCGCTTCCGTGAAGTCGTGGATACACTGCCGAACACCGACGCGGCAGCGGAGGCGCTGTATTGGTCGGGCGTCGCGCCATACAAGGCGACCGGAAATCCGGCATCGCTGAAAGCGACCGGTCAGGCGTTCAAGGAACGCTACCGCGACAGTCCGTGGGCAAAGAAGGCATCGGTCTGGACGTAGTCTATGCTTCGGGATATCTTCGGGCATGCGTCGGATTCTGCTCGCGGATGCCGATGCGTTCTACGTTGCCGTCGCCCGCGCCGTCGATCCCGAGGGCGCCGGCAAGGCGCCCCTCCTGATCGTCGGCGGCTCGCGCGACAGCCGCGGCGTCGTCTGCTCGGCCTCGTATGAGACGCGGAAGTTCGGCGTCCGCTCCGCGATGCCGATCGCGCGCGCGCTGCGACTCTGTCCCGACGCGGTGTGCGTGCCCGTGCCCTTCAAAGCGTGCCTGCAGAAGAGCGCCGAGATTCGGGAACTGCTGCATCGGTACTCACCGATCGTCGAAGGCGCGAGCGTCGATGAATGGTATCTCGATCTCACCGGCACCGAGGGGGTTTATCGTCACGAGCCGCTCGCCACGACGGCGCAACGCATCCGCGCCGGGATTCGCGAAGCGACCGGCCTGACGCTGTCGATCGGCGGCGGCACGAACAAGCTGATCGCCAAAATGGCGGTGGATCGCGCCAAGCCGAGCCGCGGCGGCGCCGGCGTGCTGATCGTCGAGCCGGGAGCGGAGGACGCATTTCTGCGCACCTGTGCGCTCGGCGACATTCCCCTCGTCGGTCCCAAGTTTCAGGAGCGTCTCGCCGCACACGGCCTCGTCATGGTCGAGGATCTGCTGCGGCACGATCTCGCCACCCTCGAGCGGTGGATGAGCAAGCGCGAAGCGCGCTGGCTGTGGAACCGCGCGCACGGCTTCGACGACGGCAGCGTCGCCCATCGCGTGATGAATCGGGGCTTGAGTCGCGACGAGACGTTCGGGAAGGACCTCCACAAGGACGCAGACATCGAGCGCGAGCTGCTGCGGCTCGTCACGCGCGCCGCAGCGGACCTGCGCGGTGATGGCCTCACCGCACGGACGGTCGCCGTGCGGCTGCGCGACTTCGATTTTCGCACGCGGGCTACCCAGCGAACGTTACCCGAGCCCGTCGTCGCCGATCGTGTGATCTTGCGGGTCGCCCACGAGCTCCTCAAAAAGTTGCGAGACGATCGACGCGTGCCCGCCCGTCTCGTCGGAGTCCGGCTCTCGGGTTTGAAACCATCCACCTCGGCTGATCAGCTCGGCATGTTCACGGCGGAAACCGACCGCGACCGTGGCCTAGCGCGCGCGATCGACCGCGTGCGCGGCAAGTTCGGGCCGAAGAGCATTCTTCCGGGCGGCATCTCGTAGTCCCCTGACCGACCACGCGACTGCTCCAGCGCGTGTTCATGCTCGGTCCCTCGCCTAGTGGATGAATCCTGTAGGAACGGCCCCCCGTGAGCCGCCCATCTCCGCGTTGTTTCTTTCCACGATCAGATAGGCACTCCCCAGAACCAGGGCGATAAGCGCTGCCAGAAGGGCTGTGTTCTGTCTCCGCGTGATCATGTCAGCCTCCAATCAGTTGGCGTTGAGGGTGGGCCGGCCGTCCCGAATCGTCCAGACGGCGGGTGTGGATTGGAAATTCCCCCTGCCCCGCTGCTTGGTCAGCGGACCCGCGGTGCCCGGGTACGCGGTGAGGTTGCGCAGGTACACCGCCGGATTCTCGCCCCGCTCGTACGCCTGGACGATCATGTTGAAGTCGTCGTACGCGTACGGCATCATGTGCGTCGCGAAGCGCGTGGCCGGGTAGTGCTCCTCGAAGCGACGCCGGAATCCGATGTCGCGTAGATCGCTATCGGTGTACCACGCGCCCTCGAAGACTTCGGGGTGCTCGCTGAGCGATGGCGCCACCACGGAGGCGATGTTCCGGATGTTCGTCTCTTTGAGCTGACGGCCGAGGATGTCGAGCTGTGGGCTCAATGCCTCGACATAGTAGACATCGGGATGGCTGGCCCGGGCGGCTTCGATCAAGCCACGGAAATCTCTGACCGAGTCGGAGAATTCGGTTTCGTAGGAAATAGGCAGCCCGACCCGCGCGGCCTCCGCCTTGAGCGCCTTCACGTGATTGTGGATGCTCGGGTAGTTCTGGGACAGCAGTGCGAATTGCCGAACCCCGCGGCGGCGAGCCTCCTGCACCCACAATCGCGCCTCAGCCTCGGGCGTCGGAATATTGGTGAAGTTGTACGCCCCGTCGCCGATCGACGTCACCGTGCAGACGCAGGTGTGGGGGATGCGCGCGGCGGTCGCGATCGGCTGAGTAACCTGGCCGAAGAGCGAGATCCCCCCCACGATCGCGTTGACCTTCTCATCCTGAATCGCATGCCCAATCGCAGCGCCGGCCTGGCGTGGATCCTGCCCCACATCGACCCTGACGAGCTGATACCGGTATTTGGTCCCACGCAGATCGCGCTCCGCCATTTCGACGGCCTTCAGAAACGAGTTTCCAAGGATCGTATATGGCCCCGTCAGTGGCACGATCACACCGATCTTGACCACGCCGTTCGGCGGAGCCACCCACCGGTCACGGTCGACGACGGCGTAGGCCGCGGCGATTGCGACAAACGCCAGCGCGAAGGCACGTCCCGGCAGCGCGAGCGGCGCGCCGCCGAGAGACGCGCGGCGGGCCCGGATGAGCGCGAGCGCGTTGTACAAGACGAAAAGACTGCCGATGAACATCGCTATCCCGCTCAGCTCGACCCACACCGGCGCGAGCGTCGGTCGCGCGAAGGATGTCGAGAGCGACGCCAACAGCGAACCGATGAACACCGGCAGCGTGTCCGCCCAGAAACCCTTGAGCAGGCCGAATCCCACCACAATCCAGAGATTCATGACCAGGTAGCCCGCGAAGGCCACCGAACTCCGGCTGTTGCGGAACCACCAGAGGAGCGCGGTGGCGCCCCCGGCGAGCAAGGCTCCGAGCAGCAGCGCTTTGGCGCCTAACGGATACAGGTGGTTGACGGTGACGAAGCCCGCCGTCACGAGGACGCTCAGCAATGAACGGCGGGCGGCGCGGTGGAGGATCTCGTCGTGGCTCATGGCGTACTCCCGAACGCGTTGTTTGATAGTTGACATTGTATTCGCTATCGAACATCATGTTCAGATACGCTGCCCGCAATCCACAAGTGCCGCCGATTTGTTCAGTTCGGGACAGCCGAGCGCGATCTGTTCCGTAACGGAGAGACTGACGGCGCGTGTTCGAGAACGAGGACTCGATGAAGAAACAGAAGACCGTAGACCGGCGCGTGCAACGAACGCGACGACTGCTTCAGGATGCCTTGGTCGCGACGGTCATCGAGAAGGGCTACGAGGCCGCCACGGTCCAGGACATCATCGATCGTGCCGATGTGGGCCGCGCGACGTTCTATGCACACTTCGCCGACAAGCAAACGCTGCTGACCAGCCGGCTGGAGGATCTCCGGGGACTATTGCTAGCCCAGCAACGACAGTCCCCGGACAGCCTCGGGTTCAGCCTCGCGATGCTCGAGCACGCGCGTAGTCATCTGGCCATGTACCGCGCGATCGTGGGCCACGAAAGCGGGGCGTTCATCATCCAGCGCATTCATCGCACGATCGCAGACCTCGCGGCGAATGACGTGAACGCGCTTGCCGCAAAAGCGTCCCCCCAGCGGCGGCAGCTCGCCGTGGAGTTTGTCGCGGGCGCGTTCATGGCTGTCCTGACGTGGTGGCTCGACCAGGGGGCGGCGTTAGCGCCCGCCGAGGTCGATGCCATCTTCCGCCGGTTGGTACTGGAGGGGTTGGCCAAGGAGTTGCAGCCCAAAGCATTCTCCCGGACGGCATCACCGAATGATCAGTGCGTGATGGCGAAAAACCACGCCCCGATCACCGGACCCCGCGGCGGACGCTGACCCGGCTGTGGTGGTGGCGTGCCGGGAGGCAGCGGACCGTATTCGGGCTGGAACAGATACGCCACGTGTTTCAGCGTATCGACGGAGATCGTCTTCGCCCCGCGCATCGTGGGAACGGTCGCGACCACGGTGTACTTATCGGGTGAATCCTCGCGCGCGACCGTGACGTTGCTGTCGCGCCCAGCGGGAATGTAGATCAGCTTCTGCGACGGATCCCACCCCAGCGCGTCGACGCCGTCACCATTGGTGATCGTGGCGACGATCTTGCCCGTCTTGGCATCGACCACGACCGACGTCTTGCCGCACCCGGAGAAGACCCGGTCCGTCTTGCGGTCGTAGGCGATCCCGGTGGGGCCATCACACGGCGCGAGCGGCCACGACGCGACTGCCGCCATCGTCCGCTCATCGATCACCTGCATCGTGCTCGTGCCTTCGTTGTTCACGAAGATCCTGCCCTTCCCGTCGCTGGCCGCGCCCTCGGGACCGGTGTCCTCGAGCCGCACCGTGCCCACGATCGCGCCGGTCTTCGGGTCGATGGCCACGAGCGTACCGGCCGGTTGGCTGTGATTCGTGAGAATGATGCGGTCGGAGAAGTCGTCGTACATGATGCCGTCGAGCCCACCGGTGGGCACCAGGATTTTCTTGATCACGGCGAGACTCGTGAGATCGAACATCGTCACGGTCGAGTCGCCGGCGCTGGTGATGAACCCATGTCCTGACTTCGGTGCCAACGCGATGCCGTGATTGCGCGGCGTGTCCGGGATGTCGCCCAGCACCTTGCCCGTGGCGCCGTCGATCACCATCACGTGCGTGCTGCGCGAGACGAACACCCGGCTGGTGCCCGGCTCCGCGGTCAAGTAATCGGTGCCGCCGTCGCCGCCGATGCTGTACTTCGCGACCTTGAAGGTTTGCGCGGGGCTCGCGCTGGGCCACGCCAGCGCGACGCCGACCAGCAATGCAAGGGCATGGATTGACGGTCTGTTCATACGACTCCTGGTTGGTTGTCGGGGTGTAGACCTCCTAATTCTACGCGCGCGCCGAGCGGCGCGTGCGTTTCACGCTGGATGCGGCTGTAAGCTGGCTGTAAGGTAGGCTCGGGTACAATTCGTCCCTATCCACTCCACCGACGGGACTACCATGCGAACCGGGAAATGGGCCGTTCCCCTTTTGATTCTGACGTGCGCTATCGCGTCAACAGGATCCACACAAGAGAGACGGTTGAAGCATTCGGACCTGCCGCCCGCAGTGCAGAAGACCGCCGATCAGGAAAGCCATGGCGCGACGGTTCGTGGGTACTCCAGCGAGAAGAACGGCGATCAGCTCGAGTATGAGGTCGCGATGAGGTTGCACGGCCACAACCGGGACGTCACCATCGGCGCCGACGGCTCCGTGCTGGAGATCGAAGAAGAGGTCGCGATCGACTCGCTCCCTGCGGCCGTGCGGGCGGGTCTCCTCCAATTGGCTGGGTCCGGCAAGATCACCAAGGTCGAGTCGCTCACCAAGCGCGGTGCCCTCGTGGCGTACGAAGCGCACGTGCGTACCGGCACCAAGCGATCCGAGATCCAGGTCGGCCCGGACGGCAAGCCGCTCGCTCACCCGGAGTGATGCGCCAGTCCGGCCGCGACAGACTCAGTTAGACCCGGCGGTCCTCGCGGTCGCGGGTGTCGGATTGGTGATGAACCGCGCCACGTTCTGCTTCAGCTCGGCGAGCGCCGGCTCGTACAGATACATCATGTGACCCGCGTCGTAGTACTTGAGGTGGATGTTGTCGCGCAAATCGGGCGACAACCCCTCCAAGTGGCTCACGGTGTACTCGGTCGCGAAGAACGGCGTCGCGAGGTCGTAGTAGCCGTTCTCGATCTCGATTCGCAGGTACGGATTCGTCACGAGCGCCTGCGTCAAATCCGAGCCGACATACGTCGTCGTCGCCCAGCCGCGCGAGCCTTCGCGCGCCCAATTCCATTGGCCCTGGTTGCCACCGCCCAGCAGGTAGCGATCCTGCGTGTCGAACTTGAGCTCGCCGCGCAGATACGAGTTGACCGCGGCGGTGAACGCCCCGGTAACCGCGGAGGATTGCGGATCACCCGGCGCGTTCTCGCTGAGCAGATCGGGCAGCGGGCCCGAGAAGCGGGAGTCGAGCCGGCCCGTGACCAGTCCTCGGCTGCGCTGCAGCTCCGCCATGAACTGCCGCAGGGGGACGCGGAGGTCGGCCTTCAACAGATAGTCTTCCGAGAGGCCGGTATATGCCGCCACCTGTTTGGCGACCGCGGCCTTGCGGTCCGCTGGGAGCGTCGCACCGGCGGCGAGCGCCGCGGCGTACTCGCTCATCGCGTAGCGTCGCACCTCGGTGAGAAAACTGGGCAGGTTGCCCGGCGCGGGAATCACCTTGTGAAAGACCGCGGTCGCGGCATAGCTCGGCAAGTACAGCACATAGGAGAGGTCGTGTCCGGGCGAGAACAGCAATGTCTCGAAGTCGAGTACCGACGAGATCAACACGATGCCATTCAGCGTCAACCCATCGCGTTGCAGTCGGTCTCCCAAGACCGCCGAACGCGTGGTGCCGTAGCTCTCGCCAATCAGATACTTGGGCGAAGCCCAGCGACCGGCGCGGCTCACGTACTGCGAGATGAACTGCGCGAGTGCCTTCGCGTCTTCGTCGACGCCCCAGAAATCCTTCCCGGTTCCCTTCCCAACGGGCTTGGAGAACCCGGTGCCGATGGGATCGATGAACACCATGTCGCTGACATCGATGAGGCTGCTCTGATTGTCGACGATCTGGTACGGCGGTGGCGGCGTGAACGCCGCGTCCGTGGTGACGATCCGCCGCGGGCCGAAGGCACCCATGTGCAGCCAGGCGGACGCTGAGCCCGGGCCGCCATTATAGATGAAGGCGAGCGGGCGCTGGCTCGGGTCCCTGGAATCGGTGCGAGTGTAGGCCGTGTAGTACAGGATGCCGATCGATTCGTCCTTGTCATTCTTGAGGATCATCGTGGCGGCCGTGGCTCGATACGGCACGAGCTGCCCACCGATCCGAATCGTGTGGTCGGTGGCGGACGATGTCTCATTCGGGATCGGTGTTGGCGCCGCCTTGGCCGCGGTGTCCCGGTCCGTCGTTGCGGCGGCGGGCCGCTGGGCCCGCAGCGGAACGGCGAACATAGTTGCGACCAGGATGATCGTATAGACACGCATAGCCCCTCTCTGGAGAGCGTCGCAATCGCGAAGCTACCCCCGATGCGCGGCGTTGACTACTCCACCCCCACCCCCACCCCCACCCCCCTTCGTCTGGACGCTGGTGCCGATTATTGTTCTGTCTGACGTGCGGCGACGCGCGTCCCAGGCTGGGAGCGGTCCGTCATCTGCGACGGATCGAGGCGTTACCCAATCGGCCCCCCAGTCACTGGCACCACAACAATGGGAGCTGCATCTGATGGGCACCTCTGCACCGACGACACGTGACCTCCTCGCGGAGATCGACGAGCTTCGCACCGCGCGCCGCGCCGCGATTCTCGCGCACAACTATCAGCGTCCCGAGATCCAGGACCTCGCCGATGTCGTGGCGGATTCGCTGCAGATGGCCCGGCGGGCCACCGAGCTCGACGCGCCAATCCTGGTGATCTGCGGCGTGCATTTCATGGCGGAAACCGCGGCGATCGCCAACCCCGACAAACGCATTCTCATCCCGGACCGCACCGCCGGCTGTTCTCTGGCCGCGACGATTCAAGCGGCGGACGTGCGCGCCTGGCGGGCGACCCATCCGGACGGCGTCGTCGTCGCGTACGTCAACACCGCGGCCGACGTGAAGGCGGAGGCGGACTACTGCTGCACGTCCGGGAACGCCGTGGCGGTCATCAACGCGCTGCCGCCCGACGTCCCCGTGCTGTTTCTGCCCGACGTCTATCTCGGCAACTACCTGCGCAAGGTCACGGGCCGCCCGCTCGATGTCTGGATGGGCGAATGTCACGTGCACGCCGGCCTCACGCGCGAGATGCTGCAGCAGCGTCGAGCACAGTATCCGGACGCGGAGTTTCTGGTGCATCCCGAATGCGGCTGCGTGACGAGCGCGATGTACTACGCCGAAGCGGAGGGCGACGTCGCCGGCGGCCGCATGCGCATCGTGTCGACCGAGCAGATGATGCGGCGCGCGCGAGTCTCGCCGGCTCGGACGTTTGTGGTCGCGACGGAAACCGGCGTGCTGCATCGCCTGCGGCGGGAGAATCCCGGGAAGGAATTCGTCGCCGCTCGCGAAGGCGCTGAATGTCGCTACATGAAGCAGATCACGCTGGAAAACCTGCGCGACTCGCTGCGCCACCTGCAGTACGAAGTGACCGTCGCTCCCGACGTCGCCGCGCGCGCCCGGCGCGCCATCGACCGGATGCTCGCGATTGGCTGAGCCATCTGTCTTTGGGCTGCTCGAGGTCCGACGCGCGCTTGCCGAGGATCGCGCCCGTGAGGACGTCACCACCCATCTGCTGGGGCGCGCCGCCAACCAGCGCGTCGCGGCGCGCTTCATCGCGGAGGGTCCCCCTCCCCTGGTCGCGGCCGGTTTGCCGATCCTCGCGACCGTCTTTCGCGAGCTGGACTCCCGTGCTGCCGTCCGCGTGATGGTCGCGGAGGGGTCCTGGGCGGACGCCGGCACGACGCTCGCGATCGTTGAAGGCACGGCGCGAGCCTTGCTCGCGGGCGAGCGGGTTGCACTCAATTTTCTGCAGCGGCTCGCGGGCGTCGCAACCCTCACGCGCCGCGCGGTCGATGCTGTGCGGGGCACCCCCGCAAAGATCACCCACACCCGCAAGACCACTCCCGGCCTGCGCAATCTCGAGCTGTATGCGGTGACGATCGGCGGCGGCGTGGAGAACCGCGCGACGCTCGCCGCCGCGGTCCTGTGGAAAGACAATCACTGGGCGCTGCTGGGGCAGAACAACCACTCGCTAGGCGACGCGCTGCGCGCCGTTCCCCCCGGTGTGCCGGTCATCGTCGAGGTCGAATCCGATGAGCAGCTCGAGACGGCGCTCGCCGCCGGTGTCACGCACATCCTCATCGACAACCAGACGCCCGAACGCGTCGCCGCCTGGGCGCGCCGCGGGGGGGGGGGGCGCGGAATGTGACGATTCAGGCTTCAGGCGGCATCACGGTCGACACGGCGCGCGCGTACGCCGACGCCGGCGCTGCGCTGATCGCCATCGGCGCGCTCACCCATTCCGCGCCTGCCGCACCGATCCGCTGCGATATCAGCGCGCCCCCCGCCCCCCCCGCCGTGGTTGCAGCCGCCTCCAGCGCGCCAGCACCGCGTTGACCTGCGCGCGCGCCCGCCCGCACGCCGCCACTTGTGCCGCGGTCGGCGTCACATCGGCATCCTGCATCGCCATCGCCGCGGCCAGCGCCGCGTTGCTCGCGCTCTCGAGAGTGGCGGGCGGCGCTGCCGGACCCGGACGTTGCAATCCCCGCGGTCGTGGAGTTGGGGGAGGCGCGAGTGACTCGACCTCCGCGCGCAATGTGCCAGTCAACGAATCGACGCGCGCTCGCGCCTGTTGGTAGGCCGCATGAGCGGTGGCCGCGAGGTCGTACATCTCGCGCGACAGCGCGGCGAGCTGGCGTACCCCCGCCGCGGGCGTCTTGACGCGCGGGTCGAGCCGTACGGTGAGCGGCTGGGTGTACGTCTTTCCTTCTACTGTGAGACGGACCGTGTAACCGCCTGGCGCCACCCATGGCGCCCGCGGCGTGTGCTCGCTGCGATGCGGCACCGCCCCCGTCGCCTCGACTTCCCCGCTGCGCGGAGCATCACCAATCGGCTGATAGCGCATGTCCCACGTGAAGCGGTGCAGACCCGCCCGCGTGGATAGATGCTGCTCGGGTGCCGGCCAATACAGGGGCAGACTGCAGTCAGATGCCGCAGGATTGCGCTGGCAAATGCGATTGTACGCGACCGGGTCCACACCCGGGTCGGGCTCGAGCAGCGGATCGGCGCTCGAATAGGACCGAATGACACGTCCTCTCGCTTCGAGGATCTCCAGTTTCACCGGACCGGACGCATCGGCTGCGAGCGCGTAGTCGATTACGGCGCCGGCCGGTGGATTCTCGGCGGCGGGAAGCTCGGGTGGCCACGGCGTCGGCTCGTTCGTGCCGAGGCGAACGCGGACAGCGAGGTGGGGACGCACGACGAACGTGCCGTTCCCCCCCGCAGGCCGTGACCTGGCCAGCGCACGCAGCGGGGTCAGGTCGTCGAGAATCCAGAACCCCCGGCCGTGCGTGCCCGCGATCAGGTCGGCGCAGAGACACGTACTGTCGTCTTTCACCTGGATGTCGCGCACCGAAATCGCGGGCATGTTGAGCCGTAGCGACTGCCAGTTCGCGCCGTCGTCGAACGAGACCCAGACCTGCACGTCGGTGGCGGCATAGAGCAATCCCGGCACGCGCGGATCCTCGCGAATCGAGTTCGCCACCGCGTTCGGCGCGATGCCGTTATTGATCTCGGTCCACGTCTGGCCGCCGTCGTGCGTGCGCCAGAAATGCGGATGCATGTCGTCGATGCGCAGCGTGTTCGCCGCCGCGTAGGCGGTCCGCGTATCGAAGTGGCCCGCTTCGATGTTGAAGATCCGCGTCCACGGCTTGATCGCCGTCGGCGTCACGTTCCGCCAGGTGGCACCGCCGTTCGTCGTGACCTGGATGTTGCCATCGTCCGTTCCGGCCCAGAGCACCGCCCCCGCCCCCGCCCCCGGCCCGCTCTTGGGTGAGGGAGACAGCGCCGTGATCGCTCCGCGCGGCGCCGGCGTGACGGTGCTCGCGTAACGCCCCGCGCTCGCCGGCACAGTCCACGTCTGCCGCGCGAGATCGGGACTGATGCGGGTCCACGTGTGCGCCCGATCCACCGACTTCCAGACGACGTTCGATGTGTAGTACAGCACGTTGGGATTCAGCGGCGACCAGATGAGCGGCATGGTGCGCACGTTGCGGCCGAACTTGTCGCCGCGCGCGGCGGAATCGGGACCGACCTGCGCCGTCTGGCCGGTGCGGCGGTCGTAGCGCGAGACGCCGCGCCGCGCGCTGCCGAACACGATGTCGGGATCGCGCGGGTCGGGTGCGGCGATGCCGTACTCCTGGATGTTCGCCGGATGCCAGTCGTGGAATGTGATTTCGCCGTCGTCCGAGCGGCTCGCGACGCAAATCGAGCCGGAGTCCTGTTGCCCGCTGCAGACACGGTAGGGGAACGCGTTATCAGCCGTCACGTGATAGACGGCGGCCGTGGGCTGCGTGTACCAGTTGCTCCAGGACGCGCCGCGATTGGACGAGATGACGGCCCCTTGATCCGAGACGGCGAGGATCACGTTGGGGTCGTCAGGGTGGATCCAGGTGCGTTGATAGTCATCGCCACCGGGCGAGCCGCGTACCGCCGACCAGCTCGTACCGCCGTCTTCCGTGCGCCACATAACGATCGACGCGCTGTAGACGACGTTCTCGTTCTTGGGATCGACGACGATGGGCGGCAAGTCACCGCCGCCAATGCGGCCGAGGGGACGCGCATCGGCCGTGGCGGCCGTCGTGTCACCGACGATTGTCGCACCGGGAATGCGTGTGCGCAGCGTCCAATGCGCACCGCCATCGCTCGATTTGTAGAAGCTGACCGGCCCCGATCCTCCCGCAGGGTTCACGGACGCCACCATCACGTAAATCACCTGCGGATTACTCGGCGCGATGGCAATGTTCGCCTCGAGCGCCGCGGGCAGTCCGTCGGTGAGCTGCGTCCAGGTCGTCCCACCGTCGGTCGACTTATAGATCCCACCAGCGCCCGGCCAGGCCGAATCCGGTCCGAAGGACTGAGCTTCCCAGAACGTTTGCTGCTGCTGCCAGAGCGTGGCGTAAACCGTGTTTGGATTGCTCGGATCGATGCGGACTTCGTTCCCGCTGGTGTACTCGTCCTTGTAGAGCACCTGCTCGAACGTGCGGCCGCCGTCGGTGGAGCGATAAATGCCCCGCGCTGCGTTGGGACCGTACGGATGGCCGAGGGCCGCCACGAACAGCCGGTCGGGATTGGTGGGGTCCACGTCCACGTACGCGATCATCTCCGAGTCATCGAGACCGAGATGGGTCCACGTGCGGCCGGTATCGTTCGAGCGATAGATCCCGTTCCCGGTGGCGAGATCGGGTCGGATGATCCCCGCGCCGGTGCCGACGTAAATGATGTTGGTACTCGACGGCGCGACGGCGATCGCGCCGATCGAGCCGGTCGCTTCGCGGTCGAACAGCGGCTCCCAGTTCGAGCCGTAGTCGCTCGAGCGCCACACGCCGCCGTTGTCGAATCCGATATAGAAGACCGTCGGCTTACCCGGCACGCCGGCGAGGGCGCGCGCCCGGCCCGCGCGGAACGGGCCGATGGTGCGCCAGCGGAGGGCGCCACGAAAGTCAGGAGTTTGGGCGCCAGCGTGCGCTGGGAGCAGCGCAGCAAGGCCGAGCGCTACCAGGGAAATTCGCATGTGCACCGCCTGTGTTACTCGGAGAGTCGTTTCGGTCCGGCGCTCGCTGGAGGAGGAGGGAGTTGCTGCGGCGGTGGCGGGGGCGAAGCCTCGTCGGTGTTGGTCACCTCGCGCAGGCCGCGCTTGAACTCCTGGATGCCTTTGCCGAGGGACGCGCCGATCTCCGGGATGCGCTTCGCCCCGAACATCAGCGTGATGACCGCCACGAGAATAAGAATGTGCCAGATACTGAGGTCAGCCAGCATTGCGATTCCTGGAAGCGGGTTTAGTCGAAAGCTATGCGGTTGGTAGTGAGTCGCCAGGGAAGCTTCGGCACGGATGGATTTCATAGGTGAACAGCCCGGCACGTACCCCGGGGTCGCCTTCCATGATCTTGGACACTTCCGCCGGAACGGCGTTAAAGATGCCGATTCCCGACACGCCGCTCCCGTCGTTGACCGGACAGACAATCGCCAGTTTGCCTTCGGCGCGGAGCTCAAAGTTCCGGCGGCCATGCTCCCAAATGATCTGGTCGGCGCCCGGCTCCTTGATCTTGGCAGTCCCATGGAGGATGACGATGGAGTAGCTGCGTGTTTTCGTGAGCCGCTCGCGCATCATCTCATCGGTAATCGTCGTCATGCGCTCCCCTGAGTATGTTGTGACGGATGCGCAAAGTATATCCGCTTTTTCTGTTCGCGATCCTGCCGACGCCAACGGCGGCGCAAACAGCCGCGGGAGATTCCGTCAGCTACGATCTCGTGCCCCCGAGTCGTCTCGAAGTACGCACCGGCAAGGCAGGTCTGCTTGGCTTCGCAGGCCACGACCATGTCATTCGAGCGCGAAGCTTCTCCGGGCGAATCGTCTTCTATCCTGACCAGCTCACGGCGTCGCACGTAACCGTTTCGGTTCCGACAGACAGCCTCGAGGTCATAACACCGCCCGATACGGCAGAAATCCGGAAAGTCACCGCGGCCATGCGGGAGGACGTGCTCGATGTAGCTCATTTCCCGGAAATCACGCTGACCGGTCGAGCTGTCGAACGCGCGGGGGACACCGTGCGCGTCGATGCGGTTCTGACGATGAAGGGTCAGTCCCAGAACGTGCCGCTGATCGTCGGCGCTGGTCTTGGAGCCGACACGGTACGCGCGACCACGACGTTCACCGTGAAGCAGACCGATTTCGGGATTCGGCCGTACCGGGGCGGACCCGGCGGCACGGTGCGGGTGGCCGATCGCGTGACGTTCATCATCGAGGCGATCGCCGTCCGGCGCCAATGACGTTCGCCTGGTATCCGACCGACCAGTACCTCGAGCGTAGCCGGCTGCGGCGCTTCGCCGAGGCGCATGGAGAGCGGGATTTCGCATCGCTGCACCGTTGGTCTGTCGAAGATCCCGACGGCTTTTGGCGCGCGGTAGACCGCGATCTGGGGCTCGTGTGGCGCAAACCCTACGAGCGCGTCCTCGATTCCTCGCGTGGCATCGCCTGGACGACGTGGTGGCTCGGCGGCCGTATGAACTACGTGGATTCGGCGCTGCGGCACGACCCATCGCGCATCGCGATCATCTTCGAAGGCGAAGAAGGCGTCACGACACGCCTGACGTACGGCGAGCTGGCAACCGCCGTGCGGCGTTGCGCCGCCGGTCTCCGCGCCCTCGGGGTTCGCCCCGGCGACCGCGTGGGCATCTTCCTGCCGCTCACACCCGTATGCGCGATCGCGACACTCGCCGTGTCCGCGATCGGCGCGATCTTCACGCCGATTTTCTCCGGGTACGCAAGCGACGCGATCGCCGGACGGCTGCGCGATTGTGACGCGACGGTCCTCATCACGGCCGATGGCTTCCGCCGGCGCGGGCTGATCGTTCCCATGAAGGAAACGGCCGACGCGGCGGTAGACGGTGCACCCAACGTGCGCACGGTGATCGTCGTCCAGCGACTGGGCCGCGACATCCGCCTGCGCAATCGGGAAGTCTCTTGGAACCATGTCATGAATCAAAGAGGCGACGAGTCTTTCGCCGACACGTCACCGGAAGATCCGTACATGCTCATCTATACGTCCGGCACGACCGGCCGGCCCAAGGGCGCGGTGCACGTCCACGGCGGCTTCCCGGTGAAGGCGGCGCAGGATCAAGCCCATGTGTTCGACCTGCAGGCCGGCGATGTGCTCTGGTGGTTCACGGACATCGGCTGGATGATGGGGCCCTGGCTCATCGCCGGCGGCCTCATCAACGGCGCCACAATCCTGCTGTACGACGGCGCGCCCGATTATCCGGATGCCGGCCGGGTATGGTCGATCGTCGAGCGACATCGGGTAACGCATCTCGGCATCTCGCCAACCGCCATCCGTGGCCTGATGCGGGCGGGCGAGGAGCCCGTGAAGCGACACGATCGCTCGCCGTTGTTCGTGCTCGGCTCGACCGGGGAGCCGTGGAATCCGGAACCGTGGTGGTGGTATTTCGACGTCGTTGGGGAGAAGCGCGTGCCGCTCATCAATTACTCCGGCGGCACCGAATGCTCCGGCGGCATCCTCGGCTGCACGACCTGGACGCCGCTCAAGCCGACGGCATTCGCGGGTCCAGTACCAGGAATTGCCGCCGACGTTGCAGACCCGCAGGGGCGATCGGTGCGCGGCGCGGTGGGCGAGCTCGTCATCCGCAAGCCGTGGCCCGGCATGACGCGGGGGTTCTGGCGCGATTCCGATAAGTACATGGCCACGTACTGGAAGCGCTTTCCCGACGTGTGGGTGCACGGCGACTGGGCCCGTATCGATGAAGAGGGGTTCTGGTACATCGAGGGGCGATCCGACGATACCCTCAAGGTGGCCGGGAAGCGGATCGGGCCGGCGGAGGTCGAGTCGGCCGCGACCGCACACGCCGCGGTGCTCGAAGCGGCGGCGATCGGCGTACCGCACGAGCTGAAGGGCGAAGCGATCGTCGTGTTCGTGGTGCTACGGACCGGCTACGATGGCTCCCCAGCGGTCGCGGGCGAGATCGCCGAAACGATCGCGGGGCGCCTGGGCCGTCCACTGCGCCCTGAGACGGTGAGATTCGTGCCGGATCTGCCGAAGACGCGCAACGCGAAGATCCTGCGCCGAGTTATTCGGGCCGCATACCTGGGCACGGATGACCTTGGCGATCTCTCCGCGCTCGAGAATCCCGACGCCGTCGAGCAGATCAAGGAGCTACGGCGCTCCGCGTAGCCATGCGGTGCCGAGGGCGTTCGGCGTGCCCGTCATCCGCACGGTCGCTCGGTCGAACCCCGCAACGCGGACCGTCGTCGCGAAAGGACCATCCGGCCGGCGCACCTCCACGCGCACTGTGTCCCCCATGTGGAGACTTTGGAGCTTGGTGCGCAGCTCCGGCCACGTTTTGACCGGCGCGCCGTCGATGCGCTCGAGACGGTCGCCGCTGTGCAACCCTGCCCTGCCCCAGATACTGGCGGGATTCGAGACGATGAGCTTCACGCCACTGTCGGCCTCGGGTTCGTACCCAAACATGCGGAGATCGCGCTCGGGCTCGCCGTTATAGACCGCCGGCCCGGAGGTGACAGCCGTCTTCAGGCCGATCGAGCCGAAGTAGCGATCGAAGTCGATGGCGCCGGCATTGCGCACGTGGGCGTTGAAGAACGGCGTCACGTCGCAGGTGCATACTGTTTCTACCACCTGCTCGATGCTGCGGCCATCGATGCCTGAGGCACGATCGAAGAGCAGGCGCATCACGTCGTCCATCGAGCGCTGCCCGTGCGTTGCGTCGCGGATGATCAGGTCGAGCATCGTGCCGATCAGCTCGCCCTGCAGGTGTGTACTGGCACTGTAGTCGCCGAGGGCGCCTGGTTCCGAGTTGTAGGCAACGCGGCTGACCTGCTCCGCTGAAAAGCGCGCGTACGCAGGATTGTTGATGTAGCTCGACAACAAGCGCTCGAGATGGGCGATGCGGGTAGAGTCGTGGAGCTGGAAGCCCGCGCGGCGCAGCAGGAGGTCGGCGTAGAACATCGTGAGGCCTTCGCTGAACCACAGGCTCGATGCGGGCGGCTGGGTGCGGTAATCGATGTCGCGATACTCGACCGGCCGGATCGTCATCAGGTTCCAGGTATGGAAGAACTCGTGCGCCGTCTCCATGAGGAGCGCGTGCGGGTCAGTCGCCAGGTCTTTGCTCGGCGCGCCGATGGTGACGGAGTTGCGGTGCTCGAGCGCGCCGTAGGCGCCGTCTTGAAAGAGGAAGGTGTAGTCGCGATAGGGTGCGCGACCGAAGAGCGTGATCGTTTGATGCACTATGCCCTTGACGCTCGTCAAGAACGCCGCCGTGTCGAACGGTGCAGCGTCCGGCAGCGGCCAGTAGACGACCCGATGCGGCACGCCGGCTTCGGTGAACTGCCAGGCGCGAAAGCGCCCGACGAGGATGGGTGAGTCGACGAGGGTCGCGGCATTCGCTGCAGCGTAGAACCACAGTCGCCCGCTGTTGCCCTCCACCTGCATTCCCTGATGCACCCTATGCGTTGAGGACGCCGGGGAAGTTGGCATGGCATCCCGCAAACCAGTCGCGATTCCCCAACTCGCCGGCAGCTTGAGCGTCACAATCACCGGCATGTGCTCGGCGCCCAGCAAGTACATGAAGGTATGCGGGCCGCCTACCAGGCCTCCGGTGGGCGCGAGAACCGGCCGCCACGCGGCGCGCGCCCCTGGTTGCGCCGGCGGCAAAACGATCTGATATCGCACCGTGACCGGACCTCGCGGCGCAACGACTTGCCACACGGCGCTATCGACTTTCGTGAACGTTGCCCATCCTGAGGCGGCCTCGACGACAAAGTTGCGCACGTAACGCCAGTAGCGATCGTCGTACTCGGGATGCGCCGCCATCGCGAGCCGGAACGTGTCCGAGGTGGTGCGCAGGTGAAGTTCGACGGACCAGCCGGAGAGATCGGCGCTATCCACGCGAAGCGTGTACTCGATGGCCGGCTTCACGACCGGATGCGGATGCGTGTAGAGCGCGAGCAACAGCGCGACAGGTGGTGTCATGGGTCTAAGACAGCGCCGGGACGTGCCTGGTTTAAACAATGCGCTTGACTTTTCGTGTCCGTCTGAGGATTGTTCTCCCCGAGCGAACAGGCCAGACCGATCGAGGACCTGGGACACCATCTCCGGTCCTCATTTTTTGGGGCCTCGCTCGACCGGCGCCGGAATCACAGTTCGCGGCGCACCGCAAGGTGACGACCGCGCGACGCCGGGAACAGCATTTAGCACAGGAGTTTCATCAGATGGCACGTATCACCGGTACCGTGAAGTGGTTCAACGACGCGAAGGGCTTTGGTTTCATCACGCCCGAAAACGGCGAGAAGGACTGCTTCGTGCATCACACCGCCATTCAGGCGCAGGGCTTCAAGTCGCTCGCCGAAGGCGAGCGCGTCGAGTTCGAAGTCGTCCAGGGCCAGAAGGGTCCGGCGGCGCAGAACGTCGTCAAGCTCTAACCACAAGCGGTACGTAGTCGAAACGGCGCTCTCTTCGGAGGGCGCCGTTCTTGTTATTCTGTGGATCCGTGACCCCGTCCCCTCTACTGGCTCGAAAACGTCGTCGTGGGTGGCTTCAATGTGCTGAAGATGCTGCTCGCACAGCCCGCCGACCCGGTCTACTGGGCGGGCAAGCTGTTTCTAATCCCGTTTTTCATCGTGCACTTCGGCGGATTCACCTTCGTCCACGGTGTGCTGGTCGTCGCGTTCTTCGGACCAAAGGGGCTCCAGCCCTTCGATCTACTGACGGCGGTGCCGGCGGCGATCCGCGCAAACCAGCTCCGCTGGGGCTTGCTGAGCCTCGTGGCGAGTCACGGATTCTCCTTCTACTGGAACTACCTCAAGAACGGCGAATACCAGCGCGCGTCGCTGAATACCCTCATGGGGCAGCCGTACGGCCGAGTCCTGCGGATTGGCGCGGGCACACAGCGGAGCGGGGAAAGTTTGCGGCTCGACCAGCTCCAGGTGGCGGCCCGGATCGGGTGGACAAGGTCTCGTTTCGCGAATAGTTTCGCCTTTCCCGTAGCCGTCGAGTTTCGGAGAGGTGTTGACGCGTTTTCTCGAACAGCTCAATGGCCCGTGGCACAAGCGGGCGATGCAAATCTTCATGGGCGTCGTCCTTGCCCATTGGGCCGAGCATCTCGTGCAAGCCTATCAAGTGTACGCGCTCAAGTGGCCGATGCACGAGGCGCGCGGTGTCCTGGGCCAGGCGTTCCCGTGGCTCGTGCACTCGGAAGTGTTGCACTACGGCTACGCGCTGATCATGCTGGCGGGCATTTGGGCGTTTCTGCCGGGCTTCGTCGGACGCGCGCGACGCTGGTGGATTGCTGCTCTGGTCATCCAATTCTGGCATCACATCGAGCACGCCCTGCTGCAGGGGCAGGTCATCGCCGGCCATGCGCTGTTCGGCGCCGCGCAGCCCACGAGCATCATTCAACTGTTCATTCCGCGGCTCGAGCTGCATCTCGTCTACAACACGCTGGTCTTCGTGCCGATGATGATCGGCATGTACTACCATTTGTTCCCGAGTGCGCCAGAAGCCGCGCGCACGCGCTGTAGCTGCTCGCTGCGTCTTCACTCCGCAACCACCTGATGGCCCGTACCCTTGTCTCGTCCACTCCATCCCCCCCCCCAACCCCCAACCCCCAACCACGGTGATATGAAACGAGCACTGTTGGCATTGTTCATCTGCTTCCTGATCGCCGCCGCTCCAGGGCCGGCCGTCGCGCAACAACGCACGATTACCGGTAGAGTCACGAGCGAGCAGGGCGCCCCGCTGAACGGGGTCACGGTCTCCGTGAAGGGCACATCCACCGTCACCTCGAGCAATACTCAGGGCGATTACACCATCGCTGCCGAGGCCGGCCAGATCCTGCAGTTCCGGCTCATCGGCACCGCGCTCATGGAGCGCGCGGTTGGCACCGAGGACGTGATCAATGTGCAGCTCCGGCGCGTGGCGCTGGACCTCGACGCCGTGGTGGTCACGGCGCTCGGTGAAACCGCATCACAGCGCTCGCTGGGCACGGCGCAGCAGAGCGTCCGGGGCGCGGAAATCGCCGAGACGCAGCGCGAGAACTTCTTCAACGCGTTGTCGGGGCGCGTCGCCGGTGTCGATGTCACCAGCACGTCCGGGGTGCCGGGCGCTTCCTCATCCCTCGTCATCCGCGGCATCAGCTCGATCAGCAGCAGCAACCAGCCGTTGATCATCGTCGACGGCCTGCCGATCGACAACCGTACCGTCAATACTGGCGTGCTCGCGTCCGATAAAAGCTCGGTGACGGCGTTCAGCAACCGCGGCGTTGATTTCACGAACCGCGCCGCCGACCTGAATTCGCAGGACATCGAGACGCTCACCGTGCTGAAGGGCCCGGAGGCCGCCGCGCTGTACGGCATCGATGCCGCCAACGGCGCGATCGTGATCAAGACGAAGCGCGGCCGGGCGGGCGGCGGCATGCAGTACAGCAGCACGGTGCGGGTCGAAGCCACGCGCGCCAACTATCAGCTGCAACGCGTGTACGGACCCTCGAGCCTCATCGACGGCTCCCAGGCGTCGCTGCAATACTTCGGCGCCCCCTATCCGGCAGGAACGCAGTTCTACGACAACATCGATGGTTTCTTGAGAAAAGGGCTGAGCCAGAATCACAATCTGTCGTTCAGTGGGGCGACGGCCGACAACACGATCAACTACCGGCTGAGCACTTCGCTCGACAAGCAAGAAGGCGTCGTACACAACTCGGACCTCAATAAAATCAACGTCACGGGATCCTCGCAGGCCCGAATCAACTCGTGGTTGAACACCGACCTGTCGATGATCTACAGCTACGCGAACAACGACCAGGTCTACAAGGGCGACATCGGCCCGCTCATGGGCTTGATGCTGTGGCCGCAAACCGACGATGCGAGGAACTATCTGACGCCTGCTGGAACGCGGCGCCTCGTGACGGCGATCGGGGCCGGGACTGAGCTCGACAACCCCTACTTCAACGTTGCCAAGAACAAGATTAACGCGAAAACCAACCGCTTGATCGCCAACGTCGGGGTTGTCGTGACCCCATTCTCCTGGGGCAACATCAAGACGAACCTGGGCACGGACAACTACACCACGCAGAATCTGTTGCTGCGACATCCGGAGAGCGTCACCGGCTATTCGCAACGAGGGATACTCGATCTGGCGGACGTCATCTCCCGCAACCTGAGTGCCCTCACGCTCCTCAACGTCAATAACCACGCGCTCACCAACAGCTTCTCGCTCAGCGGCTTCGTCGGCCACCAGGTGAGTGACTTCAAATCGACATCGG
>WNGN01000249.1_pt1 | contig 39338 bp, 30 predicted proteins | sample 5400561 | NCBI WGS metagenome assembly WNGN01 (sample SAMN13153379, study PRJNA577476) | soil metagenome | isolation source: 115 cm soil or saprolite under Garry oak tree replicate 2 | place: USA:California | collected 2016-06-15 | reverse complement strand
CAGCTCGCGCGTGTCGGAGGCGCGCCAACCGAGCTTGTCCTCCTTCTTGGCTGCGAGGACGCCCGGACACTTGGGGAGCGCGGCGTCGTGGCCGACGCCCACTCGCGCCGTTTCGGCGAGATCCGTCGTGTCTTTGGTGACGATGAACGCCGTGATGCCGCGGGTCTTCTGGGCGGCGGGATCGGTGCGGGCGCTCACCACGAAGACTTCGCCGACCCCGGCGTGCGTGATGAAGATCTTCGAGCCGTTGAGCACGAAGTGGTCGCCCTTGTCCAGCGCCACGGTCTTGGTCCCGCCGGCGTCCGACCCCGCGCCCGTCTCCGTAAGCCCGAACCCGGCCAGCACTTTCCCCGCCGCGAGCCGGGGCACGTAGCGCCGCTTCTGCTCCTCGGTCCCGAAATCCACGATGGGCGATGTGCCGAGCGTGGTGTGGGCGCTCACGGTGATGGCGTGGCTCGCGTCCACCTTGGCGAGCTCGTGGATGACGATGATGTAGGAGAGGTAGTCCATCCCGGCGCCGCCGAGCTCTTCCGGCCAGGGGATGCCGAAGAGGCCGAGCTCGGCCATCTGTTTCACGTTGTCCCAGGGGAACTTGCTCTCGAGGTCGTACTGGCGTGCGGACGGTTTCACGACCTGCTCGGCGAAGTCGCGCACCAGGTCGCGGACCTGGAGGTGGTCGGGGGTGAAGTAGAGGGTGTCGTGCATGGGGGGGAATGTAGCGGCCGGGGAGACGGCGCCAAGGCTCATGTCTTGAGCGCCGTTTCCCCTTCGCGCCGTCGCCTATCGCGCGCCCTCGCCGCTCGGCGGAGTGCCCTTGTCAGTTCGCTTCTCTGCACCTTCGGTCGATCGCCCGAAATAGAACCCGATGATGACTCCGATAATTCCGGTGTAGACGCTCGAAGTCTTCGCGAAGAAATCCGCGTAATCGTTCAGCTTGACCTTGTCGGGCGTCAGCAACGGGTAGACAGCCATGACGCCGGTGATCAGCATGAAGACGCCGACGACGACCAATGCCAGCACGGCCCGTATGCTGCTCACCTTCAGATTCATAGGTCACCTCACTTCGAATTGGTCAACTGAATCAGGGCCTGCCTCACCTGGCCGACGTGCTCGTCTTCGAAACTCTGATCAACCACTACGCGGTGTGTTCCCTTCCCCTCCTGTGTCCAGATTTCCTCATATCGGCCGTACAGGAGGTACAGATCGACGCTCTTCAGAGGTTCCTGCGGGGTCCATTCCAGCCATACCAGGATGCGATCAAAGTCCTTAGTCGGCGCTCCAGGTCGTCGTGCGTCGAGCAGGAACCTCGTTGCGTCAACGCGGCTGATCTCAAAACCCGCGGAACGGACGCTATCCTGGATCCTCGAGAAGAGCTTGGACGGCCCCCTGGTTCGAATTGTCACGAGCGACTGGGGATGCTCAAGTGGTGCGGGGTTGATTTCTCGAGCGACGGCCTGGGCGTGCAGCAGCCCAGGTCCGAGGGACAGAAGAGTGACGAGTTGAGCCCAGGGGTGGCGAATAATCATGGGCGCGCCTCACGTCCCGGGCTGGCTGTTCAGCCACTCGTCACGCGGCGTGCGGCGCCGCTCGCGCCGGCTACCCACCCTTGGGCGCATCGCGTACGTGCGCGGCTGACCTTCCGCGGTGATCTGTGCCCATCCACTCCCCCCGCCGACGTCGAAGACGCCGATGTAGCCGCCCGGCAGCACTTCAAACGGCCGCGTGACACGATTGCCGTAGTCGAACTGGGCGCTGCCTTCTGGGCGGAAGTCTTCGAACCATGCCGGGTACACGAAGTCGGAGACCAACGTGCCGTCGATTGAGTAGCCGTAGGCGTCCGCCTCACACGCATCCGCGACCTCGTACGCGTAGAGCCGCCCCGTGGTCTCGCTGTTCTGAACAAACGCCGTCAGGTTGATGGCGGGGTCGACCAGCATCTCGAGAATCTCGTGGCTGCACGTGACGGTCCAGCTGTAGCCGAACCGGATGTCGCTGTTCGCAAACACCTTGCCGAGCGGCAGGCCCTCGGTAGTCATGTCGTGATAGCCCAGCGCAGTCGCTTGATCCGAGTCGTCAAGGATCACGAGCCACCACGATCCTGTTGCAGGTGCCACGCCGGCTGGCACGAACGCCAAGTCCGCGTCGACACCCCACACCGGCGCGAAGTCTCGCCTTATCTGCGTCTGCAACGGGGGGACCACGGCCTGCACCTGCGCGTCCGTGACGGCCGCGCTACGATTGAGGACAGCGATCTTGATGTTGGCCATTGGGATCTCCTACTCGTCCGCGCATCCCCCGACGGGATCGCGCCTAGGGTCAGGGTACAGTGGTCGACCCGTAAAGCATTGCCCATAGCTTGCGTCGGCGACGAAAGATCCAGTCGATCGCCTCCCTGGTGTCGAGCCTCCGCCAGAACCACCACCCGGTCGTAGGTACCTCCTCCTTCGCGCCCGCCTCTATTTCGTCGCGATGGTCGACGAGATACTTCCTAGCGATCTGCGGAATGCGGGGAAGCTCCTCAACACTCGCTGCTTGCATCACGGCAACCATGAATGTGAACATCTCCTGATCTCCTGGCTCAGCCCCGGGGTACATCAGCTCGCCGCTGAGCTCCACCCATTCCTTATTGACCTCGTGAAGCTGGTCGACCAAGCGGCTCAACAGGGCCAAGATCGCTCGAGTCATTGGGACGAGATACACGTTTGCGATCAAGCCGATATGGGGCTCGAGCCCAAGCAACGTGCCGAGAGCAGTGAACGCCCCCGTCGCATCGCTGAGCTGGCGCATGCCGTCCTCGATCTGGGTGGCCTTTCTCTCGGGATCAAGAATGATCATCGCAAGGTTAAATGCTGCGAGGCCCTTGTTGAGCTTGTCGAGCGCCTTGGTGAGCTTGGACACCGCCCCCAGTTCGAAGTCCGCGAGTTCTGCCAACGTTTTCATGACCTCGCGGGAGAGCTCGTGCAGGCCCCAGCCGACGTCCGTTACCGTGCCGATGAGGTCGGCGACTTCCCTGATCCGGCTTTCCTTCCCTGAGCGGTAGGCCGCTCGCAGTCGGTCCGCCAGCGGCGGCAAGAGGCGTTCCGCCGTCGCGGCGGCGGCTTCAGCCGCGGCTTGGGCGCCTCGGAGCTCCCGCAGGACCACGACTCGCTTTGCCTCGCCAATTTCCTCTCGGATTTTTGCCCCGTCGTCGATGAAAGCCTGCGCGAGCGCGGCCGCACCTAGGGTGAGCGCCTGCTCACCTTGCTGCACCAAGTACGGCTGCCACAGTTCCAGGGCCGCGATCCACTCCTCAGCTTCCCTTCGCACCCCGGAATATGGTGCGACGACGGCGAGGTCCTCTTGCATCTGTGCTACTGCGAAGCGACCGGCGGCGGCGAGCTGCGCGTAGGTCGTCAGGACGAAGGGCCCGAACTTGACTGTACCGCCTTCCCGAACACTGCGCTCGGACGCGTCAGCAGCTCCGCGGCCCCCTCTTTGGCGTTGCAGATTCCCGGTTGTTTTGTCGGGCACCGGAGTCGGTAGCGAAAGGGGGCGTTCAGGTGACGCCGTGGCGCCCGTCTGCTGGAAATCATGCACCCGTCGATCTGGCGGGAAGTCGTGACGTGTCACGTTGTGGTCGCGTCAACCGACGCGAGGCGCCGCGTCGTGGGGTTGGGACCCCCGGTCGACGCGGCGCGCGGCATGTTCATTACTTCAGATCGCTTTCGTCCACTGGACGCCCGTAGAAATAGCGGCGCCCGGGCTGAAACTCCGCGCCACGCTCCCCCCACCAGCCTTCCCAGCGATCTGCAAACCCTGGCGACGATGGAGAACCGAAGTCCTGGCCCGTCCAGCACTTCAGACGTTCCGCAATCGCATGAAGTCCAGCGTCAGAGGCGCCGCGTAGCGTCGCGACCCAAACTGCTAGGGACGCCGGTTCGCCGCGGTGGTAGACGGTGCCGTCGTTGTATCGCCATGACTCAGACTTCCACCATTCCGCAGCCCTCACGGCCTCGCCGCCAGTGCCTTCGCCGAACTGAGCAAGAATTGGTGCAACTGGGTCCCCAAGCACCTGAATGAGCGCCACCCGCGCATCCTCCACGCGTTCTTCATCTTCGTCCCTCAGCGCTTTAATCAGCCACGGCACGACAGCTGGCCGGCCGATGCTCGACAGAGCGAATATGACCTCATTGCGAACGTAGGACTCCTCGTCGTCAAGTCGTTCGCCCAGCGACTCGATCGCCCAAGAGGCGCCGATCTGACCAAGCATCTGTACCGCCTCCAGCCGGACCTCGGGATCTTCGTTTTCAAGGGCGTCAAGAAAGGTTTGCCGCTTGAGGCGGCCGTGCTGTGCCGCATAGAACGCGTTCCGAAGGCGGCTCCTTGCGTCAGGACTCGAAGGTTCGTCATGAGCTGACTGGATGCTCATCGTGGTACGAAGACCTCGGATCTTGAACCGCCGATCAGCTGCCGCCATTGGGCATCGGTGAAGCGCCTGCTGAAGGCTCGCTTAACACTTCTCCACCAGTTCGTAAGCCCCTGGTGCACATCTCTCGGGATCGCCGCCAAGTTTGGGTGAGCGTTGGTACCACCGAAATCCAGAGGCTGCTGGTGATGAACTTCCCATGCCTTACCATTAGCATCGATTGGCCACTCTCTGCCGGCCGCGCGCGCCGCGTTCATCGCCTGGCGGAACTCGTCGGTCCAGATTTCTGGGTGATCAAGGTAGATCCTGCGCAACTGCCTCGTGGTAATGCTTCGCAGATCCAGGTAGTCGGCATCGGTCGTGCCCCGCAGCCTGACTTCCCCACGCGGCTCCGGAACCCAGTCGCTGTGCGGGTACGACTCTACTTCTGCGCGGATTTCCCTCGGGATGCCACCGCGGCAGAGAAGGCTGCCGATGCTGCAAACGCCAGCCAACTCCGGCGGAACGTCGTTGGGCTCTCCCCCGCGACGCTCGCGCGCTCGCTCCTCACGAGTTCTCCGGCCTTCGGGAGCCTCTCCTCCTTCAGGTATCCGAGTCGGCTCCCTGGGTTCGCCTCGCACCGACCTACGCAGCCGCGCCGATTCGATGTATCGACCCAACCGGGTCCGGCGCAGAACTGGCCCAAGGCGCGCCATAACTCCGCGGGCAAACCTGGCCGCCAACGCTCCGAGGGCCAGCATGATTCCGAGAATAGCTAACGCGATGCTGCTTTGGGCGATCTGCTGGTAGTCTTCAATCTCCCCCTCTGGGCTCTGTTCCGCATATGTCAAGTCGTACATGGCCTTGTAAATGCTGGCACCTTCGGCCGCGGCCGTACTGATCACTAGCGCCTCGCCGAGCGCTAGAGCGAACTCTGCGCCGGCCGCAGCACCAGGAATCGCACCAGCGCCCAGGCCGAAGACTCCGCCCAACACAGCGCCGATGATGATCGAGAGTATGAAAAGCCAACCGTACAGCCGTCCGAGGATGGAATTGAAGAGTCGCCAAATCGCGAGCACATCGTCGACGGCCTGACTCCACTTCGAGGCGGTCACATGGTCAACGGTGGCGGCTCCGGTCTCGAACATCTTCTCGAAATCCTCTTTGACACCGGGTAATGGCCAAAGAAGATCCCAGGCGCTGTCCTTAAGGGTTTGCCACCAGTTCCTACCCAGATCCTCGACCGCGGCCTTCAAGTAGAACCAGATCCCCTCCATGTGCCGCTGCATGCGAGCGACATCGGGGAGGGCCATGGAGATGAGCATGCTGGCGGCACTGGGGACTTGTGCTATCATCTCGCCGACAGCCTCTCGCACGGGATCGAAAAGCCGCTCAGGGTTCTGGAGGAGGTACCAGATGCCTATGACGAGGGGAGCCAGCTTCTCCAGCTCCGTAACGAGCGCTGGTGAATAGAAAGGTCCGGCAAGCGCTCTCACGCACGGATGCCGAAACGCACGGAGCACGGCGCGCAGGCCTTCGGGACTGCGCGCCGGGACAGCGGGGATGCCCAACAGATCCCAGACTGTCGTGAATTCCCCTGTGAGCAGCCTTGCACCGACGCCACCACCCCACGCGGCACACTCCGCCACCGCTGCGGCGACCACCTTGGCTTCCCGCCAAGCAGCCGACGCTACGGCCTTAGTCCCCTGCCATGCTCCCGAAGCGGCCGCCTTGGTTTGCTCCCATGCGCTCGAAGCAAGACTTGTAACGGTTTCGGCCACGCCCGCACCAGCACCTACGACGACTGCCCCCACATCGTCGGCTATCGAGCGTTGGATCGCCGGCACTGCGCCGACTCGTGATGCAGCTGCCCAACCAGGCGGTTCACCAAGGCCAAGCCTGTCTGCGACAGCGTCGGCTTCCCGCTCGAACGGGTCACCAGACGCGTCCAGCTCAACGGATGATGCGGTGCGAGTCGCAGGACTGCTTCGCTGCTGCATGACGTGTGCAAGCTCGTGCGCGAGAAGCCTCTTGCCTTCAGGCGTCGAAGGCGTAAAGTGCCCGTGCCTGAAGACGATATGACTCCCAGTGGTGTACGCGAGTGCGTTGAGATACTCAGCGGAGCGTGTCGCAGCCGCGTCCGTGTGGACTCGCACGCTCTCGACATCCCGACCGAAGTACATGCCGAAGTAGGCACTCGTCGTGGCGTCGAGCGGCTGACCTCCCGACGAGACTGCATCCGCAACATGAGACAGATCTGCCGAAGCAGGTCCTGACTTACCTCGTTCGCCCCCGCGCCACAGGCGGACGTTTTCGTCCTCGCATGTACGGCACTGATGGCCGGTCGCTTCGCACGCGCACTTAGGCTGTATTGGGATGCCGCTCGCCGACCGCGATCCCTCGAGGTCGGACGTTCTGGTGAGGTGGCGCCGGTCGAAGGCCGCGACCTTGCCACGGGATGGCGGTGGATGTCCGCAGGAGCATTTTCGCTGTATCAGTCGCCCCACGGCTTGGTTGCCGGCGAGCTGCAGTGCGACGACTATTCCCGATCGCTGATGCCCTGCCTTGCAACACTCACGCGTCGTCGCCTGTGCTGGCGCATGAGCGGCACTGCCTGGCGCTGCAACCTTTATGGCGCTCACGGCCTCTCCTGAACCATCGAGAAGTACTCTTTGAACTCACTCGCCGCCGGGGTGCGTCCCTGCTTTAGCATCTGGCGCGCCATCGCCATTATCAGCACCCGCATCGTCACCACTTGACCGTCCTCCGCGGCCAGAAACGCCGCATCAAGCGCCACATTGCGGATGTCGCCACCCGAAATCGCGAACTGCTTAGCCAGGAAGCCGAACTCTATGTCATGGGCAAGCGGCACCTGAGGCGGGAATATCAGTCTCCACAGGCGTTCCCGATGCACCTCTCCTGGCAGGGGGAACTCCACGACGTAACGCATGCGTCGGGCGAATGCCTGGTCGATGTTCTTGGCTAGGTTCGTCGCCAGGACCACCACCCCGTCGTGATCTTCCATCTTCTGCAGGAGGTACGCCACTTCGATGTTGGCGTACCGATCGTGGGCGTCCTTCACCTCCGAGCGCTTCCCGAACAGTGCATCGGCTTCGTCGAAAAACAGAATCGCATTGCTGCACCGCGCCGCGCGAAAGATGCGGTCGAGGTTCTTCTCCGTCTCCCCGATGTACTTGCTAACCACCCCAGCGAGATTGATCGTGTAGAGGTCGAGGCCCGACTCCCGCGCGATTACCCGAGCCGTCATGGTCTTCCCGGTCCCCGAAGCCCCGGAGAAGAGGACCGTCAAGCCCTGTCCCGATGCGACCCGACGCTCGAAGCCCCAGTCAGAGTAGGTGGAGCGTGGTCTCGGGTAACACCAAGTCGTCCCAGCCGTCATTCGTTCTCGCTTTGGTGGCCAATCGCGCCAGCGCGTCTCCGGTTTGTGCTCGAGCTGCCGCGAACAGGTGGTCCGCGGTCAGCGGGCCAGAGGCTTGGTCACTCAATTGACGACCGTACCACGCGGCCGTTGCGGCAGCGGCGATCTGACCAGCGGTGAGCACGAATCGAGCAGCGGTCTCTCTAATCGCTTCGGACGATACCGCATCCGCTACCGGCCGAAGCGCTTCTATCCACAGGCCGACGCGATGCGCGTAGCCTGGCTCCGCGAACCTGAAGGTGACAACGGACCTGCGCTGTAACAGGGTGCGCCAACGCGGATCCGGCGTGACGGAGAGCACCAAGGGTCGCGAGCCTGCCCGAAACTGCTCCATTGCCACTGAAGCCTCGGGTCCGAGACCGCCGTCGCGGTCGAAGAGTGTTTCGGCGAGGTCGATGTGGACTAGTGCACCGAGCAAGCGCTGCTCGAGCACCGCGTCCTGTAGGAGTTCGGCAAACGACTCAGTCGCGCCGCGAGCGCGTTCGAGGTCGACTCGCACCAACGGCACGCCGAGGGCGTTCGCGAGCGCCGCGGCGGCGCGACCACGGCCACTGGCGTCGTGACCTTCGAACACAACGACCGGGAACTTGCCGACACCTCGGGGTTGGAACAGGCTCGCGGCCTGCACCAGGTCTGCCCGAAACTCCTCGCTGACGGGCACTTGGGCCCAAGTCACCGGCGGGACGTCGCACACCGTGACGCCACAGCGCCGCGCCTCGGCGTTTCTCAAGCCAAGGAGAAAGCGGGTGACGGCCGGAGCTGCCGAGAAACTCCTTGCCAGCCACGACAGATGTTCGCTCTGCGGCGGAGCCAATCTCAAGATGCCGCTGACGAACAGGGTAGCGTCGTTCAACAGATAACCTCGCAGCCCGGGAGCTGAGGTCCCTTCAGTGTCGCACACTCGCAGCGCCAGGTCCCGCGTCGGGCACTTGCGCGTGACGTCGTTGTTCAAGTACGCGTACAGCGTCTCGTACTTGAGGTCGATTTCCGGTGCGAGAGCGAGAAGCAGCACGTCGCACTCGAACGGCGTGAGCGCAAACTCCTCGATGAGGTGCTGCCAGCGAGGGTCCGCGGCACGGGCCCGGCTGCCGTCAGCGCGCTCGACCGGGACCTCGGCTTCGAACGGCGCAACGCCGGGCTTGTCCCCGCCGTCGATGCCGCTTTGTCGGACCAAGCGATCGACCTGCTCGTCGCTGACGTACAGGCCGCGAAATTCATCGAGCGAAAGCTGGTACCGCGCCCGCAGCCGCATGATCTCGCGATGCAGGACACGATCGAGCAGGCGTAGCGCGAGGTCGAGGTACCCGTCACGAGCCGAGGTCGTCACGCGGCGTCCTCCGGAAAGAGCTCAAAGGGTCTCGCGTCGAGCCAGCCCACTCGATACGAGCGGCGCGCCAGGCCGCTCGTCGCCAGCACGAGGTAGAGCGGCGGACGGCCGAGGCGCACGACGTGGCGCGTGTCGTCGCTCTCGATTGTGGCCCGGATGTTCAAGAAGTTTTCGTGCAGATGTGTCGCACTGGACGCCGCGAATCCGGGAAGCGATGCCGCAAACTTAGCGAGGACGCGCCGGGCAGCGATGTACCAGACGAACTCGAGAGCCCGCGACCCGCGCAGTCCCAGCGGAAGTGCCAGGAGGGCGCGGTCCGCGGCAATCTTGTTGGCTCGAGGGCCGGGTGTGACTGCACCGACCCGCTCCACGAAGCGGCGGCGTTGCGACGACGTGATTCGCGACTGCCAAGCCACGAGCTCCCGAGTGCCCAGTTCGGGCGGGACTGCCAGCACATCACGGACCACGGGGTCACCGAGGCTCCACACTGCGGAACGACCGCCCAAGCACTTGAGCGCGATCACCAAGCGGGCGAACGTCTCTGCCGGGCCGTGGTCGGGAGCCGGCCACCCGGCCGTGGCTTCGGCGATCGGCAGGGCGTCGAGAAATGGCAGGAGGAGAAAGAGCGCGCCGAACTGCGTGCCCCGGCGCTCGCCGTCCCCGGCGCCGTCCGCTACAGCCACAGCCGGCGCGGCGGCTGCCACTCCCCGTACGACGTCCGCGACGAGCTCCGGCGGGCATCGCGTCAACGGCGCGAGTCGCACCCAGTCGTGCGCGGTCACGCCGGAGACGCTGGCCGCGTCGCCCCGGGCGATCGCTCCCGAGAGCTCCGCGTGGTCAATGCCGGGAGCGCGAGCGAGCAGGTTCGCGAGGTCCACGAGCGCGGCGGTGACGGCGCGGAGGGCCGGTCCAGCTACTTCCGGATCTTCCCGCACCGCCTCGATGCAGATCCGCAGGGTGAGGCGGTCGTCCGGATCACCGCCCGCCGCGACGGAAGCACGATACACGCTCCAGGCAGCCGCCAGCGCGCGAGCGACGTCGCTGCACTCTCCGTGCGGCAGCTGCTCGTGAACGCGCCTGGCGTCCGATGGAGTCAACTGCGCGAGCACGGCGCCCAGCGTGCTGAGTGCGAGAGACAGCAACGCGGTCAAGGCAAGCGCGGGATCGGCGAGCAACGCGGTGCGGAGCGCGCACGAGACCGGCAGCGCTCGCAGTCCGGCGAAGCCGCCGTGATACCAGTGCGTCCACGCGGTCCCCCGCGCCAGATCCGCGAGGAAACGCGCCAGGTGTGCCGCCCGACTCTCGAAGCGCACGACGTTGTCTCCGTCGCTCCCATCTTTCATGACGCGCGCGAGCGCCGTGACTATCCCCGAGGTGAGCGAATAGGCGACATGCTCGCGCGCCAACGCGGCATTCACCGACACCTCCACAACGAGTCGCCGGATGAACCACACCGGCTCCTGATCCTCCATCGACCACCGCTGCCCCATCTCGACACGCGACGTCCCAAGCGCGCCGCGGATCGCCTCGTCAAGACGAAGGCGCACACGCTCGGGTGCGGGATGGCCCAGCGGCAGGAGGTAGTCAGCACGCAGCCGTTTGACGTGGAGGCGCCCTCGGTTAGACCCGGTGGTCAAGGGCCTGATCCTCAGCCGACGGCAACGCGCCGAAGGATCGGTTCTTCTGCCGATTGGTTGCGGTCCGACGACTGCGAGTCAGGCGCAAGCAGCTCTTGTAAGACCTGCATCGCACCGCTAATTTGCAGCAAAGTACCCTTGAGGTTCGCGTGTTTCGTGTCCAGCTCCGCTAGCAGGCGCTCGCCTGCCTGGAACTCGGCTTTTAGTTCATCGAGCCGCCTCGTCAGTTGATCTCTCATCGTTCCCCCTTTGACTTAGCGCGAGCGGTCGGGCCAGGTGCGCGGGGCTGCGTTAGCGGGACCTCGTCCGAGCGGGTTCTGGCGGGCTCTGCGTCAAGCGGCGCAACGTCCGCCCGTGCCGCTTTGACTTCCCAATAGAACAGCTGCTCCGGGTTCGCCTTTCCGCCTGTCGCTCTGACGGTGAAACGCCCGCCATCTACGTCTGAGGCGGCCAGTAGAGACACCGGCTCCTCTGCTTCGTATTTCGGCGTGAGTAAGACGGTTCGGGATCCTCTGCGCGTGAGGGCCTCGAAATACGGAGGTAGGACGATCGTGCATTCTCCGTCGGAGAGCCGGGCCTCGCCCCGGTAATAGACCGCCATCTCCGGCCCTTCTAGGGTCGAGTGAAGCAAGTACTTGTTTTGTGGATCGAGCGGGTGCTCGATCAGGAAGTATTTGTGAGGGGAGCTGATGGAGCCGTCTGCAACCAAGTCCCACGTATGAATGCCACCACCCCACCCGCTTGGATAACCGGAATCAGGATCCAGCCCGTTGGTACCGAGCCTTCCGCTGATTCGCACCGCACCCGCCACCTCGAGCGTTTTGCCGGGATTCGTCGTGCCGATCCCAATGTTGCCCCCGAGAAAGGCCGTCTTGCCGCCGGTGTCCTTGAACACGAAGAGGCCATCGCTGCCGCCGTCGTAGGCGAAGTCCGCATCGGACGAAAAGATCGTCAGCGTGCCCTGTTGCGGCTGCACGATCCCGTTGATCGTCAACCTTCCGACGGGGTTGGTCGTCCCAACACCAAGACGCCCGCCGTTGTGGACGACAAATGCGTCGCCGGTGTCACCATTGATACGCAGCCTCTGGGTCCACGTCGTTGCGTCTCCGGCGGTTGCCAGGCTCCACACCTCGAAGCGCGGCACACCGCCGGCGTCGTCCATTTCGATCGTGACCGCTTTTCGCGCAGCATCCGGAATGACCCAGGTGTTATTCGCGTCGTTGTGATGCGCGTTGTAGGCGATGCTACTCCAACCGTCGCCCCCGCTGAGGTGGAGCTTGTTCTGCCGGATCCCTGAGTAGCCATCGACGTGCAGCTTGTTGGAAGGCGTGATCGTTCCCACACCCACGTAGCCGCCTGCCTTTATGAAAAGGCGTCCGTCGGCGACCCCCGACTCCACGAAGTTCAGGCCGGACACGCCCCCGAACTTCTGGTTGACGTGCCATTTCAGGACGCCGCCGGGGTCCTCGAAGCCTATGAGCTCTTCGTTCACGCCCTGCGCGCGCACGGTCAACGGTTTGGCGGGCTGAGCGGAGCCGACACCCACCTTCGCGTCGTCCTGCACCAGGAACGCGGGCACGACACCCGCGCCCATGTCCGGTCCCACGACCAGACGATCGTGGCCAACCTGGGTTGCGCCGAGCCGCACCTGAAGATCGGTGCCCCCCTGGCCGTTAATCTCAAGCCGGCCGATGGTCAGCGGAACGCCGTTGTCCTGCCCCACACTGTCTCGAAAGTCCAGCTTCCCACCGAACAGTCTCGCGTCCCCCCTCACGCGCAGGGACCCTTCCACCCACACGAGATCGTCTGACCAAACACTCGGCTCATACGGATCAGCGCGGTCGCGCATCCGGATCCGACCGTGCGCGGCGTTCACGGTCTCGGCGACGACGCCGATGTAGCGCCGTTGCCGCTCGCTCGTCGTGAGATCGTACTGTGACTTGGCCGGATCGTTCTTGCGCGGCTGGAACGAGCCTGGCGCCCCGCCGGTCCCGGGGAACCAGCGCACGGACCCGAGGGGGACGAGCCACATCGCGCTCCCCCAGTCGTCAGGGAACGTCTGGTACGACACCGATTCGTCGGCAAGCAGCGGATCGGTCGGCGAGCCGAGCGCCCGCAATACGGTGGCGGCGTCCACGATGTGGCCGGCGACGTCGACCGGATCGTGCTGCTGGGCGTGAGCGGCGCGATCGCCGATCGCGAGCTGGAAGTTCTCCCAAACGCGCGAGTACTGATCGTCGGTCACGCACACCTGGAATCCTTTCGCCGGCCCCCCGAGGGGCGCCTCGACGTAGCCGATCCACACGCGAACGAGGCGCCCTTTGGGATCGCCGTCGTCGCTCGCTTCGTGGGCGATGGAGGAGAACAGCGCCGGCGGGATGCTGAACGGCGAGAGGACGATGATCGACCGCCCGAAGCCGTCCCACGCGAAGCCCGGCTGGATATACACATCGACCGCGCTATCCCCAGAGGGCGCTGCGCGCTCCGTCAGCTCCAGCCCCTGAGCGATTCCCCAGATGTGCGCGCCCAGGTCATGGCGGGCCCGCGCGCGCCGCTCGTAATCGACTGCCGCATCCAGATCGGCGGCGCCGAGGTATTGCTGCTCGTAGAACCGCGGCCGTTCAGATTGAGAAGTGCCCATGCGCGCCTCGCTACGCGTTCCGGCGTTTGGACTTGAGCTCGTCGATCGTCGCTTGCTGCTTCCGGACGGTCTCCTGTAGGTCGCGGATCTGGGCGGCGACTGTCGGCCCGGCTTCCGGGCCGGCCGCGGCGAAGGCGCCCGCGGCCGCGGCGACCGCCGCGGCGGCGCCGGGAGCGAAGCCGCGCAGCGCCGGCTTGGCCATCTGGTCGAGCACGATCGTGTCGAACAGAGCCTCCCCCTGAGGCGCTTGCTCGGCACCCTCGCCGAACGCGGTCCTTACGACGGTGGCGGTGTCCATTGACCTGCCCCGTGCCGCTAGTGCTTCGAGCGTCAGGCGCAGGAACTCCCGCGTGCGCGCCGTGGTCGCCGTGCTGGCGTGGAATGCGGATGCCGGCGGCTCGCCGCCGGGGGGTGGTGTGGCGGTGCCCATACTGTCCTCACGGATGGGAGCGCCTGCCGCGCCACGGGCGACGGTTCCGAGCGCCCCGGTGGTCAGGCGGTATGGCAGGACTAGGGAGCAGCAGAAACGCGCGAGCGCCTCGCGCAACCAGCGGCCGAACGGCAAAACGGAGAGCCAATACTGCAAGCTCGGGAACGTCGTGGCGTACTTGCGCTGTGTCGTCCAGTTGCAGACGCCCTGCACGCGGCAGTCAGAAGCGGCGCCCGTCACCGTGACCAACGCCAGGGGCACACGATCAGCGGTGACCGGCTCGGGGCACGGGGGCATCAAGGCCGAGCACAGGCACCCGAAGACGAGTTCCACCAGCATTCGGAGCAGCAGCGACCAAGCAACCTCAAACTTCTTCTGGAAGTCCTGGTCGGTAGGGTCGGGGCAGACCAAGTCCTGGACCTGTTGTTGGAGCGAGCAGTCATACGACGAATGCGAGGCCGCGTAGTCGAGCAATCCGTCGCGTGTTTGGCAGCACCAGTCGTGCAGGGCCTGGGGGTTGGCGCCCGGCTGGGGGAAGGGAGGGATCGCCGCGACCAAGTCGGTGAGGCATACCAGGAAGCGCGCCGCCATTGCGCCCTGTTTCACATCCGTGGCTGGCAGCTTGTAGACCTCAAAGTCGAAACCTTCGCAGATGAGGGTCGGTTCGCACTCGGGCGGCGGAGCGCACCTCACGGCGCTGGTGGAGGTGCGGACTGTCGCGCTGCCGCCTGCACCGCGTGCAGCATTGCTCTTGGTCTGCTTACCGCACCCGCACCCGTTGCCACCTCCATTACCCGCACCGCCGCATCCGCAGGTGGTGGCGGTGTTGTGGAGGGGTGTAATTCCTCGCGAGGGGATCTCTTTGTACCGGATCGCGAGCACCCACTGCTGAGTGGCCTCGGTGCAGCCATCGGCCGGCGCAGCGGCGGCCGGGTCGCACTGGCGCCGCGCCTCCTTGCGGCAGGCATTGATAAGCGTGCAGACGTCGACGGGCGCAGCTCGACAGACGATGATGTCCTCGCCGCAGGGACTGAGCGCGTAGCCGGGCCGCACCGTGACGCCTTTTCCGCATTCGTCGCACACGACGTCGAGTCCGCACACGACGCCCCAGCCGTGGAGATAGCGGTTATGCAGCTTGTTCTTCTCCACGATATAGTGATCAAGCCGGTTGAGCTCTTCCTCGGTGAGGAGCTCGCCCGCGAAAAACCGTGGGCGGCAGAGGCACTCGAGACCACCGCAGTCCGGACACCGGGGGAGCACCGGCGCCGTGCTTGGCGCGCCGGGCATCGTTGTGGGACTGGGTGTCGTAAAGGTCGGCATGTGTGCCTCTCCCGTCATTCGAAGCTGATGCGGCCGCGGATCAGGTTGATAACGCGGTCGGGGACACCAATTCGTCGCAGGTCGTCCTCATTCCGGAGCGGTTGGTCGGTGCGAGCTGCGATGATCTGAGTGGCGAGCTCCTCGGTGATCTCGGGGATCGTTTGGAGCTCTGATCTCGAAGCTGCGTTGATGCGCACGCGGACTCGGACACGGCCCGCCGGGACCGGAGCGGGGGCGGGCAGCCCGTTCGTCGCGGGACCCGAGAGCGCGAACCAGCTGACGAACGACCCACCCTGCAGCAGCAGCGGCTTGGAGTTCGGTGCGAGCGGCTTCTCGCGGTAGTCACCAGTCCAGAGTTCGTGACGCAGGAACTGCACCGCCACGGCGTTGTGCCTCCGATCCAATACGAAGTCGCCCCGCAACTGCACCGACACATCGAGCGAGACCCTGCTACTCAAGATGAGCTGCTGGATCTCGTTTTCAGGCTTTCCGGTCTCCGCGTTCGTGAAGAGGAAGGCGATCCCCGGAGCCCACGGATCGTTCGAGACGGTAGCGTCCGAGATGAGATTTCCCGTCTGGGGGTTGAATGTCACCGGTACCACCCTCCCTGCGACGGCACAGGCACATCGCAGACCGCGCCGATACGAGGGATCCTCACGATATACGACGAGCACCTGGAACACGTGCTCCGCGTCGATCTCCCGGGTGTCCACTAGGTCCGTGAAGCCCATCACTATGCCGTGGTCGGGGCCCCTGGGTGTCCTCACCAACACGAGTTGGCTTGCTAGACCATGTCGCCAGCTGAGGGCCTGGATCCGCGTCAGATCGGTCTGCAGTCCCGGCCCCGGCGGCCCCGCGGCTCCTTGGGGGCCGGCCGCTCCTTGCGCCCCCGCAGTTCCAGCGGGTCCTTGCGGCCCCGCCGGCCCCACAGGGCCTGCCGGACCGGCAGGGCCCGTCGGACCCGCACCCCCCGCTGGGCCGACACCGCCCGTACCAGCCTGCGCCTGGATGCATTCGATGATCTTGAGCAGGGTCTGTGTACTCGCCAGCAGCGTTCGGCCGGTCTGGTTGTCGATGCGAACGATGTGATTCGCCCCATCAGTCGTATCGGCCGGTGGAGCCTCAATCAGATCGCCCACGTGCCACAGCGCGACGGTAGCGAGCACCAGGCAGTTCGGAGTGTCGCACGCGGGGCAGCCGTTGAGGCTGTCCCACTTGATCTCATCACAGGGCTCGGCGGGTGGCGGCGTGACCGCCGGAGGGTCCACCATTACGTCGAAGTCGTACGACTCGAGGATTCGATTTGGCGCACAGCGCGCGTCCTCGCACCCGCACTCGTCGTACAGAACCGGTATTTCCTCGTTCGGGCACTCGTGGTAACGGACGCAGATTTGGAGCGTATGCGGCGCGGTGTCGTTCTTCTTCTGCAGCGCGGCGATCGCCGGCACCTGGGTGAGGTCGATGCACTCGCGCGCGACGATGAAGATGTCGTGTCCGCAACAGTCAATCGCGGTCCCGGGCTCTATGCACACGTAGCGGTCGCGACAGGCGGGATTCTCGTGCTGCGTCACCTTGAGTCCGCACACGACCCCCCAGCCGTGCAGCCGCTGGTGATGGTGGCGGAGTTTGTCGATGTAATAGCGCTGCTCGTCGCAGAAGTCGCGTTCGACCAGCAACTTCCCGGTGAAGTAATGATTGCGTGCGAACGGCCCGAGATCGCAGGCGGGACACTCGAGCTGGCTCACGGATTCCGTCATGGCGGACATGCAGCGTCTCCTGTGCTCCCGAGTGTCACTCCAATCGCGTGGTGGTCCCGACCTGCGCGCGCGATCCGATCCGCAGAGAGGGCCGGGCGCGGCCGTCAGCCCCCGCGCCATCCGGGCCTTCCCCGAGCACCGTCATTCCCCCCAGCGTCGTGGTGCCGAGCGTTACGCCGGCGGGATAGCGCCCAACCACCGCGTCGAGGCCGATCATCGACTGCACCCCGACGCGGAAACGTGGCTCGACATATTGGATGTAGTGACGTGTGTGGGCCGGACTCTCGGCGCGCAGCAAGTTCTCCAGCCCCTTGCGTCGCCGATCCGAGCGTCCGACCGCTGCTGGGACAAACACCGTGAACTTGGACGCGTACACATGGAACGGATCGCGGTAGGGATCTTGTGTCGTGACGAGCTGCGAGCAGTCCGCTCGCGCACTGGCGTCGAGTTGACTGCGGTTCACGATGCGGCTGCCCCACAGCACCGCCTGCTCGCCCAGCCGGCCCGCTCCGACGAACAACCAGCGGCGGAGCTGGAAGTGCTCCAGGATGAGCGGAGGCGGCCGCCAGGAGCAACCCGGAGGGGGCGGCGGCGCGCAGTTGAGCGGTGCGGGGCGGCAGGTGAGTGCGCAGCGCGACGTCTCCGGGGGCCGTGGTCCACGCGGCTCCATCCCTAGGAACACGAGCAGCAGTCGCCACAGCCCCTGGCGCGTCCCCCGGACGTGGTAGAGCCGCGGAGCGTCGCGCAGAAAACGTCGCCGCAGCGCTTCGGACCAATGGCGGTCGAGCGTGATCCCGACCCAGGAGGCGAGCCACGACAGGAAGTCGACGCGGCTTCCGGGGAGCGGCTGCGCGGGAGCCGAGCGCGGATCGAACAGGCCGGCCTGTGCGTCAATCTGGCGTTCGACGCTCCGAAGCGTCGTGTCGAAGATGCCAAGGAAGCGGTCGGTGAAGTCAGCCGCGGCTGGCTCCTCGCCGAATGCGGCGGGCAGGTAGCGGCGCAGGCTGCAGCGAGGGAACTCGATGGTCACGGCGCCGATGCGCGGGGTGTCGGTGCCGCTTCCCTCGAAGGCCAAGCGCAGCCAGAGGTAGCGGCCGCCGCCGCTGCGCACCAGACAATCCCAGTCACCGCGAACGTCCTGCGCCACCTGGCGCGTGTCCCACGCGTCCTCAGGCAGGTCCAGGATCGCAGCGAGAGGCTCGTCGATTTCGCTCGTATACGTCGCGACGCTCACGCTCGTCCCCAAGGGGATGGCGCCGTTGAGGATCACGCGGTGCCACTGGCAGCGATACACCTTGCTGTCCAGGGACTCGCTGATGACGGTCCCTTCAATCCCATACACGGGGGCGTCCGGCGTAACGCGGTCGGACAGGATCTCTCCGTGCGCGTCGAACGTTCTGCACCCTGCGAAGGCGAGGTGCCCGTCCCGATCCACTTGGAATGGCAGCGGCCTGAAACGGGCTGCCAGCTCATCGACCCGGGACACGGTGCCGAGGGGCGTGCCGTCCACATCGAAGATCCGAACGCCGAGCTGAGCGGTGATGACGACGTACAACCGACCGGCGCAATCGACCGCCAGATGCTCGACAGCGCCGAGTCCGGAAATGCAGGCCTGCCACTCGCCGTGCGGCCCGAAGCGGTGCACACAGCCGTTGGCCGGGTCGCCCACGTACACGCGCCCGCGCTGGTCGCTTGCGACGGCGACCGGCGTCCAGGGGGTCACCGGCTTGCAGTCGGCCGAGAGCCGAGCGGCCGGCGGCAACATCCAGGCACCGCGGAGGACATAGCCGTGCAGCGCGAAAACGCTGACGCGCTGATTGCCGGTGTCGGCGATTACGAGATTCCCGCGAGAAACGATGATCGCGCGGGCGTCGGTAAGCTCACGTGGCCCCGAGCCGGTCCCGCCAAAGCCTGGGACGGTGCGGAAGCGGCACTCACAGGCATCGAAGCGCCTCAGGGCCCCGGCGGTGCGGTCGAGCAGGTAGATGCCGCCGTCGCGCGCCACGGCGACGTTCCCCGGTGGCACCAGTCCCCCAAGACTCCCGCTCCCCTCGGTGAGGGAACGTCCGCCCGAGGTCACAGCCAGCATCAGCTCGTCCCCGAGCACGATGCTGCCGGCGGGATCGACCTGCGCGGCCCGCCAACCGGAGTACGCGCCCAGCGCGACCCAGGTCGAATCGTCAGGCGGCGCCGGGATCGGCGGAAGCAGGGAGGAGCCCATCGCGTCACCCATCGAGGCTGTAGGACACTGTGATGTTGTGGTCGGTCGAGTACACGAGCACGCCATCGCAGATCGGCACATCGGTGCACGGCGCTGCCTCCCTGCCGTCCACGGAGATTACGACCTGCTCGACGCGCTGCACGCCCGGAACGGCGATGTGTCCGAAGACCCGGGAGAAGTAGATGGCGCCGCCGAACGGCCAGCCGCTCCCATCCTCTCCCCCCTTGAGCGGATGGAAGTAGCCGAGCAGCGTCTGCTCGATGGTCGTCTTCACGTCGGCGAGATCCGCGTTGTCCTCCGCCACGACCTGCGCCCTGACGTGTACCTGCTGGTACGTCGGAGGCATCACGTAGAGCTCGGTGGTGAGCACTCGGGCCTGATTCAGATAGGCGCACACGTTGCGCAGCATCCCCTCGCTCGGCGTCGGCTTCGGGTCCTCGCTGTCCGGGACGACAATGACCGTTACGACTCCCGGCACCTCGACGCCGGGGAACGAGGGGTGCGTGAGCGGGAGGGCCTTGGCCCGCTTCACGTTCCCCGCTTGCGTCGCGAGCACCTCGAAGTCCTCGGCGGTCACCGCGCGGCACCGGCTGCGTACCGCCCTTGGCACTCGGAGCTGCGCTTCGCGGAGTGTCTCTTCGTCGCGACCACCGACCGCGGCGAGAAGATTGCTGACCTTGCCATCATCGATGCCGTCGACGGAAACGAGGAGCGTCTTGATCTGTCCGGCTCCCACGTTGCCGAGCTTCCCGCCGCCGAAGCGGTAGCGCCGAGCCACGATGCTGCTGTCCGGCTTGGCCGGGTTCCCCACGGGTATCGCCCCGTGGGCGCCATCCCCGAACTGGATCTCACCGGTCGTTCGATTCAGCAGGTAGTGGCGATCGCGCGGGCCCGAGGCGAAGAAGTCGTCCACCCTGGTCCACCCGTTCGCTGGACCTCCTTCGTCGACCTCTAGCACCAGCGTATCGCGCAGCACCGGACTGTGCGCGAGCGGGAACTTCTGATGCGGCGACCCGTCGCTGCCCCCAAGGACCTCGTCGCGCGCCGTCTGCGCCTGCGTGGCCGAAACGGTGTTGGTGCGCATGGTGAGCACCGTGGGCGCTCGCTCGTAGCCGGCGCGCGTGACACGTCCTCGGATGTAGTAAAGCAGATCGGTACGGCGGCCCACTGCGACCAATTGGAGTGTATTGGCGGGTGGCAGCTTGAAGTACAAGTGTCCGGAACGCATGAGCGCCTGCGTTTCATCTTTCAGCACGTCAAGCGCGTGCCAGACGGTGCCGTCGCAGTACTCCCAGGTGACCTGCGCGGATGGGAATGCCGTGCGTCGCAGCGCATCGCACGATACCTCTCCCACCGCGCCGGCCTCGCGCCGGAACGCCGCCAAGTTAAGCTCCGCCTCCGGGAAGGGAGGCGGCGCCCGAAACCCGAGGTAGAGAGCGCTGTCCTCTGGCGCCGCGCTGCCGAACGGCTGGAACTCTTGCGTCCCGGCTTCATTCATCGTTGACACATCGGCGAATGCATAGCCGTCGAATGCCTGCACAACGACCAGCTGCGCCCCGAGCGCGATAAGCGCTCGGTCGGTCTCGAACACCAGGGGCGTCGGTGAGTCGCCCGAGGCGGCACTCACCTGGGTCCCCTGGGGCACCATGATCACCGGCGACGTCGCTGTCGACGCAGCCGGGAACGTGATCTCCGCCGCCGCCGGCTCGGCGGGGAGCAGCTCCATGCCGAGCAGCTCGAGGAACTTCAGGTAGTTCAGCTGTGGCACCTGCCCCAGGCGGTAGAGTTGCATTTCGGTAAGCCAAGCTAAGAGCTGGACCAGCGCCATCCCCGGCTCGTTGTCGTTCAAATCCGTCCACTCCGGCGTGTAGCGCGGGATGCGTCCCCGGGCCTCCGCGACGATGTCGTCGTAAGTCCGATTATCGATCAGCGGAAGGTTGCTCGCGAGCGGCATGCCTAGGGCCCTTCATGCAGGTAGAACGGATACACGAGGTTGCCCAGCGCGTTGTTAGCGCGGATGCGATACTCGATGCGAATCAGCAAGAGGTTCGGCTCGCCCTCCGCGCTGTCCGCCGTGACGTCGAGCACGTCGATGCGCGGCTCGTACGCCACGAGGGCCCGACGCACCTGCTGGATGATCATGCTGATTGTCCCGGGGCTATTGGTGGCGAAGACGAGGTCGTGGATGCCGCAGCCGAAGTCAGGGAGCATCACCCGCTCTCGCTGAGCGGTGCTCAAGATGAGATAGATCGACTCCTCGATGCGACGCTCCCAGCGTGCGAGCGCGATCCTGCCGCGCGGCGTCACCTGTAGCGGGAACTTCCACCCCACTCCGAGGAAATCGCGCGTGTCTGCGGGCACGGGTCAGCTCACCGCCAACGTCGTTCGGGCGAAGCTGCTCAAGCCGCGCTGGCTCACACCCGTCATGTAGAAGTAGTGCGTGCCCACGGGCAGCGCGTTGAGAAAGGCGGTAGTGAGCGTCACCGTCACCACCAGGACCGGTGAGCTCCACCCGCCCCCCGCGGGCACTACCGTCGGGCCAGGAACGCCGCCATTCGTGACATCCGCGGAGGTCAGCGCGGTGCCATTGATGAACGTGAGCAGCCATTGCCGCGGGAACGGCGTGGACAGGGTGAAGACGAAGACCACGGTCGGCGGGAGCTGCGTCGCGTGCGCAAATACACCGGCCAGCGGCACTCCGGAAATCACGGGTGGCACGAGATCGAGCATCGCCGGCGTGAGCGGCGGTGCCGCTTGCCCGGTGGGCAACGGCGCCGGTGTGCTGTCGTCCACCACGTGATGGTGCTCGGCCAACGTCAGCGGCAGGCCGGTGGAGGTCTGTTGGAAATCCGTGACCAGAATGACGCGCCGATCCCGGATCCTGGTCGCGTTCAACCCCATGGATTTGAGTGTGAACCCTGCGCAGGGGACGCTGAACGGACACGAGATCACGCCCGTGTCTCCCTCCACGAGCACCGTACCGCCCTCGGCATCACACAGTGGCGCAGTCGGCGCGGGGATGCTCCCCATCGCGAAGTGTGGGCAGACGATTGTGGCCTTGTCAGTCAGCACTTGCGGCATGTCGGTTCCCCTCCGCATTTCGCCGTCATGCGATCTTCACCAAGCCGCCAATGAGCTTCAGGGACCGTCCCCCTCCCTGAAGCTCTGCTGATTGGGTGCCGTCGCTCAGCGTCAGCGTTTGTCCGCCGCCGGCGGTCTGCGCGGTGACGGACTGCTGTGTGTCGTTGAGCTCAAGAGTGTGGCCGCCGTTGGTTTTCACCGTCACGGTCGTGCTACCGGACTTGTCGTTCAGCGTGATCTTGTGACCTCCGCTGGTCTTGAGAATCACTTGCTTAGCCCCGTCGTCGTCTTCGAACCGCAGCTCGTGGCCACCAGGGGTGACGATAACGCGGTGCTTGTTGTCGGTATCGGGAGGCTTGTCCACGCCGTTCCAGAGGAACCCCACGACGAAGGGATGGTCGAAATCGCCGTGCTCGAAGGCGACGAGCACCTCGTCGTCGATCTCCGGCATGAACCACGCACCGCGCTGCTTCCCGGCGAGCGGCGCGGCGACGGGTGCCCAGGCGCTGCGGCGGCTCTCGGGCAGCCACGGGAATTCGACCTGCAGGCGCCCCTCCCCCCGCGGGTCCTCCAGGTTTTTGACGAGCCCGACCACCACGCCCAGCTGTGCGCTCACCGGCCGCCCCCTTGGCCCAGATCCTCACGGCGCGCGTTGAAGCGCGTCGTGTAGCCACCGTCACTGATCGTGTGCGTGGTGTCGGTGACGAAATACGTGCCGCTGAACCGGCACCCGAGCTCGGTGATTTCCACGAGTTGGCCGGCGCGAAGATCGGGGAGCCCGATCGTCGTTGCCGAGACCTTGACGAGGTTGCGAACTCGGTCCAGAAGGATGGCGTACGCCCGCTCGCGGGCCTGCTGAGGCGTGAACACGGGCTCGTTCACCACCACGTGCTCTCGGTCACCGGCTTTGACTAAGGCGAAGAGATCTCGATTCGCCGTGAACCGCTGGTCGTCGAGCGTGACCGTCTCACGGATCTGCGTCTTGGTGCGGCGATTATGCCCGACCACGGTAACCGATTGGACTTGGTTGACCGTCGTGAGCGTGGGGTTGAACTCCATGAGCGACTTCCCCCACTCGAGCCGGAACGTCACGGGACGCAGTCCCGGAAGTCGGCTGCTCGGGGGGCCGAAGTAGAAACGTTGCTTCGAGCCGGACACCGTTGGATCGGCTTCCTGGATGAACAACACGTAGCCGCGGGTGCGCGCCCGTCCGAAGAGGAAGTCGATGTCGTACTGGCTGCGCTCGGCCACGTAGTCCAGCGGCGGCTCTTTCTGCAGTGCCGCGGGATCGATGTCGATCGGGAGGGGAAAGCGCTTGCGACCGGTCGTCTGGTCGTTGAGGGTCGCGATGTTCTGCGCGATCTCACTGTCTCGGAGGCCGAACCACTCCTTGGAGTATTGCTTGCTCCGCAGCGCCTGCAGCGCGTTGAGCCCGCGCACGGTCAACGTGGGAGCGCCGCCGGCCCGGAAGCCGGGTTCGATCGTCGTGATCGTCCCGGTCAGCATCACGCGAAGGGAGTCCAAGTATCCCATTCTGACTTCCACGCGCTTCTTTTCGCTCGGCTCAAACAGTCGGTAGCGGGCGCCCTCCGCCGTGCCTGACCGCAGCGCTTCCGCGGTCTCCGACCCCACGTACTTGAACCCCCTGGCGTCAGGATCCCAGTTGTTCACGGTGATCTCGAAGTCGTCCAGCTGGGTAATGCTGTCGCGGTACGTGACCTGCGTGATGTCACGCACGACTTCCTGCGGCAGTCCGCTGCCGCCGACGGTCACCTCGAAGTGGGGAGCGTAGAAGCCGCCTTGGAGCTGCGACTCGGCGATCAGGGGAGTGGCCGTCATGGCGTGCCTACCGCAAGGGTGGCACGCGGAGGAACGTGCCGGTGGCCAGGCGCCGCGGATCCGCGATGCCGTTTTCCGCGGCGATCGCCCGCCACTGCCCGGGGCGCCGGTAGTGCAGTCCCGCTATCCCGGAGAGCGTCTCGCCGCGCTGGACGACGTGGCTCTGCGTGCGGTCGGGGGAATTGAGGTTTAGCTGCCAGTGCTGCTCGTGGAGTGTCTTGTACTCCTTCAGCGTCACGCTCAGCACGGCGCGCAGGGGCACGCCCTCGGGGCTGAACAGCGTAAACCGCTGGCGCACGCTCTCGACGATGCACTGGAACGCGTCGCGACGTTGACTCCCGACTTGCGCCTGGACATCAGTCCCTGGAAAACGCGCGTTCCAGATGAACGCGCAAATCGGCGGGGTGTGGCCACCAGGCTCGATCTTGGTGAGGGAGTAGATCTTGTCGGTGTACTTCGTGACGCTCGACGCCTTCGTCCCCATGCCTTCTTCAGTCGTGTCGAAGAAGAGATCGACGGTCATCGTCTCGCTCTGCCCGCGCACGAACTGCAGCAGCGGAGTGTCAAGGCCGGGGATCGGCACCTCGGCTACCTGAACGCCCTTGTTGAGCGTGAACTCTGTCGGGTTGAACTGAACCTTGATCGGTTCCGTCCCCGCTTTCCACATCACCGCCAGCGTCGCCTTCTCCAGTTGCTCCACGCGTTTCTCCTACGACCGGTGTTCCTGTTCGTCCATCGTGAAGGCGCGCTCGACGCGGAGCCGTTCGCTGTGCGCCTGGTCCTCGCGCACGGCCTGCAGCACGGCGCGCACGATCTGGTGCATGACCTGCGGAGACAGTAGGGCCTCATGGTCGACGGTGCGCACCGTACTGACGATGTCGTCGATGTGGACGTCCATAGTCACCGTCCTGTGGCGGCGGCCGATACGCCCGCCGACACGGCGGCACTGGCGTAGCCGACCAGCGGTACCTGATAGAGCCCTTCGTGGGTGATCTCGATCGCCTCGATCGCGACGGCCGACTGCGCCGCGTTGAGCGACGGCCCGGTGTACTTGGTTGGAAGGCCGCGGCGGAAGTACCAGATGTGCGCCGGGACGTGGAGGTCGTTGAGCAACGTGATCACCCCGTCACGTCGCTTCCCCTGCCCTATCACGAAGTCGTAGTGCCAATCCCACAGCGTCGTGCTGGCACCGACGCCATGCTTCAGGACGATCGGTGTCCACGTGACCCGCGTGGGGAACTTGAGTACCGCCCCGCTGCGCCCGCCCTCCTTGTACTCCTCCACCTCGAGCGCCATGTCGAGGCCGGTGCATTCCGAGAAGCCGCCGAGCACGACGTCTGTCAGAGCCGAGAGCGCCGCCGACTTCACCAATGCCATCGTACTCGACGTCTCCACTAGGTTGACGACGAAGTTGTAGCCCATGACGGGGTCGAGCCGAATGCCCACGGCGCCGAGCGCGCTCACAGCCGATTTCGTCCACTGATGGCGGATTCGGTGATTTCCAGCTCGTTGCCGGTGCGCCAGACGCGAAGCACGATGAACTCGAACGGATACACGGGTGCCACCCCGATTTCAGCCGTCAGGTGCCCCGCGGCACGATTGGTCGGCGTGTTGTTGTCCTCATCGCACTTGACGAAGAACGCTTCGTCGATCGAGCCTCCCGCGAGCGCGCCGCCTTGCCACAGGGTCGCGAGGTACGTCAGGAGCGACATACGTAGCTTGTTGCGGGTCACCGCCTCGTGGGGCTCGAACACGGCCCACTGCGTCGCCAAGGCGACGGCTCGCTTGATCATCAACACCAAGCGGCGCACGCTCACGTAACGCCAACTCGGATCGCTGCTGACCGTGCGCGCGCCCTCGATTCGGAGCCCGCGCCCCGGAAGTGCGCGGATCACGTTGACGCCAAGTGGATTCAACGCCCCGTGGGCGGCCTCATCGATGAGAGCGGTCACGTCCTGTACCCATGTCAAAGGCTGGTTAGCTGGGGCCTTGTGCACGCCGACCCTGAGGTCGGTGCGGGCGTACTCCCCCGCGACATGCCCGCTTGGTGGGATGTCGCGGGTGATCGCACGCGATGTCCGGAGGGGGTCTACCACGCGCAGCCACGGGTAATAGAACGCGGCGTAGTTCGAATCGAAGCGACTGCGCCAGGCCCGCACTCCCCCGAGCCCCAGGGCAGCCGTGCGCGCCACGGCGATCGGCGGATCGAGGAGCGCGACGCGGTCGCCGCGCTCTTCGCATTGCTGCACGAGGTCCGCCTGGACGCGGTAGATGTCAGCCTCGGAAAAGCGAGGCGGCAGTTCCGGCACCGGCAGCGGTGCCGGGGTCGCGGCCAGCAGCGCGCTTGGCAAGCACGGGTTCGGAACGCATGGAGGCGGAGGCTCCGTACGGGAAGGCAGCGCTGGTTGGATGTGGATGTCGGGCACGGCGGCGACGGCGATCTCGTCGACGACGGTCAACGCGCGGATGCCGCGCCGCTTGCGTGCCTTCACGTCATTGCTGTCTTCGGGCGCTTCCTCTTCGCCGACGAAGTCGTCGGCTCGTAGCAGCACCAAGCCATCCGTTCCGCCCTTGAGCGCGAGCGCGGCGCCGGACGGGATGTCGTCAGGGCCCACGGTGATGCGCCCCGGTGGTCGATCGGGCGAGCCGGCGTTGAAACGTGGGCGCAGCTCGTCGATCACGATCGGCGGCGGCGCGACCGGCACTCGACGCCCCGCCGCTGGGTCGAGGGGTGGGCACGCCCGGCCAACGATCGCCGGCCCGTACGACGGGTGCTCCGGGATGAGCGACAGGCCCTCATAGACGGCTACCGGGATGCCGGCCGCACTCACGGCCACCGTGTACTCGATGCTTTCCACGAGCACCGGCGCCCTCACGCTCAGCCCTTCGATCGGTGCATCGTAGGGCAGCCGGAGCTCGGGCCGCTCGCTGACCCAGATCAGTTGCCGCTCGACCGCGTCGACGTCGGAGACCACGCGGAAGATCGGCGGCGCGGGCGGTTGGGAGAGGCGAACCAGCGTACCGCGCCTGAATCCGCTGGTCGTCGCCACCACGGTGTGGTCTGGTTCGGCAGGGACCAGCCGCCCCGACGTCTGAGCCTGATGTGTTGCCGTGAACGACACAACCAGGTGGTTGCCCCAGACACCGGGGCTCGACGCGCTGACGCACCACACGTCCGGGATGTCTGGTGGTATCGGCCGTTCGTGGCGCACGACGGCCGACGCGGCGCGCGCCCCGCCCTCCGCATCCCGCGACGCGACGCGCACGACCCAGCAGCGGCGGCCGTCGTTCTCGAAGAAGGCCCGGACCACATACGCGAGGAAACCGCCCGGGATGAACGTGCCGAAGTGCGCCTGGAACTGGCGCCACGATTCCACCGGAACCGGGGTGTCGACCGGGCCACGCTCAGCGATCCCGACGAAGCCGACGATGTCGGTGCGCACGCCCGGGATGATGGACGCACTAGCATCCACCGTTTGGTAGTAGGCCCCGGGAGCGAGAGACGCGGTCACGACGACGGGCTCTCCTCGATCAGGTCTCGAGCATCAGTTTTTCGTGCACCAGCTCCACCGACTCGATGGCAACCTCGTTGCCGCTCGCCTTGAAGCTGGGCGCTTCGATCTTGTTGATCCACGCGTTCTCGAAGCTCCAGCGCAGCACGTCGCGTCGCTGCTCATCCATGAGGACGATCGACCCGTTGCGGCGGTCGGCGATGCCGTTGGTGATGTTGCCGTACCACCGCCACAACTCATCGTTCGTGGTGTAACCGCGCTTCAGGGTGATGTTCGTGTACTTGCGCAGTCCCTGCAGCTTGCGCACGTGCAGCGGGATATCGGTTCCCTCGCGATAGTCGACCGAGTCGCCCTCCGCCGTGAGCCCGCTGCACTCGCTGAAGCTGCCGAGCGTGAGGCCGTCGATCTCGACGCGGAAGTTGAACGCGCGGTACGGATCGATTCGTATAGCGGTGCCCATGGTTGCTTCTCCCGATTAGTCCTCGGCGTGCGCCGTCCAGAGTCCGATGCGGATGATCACGAACTCGGCGGGCTTCACCGGCGCGACGCCGATCAGCACGATCAGCTGCCCATTGTCGATCTCGGCCTGTGTCATCGTCGTGCGGTCGCACTTGACGAAGAATGCCTCCTCCACCTTCGTGCCCTCGAGCGCCCCGTTGCGCCAGACGACTGTGAGGAAATTCGCCGTCGCCCGTCGCACGCGCGCCCACAACGGCTCCGCATTGGGCTCGAACACCACCCATTGCAGCCCGCGATCGATCGAGTTCTCGATGAAGATCAGCAGCCGCCGGACGTTCACGTATTTCCAGTCCGAATCGCTCGTGATCACGCGGCCGCCCCACACCCGGATGCCGCGGTTGTTGAGGCGGAAGTCGCGGATGACGTTGATGTTCACGGGATAGGGATTGAGGATGTCCTGCTCCCCTTTGGTGAGTGACCGTTGGAGCCCGAGGATGCCGCGCACGACCTCGTTCGCCGGCGCCTTGTGCACGCCGCGCTCGATGTCGGTGCGAGCGTAGATGCCGAGCACATGGCCAGACGGTGGAATGAGGTAGGTTGCTGGCGCCGTAGTGCCCGGATACGGCGGCGGCACCAACAGCCAGGGGTGATACAGCGCGGCATACTTGGTATCGAACTGTTGCCGCTGCGTGCGCACGTCGGCGATGGAATCAGCCGGCGGGCGCGGGCCGTCGAGCACGGCGAATCGGTAGCGCATTTCCTCGCAGTGCGCGATCATCGCGCCCTGGATGTCCGGACCGGTGCGGCCCGGCACCCCGATGATGGCGATTTCCTCCACGTTCTTGAGCGTGTAGAGCCCGGTGCGGTTTTCGGGGTCCGCGGCGTCCGCGCCGATGTATATCCTGTCGTCGAGCAGCGCGATCGAGTCGTCACCGCCGGTGAGGGCGTGCCGCGCCGCTCGAGGACGTCCGCTCGGCAAGATGTCGACCAGCGCCTCGGGCCCCAGCCGAACGGCTTCGCGATTCGCCGCGACCGCTTCCAGGTCCGCCGTGCGTACGTACCAGGAGCTTCCCTCGGGACGGCGGTCTTCCAGCCGCAGCGGACCGTTGATGTCGCCGATCACGGCCATGAAGTACCGGCTGTGCCGCGGGTCCATCGAGAGATTGCCGAACCGCTCGCGATCAATCGCCATGTCGTCCCGTGACGGCACCGCTGGATCGGGGCGGCGCATGAGCAGCACCGTCAGACGGAACTCGCGGGAGCGCACCAACCCGCCGACGGCCGCAGCCTGCACGCCGGTGAGGGGCGTCGCGAGCGTGATGCGGTTGTTGACACGGTTGATCGACCTCACCTTGATGAGCGGCTGCAGCACCGCTCCACTAACAGGATCGGACAGCTCGAGAACGGTACCGGCCTCCACGCCGGTGGGCGAGGAGAGCTCGATGTCTGTCAGAGCGTTCACGACCGCCAGCCGCGCGTTGGACACCAACCCGTTCGCCTCGTTCTCGACCGAGATCCGCAGCCGGTCGCCCCACCGGCCGGGGTCGATAGCTTGGATCTGGATCAGCTCGCCGCGTTGCGCGATCGACGCCCCGAGCTCGTGGCTTCGTGCCAGCGGGGCATCGAGCTCCACCTCCTGCGGCACCACTCCCGCGGCATTCGCGCTCAGCGCGTGCAGGAAGCTGCTGCCCTGCGGCGTGGTCACTTGCACGACGTCGCCCATGTTGAAGGCGAAGTTTTCGCTCACGAAGAAGGTGGCATCACCGGCGTGCGCGCCGAGGACCAGGAACGCGGGCTGGTGCGCGATGGCGGGCGGTCCGATCACCTGCCGACGAACCTGCGCCCCGTTGACGTGCTCGTGCGCGAGCGGCGCCGCGAGCACAACGGATCCTGCGTCCGGTGGCGTTCCGGGACTTCCAACGAGCCCCTCCACGGTGACGTATTCGTCGTCTGGCGCCACGCCGACTAGCAGCGCGTCGCCCGCGGTTATGCCTAGGCGGTTGTCCAACACGATGCTCACGTCGCCGAGGTGTGCGCTGACGGTGAGTTGCTTTCCGGCCACGGCCATGCGCGTGTTCACGGCGTGCGCGTTGGCCAGCGGAACAGTCAGCGTGATCGTCCTCGCCGTCACATCGACCGATTGAGTGACGCGGGGTTCGGGGTTCACACCCGCGGGGTCAACAATCACGGCCTGCCCAGGTGCCAGCCCGGCCACCCGATCGAGCGTGAGTGGGTTGGCGGCGGTGCCGAACCCGGCGGCTGGCGCGACAGTGATAACGCGATCGTCATCCGCGACCGCGACGTGGTTGACTTGGGAGTCGCGTGGGTAGGTGGCGTAGGCTCCGCGCAGCAGCGCGAGCGTTTGCAGCTGAGCGATGCGCCGCACTTCCTGTTGCGGCTGGCCGGGATCGATGACGACTAGATGGGCGAGGATGTTGAAGGCGCCCGCCAGGTTCACTCCGAAGATGACGTTGTCCCCCGGTGCCGCCCCTATCAGGAGCTGATCCTGCACTGCCCCTGCGACGTTCAGCGGCCTGACCACGGTCGCGGCGGGATAGTCGCGGATAAGGGGACTGTCGAGCCGGATCGTGCGTGTGGCCCCCGTGCCCGACACGAACGTGATCGTCTTGTGCTCAGCGTCCGCCGGCGAACCGATCTCAACTGACTGACCCGCCGCGATTTGCGCGGCCTCGCCAGCGGCGCCCTCCTGAGCGGTGACCTGCATCGCGCCCGCGGGGACCGCGGACGGTAACGTCAAGGGAGCGGTGAACAAAGGGTTCAGCACAGGCAAGATGTCACGGATCGTCGCGTTGGCGTCGTGCGCCAGCGCGAGCGGGAAGTTGAGCGCCACGTGCGAGGACGGGCTCGGGGCGCTGACGATCTCGTGGTACTCCGACTGGCTACCGTCGCCGATCCGAATCCAGTCGTTCGCGCCAAGCGCGCCGGGTGTGATGATCGAGACCAGCGGCGGCTGCACCGCCGTGCCGGTCCCGAGGCGCGCAGCGCGGAGCAGCCTGCTGCTCGCCGAGGCGGCCGTCCCGCGGTCGAACAAGACCAGCTCCGACGCCGCTGCGTCATCCCGCAGGATGCGGGTTACGTAGACGCGCTTGCCACCGTTCGTAAAGAACCCTTCCACGGCGTGCGGTAGGTAGCAGTGGAAGCCGTTCGCGTTATGGAAGTCCGCATCAGACAACCGATCTCCGAACCAGCGGCGAAACTCACCGGCGCTGGTGATGAGGATCGGAGTGTCCAAGGGGCCACGCTCGGTCACGCCGACCATCCCGGCCGTGCTCGTGCTCACGCCCTCGATGGGCTTACTGCCGGTGTCCACCTCTTCGACGTAGACTCCGGGAGCGAGATATTCGGGCATCTCCGTTCCTCCTGAGTGCGTCCTCTAGCCGATCAATCCACTGTGCGTCACGTCACGCGAGGGTGAACGCCACCACGTACTCACGATCCTGATAGTCCGGAGCCACGATCTGGTTGACCGGCGGATGCGCCCCGTCGTCCGCTTGAATGTCGAGCTGCGCCACGCGACTGATCGGTGGCAGCCTGAAAGAGCCGTCCGCGTCACAAGTGGTCTCGTAGCGCTCTAGCAGATGGTACTCGGGCTGCGCGACACCGCCTCCGCCGACTTCGACGACCGTCGTGACTCCGATCGGCAGTCCAGCGAGCGCGTTCAAAAACACGGTTGTGTCGCCGGTCGCGGCGTCGCGCCCGACCGGATTGCCGGCGGCCGGGGCAAGCGTCACGGGGCGGACAACCGTGCCGCGACGGTGCCGGTGTGCGATGGGAAACGCAATGGTGACCGTCGCCGGCTGATCCGGGGTGGAAGCGGCAGCGATCGCCGTGATGGTCGCGAACTCCTGTGTGTCGGGATCGCCGTCGTCGAACGTGATTTGATTCATCCCCGGGGCCGTGCCGATGTTCAGTTGATCGGACAGCCGAAGCTGGTCGGCGCCTCGCGGTGCATCAGCGAGCAACGTCTTCAGCGGTCCTGGCGCGGCGACCGCACACGCCGCGAGGCTCGCCGTCGCAGCGACACGAGCGGCGTAGAGCGGTGGCCGGAGCGACACGAGGTTGGGCGGATCCGGGGGGACGGCGACGTTGGCGGACGGCAGCGTCCGCCAGACGCCGGTGACTGTGATCGTGGCGCCCGCCGCCGGCGTCACAGCGCCGGCCGCGACGACCACCGCGCGTCCCCGGATCACGACCGGCTCTCGGTGCAGCAGCAGATCCCCGATGTCAGCCGGCGCGAAGGTGGTGGGAAAGGTTGGCTGCGGCCCCAAACGGGCCACCGCACGCCGCTCGACGTAGCCCGCGACGTCTACCGTCAGCGGAACGTCGTAGGCCGAGGTGCGGAGGGCTGGGAGCGCGCGTTCCGGCACGCCTGCGAGCCCGACCACTCCGTCGGCCGCGATTCGCGGAACAAGGAAGCGACGAGTCGTATCGACGCGCACGGGGCCACGCGGCGGCTCGCCCGTCAACTCGTCCACCAGTCGCGCGCGGACCACGCCCCATTGACGGTCACCGAGCGGCCCGGGATCGTCCGGTGCGATCGTGTAGAGGCGATTGCCGCTGTCAATAGTCGTGCGGGTCACACGTGTTCGCCTCCGACCTCACGTTTCCTCTGACGAGACGATGACGGCGTAATCAGGCAGCGCGACCTCGACGGGACTCACGTGATACGGCTCCAGCGCTGTCGCGATGGGTACGACGCTGACCTCGTAGGAGACCGAGAGCTGATAGGACTGCTGCAGGGCGTACCAGACCTTGGTGATCTCTTCGAACGTTAGCGTTTCCAGGCGCACGTGCAGCTCGACCGAGGTTCCCGTGAGATCGTCGAGGAGGTCCGCCCCTCGGAGCGTGGCATGGTCGTTGAACGACTGGAGCACCTTGCCGAGGATGGCTTGCTCCTGTTCCGGACTAACGCCAGGGGCTGCGGCATTGACCGTGACGAGCGGCGTCGCGAGATAGTGCAGCCGAACCGGTAGGGTTGTCGCGAGCAGGCGGTCGAGGGCGATCCGCTCGGGGGGCGCGTTGAGCCGTTGCTCGTCCCGCACCACGCGGTACAGCCAGAGTGAAAGGCCCTGAAGATTGTTGGTGGCCATCTCCTCGGGGGTGTTAAGCGAGACCTGCATCATCCCGCCCAAGGCTGGATTGAAGAGCGCTCTCAGCGCGGCATCCGCGAGAAACCGCCCGTTGAGATAGCCGGCGAGGGTGAGGCTGGTGGCGCGGAGCGCGGTGTACATCGTTCGGGCCGAGCTACGAGAGCGTGGGGCGAACCGCGTCGCGGATCGCCTCCACCAGACCTTCAGGAGAGAGCTCCCCCAACGTCGTTGTCTCAGGCTGCAGCTCGCAGAGCACGACCCGGCGCCCAGCGTCGGCGACCCCCAGCACTTTCGTGCGGGGGTGTGCGGCGAAGAGTTCCTCGCTTGCTCGCTCGACGGGGGCACCTTTGGGCAATCCGATGACGACCGCGTCGGCACGAAACTCGCCGACCGCCGCCACGATTGAATCCCCCTCCTCAACTTGTGCCACGATTTCGATGTCCACGTGCTCAGCCGCCGCGGTCCGAATGATGTCGCAGAGCATTTGAGGTAGCTGTGCCAGCACTATCCGGATCGGCCACAACCGTGGTCTACCCTTGTCGATAGGTACGGGGAATCTCAGGGCGCGGAGGGTGTCAGTGAATGGGCCAGCGGACTCAAAAACGATTCAGACAGCGATCTGAACCGGGTTGGGAGGAATCAGCAGTCGGGATGTGGGCCGATAGATTCAAATGGAATACCGAGGCCCGATCTAGATCGCCGCGGTGGCATCCGCTACAGCGGCCGCGAGAGGAACAGAGCTGGCGCCTATCCTAGTCGTCCGGACACACGCCCCCCCCCGGTGCCCCGTACTCTCGCCGCCGCTTCCCCCCGCCGATGCACTTGCAACTTCTCGAGCAAGTTGTGCACGTGGTTCTTGACGGTCGCGATCTCGATGCCGAGGTCGCGCGCGATCTCTTTGTTTGACAGCCCCTGATCGATCAGTCGCACGATCTCGCGCTCGCGAGAGGTGAGGTGTGCCAGGGGAAGCTCGCCCCCCTGTCCCGCGGCGAGCGCGGCGACGCGGCGTAGCAGGCTCGCGGCGACGCGTGGCGAGCAGATTGCCTCGCCGCGCGCCACGCTTTCGATCACGGTCACGAGCTCTTCAACGGACGCCTCGCGGGACACGTAACCGGCCACGCCGACCTCTGCGCAGTTCAGCACATCATCCTCCTCGTCCAGCACGCCGATCGCGATGATGCGCCTGTCGGGGACACGCTCCACGATCACCCGCAGGGCGCCGAGGCTATCGGGTAGGGCCATATCCACCAGGATGACATCGGGTTGGACGTCCGGGAGAGAGGCGACCGCCTCTTCCCGCCGGGCCGCCGTGGCGACTATGCAAATCCCTGAGTCCCGGCCGAGGACCTGGGCCAGGCCTTCACGGTACAGGCGGGTGTCCGCCACGATCGCGACCCGGATCATGGGCCGCCACCGCAGCGAGATCGGGGAGGTAGTCTCCTAATACCGCTCATCTAGGGCGCTCACCCGCGGCACGGCCACATCTCCGAGCAACGCCAGCTTCGGACCGGCAAGGGCCCCGGCCCGACGACTGACCATCAGTATTGTGACCCGGATCACCCTCCGCTAGGGCGTTTTTACGGCACGATAGGGCGTTTTTGCGACACCCCCGTCGACCCTGCGATGTCGCGAGAACTCGAGTCGCCTAGCACAACTCGTTGGGCCGAAGTGAATTGGTTCCCTACCCCGTCGTCCCGAACCCCGCCGCGATGCAGTTGATGGAGAGCAGGAGCGCCGCCAACGCGTCGTCCTGTCCGGCCCGGTAGCGCCGCAGCAGCTCGGCCTGCTGGCGGTTCACCTGGTTGAGCATCGGCAGCCGGCTCGCGAGCCGCCGCCGGAACTGCGGGAACCGCTCAGCGAGCTCGGTGCATCCGGCGACGCGCCGGACGGCGTCCACCGTGCGGCGATACTCGTCCGCCACGAGCGTGAAGATCTCGGCGCGCACCCAGTCGTCCGCGACCAGCCCGGCGTACTCGCGGGCGATGTCGAGATCGACGTACGCGAGCGTCTTCTCCACCTCGTCTAGGATCAGGCGGAACAAGCGAAACTCGGCGAACATGCGCTGGAGCAGCGCCGCCCCGCGGCCGCCCCGCACTTCCAGGAAGGTCGCGAGGCCGGTGCCCACGCCGTACCACCCCGGCAGAAAGTGGCGGTTCTGTGTCCAGGCGAACACCCAGGGGATCGCCCGCAGGTCCGCCAGCGTCTTGGCGCCGAAACGCCGAGCCGGGCGGGACCCGATGTTCAGCAAGGCGATTTCCTCGAGGGGGCTCGCCGCCTGAAAGTAGCCGACCAGGCCGGGATGCTCGACCAGCCGACGATACGCGGCGTGCGCCGCCCCCGACAGCGCTTCCATCGCCTCGTCGAATTCGGCCGTGGGAACCAGCGCCTGCTCCCGCTCGGACTTGAGCGAGTGCTCGAGTACGCTGGCCGCGAGCAGCTCGGTCTGGTACGCGGCGGTGCCGCGGTTCGCGTACTTGAACGACACGACCTCGCCCTGCTCGGTCATGCGGAGTCGCCCCTGGATCGAGCCGGCGGGCTGCGCCGCGATGGCGCGGCCGGTGGGGGCGCCGCCGCGGCTGACCGAGCCGCCGCGTCCGTGGAAGAAGGCGATCGGCACGCCGCACTCCCGTCCCAGGCGCGTGAGCCGGAGTTGAGTCTTCGCGAGCTCCCAGTTGGCGGGCAGGAAGCCGCCGTCCTTGTTCGAGTCGGAATACCCGATCATGACCTCGAACACGCCGCCCTGCGCGCGCACGCTGCGCCGCACCAGCGGCACCTGCAGCAGCTCGCGCACGATGTCCGGCGCCCGTCGCAGATCGTCGATGGACTCGAACAACGGGACGATCGGTAACGTGCAGCTCTCGGTCCCGGCGGCGTCTGCGAACAGCCCCGCCTCCTTGGCGAACAGGTAGGCGCCGAGCACGTCCTGCACGTCGTGGGTCATACTGAGGATGAAGCTGCCGATCGCCTCGCGATCGAGTTGCTCGCGCATCTCACAGATCAGCCGGAACAGCTCCAGCGTTTCCCGGGCCTCGGCCGGCGGGTCCGGTGGCGTCCGGCCCGGTCGCAGCGGTCGCGCCAGCTCGGCCTGCAGCCAGCTCCGCCACGCCGCGGACACCGGTGCCGGCGGATCGCCGTCGTTCCGCGCACGCCACAGGGCCGCCAGGGCTGCGCTGAGGCGCGGAGAGTTATCGCGGATGTCGAGCCGGAAGGTGCTGAAGCGGAAGGCCTCGACCTCGCGCCGCACCGGGCGCACGAGCAGATCGGCCGCGTCGCGACAGCGTGCGGCGGCGAGGCCCGCCTCGAGCGTGCGCAGGTCACCGATGAGATCGTCCGCCGTGGCATAGCCGCTGTCCTCCTCCGCGCTTGCGAGCGAGCGGTCGAGGCGGCGCAGCATGCAGGCCACGAACTGGCGGAACACCTCGCCGCGGTTCCGCTGCGCAATGAACGCGCCGTCCCCCGCGCGCTCGAGCTGTCGCGCCAGCGCCGCGCGGAAGTCGGGCGAGATCGGCGCGGCGCGCTCCGTGACGCTGAGCCCCCGCAGCAGATCGCCGAGCCGCTGCCGGTACCGGCGCAGGCTGGCGAGGCGGTTGTCGTGCAGCGTGCGACGGGTCACGTCGTTCGTGACGAAGGGATTGCCGTCGCGATCCCCGCCGATCCAGGAGCCGAACTGGAAGAAGGGCGGCACGGCGAACGTCGCGTCCGGATAGGCCCGCGCCAGCGCCCGCTCCAGCTTGTCCCCCAGCTCGGGCACGACGTCGAACAGGTTCTCGGTGACGAAGTACAGCCCCCAGGCGAGCTCCTGCTCCACCGTCGGCTTCTCGAGGCGCAGCTCGCCGGTGAGCCACAACAGGTCGATCTCCGTGCGGAGGTTGTCGATCAGGGCGTCGCGCTCGCGGGGCGTCCAGCGCGGCGCCTCGAGGTCCACCAGCCGTCGATAAATGCGGCGGTGCTTCTCGAGCACGGTGACCCGCTTCGCCTCGGTCGGATGGGCGGTGATCACGGGCCGGACCCGGAGGCTCGCGACCGTCGCCCGGACCTCGTCCGCCGGGATGCCCGCGGCCGCCGCGGCGGCGATCACCTGGGCGAACGTGCCGCGGAGCTGGTCGTAGCCGCGGTCGACCTCGCTCTGGCGCCGCTGGCGCATCGCGGCGTTCTGCTCGGCGATGGAGAGGAGCTGGAACCACATGCCCTGCGCCTGGATCGCGCGGGCCACGAGCTCGGGCGACGCGCCGGCGTCGAGCTGCTCGCCCCGCAACACGCGCTCCAGCTCGGGCTGGTGCGCGCGAATCACGTCGACGAAGCAGTCGAAGAGCAGGTCCGCCGTGCTCTTCAGGTAATCAGGCGGCTGGGTCACACCACGCGGTCGCGCGGCGGCGCGCCGGCGAAGAAGGCCGTCAGGTTCTCGAGCGCCCGGAGGCCCATGGCGGCGCGGGTCTCCGCGGTGGCGCTGCCCAGGTGGGGGAGCAGCACCACGTTCTCGAGCGTCCGGAGCTCCGGGGGCACCTGCGGCTCCCGCTCGAAGACGTCCAGCGCCGCGCCGGCGATCGTGCCGCGCTTGAGCGCCTCGACCAGGGCGGCTTCGTCGACGATGTCGCCGCGCGCCGTGTTGATGAGAAACGCGCCGCGCTTCATGAGGGCGAGGCGACGGGCGTCGATGAGGTGGCGCGTCTCGGGCGTCGCGGGAGAATGCAGCGACACGAAGTCGGCCTCGCACAGCACCTCGTCGACGCTCCCCTTCGGCTCCGCGCCGAGCTCGGCCGCCATGGCGGGCGGCGGGGGGTACGGGTCGTGGAAGATCACCCGCATCCCGAAGCCGTGATGCGCGCGGCGCGCCACCGCCCGCCCGATCCGCCCCAGACCGACGAGGCCGAGCGTCTTGCCGCTGACCTTCGTGCCCAGCATGTGGGTCGGACCCCACCCGGTCCAGGCGTCGGCCCGGACCTGGCGCTCCCCTTCCCCGGCGCGGCGCGCCACCATCAGCATGAGCATGACCGCGTCGTCCGCCGTGTCGTCGGTCAGCACGTCGGGCGTGTTCGTGACCACCAGGCCGCGGGTCTTGGCGGCGTTCACGTCGATGTGATTGAATCCCACGCCGTAGTTCGCGATGATCTTGGCCCGCAGCGGCTCGGTGGCGAGCACGGCGGCGTTCAGCCGGTCGGTGACGGTCGGGAGCAGCGCGTCCGCGCCGCGCAACGCATCCTGCAGCTCGGCCGCGGTGAACGGGTGATCGTCTCGGTTGAGGCGGGCGTCGAACTGTGCCGCCAGCCGCTCCTCGACGGGCACCGGCAGCCGGCGAGTCACGATGACGGTCGGACGCGTCACTGCTGGACCATCACGCGGCGTGACGGCTGGTGCGCCAGCGCCTCCGCCACCGCCCTCCCGAGCGCCGCCGGGCTCGGCGCGACGACGAGGCCGGCGGACCGCATGATCTCGGCCTTCTCCGCCGCCGTGTCGCCGAACGCGGAGATGATCGCGCCGGCGTGCCCCATGCGGCGGCCCTTGGGCGCGGTGAGCCCGGCCACGTAGCCGATCACCGGCTTCGTCATGTGCTCCTTCACGAATACGGCGGCGTCCGCTTCCTGTGGCCCGCCGATCTCGCCGATCATCATGACCGCTTCGGTCTCCGGGTCCTGCTCGAACAGGGCCAGCATGTCGACGAACGAGCTGCCGTTGATCGGATCACCGCCGATGCCGACGCTGGTCGTGATGCCGATGCCGAGCGCTTGCATCTGGGACGCCGCCTCGTAGCCCAGCGTGCCGGAGCGCGTGACCACGCCGACCGCGCCGCGGGCGTAGATGTGGCCCGGCATGATCCCCATCATCGCCCGGCCCGCGCTGATCACCCCGGCGCAGTTCGGCCCGATCAGCGTCGTGCGCCGTTCCTTCGAGTAGCGCCACAGGTACCGCTTCACAGTCATCATGTCCTGCGCGGGGACACCGTCCGTGATGGTCACGACCAGCCGGATCCCCGCGTCCGCGGCTTCCATGATGGCGTCGGCGCAGAACGGCGCGGGCACGAGGATGAGGCTCGCCACGGCGCCGGTGTTCGCCACCGCTTCTTTCGCGGTGTCGAACACGGGCCGGCCGAGATGGGTGCTGCCGCCCTTGCCCGGGGTGACGCCGCCCACGACGTTGGTGCCGTACGCGATCATTTCCTTCGCGTGGAACGTCCCCTTGTCG